>ERZ1643251.1189-NODE-1189-length-30798-cov-4.972644_pt1 | contig 30798 bp, 26 predicted proteins | sample MGYA00579261_ERZ1643251 | MGnify/ENA primary metagenome ERZ1643251 (study PRJEB29033, sample SAMEA4952267) | chicken gut metagenome | biome: Broiler Chicken; feature: Gastrointestinal Tract; material: Caecum | place: Ireland | collected 2018 | study: Broiler... | reverse complement strand
TTCATGGCCTGGGTCTGCGCATCCCGGCCCACGCGGGAAACCGAAAGCCCCACGTTTACCGCTGGCCGTTGCCCGGAAAAGAACAGGTCGCCTTCCAGGAAAATCTGCCCATCCGTGATGGAGATGATGTTGGTTGGAATGTAGGCGGACACATCGCCCGCCTGCGTTTCCACGATGGGGAGCGCCGTCATGCTGCCGCCGCCGCGGGCATCGGAAAGATGCGCAGCGCGCTCCAGCAGCCGCGCATGGAGATAAAACACATCCCCCGGATATGCTTCACGCCCGGGAGAACGCTCCAGCAGAAGGCTCAGCGCCCGGTATGCAACAGCATGCTTGGAAAGGTCATCGTATACGATGAGCACATCCTGCCCCTGGTTCATAAAATATTCGCCCAATGCGCACCCGGCGTAGGGCGCAATGTATTGAAGGGGCGCAGCATCGCTCGCCGAAGCGTTCACCACGATGGAATATTCCAGCGCGCCATAGCGCCGCAACGTCTCTACCAGCTGCGCGACCGAGCTTGCTTTTTGGCCGATGGCAACATAGATGCAGATGACATTCTTGCCCTTCTGGTTGAGGATGGTATCAAGCGCAATCGCGGTTTTCCCGGTTTGGCGGTCGCCGATGATCAGCTCGCGCTGTCCCCTTCCAATGGGGAACATCGCATCGATAGCAATAAGGCCGGTTTCCATCGGCGTATTGACCGGCTGGCGTTCCAGAATCGCCGGCGCGGGCGACTCGATGGGGCGGTAACCATCCGCTTTGATGGGGCCTTTCCCGTCAATCGGCGTGCCGAGCGCATCGATGACGCGCCCTAAGAACCCGGCGCCTACGGGGATGCCCGCCATCCTGCCGGTTCTGCGCACCGCGCTGCCCTGCTCAATCTCCGCGTCGTCGCCAAAGAGGATGCAGCCGATGCTTTCGCGCCGCAGATCCTGCACCATGCCGCGTATCCCAGAAGCAAAAAGCAGGATCTCTCCATAGGCAGCATGGTCAAGCCCGGTGACCGTTGCAATGCCGTCCCCGACGGTAGCGACTGTCCCGGTTTCTTCCGCCAGCGCACGCGGCGCCCAGTCCGCAACCGCGTCTTGCATAAGGGGCATGATATCCCCCTGCATGAATGGGAGATGCGCAAGCGTTTCCTTCAGCTGGGCAAACCTGCCGCTTAAGCTCCAGTCATAAACAGCGGAGCCGATTTCCAGGCGAAAGCCATTTATAATCGCATCATCTTTTTCCCAGCGCAAAGTGATGTTGCCGCCATACTTTTGCTGCAAAAAGAGCAGGATCTTAGCCTTCTGCTCCTCGCTGGGCGCAATGCTGCCCCTTAAAAGCGCCTGCAATTCACTCACGGTTCTGCTCCTCTAATGCGGCGTCCAGGAACGTATCATAGATCCTGGCGTCGTCCTCCAAAAGCTTCTTTGTTGCTGCCACTGCGATCTGCGTGATCTCCTGCCTTGCCTCGCTGAGCATTTTCTCACGTTCAAGCTGCGCGGCTTCCTTCGCTGCCAGGAGCAGCTTTTCGCTCTGCTCCTTTGCGCTGTTTAGGCTTGCAGCAGCCGCAGCTTCAGACTCCTTTACCGCTTTGGCTTTCAGCTGGATGATCTCAGCATCCGCATTGTCCATGCGGCGCCGGTAATCCGCTTCGAGCGCCTTTGCGTGCTCCAGCTTCTCATTTGCAGCATCATCCATCTCCTTATAATGGGCGGCCCGCTTTTCCATAAAGCGCTTTACCGGCTGATAGAGAAGCAGGTAAAGCCCGCCTGCAAGGAGCGCAAAATTGAAAAGATGCATCAAAATCTGATGCCAATCGATATTTAACGGAACGTTCACCCTGGCCACGCACCTTTACAGCACAAAAATAATCAAGATTGCAACGATCAATGCATAGATGATCGCCGTCTCAACGAAAACCAGGCCCAGCATCATGGACGTGCGGATGCGGCCTTCAGCCTCCGGCTGACGGGAAATGCCTTCCGCGGATTTGGAAATTGCCATGCCCATGCCGAGCGCGCCGCCCGCAGCGGCAAGGCCGATTGCAAGCGCAGCAGCCCACGCCTTGGAACCGGTTGCATCCGCTTGCTCAGCAGAGGAAACCACACCTGCGCTTTCCTCCGCTTCCTCCGGCGCGCCGGCCGTTCCGGCAGCAAATGCAGGTGCCCCGCATACCATCAAAATCATAATGGTAAGCATAATCGCCAACATGCTTCTTCTGATATTCATTTCAAATACCTCCAAATTTTAAATCCTTATACTTTTGCGGCGCGTTTCTTTGCCTTCTTGGCATGTGGATGTGAAACCTCGCCATAAAACAACGCCGTCAGCATGGTAAGAACATAAGTCTGTATCAACGCGTGGAGCAGCGTAAAGAGCACCGCCACCACTACCGGCAGCACGAAGCTGAGGTTGACGTAGTAATAGACGAGCTCCGTAACCAGCAGGCCGCTGAGCAGCGCGCCAAACAGGCGGAAGCTCATCGATATGGGAAGGGAAAAATCTTTTAAGGTATTTCCAACGCCCCTTGCGCCATTCTGCGCTACCCCACCGGAAAGGATAACAAGATACGACAGGCACCCAAGCGAAATTGCCGCGTTGATATCTGAAAGCGGGGCCGGGAGCGCAACCGATGCACCCTGCACGGTAACTGCCTGGATTCCAAGCAGTTCAAACAGCGTCCCTACGAAAATATATACCCCTGCGCCAAAAATATAGGCACCTAAAAAGGCGTTGCGGTGCGGGCTATTCGCTTTTGCCATACCGTCAAACAAGTCCACCGCCTGCTCCAAGAGCATCTGCAGCCTGCCGGGGACATACTTGAAGTTCGGGATTGCCCAAATGCGCAGGATCGCCGCCAAAAGGAGCAATGCGCCCGTAACCACCAAGCCGGAAAGCACGGCAGGGTTCACTTCGATCACGCCCAGCAGGCTGATTTTATCATTCTCATGCAGAACGGCATCGCGCATGACTTCCTTGATCGAATCCTCCCCGCCGGCCGATGGTGCCGTTAAAATGCAGGCTGCCAGCAGGATCAGTACAATGCAGAGCCAAACGGCAATGCCGATCTTTCTTCTTTTGCCGCTCATATGTCACTCCTTTCCCAAAGCCTATATGCTGCATCCGCAGGTTCCGTTTGGGATCAAAGCCGCCTGTTCCATGCGGATTTTTGCGTATAACATATCGGATACGCGCTTTTACTGGATGTCCTCATGTTCCAGCAAGCAAGCATCCGGCAAGGCTAGGCCATAAATTTCTATGCTTAAATTTTGATTATAGCAGAATTGGTTACGCGATTCCACGGATTTTTTATAAAAAATTTTTATGGTATCCCTGTTCTTCTTTATGGCGCACGCATTGGGAGGCAGGAAAAGGGAAGTTCATCGCCTCATCCAGTTAAGCCTTCAAATCCGTGTGCCTACTTTCCAGTTGTGCTTTTGCAGGCGTCCGAATATTCAAGTCCAATAGCGCTGCGCCCTAAACTGTATAAATGAAGCAATAACCATCTGTCAACTCATTCAGCCACAAATGGATATACGGTTGCCAACCGCCCTGCCCCATGCGCAGATACCACAGGAAGGCAGCTGCAAACAGCGCAGATCGAAATTTTTAGAAAGTGAAAACAAAATGCAACGCAGGCTTTGCGCCAATGCTTAACAGCCAAACAAAATGGAATGCCAGCGCATCCCTGTATTTCAGACGTGGCACCCGCAAAAGGTTGGCAGCGCCACGGGGCACTGCGCGCTTATGCAAGCGAACGTCCAGGGCGCGAGCTTGCCATTTTGCGCCGAGGGAGCAACAGCAGGGCATTTTTGTTTGTGCCACAGATACGCAGACATAAAAAATCGGAGCAAAGCAAACTTTGCTCCGATGTGGAGGCGCCACCCGGAATCGAACCGGGGATGAAGATTTTGCAGACCTCTGCCTTACCGCTTGGCTATGGCGCCAATTTTGGAGCGGGAGACGGGGCTCGAACCCGCCACCTCCGCCTTGGCAAGGCGGCGCTCTACCAAATGAGCTACTCCCGCATCGTGGAAATTTGTAACTTCCCGGCCGGACACTTGCATATTCTAGCGCATTCCCAGCGGGTTGTCAAGACAAATTTCCATAATTTTTGATCATCCAGCCTATACAGCGTCTCCGGCTTGACGATTTCATAGAGTGCGGTTACGATAGGAATTGGGCAGATCGGCGCGCCCGGGGAGGAAAGGTATGGATATTCTTGAGGGCTTGAACGCGGAACAACGCAGCGCAGTTATGGCAACGGAAGGGTATGTGCGCCTAATTGCAGGGGCGGGCAGCGGCAAAACACGTGCGCTTGCGCATCGTTTCGCCTATCTGGTGGATGGAGTAGGTATCTTGCCGGCGCATATCCTTTGCGTAACGTTTACCAACAAGGCCGCCAATGAGATGCGCCAGCGCATCCACCTGCTTACGGGCGACAACGACACCGGCTATGTCTGCACGTTCCACAGCCTTTGCGTCTCCATTTTGCAGGAGGACAGCTATGCTGTGCAGTATCCAAAGAATTTCCTCGTGCTGGATAATTCGGATATCGACGCTATGCTCAAGATCATCTATGAAGAACGCAGCCTTACACTTCGGCACATGACGTTTTCCAACGCGCGGGATATGATCGAGATCCGAAAGACCCTGGAGAACCCCAATTACTATGAGGATATGATCGCCATGCCGCTCGATGGGCTTAGGGCGAAATACCTTGCAGCAGAAGCACCACGTGATATCATTTTTTATGGCTATTTATATCAGCAGAAGAAATGCTTTGGCCTTGATTATAATGACCTCATCAAATACACGTTGCATATCTTTGCAAACCATGCCGACATCCGCGAAAAGTGGCAGCGCAGGCTGGAATACATCATGATCGACGAATTCCAGGATATCGACGGCTTGCAGTATGAACTGATGGAAGCCCTCTGCGCCTATCATAAGAACCTTTTCATCGTGGGTGATCCGGATCAGACCATCTATACCTGGCGCGGTGCAAACGTAGGGTATCTCTTGCACTTTGCGGAGCATTTCCCGGGCACGCAAACCCTCCTCATGATGCGCAATTATCGCTCTACGCCCGAAATCCTTGCGGCAGCCAATTCGCTTGTGGACAAAAACCGCAACCGCATGAAAAAGGAACTGATTCCCATGCTGCCTTCTGGAAGGCCCGTGCGCTGGCATCATGCGAAAACGGCAGAAGCCGAGGCGCTCTGGATTGCAGGCGAGATCCAGACACTTGCAAGCGAAGGCGTCCCGCTGCGGGACATCGCGGTACTCTATCGCGCGCACCATATCAGTCGCACGTTGGAGGAAGCATTTTTAAAAGAGCAGATACCATACACTGTTTTCAGCGGCGTGCAGTTTTTTAACCGCATGGAAATCAAGGATGCGCTTTCCTATCTGCGCCTTGCCGCCTATCGGGATGACCTTTCCTTCCTGCGCGTGGCGAATGTGCCAAAACGCAACATCGGCGAGCGGCGCATGCGCTTTTTGCAGGAATACGCGGAGGCAAACGGCTGCACGTTGTATGCGGCGCTTACGCAGAACCTGGACCATGAACTCTTTAAAAACACGCGAGCCCGCCGCCTAGTGGATCTGGTGGAGCGCTTCGGCGCGCGCAGCCAGGAAACGCCGGTATCCGAGCTTCTGAGCGATCTATTGGATCAGAGCGGCTATGAAGCAATGCTGCGCACAGAGGGTGCGCAGGATCGGCTTGACAACCTTGCGGAGCTCAAACAGGCCATTTACGAATTCGAAACCACCTGTGGCGAAGAGGCCACGCTCGAAGCCTATCTTGCACGCGTAGCGCTGCTTTCCAATGCGGATACAGCGCAAAACGGCGATCGGGTCCGCCTTATGACGGTTCATACTGCAAAAGGGCTTGAATTCCCGCACGTATTCCTCTGCGGGCTGGAAGAGGGTGTGTTCCCATCGAAAAAAACCTCTACCATCGAGGCGATGGAAGAGGAGCGCAGGCTGGCGTTTGTAGCGTTTACGCGGGCACAGCAATCGCTTTCCCTTTCCGAATCCGAAGGCCGCAATTTTGATGGGTCATTCCGCTATCCATCGCGTTTTTTGTTCAATGTGGACGATGGCCTGCTTGTGCGCGAAGGCGAAGCGGACGCACGGCTTATGCAGGATGCCTTCCGCCACATCGAAGCGAGCGAGCGCCTGCTTGCTCCAGCGGGAGGACAAGCGCTTTTGCAGCCCGGCGACCGCGTGGCGCATGACATCATGGGGGAAGGTGTGATCGTAGAGGTGGATCGCGCGCTGGGGGCCTATGTGGTGCAATTCGATATTTTGCCTACGCAGCGGCGCATCAGCTTCCGCGCAAAGCTTACGCGGGCGTAGCTGGCACCAGTTGCAGCTTGCCCGCACGGTAGGCATAGTAGGCGTTGACGAGCGTGCGATACCCGCATTCCTTGAGCATCCCATAGCCGGTGCGGTAGTTTTGCTTGCCATATCGTCCGGTGGGAATGTAGCGCAGGCATTGCTGCATGTAAGCATCAATCTCCTTTAAACCGGTACCCACAGTGAGCAGCGGGAAAAACCAGCGCGCCCAGGTTAGCTCGTTGGCGTCGCTGCATTCAAAAAACTTTTTGTTGAATATGCGGATATAGGCGCGCATGGCCTGCTCGGGCGTGGCGCCTTTTCTGCACATCCAGCGCCGGAGCGCGCGCGCTTTGCGCCGCAGCTTGCCTTTGAGTTTTTCTTTCGTAGCATGGGAAAGATCGATTTCCCCATCGCAATAGCGCACGCCGAGGAACTCCCAACCCGCATGCGGCACGGAAAAAGCCTCTTTTTTCGGGTTGACGGCAAGGCCGTAACGGTGCAGCAGGGAGCATAGCTGCGCGCGGTATTCGATAAGCGTTTCCCATGTCGGCGCAAATACGATCATATCATCCGAGTAGCGGGCATAGGGAACCCCCAGCGCTTCAAAATGCCGGTCCAGTTCCATCAAATAAAGGTTCGCAAGAAACGGGGAGATCGGCGTCCCTGCCATTACGCCGCGCTTTTCGTGGAGAAGCACGCTATCTTCTATGGCTTCATCCGCTGTAAGCAGGCGCGCAAGGAACGCATAGAGCGGCGGATCATCCGCAAGCACTTCCCTAAGGATGGGGAGCAGGCGTGCAATATCAATGCTGTTGAAATAATCCGAAATATCAAGCTTGTAGCAATAGTATTCCGAGATGCCCTGCGTGTTCGCCAGCGTGCGGATTGCGTGATGTGCGCCGCGCGTGCGGCGAAAGGAATAACAGCTTGCAGGCATGCAGCCATCATAGCGGTACAACAGATATGCCATGAGTTTAAGCATGCGGCTTTCCTCCGCGCCAAACTGATATACGATGCGCTTTTTATCCGAACCGATTTTGTTGATGCGGCGCTTCTTAGGCGGATCAAAGCAGAAATTTGGCTCTGCCATGCGCACAGCAAGCGGACGAAATGCGCCGCTGTCAATAAAGCTTTCCCATTCTTCCAGCTCGCCAGGCGCCAGATGGCTTTTTTCTACCTTGTATGCGAGAAATGCGCGCCAAACGCGCACATCTTGAAGCATATCAATAAGGCCCATGCATTCCTCCTATAAAATATAAAAAAGAAAGGGAAAATGCTTTGAAGTCAGCAATGCTGACACAAGGCTGAACGGCAGCCGGCTGCCCGCAAAGCGCTGATACAGCTGCCGCTTCGCCCTGCCGCGGGCACGGAAAACCGCGTTTCCCTTTCTTTTTCACTATGATTGGCCCGCCCTTCCTTCACAGGAAGCTGCGGATGCGTGCTACCACATAGTCGCGCGTGTTTGGCATATGCCGGTAGAAATTGATAAACGGTACGCCTGCATCGCAGCATGCCTGCTTCATGCCATAAAACCCGTGGTTCCGATCGCCATTATGCGGCGTCAGCGGAATTGCTGCGACAGGTGTACCGCCCTGGTAAAGCACAAAATCGATGGAGGTACCTTCTGCGCCAACGCAGAGAGCGGATGGCGGAACATCCCTGCGCACTTCATATTCTGGAAACTCGCTTGCAAGGATTTCTGCAAAATAAGCGTTTAATACGCGGTCTGGGATGCGCCGCGCACGGTTCCTGCGGGATAATGAAGCAGGGCGGGAAACCGGTGCACCGCAATCGGGGCAGAAACGGCTGCCGGGTGTAAGCCCTGCGCCGCAGCGCATGCAGAATTGAGCGCTTTCGCCTGCGGTTACGCCCATTGTTTCTCCCACAGTGTTTGAAACCACATTTACAACCGTGTTCTGCGCGGTGTTGGTTACCGCCTGGTTTACGCTGCGCTTAATGGCGCGCATCAAGATGTTTTTAAACATTAGCGACCCTTTCTATGATGAACATGCTTAAAAGAATAGAGGAAAAAGCCTGCCCGAGCTTAAATAGCCGGCATCTCTTCTGCATGGAGCACGAAATCGCATTGCTCTTGAATGGAAAAAGCTTGAAAATAGGCATTTTCCATGGGAATCCAGGTGGAGAGAAAGCGCTTGAGCATCGTTTCTCCGTTGCGGGCGAGGATGCGCGCTTGTTGCGTTTGTGGTGTGGCACAGAGGAAAATGCGCAGATCATAGGGCGTGCCAAAACGCGGGTGCATGCTGTATGCGCCCTCCACAATCGAAAGTGCTGCTGGGGTTATGGCTACTTGCTGCGTGATTGCCATTTTGCTGCAATCGAAAACACCATAGGAAAATGGCTTCCCCGATGCGATGCCTGCGAGCACTTCGCTTTCAAAGCGCTCGTAATGCACATTGCCGCCCGGCTCTCCCAACCGTTCCGGCGTGCGCAGGGCAGGGGGCAGGAAAAAATCATCCATGTGGAACACGTTTACGCCGCATTGGAATGCTTCTTTTTCTGCAATGCGCGCTGCAAAGGTGCTTTTTCCGGCAGCGGCATTGCCGTCCATTGCGATAACGATGCGGCCGCGCGCAGCGAGGAGCCGCTCAATTTCCGCGCATATGGCGGATTCTGCTTCAAACCATTTCATAAATTGGAATATAGCATGCGCGTCCTTGCCTGTCAATTCAATTCCCATATGAATATGAAAAGGATGATTTCCAAGTGATCTTGATAAATTCCTTTACATTTTGAGAAAGGCATGGTAAACTGGCGAAGATGGTTGCGCGCGCAACTGTTGCGAACGCAACAAATTGCATACTGGATAGCATTGCAATTCTTTTATGGATTCTGAAAAAGGAGGGGGAACATGCCGAGCATCAGCCGCTATATCATGACCATCGCCCGCTGCAGCAACCAATTCCGCTCGGAACGGTTGCAGGGCACAGGCCTTTGCGGGCGGCATTGCGCCTATATCCTGCGCGTCTGCCGCGCGCCGGGAACCACGCAGGATGCAATCGCCAAGGAGATCTATGTAAACAAAAGCAACGTCACGCGCCAGCTTGCGGCGTTGGAGCAGGAAGGCTTTGTGGAACGCCGCCCCTGTGAAACCGATTCCCGCGCCATGGAGGTTTATCCAACAGAAAAAGCGCTTGCAGTGCTGCCGCAGGTGCGCGCAGTGCTGCAAGAATGGAATGCATACATTACAGCGGATTTCAGTGAAGAAGAGAAGGAGCAGTTCAGCAGCCTCCTTGCGCGCGCGGCAGCGCGTGCGCAGCAACGCTTGGATGAAATGAAGAAGGATTAACAGCAAAACCATGAGAACAGTTTTTCAGTATCTGCGACCACAATATGGGCGGCTTGCCCTGCAGCTTACAATCAAATTTATAGGAACCATTACGGAGCTTTTTCTGCCCTGGATGCTTTCCCATATCCTAGATGATATCGTGCCGCAAAAGGATATGGTGCAGGTTTACATCTGGGGCGTCTTCATGATGATTGCGGCGGCGGTAGCATTATTGGGAAATGTAACTGCCAACCGCATGTCCACGCGCATTTCCCGCCGTTTTACTCAGAAGCTGCGGCATGATACTTACGCGCGCGTCACCTATCTTTCCAGCCGCCAAACGGACAGTTTTACGCTACCATCCCTTATTTCCCGCCTTACAAGCGATACTTACAACGTTCACCAGATGGTGGACCGCATGCAGCGCCTTGGCGTTCGTGCACCGATCCTGCTGCTTGGAGGCATCTGCGTTACATTTTCCCTTGAGCCCGTGCTGACGCTTGTGCTCGTTGCAACATTGCCGCTTCTTGGCGTAGTGGTGTTTACCGTTTCGCGTAAAGGCATCCCGCTGTATGTGAGCGTGCAGGAGGCTGTGGACTCCATGGTGCGCAAGGTGCAGGAAAACATGACCGGTGTGCGCGTGATAAAAGCCCTTTCCAAGACGGATTATGAAAAAGGGTGCTTTGACGAAGTGAACCGCGAAGTCGTAAGGCGCGATCAGCATGCGGGTATCATCATGGCCACAACAAACCCTGTGATGAGCCTTTTGCTCAACCTGGGCTTGACGGCAGTGGTTGTGGTTGGCGCATTTCGCGTGAATGCAGGCGTTTCCCAGGCGGGAAAAATCATCGCATTCCTCAGCTATTTTACGATTGTGCTCAATGCGCTTCTCATGGTTTCGCGCCTGTTTATGATTTATTCCAAGGGCGCCGCAAGTGCGAAGCGAATTGAAGAAATCCTGCAAACGCCCATGGAACCCATCCCGGGTGACCCGGCACCGCGCACGAGCCAATACCATGTGGAGTTCAAAAATGTAAGCTTTTCCTATAACAAAGCCAAAGGAAAAACGCGAGATGATCTCTCCGACATCAACTTTGCCTTGAAACGCGGCGAAACGCTTGGCATCATCGGCCCAACGGGCAGCGGAAAATCTACCATCCTCAGCCTGCTGATGCGGTTCTATGATGTGGATTCCGGCGAGATCCGCATTAATGGGAAGCGCATCGAAGGCATCCCGGATGAGGAACTGCACACGATGTTCGGCGTGGTGTTCCAAAACGATTTTATCCTTGCCGATAGCATTCGTGAAAATGTGGATTTTGGGCGTGGAATTTCGGATGAAGATCTGCTGATTGCCGCAAAATTCGCACAGGCCGATTTTATCGAAACCAAGGAAGGCGGCCTTTCCCATATGCTGACAGCCAAGGGATCTAACCTATCGGGTGGGCAGAAGCAGCGGCTTCTCATCGCCCGTGCGCTTGCGGGAAAACCGGAGATCCTGGTGCTGGACGATTGCTCGTCCGCGCTCGATTATAAAACGGATAAGGCGCTACGCAGCGCGTTACGCCAAAACTTCCGCGATACGACTACCATCATCGTTGCCCAGCGCATCAGCTCCATTTTGCATGCAGATCACATCCTGGTGCTTGACAGCGGCCGCGTGATTGGGGCAGGCACCCATGAAACACTGCTTGAAACATGCCCGGATTACCGCGAGATCTATGACGTGCAGATGGGCGAAATCGGCGTCGGTTAAGGGGGAAGAAGTATGGAACAGAATCAAAATGCAAACCAACCTTCTACAGCGTTGCATTCCCTACGTGGCGAAGGACAAAAGCTTAAAAAAACATATATCCTGCGGCGCCTCTGGCGGTATTTTAAAAAGTATAAATGGTTGTTAGCGCTTGCGATTGCCTTAACAATTGTGAGCAACATCCTTGCGCTCATTGGCCCCAAACTGTCCGGCCTGGCGATCGACGCCATCGAACCTGGCCCCGGGCATGTGGATTTCCCGACGGTGTTCTATTACGCAAAGTATATGGTGCTATGCTATGTGCTTTCTGCGGGCATGAGTTATGCGCTGGCGCGGTTGATGATCCGCTTGAGCCGCAACGTGGTATACCATATGCGCAAGGATGTGTTTGAAAAGCTCGTTTCCCTTCCCGTCGGCTTTTTTGACCGGCACCAGACGGGCGATGTCATCAGCATTATTTCCTATGATATCGACACCATCAACGCCTCGCTTTCGAGCGACATTGTGCAGATCTGCACAAGCTTTATCACAGTGCTCGGCTCCCTTGTGATGATGCTTTCCATTTCGCCGGTGCTGATCTTGGTGTTTGTGGTCACGATCCCGGTTTCTGTGCTGATTACGCGCTACCGTGCCAAGAAGGTGCGCCCGCTTTTCCGCCTTCGTTCAAAAAAACTCGGTGAGCTTAACGGATTCGTAGAAGAAGTGATAAGCGGCCAGCGGACCACCAAGGCCTACCATAGGGAAGAAGTGATGATCGGCCGGTTTGACGAGAAGAATACGGAGGCAGTGGATGCTTATTGCAATGCCGACTACTATGCATCTGTAATGGGTCCTTCGGTAAACTTCGTGAACAATTCGTCCCTTGCCCTCATTAGCGTATTTGGTGCACTGCTCTATATGGCGGGAACCATATCGCTTGGCAATATCTCCTCGTTTGTGCTTTATTCCCGTAAGTTTTCCGGGCCGATTAACGAATTCGCAAACCTGCTTGCCGAGATGCAATCGGCGTTTTCTGCGGCGGAGCGCGTGTTCCGCCTGCTGGATGAGCCACCAGAACCGGAGGATGCAGCGGATGCTGTGGAACTTGCGCACGTCAAGGGCGATGTTTCGCTTAAAAATGTACGCTTTGGTTATGAACCGGGTAAGGTTATCCTTTCTAATTTGAACCTGGAGGCGCCGCGCGGTTCGGTCACTGCCATCGTTGGCCCCACCGGCGCTGGCAAAACCACCATCATTAACCTTTTGATGCGCTTTTATGATGCGCAGAGCGGCTCAATCAAGATTGACCAGCACAACATTTATGGTGTTACCCGTAAAAGCCTGCGCCTTGCTTATACCATGGTTTTGCAGGACACTTGGCTGTTCCATGGTACGGTGTTTGAAAACATCGCCTACGGGCGGGAAGATGCAACCATGGAAAAGGTGGTTGCAGTGGCAAAGGCGGCAAAGATTCATGATTATATCATGTCGCTGCCCAATGGGTATGATACGGTATTGACGGACAATGGTTCCAATATCTCAAAAGGTCAGAAGCAGCTTCTAACCATTGCCCGCGCGATGTTGCTCGATTCCCCGATGCTGATCCTCGACGAGGCAACCTCCAACGTGGACACGCAAACGGAGCGTCGTATCCAGGATGCTATGCTGCGCTTGATGCAGGGGCGCACTTGCTTTGTAATTGCACACCGGCTGTCAACCATTCAGAATGCGGATAGGATCCTTGTGGTCAACGCAGGCGATATCGTAGAGCAGGGAACCCATCGGGAACTGATGCAGAAGAATGGCTTTTATGCGGAACTGTATCATTCGCAGTTTGAAGCTGTGTAACGGGCATCATGCAAATGGGGAGCGGGCGTAAGCCCGCTCCTGCGCGTTTGGGATGTGCCTGCTACTAGGCATCCGCCGTTTTTAGCGAAGCAGAGCTTCGTTTGCGGGGCGGCTATGACGCAAGGTGACCTTCAAGGAGCTGGCCACTGCGCAACGCTTCCTGCCTGCGGAAACCTTCCGTTATGGGAAAGGAGTGCGTACCAGATTTTTCCTTTGAGAGAAGCGATTGCTATGAACCGGCAGCTTTGCAATAGAGGGTGGAAAGAAGATTGAAAAAAAACATGTGGCATGATATGATAAGCATACTTGGACACACCTCAGTACTATCAGCAATATACATAAGGAGAAGCAGGAGAAACAAATGAATTTCGACAGGGAGCTTGACGCACGAAAAGCCGAACTCATCGAAAGCTTGCAGGAGCTGATCCGGATTAAAAGCGTTGGGGAGGAAGCCGGCGAACACCCATTTGGCGATGGACCCCATGCCTGTTTGACTGCATGCCTTGCGCTTGGCGAAAAGCTTGGCTTCCGTACCGCCAGCGTGGATGATATGGCCGGCTATGTAGAGTATGGCGAGGGGAAAGAAATGGTCGCTGTGCTGGGCCATCTGGATGTGGTGCCCGAAGGGGATGGCTGGAACTACCCGCCGTATGGCGCTGTGATCGAAAACGGGCGGCTTTATGGCCGCGGCGCAGTGGATGATAAAGGCCCTACTGTAGCGGCGCTTTATGCATTGCGCGCAATCGCAGATTCCGGCGTGCCGCTTTCACGCCGTATCCGCGTTATTTTCGGATTGAACGAGGAAAAAGGATCCCTGTGCATCAAACACTATGTGGAAAAAGGGGAAGAGCTCCCGGTGATGGGCTTTACGCCCGATGGGGAATATCCGATCATCAATGGTGAAAAAGGCATCGTAACGGCTACGTTTGCGCGCAAGCTTAGCCTTGCAGGGGAACGGCGCATTGCGGCGCTTTCCGCTGGAATTGCATCCAACGTCGTGCCGGAATCGGCTGCGGCGGAGCTCACCTTCCAACCGGAAGGTGCCTTGCCCCCCAAGGTTTCAGCGCGGGGCATGCGCTTGGAAGCGCGCGGCGTGAATGCGCACGGCAGTACCCCGGAGCTCGGCGAAAATGCCATTGGCCGCCTGTTCCTCGCCCTGGATGGGCTTGGCCTTTCCGGCGATTGGGGGGAAGCAGTGCATTTCCTTGCGGCGCACATCGGCATGGAAACGCGAGGCGAGGGCCTGGGCATTGCGCTTTCCGATGAGATTTCCGGCGACTTGACGCTCAACCTTGGCATAGCGGCGCTGGAAGATGACGTGCTGCGTGTTACCATCAACATCCGTTATCCAGTCACGCGCAAATTTGAGGAGTTTTATCCCGCCCTTGTGGCGAAGATGGCGGAAGGCGGATTTTCCGAAGTTGCGCTCTCCCATAAGAACGCGCTCTATATGCCCCCGGAAAGCGACTTGATCCGCTGCCTCTCCAAGGTTTATGAAGAACAAATGGGAGAGCCTGCGCGGCTTATCAGCATCGGCGGGGGAACCTATGCAAAGGCGATGCCGAATATTGTAGCTTTTGGCCCGATTTTCCCGGGCGATGAGGCTGTGGAGCACAAGCCCAACGAGTATATTGCCCTGGATAAATTGATGAAAAACGCGGAGATCATTGCCGCGGCTATGTACGAAATGGCGAAATAAAGGAATGCAGAAGAGGAGGAACAGCAGGCATGAAAATTACGGAAATTAGGATCGGCAGAATCTCCGTCCCTCTGCGCGTGCCATTTAAAACGGCGCTGCGCTCCGTGGACAGCGTAGAGGACGTTATTTTTGAATTCCATACCGATACCGGTGCGGTTGGTTACGGCGAGGCTCCACCGACGGGGGTCATTACCGGCGATACGACGGGATCGATCATCGGCGCCATGCAGGATCACATCCGCAAGGTGCTCGTTGGACGCGAGGTGGATGCGTTTGAAGATTGCACCCGCGCGCTCAATGGCTGCATCGTAAAGAACACCAGCGCTAAGGCTGCGGCGGATATGGCGCTTTGGGATCTTTACGGGCAGCTCCATAAAATCCCGGTTTACAAGCTCCTTGGCGCTGCGCGCAAGAGCATCATAACGGATATTACCATCAGCGTCAACGATCCGGAGGAGATGGCGCGCGATGCAGTGGATGCGGTCAAGCGCGGATATGACTGCTTAAAAGTTAAGGTGGGCAGCAACCCGGCGCTCGATGTGGCGCGGCTTGCTGCAATCCGCGCGGTGGTACCGAAGGAAATCTGCGTGCGCATCGATGCCAACCAGGCCTGGAAGCCCAAAGAAGCGGTGCGCATCTTGAACCAGATGCAGGAGCAGGGGCTGGATATTGAATTCGTGGAGCAACCGGTTGCTGCGCACGATTTCGCGGGGCTTAAATATGTAACCGAGCGTTCCTATGTGCCTGTGCTTGCAGATGAGAGCGTGTTCTCCCCCGAGGATGCGCTTACCATCATGCAGATGGGCGCAGCCGATCTGGTAAACATCAAGCTTATGAAGTGCGGCGGCATAACCAATGCGCTCAAGATTGCTTCGGCTGCGGAAGTATACGGCGTAGAATGCATGATCGGCTGCATGCTGGAGGCAAAAATCAGCGTTACAGCGGCAGTGCACCTCGCTTGCGCAAAGCAGATCATTACCAAGATCGACCTGGATGGGCCGGTGCTCTGCAAAGAGGATCACATCCTGGGTGGCGCAGTGTTCAACGAAAAGGAAATCAGCCTTGGGGATGCGCCTGGCCTTGGCATTGAGGGCATCATGGAAGGCAAGATCCGCTATATCGATTAACAGCCAGCAAAAGCGCGCGGCTGCGGAACGTGATGGACGGGAGCTGCGGGGCAAGCGGCTCCCGTTTCGCAGTTATGAGCGGCAGGACGCGCGACTTGGGACGGAGGTCTACTATGTACACAATCATTCGGTTTGTTTTCTGCATCGTTGTGTTTGCAGCGGTGTTTTTCCTGTGCAGGCCGGCGCGCCAATGGTTCCTCAATTTGGATAAACGCTGGAAGCTGCTTCTGTTTGTGATCTGCTGCGGATTTCTCCCGCTATTTCTGCTCAGCGTATCTCCGGAATCGTATTTTGTTAATTTCAGTTCACCCGAATCAGCATACGGCTACCTAAATGGCGGCACATACAGCGGTATCGTGTATGGAAAGGATTCTGCCATTGCGGTTAAAACCACGGGGGAAGGTGCAGTCACGACGACGCTGCTCCATGGATCGGGCACAAAATGGCGCATCAGCAAGCCATCTCAAGGCGCTTTTACAGGCGTTGCGGAGTTCGGCGAGATCTGCCTTGACCGGCTTGCGCTGGATGAGATTGAAGGATCCTATTGGTCTTTAATGGACATCTGGGGGGAGATCGAAGCGGATAGCCTGGTGGCGCTCAACGGCATTGCTGCTGCATACCAAACCAGCACCACGTTTGCCGCAACCGGGAGCGAAGGACATTATTGGTTTTTCTATCTCGAAGATGTGCCGACCGCGGTGGAGCTGACGGTGGATGGCGTGCCGCTTGGAACCGTTACGGTTGAGGAATGATGCCGTTGCGGCCTTCCGGCCGGGAGGAGCGCCGCGTTTGGCCGCATATGCTTGATGCGGTTGAATTTGGCGCAGCGCGCGGGAAAGGGGATGCATTGTGTATTTTTGTGATAAGGTACATCAGCTTCGCATAGAAGCGGGGCTTTCCCAAGAGGCATTTGCAAATGAACTGGGCGTTCCCTACGAAACGGTTGCGCGTTGGGAGCAAGGGGCTGAAATGCCCGACATGCAGACGTTGCTTGCCATTGCGGATCGTTTTGGCATCAGCCTGGACGCGCTGGTGCGGGATGGGGAAGAGGTATCACAGCACGCGGGCTTTTCCGCTCAGATGCGGTGCCGGGCGCCCTATGAATATAAAAGCCGTGCTACCTGCTTTGGCGTACCGCTGGTGCATGTTCACCTTTCAAACGGCACTGGGCGGGCGGCGGTAGCAAAAGGCATTTTTGCGATCGGCGATATTACGCTCGGCGTTGTGGCGCTGGGCGGAATTTCCGCGGGGCTGATTTCGTTTGGCGGCATTTCGCTTGGCTTGCTGCTTGCTTTGGGAGGAATTGCGGCAGGGCTTACCGCTATGGGCGGCGTTGCGCTGGGCGTTTATGCTTTGGGCGGGCTTGCACTAGGCTATTGCGCTTTAGGCGGTTTTGCCTGCGCGGTGGAGCTTGCCGTTGGCGGAGCGGCTTCTGGGCGCGTTGCGATCGGGCAAGTGGCCAATGGCACGCATGCGCTTCTCATACATGAGGCAACCGAGGCGCAAATGCGGGCCTTTATGCGTGCGTATTGCCCGGATGCTGGGCAATGGCTGATCCAGCTGCTTACCGCAGCTTGCAGGGGATAGATAGGGAAGCGCAAAGCCGCTTGAAAGAAAAACTAGCGCCAAGCTGCTGCATCTGCCAATCTAGCTTAAGAAAGCGTGCCAGTAGGGATGTGCTTTGTCCTCAAACGATGAAGGGATCGAATCGAAGCAAAACGAGACGCGCGAAGCTTTAAAACATGGCCGATGCCGAAGACGGCTGCGCTATTCTTTAAGAGCTGTGTGATGTGATCGCGCTTTCTATGCAAGCTGCGCCATCCGGAGCCCCATTGCGTGCGCGCTTAAAGCATATGCCGTTAAAGCCAATGGAAGTTTTACGCAAAAGAATCGACCTAAAGCATTCGGAATTTTGAACGCCGCAACGCAGGGGAAAACCTTTGAAGGCAACGCTGCAGGCTTGGAAGCCCGCATATATCTGGCCCACAAGGCGAATTTTTCAAAAAAGGGACAAGAGAAAGTTCCTTTGAGGATGTGCGGCAGATCTGCACGCTCGCGCAGCGGGGGCTTCCGTGGCCATCGATGCAAGGGCTCCACACAATCTCAAAAAACGGTTCATTACTTTTTCAGAAAACAAAGGCGTTCGGAAGTTCGAACGCCTTTTTAAATGAGCAAAGACGGTGGGCGCGCGGGCGCCTTTCACGATTCGCGCACCACGGCGCTTCCGCCAACGCGAATGGAAACCGAGCCATCCCTTGAAACGGAAAGCCTGGAATAGATTTTAGATGGTTTTCCCATGGCTTCACCTTGAATGAACAGGTTGGTTGCATCCGGTTGAACCAGGCCGCGCCGGTAAAGATAGTAAGTGAGCGCGCCATTGGAGGTGCCGGTCGCGGACTCTTCATCAATGCCGTAGAGCGGCGCAAAGTTCCTGCAATGCACCCCATCGGATGCGAGGGCAAATGCGTGTACGCCCGTAACGTTAAGGCGCTTGGAAAGCGCGGAGATGGCTTCCATGTCGGGCTTGAGTGCGGCGAGCAGCGCCGGGTTTGCAAGCGGCATCATAATGTCGGGCAGGCCGGTATCCACCATGGCGGGATGCAGCGTGCCAAAAGCGCCTTCTTCCAAGCCATACATGGAGAGCAGGGCGGAGGCATCCGCATCGGAGAGCTGGCCTAGCTCTTTGGGCACTGCCATGTCCAGCCAGACGAGCCCTGCCGCAATATCCACCCGGATATCGCCTGCGCCCGTTTGGGCAATATAGGTGCGTCCGCCTTCGATGAGCCCTTTTTGGAGCAGCAGCGAAAATGAACCAACCGTTGCATGGCCGCAAAGCGCTACTTCTTCTACGGGCGTGAAATAGCGCACCTCAAAACGGTCCGGCGCGATGCGGCGCAAAAAGGCCGTTTCCGAATAGCCAACTTGCGCGGCGACGCGGCGCATTTCAGCCTCATCGGGAAGCTTATCTTGAAACAGTGCAACACCGGCCGGATTCCCGCCGAGCGGCACATCCGTAAAAGCATCAACGGTATAAAGTTCCATAACGCCCTCCTTGGATACAATGCGAATTTCTGCATCTAGTGTATCATAAAAGCGACGCTATTGACAGGGATATATTGGTTGGTTATCATTAAAACCAGCGGGTGTTTGCCAAACCAAACTGCCGCTAATTTGGGAAGAGGCGAAAACCGGATATGGAGCAGAAGAGAAGAACGCTTTGCGATCTTAAAATTGGGGAGAGCGGGCATGTTTATGCCGTGAATGCGGCGGATGCACGCATGCGCCGGCATATTGTGGATATGGGCATCACGCCGGGCACGGAAATCCGCATCGTTAAATTGGCCCCCATGGGGGATCCCATCGAAATCGCGCTGCGCGGTTATTCTATGTCTTTGCGCAAATCGGATGCAGCTGCTATCCTTTTAATGGAAGAAGCGGAGCATGAAGCGTTTCACAAAAGCGTGGAGAGAGCGCGCGCGGAGCATGAAGCCCGTGCGCATGCGCTGCTGGAGGAGAAGCAGCATCCACGCGATACAGACCAGGAAGGACATGCGCGCGCTGCATTGCTCACGGGCTTTATGCTCGAGCATGGCACGTGCTGCGATATGAAAAAAGAAGGGTTTTGCGCCTGCGAAGTTTTTGATGATGATGGGCCGGTGCGCATTGCGCTTGCGGGGAATCCGAACTGCGGGAAAACCACGCTCTTCAATGCAATGACCGGCGGCAAGGAATATGTAGGCAACTGGCCCGGCGTGACCGTAGAGAAAAAGGAAGGCAAAATTAAAGCCAGAGCCGCCGGCGCGGATGGTGCCCTTTGCACGCATGGCCATGAGATGACGCTGGTAGACCTTCCCGGCATTTATTCGCTTTCCCCTTATTCCATGGAAGAGGTGGTTGCGCGGGATTACATCATCAACGAGCGCCCGGATGCCATTATTAACATTGTGGATGGAACGAACCTTGAGCGCAATCTCTATTTGACGGTTCAGCTGATTGAACTGGAACGCCCCATGATCATCGCCCTCAATATGATGGATGAGGTGGAAAAAAATGGAGATAAAATCGATTGCAAGCGCCTTGCGCTTGAATTGGGAATCCCGGTTGTTCCCATCAGCGCCCGCACGGGGCAGGGAATTGACACGCTGATTGAAAGTGCGCAAAAGCTGATTTATGCAGCGCATACGCAGTTGCATGAAGGCTTTCAGATCGAGCCGGACAACGTATATGATGATTATACGCACATGCAGCACCACCGCATTGGCATGCTGGTGGAAAAATATGCTTCTGCAGCAAACCTTCCCTTGCATTGGACGGAGATCAAGCTGTTGGAACGGGACGACCGCGTGCGCGATGCTTTGAACCTGCCGCAGGAAATAGCGGAGCAGGTGGAAAAGATCGTGCAGGATTATGCTGCCTCCAATCCCATTGGAGACAACGAAAGCACCGTAGCGGATAGCCGGTACCGTTATATTGAGCATGTGACGGCAGCAGCGCTTACGCGGGGCAAAAAGGATACGGCAATTGAGCGCAGCGCAAGAATCGACGCGATCCTAACCCATAAAGTCTGGGCAATTCCGGTGTTCCTTCTCATTATGGCCGTAATCTTTGCGCTCACCTTTTCCACGCTTGGCGCTTTCCTTTCCGACGGCGTGGGCGCGCTGATCGACGATGGCCTCGCGCCGCTGATGCGCACAGCGCTTGCTTCCGCCCCCGCTTGGTTTGCAAGCCTCGTGTGCGATGGTATTATCAAAGGCGTGGGCGGCGTGCTCACCTTTCTGCCGCAGATTGCGCTCCTGTTCCTTTGTCTTTCCATCCTGGAGGACAGCGGCTATATGAGCAGGATCGCCTTTATTATGGATAAGCCCATGCGCCGTTTTGGCCTTTCCGGCAAAAGCTTTATCCCGCTTTTAATGGGCTTTGGATGCACGGTTCCTGCAACGATGGGCACCCGCACCATGGACAATGAACGTGACCGCAGGATCACAGTGCTTCTGCTGCCCTTCATGAGTTGCTCTGCAAAGCTCCCGGTTTACGGCCTGCTCGCAGGCGCGTTTTTCCCACAGCACAGAGGGCTTGTAATTTTTAGCCTGTATATTCTGGGCGTAGTGCTTGGTATCCTTTCCGGCCTAATGTTTAAGAAAACGATGTTTACCGGGCAGGAAGCGCCATTTGTGATTGAACTTCCGCCCTACCGCATGCCAAGTGCAAAAAATGTATGGACGCATGTTTGGGAGCGCGTTTCCCACTTCCTGGAAAAGGCAGGGACCATCATTTTCGCCATGAGCGTGCTGCTTTGGTTCCTTGAAAGCTTTAATTTTTCATTCCAGATGGTGGAGAACGCGGGGGAGAGCATCATCGGCCGCATTGGCTCGCTGATTGCGCCGGTGTTTATTCCCCTGGGATTTGGCACATGGCAAGCTGCCGTAGCACTCATTACGGGCATTGTGGCAAAGGAAGCGGTAGTCAGTTCTCTTGCGATGTTCTATGGGTTTTCCGCGAGCGCGGAAAGCGCGGTTGTAAACAGCGCGCTTGCAGGCACGTTCTCGCCGCTCGCAGCCTATAGCTTTTTGGTTTTTGTGCTGCTTTATACCCCCTGCATGGCCGCTGTAACCACCATGCGCCGGGAGCTGGGCAGCCGCAAATGGACTGCGTTTGCGGTCGTATATCAAATTGGAATCGCATATGTAGCGGCGCTTCTCACGTATTTTATCGGGAGCTTTTTCGCAGGCTAAAGCTATGGAAGGATTTGTGTGGTATTTCATTGCGGGCCTGGTGCTTGCTTATAGCGTGTTTTGCTTGATAAAGCATCTGAAACGGAGAGGATGTGGTGCATGCAAAGGTTGCAGCCACGCCGCAGAGTGTTCACAAAAAAATCCAAATGGAAGCAGGAATTTGTGCTATACTAAAAGAAAGAAATAAGCAGCACAGGACACAGGATCCGGTGCGTGAAAGGGGTAAGAAGATGCGTATTACAATCACCGGCAAGAACATCGAAGTTTCTGATTACCTAAACGATCTTGTGATCAAAAAGGTAAGCAAGCTGGACAAGTATTTCCCCGAGGATACAGAAGCACATGTTACGATGGCGGTCGAACGCAACCGCCACATCGTCGAAGTTACCATCCCCTATACCGGCGGCATCATCCGCGGCGAAGAAACTTCGGGGGACATGTATGCTTCCATTGATAACGTTCTCGCCAAGCTGGAAAAGCAGATCGTGCGGCACCGCACTAAGCTGGAAAAGAGCCTGCGCGCCGGCGCGTTCAAAACGCCGGAACCCGTGTTTGCGGATGCGTTTGATGCAGATGATGAAGAAGACGCCCCGCGCGTGGTTCGCGTAAAGCGCTTTGATATTAAGCCCATGACGGTTGAGGAAGCCATGTTGCAGCTGGAGCTGCTGGGGCACGCGTTCTATGTGTTCACCAATGGCGATTCCGGCCAGATCAACGTTATCTACAAGCGCAAGGATGGAAATTTCGGCCTCATCGAGCCCGAATAAACCCAGACCCTATCTTTTTGACACCAGCCCAAAGGCCGCCCAATCCGGGCGGCCTTTTTTATAGAAATTTGAGAAAAGCTGAAAAATGCAAATGAAACGCTTGGAGAAAGCAGCTGCACGCCGTTATTCGTGCGCTTTCTAGCTCATGCGTTTCCCTAACAATCAAATCGTTCAAATTTAAGAGCACTATAAAATTGAATATTTACATCTTTAGGAAGCTCAATAAGGCAGAATTGCATCCATCCCAACATTTGCAGGTCCTTGCCTGCTGAAACCGCACAACCGAATCTCCCCCTTAGGCTCAGTTGGATAGAGCAACTGCCGTCTTCCCGGTATGGATACGCGCATCTGGAGGCAAGAGAAGGCTTTTCGAATGGCATATACGCTGTGCCTCAATGCGCTTTTGGCGTATGTTGTAAAAACTAAGCTTTTTAGGGCACAGTAAAAACGTCTGAAGCAGGCTCAAAATAGCGATAAAGTGTCCTTTCATTAGGAGTGATTGCATGCTAAATTCGGAAATCTTGCGCAACGGGCCTGTCTCTCTGTGCAGCGAAAGGCCAATGAATGTATCAAAGCGCCTGCAAGGCGGCTTTGAATCGCTTGTTATGGGATTGAAGGAAGATTGTATACGGCGTCCAGCCCAATCAATGCGGCCATGCGGTAGCATGCTTTTGCGTTTTCCTCAACATGGACGGCAAGGCGGAAAGCGTCGTCCACATCTCGCGGCGAAACGGCAATCATGCCGTGGCGCGCGAGCAACGCGGCATGGCCGTGCGCTCCAAGCGTTTGGACGATGTTTTCCGCAAGCGCTGCCGTGCCCGGCGGGGCATAGGGCGCAAGCGGGCATTGCCCGCCATAAAGCAGAGCCTCCGTGGTGACGGGAGGAAGCGCGCGGCCAAGCGCCGCGAACACCGTTGCGTAAGGTGCATGCGTGTGGCAAATACCGATAAGATCCGGCCGGGCGCGGTAAAGGGCAAGGTGGAACGCTGCTTCCGAAGTGGGAAAAACGCCTTCCGGCGCATCGAGCACGTTGCCTGCAAGGTCCATTAATACGATTTCCCGTGCAGCATGCGCGACCCGGTCGGAATCGTGGGGCGTCATCGCAACAACGCCCGCTGTGCGGTCGATCATGCTGCAATTGCCTGTCCCTCCCGTGCAAAGCCCCGCTGCTTTTGCATCACGCGCTGCGCAAAGCACAGCCGTGCGCATAGCTTCATAGGATTGCATGCGCACCTCCATCAATAGAACAGCGTTGCCACATCGTAAAGCGCTTTGCCGACTTTTTTCCGTTCGGTTACGGCACGGTCAAGATCGGCCACTTCGATTTCCGTGCCGCGCAAAGAAACCATGTTGCCATATTCCCCGTTGATTACGAGGTCGCCGGCTTTTACGCCCATACGCGTGCCGAGCATGCGGTCGAATGCAGTCGGCGCACCGCCGCGCTGCAAGTGGCCAAGCACCACTGAGCGCGCTTCAAAATGCGCGCGGCGCTTGTCCAGCGTTTCATCGCTGCGGATGGCTTTTTCAATGCGGTCCGCCAGGTGCCGCGCAAGCTCGCGGTGCAGCAGCAGCACGTTGCCGAACATATCGCGCTCCAGGTCTTCCATGCGCTCGCCCGTCAATTCAAAGCCTTCTGCCACGGCGATGATGGTGTAGCGCTCACCGCGTACGTAGCGTTCGCGCACGAGGGAATAGATCTCGTCAAATGAAAGCGGGAACTCCGGGATTAATACCATGTGCGCATTTGCAGCTACGCCTGCTTGCAGCGTGATCCATCCCGTATGCCGCCCCATGCATTCCACAACAAAGCAGCGCTCATGGGATTCAGCCGTTGTGTGGAGCCGGTCGATTTCCTCCATGGCGATGTTGGAGGCGGTGTCAAACCCAAACGTCCAGTCCGTGCAGGAAAGGTCATTGTCGATCGTCTTTGGCACGCCGATCATGTTCATGCCGAGCTTGCGCAGCGTGTTGGCAACGCCGAGCGTATCATCCCCGCCAACGGCAACCAACCCTTCAAGCTCAAGGCGCTCCATTGCATCGCGCACCATCTGCGGCCCGTTTTCGAATTTCATGACATTGGTGCGCGAACTGCCCAGGATGGTTCCGCCCAAGGTTTGAATGCCTTCCACATCCGCGCGCGTCAGCCAGCGGCCTTCATCTTCCAGCACGCCGCGCCAGCCTGCATAAAAGCCGAAAACGGCGATGTCCTCCTGGATGCAGCGCGCAACTACGCCGCGGATCACCGCGTTTAAGCCGGGGCAGTCCCCGCCGCCCGTAAGGATTCCGATCTTTCGCATGGGGTGTCTCCTCCAAAAGTAGTAATATAGCAAATATAAAAACGATGCTTAGCGGCTTGCGCTCAGAATGCCGCGCGCATGCAGCGTAGCGAGCACCCGCGCGGAAATCGCCTCAATGGGCAGAAGCTGCCCCTGCTCCATGCAGGGGATTACGGCGATGTCATCATAGCGGGCAGCATAAGCAAGGTATTGCGCCATGGCGCGCGCCTGGATGCCATGGGAGGCCTCATAAACATCCCGCCCCGCGCCCACATAGCTGCGGCAGCCCTTTTTGCATACGTTTGCTTCCGCCTGCTCGGGGGCGATGGAAAACACAAGATTTATATCCGGCCGCGGGAGGCTAAGGTGGGTATATTCGAGTTCAAACACCCAGTCCGCAAGGTCCGGTTTGCCGAGATCAATATCCCGGATGCTCTGGTACACTGCGTTGGAGAGCACATAGCGGTTCAACAGCAAAATATCCGTTGCGCCGTCCACATAATCCCGCAGGCTTTCAAAACGGTCCAGCGCAAACCAGAGCGCCATGCTCTTTCCATCCACTTGATCCGCGCGCACATTGCCCGTTCCGGCGAGCAGCTTGCCGATTTCCCGGCCGAAAAAGCTGTCATAAGCCGGGAAATCGCGCGTTGCAACCGAATATCCGCGCGCGCAAAGCGCATCGCGCAGAAGCTGATATTGCACGCCTTTCCCACTGCCATCGATCCCTTCGATTGCGATGATCTTGGTTTTTCCCATTGCAAAAAAACACCTTTTTTAAGATAACTTTATAGTACCACAAAATGCGCAGGCATAACATTCATTTTTTCTTATTGGAAAGGAATTTGCCATTGACAAGCAATATTATATTAAATATAATATCAACCAGAAAGGAGGATAAACTGGAGATGATGTTCCAATTGGGCTCCGCCCTGCTTGATGCCTGCGTGCTGGCAGTGCTCAGCCGCGAGGATACCTATGGCTATGTGCTCACGCAAAGCGTCCGCAACATTGTGGAAATCAGCGAATCCACGCTCTACCCGGTTTTGCGGCGGCTGCAAAAAGAAGGCTGGCTGACAACCTACGATCGTCCGTTTTCTGGCCGGCTTCGGCGCTATTATGCCATCACGCCAGCCGGACGAGAAGCGCTGATGCGTTACCGCGAAGAATGGGAGAATTACAAAAAACAAGTTGAAAGCATGCTATTGGAGGGGTAAAATGAGAGTCGGCAGAATTCAGTTGAACCGGCGGCCCGAGCGCCGCTGCCTCAGCCTTCCCTTGCCGAACGCACTGGAAGCTGCACAAAGCGTATTGGAAAGCCGCTGCCTACAAAAGATGGACAGGAGGTGGCTGCAATGACGCGGAGCCAGTTTATGGATGCGTTTGAGCGCGCCCTGTTCAATTTACCGTGTAAAGATGGAACCTATCTTTCGCGCGAGGAACGCGCCACGGCGTTGCGATACTTCGAGGAATATTTTGATGATGCGGGCATCCGCCAGGAGGATCCCGTGCCTACGGAATTCAGTAACCCGGATGCGCTTGCGCAGCAGATCGTTGATGAAGCGGAAGGGGGAGCGCCGCAGGAAAACAAGCAGAGCGAGGATACCTGCCTGCCATTCCGTTCCGTGCATATTGATGTCTGCAATGCAGGCATTGAATTTGTGAAGGGCGATGGATACCAGGTGCGGATCGATTACCCGGAGGGGATCCCTGCGCCACGGATGGAAATACGGGAAGGGCAGACGCTTTACATCAAAGAATTGCCGATGCGCCGCGTGTTTCGCTTCTTTTCTTTGCGCAGTTGGAAAAATGGCATGATCCGCATCACCGTGCCGCAAAATGCGCCCGAAGGGTTTGAACGCTTTAGCGTCAAAACGGTGAATGGTGCGATTACATTGCCTGCGCTTACGCTAACAGAACTAACATGCGAAACCGTGAACGGTGCGATTCGGCTCACCGGGGTAGCGGCTGAAATGCTGCGTGCAGAAAGCGTGAATGGTGCAATTTCCCTTGCGGAATGCCGTGCGCAAACCAAGGCGCATTGCGAAACGGTCAACGGTTCGCTTGCGCTTTCGGGAGAATTGCTTGGAAACACGCACGCGGAAACCGTGAATGGCAGCGTCCGCATAGAGATGCAGCAGCCGCAGACAGCCTATGATCTTGCACTGGAGACGATATCCGGCAGCATATTCATCAACGGTGAAAAGCAGCGCAAGAAAGTTCGCACCTGCAACAAGGCGGCCAATGCCGTGCATGCTGAGACGGTAAACGGTTCAATCAAATTGGAATTCAGCAAATGATTTTGTTGGAGGAATTCCATCTATGGAAAGGCAGCCCCTTTGGACGCGCAACTTTACGATTCTAACCCTCGGCACCGTGGTTTCGATGCTTGGCAATGCTATCTCCGGCTTCGCGCTGAGCTTGTTGGTTCTGGATTACACGGGATCTACACTGCTTTATGCAGTCTACATGATCGTATGCAATGTGCCCAAAGTCATCGTGCCTTCCATCGCGGGGCCGTATCTTGACCGCTTTTCTCGTACCAAGGTGATCTGGGGGCTGGATTATATATCTGCCGGGTTATATCTTTTGCTGTTTTTCATGCTGAGCACTGGAGTATTCAACTATGTGCTGTTGCTTGCCCTGTGCTTTATGATCGGCACGATCGACGGCATCTATCGCGTCGCCTATGACAGCCTTTACCCGATGATGATTGCAGAAGGAAACTATGCGAAGGCATACTCCATTTCCAGCCTCCTCCATCCGCTTTCCGCGCTGATGCTGCCAATCGCTTCTTGGTTTTATGAAAATGTCGGACTGCTGCCGCTTTTCATTTTTAATGCCATAACGTTTGCGATTGCCGCTACGTTTGAAACGCAGATCCGCGTCAAAGAAGAACAGGTTTCGGATGAGAAAACAAAGTATTCCCTCAAACGCTACAAGGACGACTTTGTACAGGGGATTTCCTATTTAAAAAAAGAAAAAGGGCTCCTTTTTATCACGGCTTATTTTATGGTGTCTACCATGGTGGGAAGCGCGAACAGCACGCTCACGTTGCCTTATTTTAAAGCTACGGAAAATCTGGGCGCAACGATCTATACCTGGGTCACTAGCTGCGCGGTCATCGGAAGGCTGATTGGCGGCGTTATCCATTACAGGTTCCGCTATCCAACGGAAAAGAAGTTTGCTATCGCATTCTTTGTGTATATTGTATCGGCGGTCATTGATGGTGGCTACCTGTTTACGCCTGTGCTCATCATGATGATTACGCAGTTTATCAGTGGCCTAATTTGCGTTACAAGCTTTAATATCCGCATTTCTTCTACGCAGAATTATGTGCCGAACGACATGCGTGGGCGCTACAATGGCACCTATCAGATGCTTACCACAGTCGGCTCCATTATAGGCCAGCTTTCAGCCGGCGTGCTGGGCGAAGTATTCCCGTATCGTGCGGTGATGGTTGCCATGAACCTATTTGCCCTGGTGGCGGCAATTGCGATCATGTATCCCGGGCGCGATCACGTTAAGCGCATCTATAATGTGGACATCTGAGGCAAAACAGCACAGAAAAACGGGAGCGCTTGCAGGATATGGTGTAGAATCGCGATAGGAACAGAACGGCAATTTGCCCGCCTGGGTGCGGGCAAAAAGGGTTTCAAACGTAGCCGGTCGCATCATACCGCGGGGCGCATGGCTTTATAACCGTGCCGCGCGCTTACCAATAATGGAGAATGCAATGGGCCTTTGCGATTTGCAACGGATGCAGCGGTTGTGCGTTTGGAAAGCTTTCGTTTCGTAGCAGGTTGCTCCACGTTTACGGCAATGCTAATGCGCCAGCCAAGATACCCAACCACAAAATGTTAAGCACTTACGTTTTTGCTGCATGAGAAAGGCGCGCAAGCAGCGCCCTTCTAACCAACTTTAGATATATGTGGCCAGTGGTGAGAAGATTGAATTATCAAGGAGGAAATCCTAATGCAGGGGAAGTATGGCTTTAAATGTCTGCGGCTCCTTTTGCTCGCAATCGCCCTTTCTATCGGCATGATTTGCGCGGCTTGCCGGGCACCTGCGGATGCGCAACAGGGCGGCAAACTGATCGCCGCTGATTTTGAGGATGGCTTTGAAGCGTTTGCATTCGAAGGAAATGCCGAAAACCTGGAGGAGAACATAAAGCGCATTACGGACGAGGAAACCAAAGCTGAAATCTATGAGACTTGCCTAAAAATCACCTGTTACCGGGAGATCAATGGGGCAGAAGATATAATGCTGGGCGGAGGTCCTGAAGATATGCACCTGGCTGGAATTGTCTTTGCCTGTGGCACGTGCGCCTATAAAATAGATGTCATATGCTGGGAAAACTATGCAGGAGACGCCTGGGCGGGCTGGCCAATCCGAAATGAACTCTATGGAGAGCCGCTCTTATGCATCTGGCGCATCGAGCTTAAGAAAGAAGAATTGGATGGCGAATCCATCCCGGGCGCTGTGGCTGCATACTCGGGGCGGGACAGCTTCAACTCGGAAGCTGGAAGAGGATGGTATGCCACCTTGCCGCAAGAGGAGATGGACTCCCTCTGCGCGATCCTCTCGGCCGAAGGCGGCATTTCTTTGCAATAAAAGATAAAGCGCGCTTTTGAGCAATATGGAAGCGCGCAAAAAGCGGCGGCTGGTTTTCCCTGCAAGATGCCTTGCGCCGCATGAACTCCCCGGGCTTACGACGCATGATGCTAGGCGCCTAAAACCTTGGAGCGGCAGGGCGCATTCCAAGGTTTTTTATCTGCTAAGGAAGCCTCCCTTTTTTAGAGGCAGCACTGCTTCCATAGGGTAACGCAGCCGGACGTGGTTGCATGGTTTTGTGGCCGCAGATTCAGCTTTAGAGCTTGTGGCAGGTTGCTTTTCCGATTTTAATCTTTCCCAAAGAAGAGCTTCTCGGCATTTCGCTTGAAGAACCTTGCAAGTTTCATCGCAAGCTCAAGCGTGGAGGATGTATTTGTCGTTTTCAATGGCGATGATCGTCTGACGGCTTACGCCAAGCAGATTTGCAAGACCCTCCTGGCGCAAAACGGCTTGCTTTCGAAGCTGCCTTATTGCATTTCGCATCGTGGAGTTATGCCTTGGTAAGGAAATAAACGCCCGGGGAAACCACTGCTGCAAACGCGGCAACGGAAAGGAGAATTGCCCGCAAAGGCTGGTTAGGACCAAGGTGTTCTTCATCGCCCGAAACCGTTTTTTGCTTTAGGGCAATCTGGGAAAAGCTTTACACGAATGCTCCAAGGCACAAAATCAAAGAGGGGAGCGGATGGTACGCTGCACCATGAAACAGCGTTTGCCAGCTGTGAAACAACGTCCAAGCGCATAATGCCAGCACAGCCGCCCGATAGCCCCGCTCTTCCGAGCGTAGTTGAATGCTGCGCTCCATTTCATCCATTTGTTTCATTGCAAGCTGTGCCTCCTTCGAATTCCATTTTTTAATGTTAAATGAGCGTTACATTTGCGGCATGCTGCAAAATGTAGAAATATCAAGAACAATTAACATTTTTATATGGTTTATACCAAAGAGATGCCTTGAATTCTATTTTTAGGGGAGAAAGCAAACACGAAGGTTTCAGCCAGAGCAGCAGAACGGGCTCGCCTGCATGGCATTTTGCTTGCGCTGGTTATAGAGCACGGCCCATGGCGCCGCCTTTTTCGCGCCTGCGCGTGTAAATCACTTCCAACACAACGCCGCATGCAATGATAAGGAATCCGATGAAGCCGATGAGATCGGGATATTGGTGCAAAAAGAGCGCGACCCAAAGAGGGCCAAATACCATTTCGAGCGGGGTAATGGTGGCAGCATGGGAGGCGCTGATTTTTTGCAGGCAAAGATTATAACAAACATAGCCACCGCCAAACTGGAATATGCCGAGCACGAGCATAATTCCCCACGCGGCGGTATCCATTGTAGCGATCTGGGAAAGCGTGCCGTTGAGCGCGCAATAGCCGAGCATGATGACCGCCA
>ERZ1643251.1187-NODE-1187-length-30807-cov-14.156705_pt1 | contig 30807 bp, 29 predicted proteins | sample MGYA00579261_ERZ1643251 | MGnify/ENA primary metagenome ERZ1643251 (study PRJEB29033, sample SAMEA4952267) | chicken gut metagenome | biome: Broiler Chicken; feature: Gastrointestinal Tract; material: Caecum | place: Ireland | collected 2018 | study: Broiler... | reverse complement strand
ACCCGCCAGAATCAGCTTGGGAAGCTGACGCCATACCGCTAGGCGATTCCTGCATAAAAAAAGTGTCTCTATTATAGCCGATTTTGCAGACACTGTCAAGCGCAATCTCCATATGAACGGAAATTTTTTATCGTGGGACATACGGAAATTCACCAAAAAAAGGACGGCGCTGCCGTCCTTTTTCCGCGTTCATGTTGTATTCAGTTTATGCCCGCGTCTGGAAATCGCCCGCTTCCACCGTCACGGACAGTTCCTGTGCCTCGCCGCCGCGCGAGATGAGGATGGTGAGCGTATCGCGCTCACGCAGGTGATAGAGCATCGTGGGAAGTTTTTCCTGCGTGGTAATGGAGACCGCACGCACTGTCTGACCGTCGCGGTCGATGCGCGCCGCGAGCAGCGTATCGTTGACGTCCATACCCATGCGCGCGGCAAGGCTGCCGTCCGTGAGCGATTGCACGACCACTTTTTCCTCCAGGTAGACCTTGCCCGTCTGCTCATCAAACACCCGCCCGGAGTTCTCCGCCAGAATGGTGATGCCGAGCGTCACGCAGCTTGCCGCTTGGTTTCCGCGCTCTGCCTGCCACAAAAGATTTCCCACAACGGCGGCGACGTGGTTGGACGCAATGGCAGCACCGACCCCGACAACGCCGTCCGTGTCCGAGCGCGCCGAGACGATGCCGAGAAATTCGCCCATCTCGTTGAACAGTCCGCCGCCCGAATTTCCGTGATTGACGTCCGCGTCCGTGCGGATGCCCGTGATCGAAACGGCGCTCTGCCCGTCCGCCGAGGAGACGAGAATGGTCTCGTTGAGGACGGATGCGATGCCCGCCGTAACCGAGATCCCATCGCCTGCAGCATTTCCGATGGCATAGACGGTCTCGCTCAGCGTGACAGAGTCGGAATCGGCGAGCGTCACTGCAGTGCTGCCGCACTCCTCCAGGAGCGCGCAATCCTCAATGCGGATGACGGCGAGATCCTCCGACTGCACGCCGCCCACGAACTCTGCCGTGATCGGCGTCGCGCTCTCGTCGCCATAGAGGCAGACGCTGATCGTGTCGTTGATATCGCCCTCGCTCGTGGAATAGACGACGTGATAATTGGTGACGATGACGGCGTCCCCTTCCGCTTCATCCAGCGACCAGATGACACCCGAGCCTGCGGCGCTCTCCGTCTCGATCGCGACGACGCTGCTCGCCGCCTCTGCCGCCGCCTGTCCCGCGTCGGAGGCATCCGTCCCGGAGACCTGCGCATCGGAAGAGGAGATCGTCTCCGTGCCGAACTGTTCCAGCATCGCGTTGACGTCCGCCACGGGGATGGCATAGCCGAACCCGTCCACGTCGACGCCCGTCTCCGACGCAAGAAGGCGCGCCGAGACGATGCCGACCAGTTCACCGCGGGCATTGAAGAGTCCGCCGCCCGAATTGCCCTGATTGACCGCCGCGTCCGTGCGCATCACGTTGAAGGAGACGAGGCTGTAATTGTCCGCGCCCGTGACCGTGATCTCCTCGGACAACAGCGAGACGATCCCCTTTGTAACGGACGTCCCTTCGCCGTTGGCGTTGCCGATGGCGTACACCGTCTCGCCGACGGACGCCTCCGCCATGGTCGCCGCGACGGCGTCGCTCTCCCTAAGATCTTCCGAGCCCGTCACTTTGAGCACGGCAAGATCGGTATCCGTATTGGAGCCGGCGACGAGCGTCACATCCTCCGAGCGGATGGTCTCGCCGCTGTACGTCGTGAGATAGATGTTCGTCCAGTCGGTCGTGGAGGAGTGCGTGCCCCAGGGGCCGAAGCCGCTGCTCAGATAGGTTGAAATGACGTGATAGTTGGTTACGATATACGCGTCACCCGCCTCCTTGTCCAGCCGGTAGATGACGCCCGAACCGGAAGCTTCCCGCTTGATATTGTTGATCGTGAACGTGACCGTGATCTCCACGACCGAATTGACCGCACGATTGATGTATGCCGTATCGTCGGTGAAGTCCATCGCAGCGAGGAAGTCGTAATATGTCCCCTCGTAGCCGTCCGCAACCGCCTCCTCATACAGGCGCCGTTCGTAAGTAGAGGGCGTCTCCTGTGCGGCAAGGAACTCCTGTACCGAGCTGTACATGCCGCTCTCCACCCCCGCCGAGGAGGAAGAACTGTCATCGGGCGCGGAAGAAACATTGCACCCCGCGAGCCCGAGCGTCAACGCGCCCGCCATAACGCAGGCAAGCGCAGTCATCCATCTCTTTTTCATGTCTGCCACCTCTAACTTTGTCAGTTCTTGACAATCATACTATTATTATAATCTCGTTTTTGTTCATTTGCATTATAATGCTGTGAAAGATGCGTGAACAATGTCCGCCTGCATCGCCGCAGCGCCTCATGCAATTGTTATATACCACAAAAACGCGGCGTACAACCGCGTTTTATAAAATTGAACGGGGCGGTCACCCGCCCCGTTTGCTCAGAGATCGTCCGCGTCCTGCACGGGTTTTTCATAGCAATCTTCCGTACAGATGCCCGTGTAGCTGCCGAGGACGTCCTCTTCCGACTTCATGTCCGCGCCCTTTTGAAGGGAGCGCTTATCGGCCGCAGTTCTGCGTTTCATTGCTGCCGCTGTTCTTCGCGTTCTGCGAATTCTTTGCGTTCTTTGCATTCTGCGCGTTCTGTGCGCCGTTCGAAGTCTTGTTGTTTGTCTTCTTCATCCGTTTTTCCTCCTTGATCAACCTCTGAGACAGGCGTCTTTCAGAGATGATCCTTTGCGTAGGGGAGGTGAAGTTCGACTTCCCCCTGGGACGCGCCGCACAGCGGACAGATATTCCATGCGTCCTTTGACGTGTGCATGTATCCGCACTCGCTGCAGACCCACAGCATCGGTCTGTCCGCGCTGTAGAGGGAGCCGTCCTTGAACGCCTCATACAGATAGTTGAAGATGACCCGATGATGGCTCTCCACCTTCGCGATCTGTTCGAATTTGAGCGCGATTTGCCCAAACCCCTCCTCGCGCGCGATCTTGGCAAAGGAGGGATACAACTCCTCCGCCTCGGACTCCTCATCCATCGCCGCAAAACGAAGGTTGTCCTCCAGCGTTCCCGCATGGAAGGGGTAGTGCGCGTCGATGTGCACATCGTCGCAGCTTCCCGCATTCTGAAGCAGTGCTTCAAAAAATACCCTCGCATGATTTGTCTCATTCTTTGCGATCGAGCGGATGGTGTTCGCAAGGACCTCATAGCCCTGCTTCATCGCAGCTTTTGCCGTAAGTTGGTACCGCATGCCCGCCTGACACTCGCCCGCGAAACCGCGTGCGAGGTTGTAAAAGGTCTGCGTCTTGGTAAAGTCCATACCGTTCCTCCCTTACTCAATCTCATTATGGGCGGAAGGGGCGCGCTTTATACGAAAAAATCCCGCCAAAGCGGGACTTTCGCAAAATTCTCTTTTAGACCGCGCGGCGGACGCTTCTGCCTGCGCTACGACACCTCCGCACCGATGATCTCGGCGAGCACGGCGCGCGATTCCTTCTCTTCGCCCTCTGCGGTAAGGACATCGCCCTCCAAAATGAGCGTATTGCCGTCGGGCAAGATGCGCTCTTCCCCCCGCTCGATGCGGGTGACGCGCACGTCCGCAGGCCACAAGACATCACGGATGCGCCGCCCCGCCGCCATGCCTGTGCCGTTCACGAAAAAGCGCGCCGCAAACAACATCGGTTTGTCCTCTTCTTCGAGCATCTCGTCGAGCAGGCGCTCATACACGGGCTTGGTGTGGAAGATATCGCCGACGAGGTACCCCGCCGCAACGCCCATGACCGCGGGCAGCAGGAACATGAAATTCCAGGTCAGCTCCACCGTCATCACGATGCCCGTGACAGGCGCCTTAGAAATGGCGGTGAAGTACGTCGCCATGCAGATGACGATGAGCATGTCCGTATAGGCGGGATCCATGCCCATGGTCTGCGCGAGTAAACTCAACAGCGCGCCCAGCCCTGCGCCGATGGCGAGCATGGGAACAAACGCGCCGCACGGCACGCCCGCGCCCATGTTGAGCACGGTGGCGACAAGCTTGAGAACAACGACGATCAATAGGCTCGCCCAGAGCGGCGAGGAAAAGACGGAGATGCTCGCCTGCGAGGCGCTGCCCAGATCGGAAATGAAGGCATGTCCGCCGCCGATCGCATAGAGCGAGACAAGCCCCGCCCCGCCCGCGAACAGGAAGGGAAAGAGAAATTTGCCCGTCCCCTTCCAGAACTTCAGCTTTTTAAACAGCCTGCGCGCAAGGAAGATGAGGTAGTACGTCCCCACGCCGAGCAGCGCGGTAAGAAGCGCCGCGCCAAGAACGTAGGCGTAAAAGACGGGCGTGAAGTCGGAAAAGACGAAGGTGGAAAAGTAGGCGCCGACGGGCAGTCCCAGCGGCACGGCGAGCAGCATGCGCATGAGCACCGCGACGACGACCGCCGACACCGCGCAGAAAAATACCTCGGGCGTGAAGCGCTTCTGTCCCTCCTCGAAGGCGAACGCCATGCCCGTGAGCGGGGCATTGAAGGCGACGGCGAGCCCCGCGCACGCGCCGCCCGTGATCTGATAGCGCCTTATGAGCGCGTTGCGGCGCAGAAGATCGCTCGCACCCTGTCCGAGCGCCCCGCCGATGAGGATGCTCGGCCCCTCGCCGCCCGCGGACAGCCCCATAAAGATGGTGAACAGGCTGACCGCGAACATGCCCGTCAGCTCGCGGTACCAATGAAAGCGCATAAGTCCGCGCATCGCGCCCTCCGTCTGCGGGATGCCGCTGCCGCGGATGAGGGGCAGAAAGCGGACGACTCCGCCCACGACGATCGCCCCGAGCGCGAGCGCCAGAAAAAGAAGGGGCACAAAGGCGGGATGATCGAGAAAAAAACGATAATAGCCGCGCGCAAAGTCCTCCGCCGCGGACGCGAGCGCCGCGTAGAGGGAGACGAGCACCCCGACGAGCGCGCCCGTGAGCGCGCCGACGAGGACGATCTGAACGCCGCTTCCAAGGCGGCGGCGAATGTGCGCAGTCTGTTTCATGCCTTGTATTCTAACACAACGCCCGCAAAAAGTAAACGCTCCTCACCGCCATTTTGAAAATTTAGTGAAAATCAATGCGCGGCGGAACGCTTAGCAGCGTTCCGCCGCGCAACAAGCCGAATGACGCCCCGAAGCGGCTGATTCCCCCGATCAACACGAAGCGCGCCGCATAGTTAGAAAAATCAAAGTGAAGATTGATCACTTAACATGAAACTTGCCAGATCGCCAATTATCTTTGTCAGCTCCGTTTCAAAATCTCTTGACACGTCACCCTCGCCGCTGATTGCGTGTGCACATTCATGCAAGCGCGGCGCGCCTGTTCGGCGCGCCGCGCTTCATTGTGTTGCAAATCAAAACTGCGCCTGGTAGAGCTGCGCGTAGAAGCCGCCCTTTTTGAGGAGCTGCTCGTGCGTGCCCTGTTCGACGATCCTGCCCGCGTTCATGACAAGGATGACGTCCGCATTCTGAATGGTGGAGAGGCGGTGCGCGACGATGAAGCACGTCCTGCCCTCCATGAGCTTGGCGAAGGCGTCCTGCACCAGTTTTTCCGTGCGCGTATCGATGTTGCTCGTCGCCTCGTCGAGAATGAGCATGGGCGGGCGGCAGATCATGACGCGCGCCACGCACAGGAGCTGTTTCTGTCCTTCGGAGAGCGACCCTTCGCCGCCGATGACGGTATCATACCCCTTGGGCAGGCGCTTGATGAAGCCGTGCGCGTGCACCGCCTTTGCCGCCGCGATCATCTCCTCCTCCGTGCAGTCGGGCTTGCCCATGCACAGATTTTCGCGCACGGTGGCGCGCTTGAGCCACGTCTCCTGCAGTACCATGCCGTAATTTTTGCGCAGCGAGGCGCGCGTGATATTGCGCACGTCCTGCCCGTCCACCGAGACGCTGCCGCCGTCCACGTCGTAAAAGCGCATCAGAAGATTGATGATGGTCGTCTTGCCGCAGCCGGTGGGTCCGACGATGGCAACGCGGTGCCCCGCCGTCACGCTGACGTTGAAATCGCGGATGAGCTCCTGATCGGGACGGTAGGAGAAGCTGACGTCCTGAAGCGCCACGTCCCCCTTTGCCCTGCCAAGATCGGCGCAGCCTTCGTCCGAGGGCTGCTCCTCCTCCGCCGTGAGCGCAAAGATGCGCGCCGCGCAGGCGAGCGAGTTCTGAAACTCCGCGAGCACTTCGGTGATCTCGTTGAAGGGCTTGGTGTACTGGTTGGTGTAAAAGAGGCAGCTGGAGAGGCTCCCCACCGTGAAGGCAGCTGCCGTACCCGCCGTCGAAATGCAGATGAGCGCGCCCGTCAGCGCGACGCCCGCGTAGACGATGGAGTTGATGAAGCGGGTGACGGGGTTGGGCGTGGAGGCGAAGAACACGGCGCGCAGAGCGCACTTTCTGAATTCCTCGTTTTTTTCGCGGAACACTTCGGCGTTCTCGTCCTCATGCGTGTACGCCTTGACGACTTTCAGATTTCCGATCGCCTCGTCGATGAACGCCGTCTGATCGGCGCGCACTTCCGCCTGACGCTTGAAGGTCTTATAGGTGCGCGAGGAAATGAAGCGCGCCGCGAACAGCGAGAGCGGCGTGACGCACACGACGACGAGTGCGATTTCCCAGCGCATGACGAAGAGGATGACGAGCACGCCGAGAATGGTCGTGACGCCCGTTAATAGCTGCGTGAAGCCGAGCAGCAGCCCGTCCGCAAACTGCTCCGCGTCCGTCAGGACGATGCCCGCGACCTCGCCGTACGGGCGGGCGTCCAGATACTTCAGAGGCAGGCGCTGGAGCTTGGCAAAGGCGTCTTCGCGCACCTGCGCCAGCAGGTGGAACACGATGCGGTTGTTGATGAGGCTTAAAAGATACTGCGCCACGAACGCCACGGCGATGCACGCGCCGATCGCGACGAAGATGGAGAAGATCTCTTCGTAGTGCACGTTGTTCTCGCCGATGATGCAGTCGATCGCCTCACCGATGAAGTAGGGCACGGCGAGCTGCGCGGCGACGGTCGCGAGCGCGCACAGCATAGAGAGCGCCAAAAGAGGAGCAAACGGCTTTAAGTAGCGAAGAATGGTGCGGAAATTTTCCCGCCTGGAGATGACACGGCTCATTGCAGCGCCTCCTTTGCCTGCGACGCGGCGATCTCGCGATAGAGCGCGCAGCTGCCCATGAGCTGCTCGTGTGTGCCGATGCCCGCAATGCCGCCGTCGTCCAAAACGACGATCTTGTCCGCGTGCCGCACGGACGCCGTGCGCTGCGAGACGATGAGCACCGTGCAATCCAGCTCCCTAAGCGCCTCCCGAAGCCGGGCGTCCGTCGCATAGTCGAGCGCGGAGGAGCTGTCGTCGAGGATGAGCACTTCGGGATCGCGGACGAGGGCGCGCGCGATGGTCAGCCGCTGCCGCTGTCCGCCCGAGAGGTTCTTGCCCTCCTGCTCGATAGGCGCGTCCAGCCCGCCCTTTGCCCTGACGACGTCCTCCGCCTGCGCAAGGCGGACGGCGCGCGCGAGCTGCTCGTCCGTCGCCCCGCCGTTGCCCCATAGGAGGTTGGAGCGGATGGTCCCCTTGAACAGCACCGCCTTCTGCGGTACGACGCCCACGCGCGTGCGGAGCGTCTCCGCGGGAATGGCGTTGACGTTGACGCCATTCAGTTTGACCGCGCCGCGGCTGGCGGGGTAGAAGCGGGGCAGCAGGTTGACGAGGGTGGATTTGCCCGACCCCGTGCCGCCCAGGATGCCCACCATCTCGCCGCGCCGTGCGCTGAAGGTGATATTGTGCAGCGCGGGCGCGCCGCCGCCGTGATAGGCGAACGTGACGTCCTCAAAGGAGAACGCGGGCGCGTCCGGCACCTCCTTCTCCTGCGCCTCGGGCGCGAGCGTCGCAGGCTCGCCCTCCCGCTCTAAGACCGCCTCGATGCGCTTTTCGCAGGAGATCGCCTTGGAGACGGTGAAAATGAGGTTCGCGAGCTTGACAAGCTCCACCAGTATGATGGAGAGATAGCTGTAGAGCGCGACGACGTCGCCCTGCAATAAGATCCCGCCGTCCACGCGCGTCGCGCCCACCCAGACGAGGGCGATCGCGGCAATGTTGACGAGGGCGTAGGTCAAGGGATTGGTGATCGCGGCGATACGCCCCGCCCGCTTTTGCTCTTTTCTGAGCGCCGCGTTGCGCGCCTCGAACTGTTCAACTTCGTCCTTTTCCTTGCAGAACGCGCGCACGACGCGCACGCCCGCGAGGTTTTCGCGCGTGGCGAGATACACGCCGTCCATCCTGCCCTGCACTTTTTTGTAGAGCGGGATGCACAGCGCCATGATGCCGATGACGGCGAGCGCGAGCAGCGGAATGACTGCGACAAAGACGAGCGCCGCCGCCCAGTCCACCGTGAACGCCATGATCATGGCGCCGAACACGATGAGCGGCGAGCGCAGCAGCAGACGCAGCGTCATGTTGACGCCCGACTGCACCTGATTGACGTCGCTGGTCATGCGCGTGATCATCGTCGCGGTGCCCATCTCGTCGATGCTCGTATAGGACATGGACTGTAACTTGTCGAACAGGCGCGCGCGCAGTTCCACCGACGCGCCCACCGCCGCCTTTGCCGCGAAGAACTGCGCCGTGAGCGCGAACGCAAGCCCCGCGACGCCGAACGCGACGAGGATGAGGCAGCGCGTGAGGATATAGCCGACGTCGCCGCCCGCGATGCCGATATCCATGATCTGCGCCACGACGAGTGGCACGAGCAGTTCCATCACCGCTTCGCACAGCTTGAAAAGGGGCGCGAGGATGGCCTCCTTGCGGTATGCCTTCAGGCAGGAAAACAGATGCTTCAAACTTCTCTCCTTTCGTATCGGCGGGATGGTCGTCCCGCCCGTTGATTCCGACGCGCGCCCCTGCGCGGAGAATTCCGCACAGGGGCGCACAGCATATTTACGATAGAATACGCAAAATGCGCTTTGCCCTGCCCACGGGCACGGGCGCGGTCTGACGGGTGCAGTTCTCCGTACGGACAACGACCCCCTCCGCATTCTCACGTTCGAAGGGAACGAGCACCTTTGCGCCCGCCTCGACCTTGAACGGCGCAAGATACCAGCGGGGCGTGCCCGCCACGTCCACCTTGGCGAAGGTGTACACCTCGCCGTCCGAGAGCACGCCGCCCGAAAGAGAATGGATCATAACTTCCTCCGTAATCGTCCGCCGCACGGGCGGTTTGTGGCGCCTCAAAAGAGAGGCGCAAACAGTTTGGCGATCTCGCATACCCACCGCCAGACGACGTTCTTCTTGGCATCCTCCTGCGTCTGCAGGGAGGATGCGGCGATCGTGCGAAGCATGTCCTCTTTGATCGCGGGGATCGTCGCCGTATCATACATAAAGACAGCGTTTTCATAATGATGCAGGAAAGAGCGATAATCGAGGTTGATCGTCCCGACGACCGCCGCCTTATCGTCCGCCAGGAATCCCTTGGCATGCACAAACCCGGGCATATACTCATAGATCTTGACGCCGCCCTTGATGAGCGCCATATAGTTGGAGCGTGTGAGCGCGAACGCCACCTTTTTATCGGGAATGTGCGGCGTGATGATGCGCACGTCCACGCCGCGCTCCGCCGCCAGCACGAGCGCCTCGCGCATGCGGTAGTCGATGATGAGATAGGGCGTCATGATCCACACATAGCGGCGCGCCATGCTCAGAATGTTGATATACACGTCCTCGCCCACGCTGCGCGGATAGACGGGGCGCGGCCCGCTGCCGTACGGCTGCACGAAGCCCTGTCCTTCGAATTTTTCATACGTCTTTGGGATATAGGGAATGAAGTCCTCCGCCTCCCCCTTTGCCGAGAGGTTAAAAAGCTTCAAGAACATGAGCAGCAGCCCCTTGACGCCCTCGCCCTCCAGGCGGATGGCGGTATCCTTCCAGTGTCCGAAGGGGGAATTGATGTTGACGTACTCGTCGGCGAGATTGATGCCGCCCGTATAGCCGATCTTGCCGTCGATGACGGTGATCTTTCTATGGTCGCGGTTATTGTGCACGTTGGAGAGCACGGGCACGAAGGGGGAAAACTTATGGCACTTGATGCCGAGCTTTTGAAGCTTTTTGGGATAAAAGGTATTGACGCAGCCCATGCAGCCGATATCGTCGTACATGAAGCGCACCTCGACGCCCTCTTTTACCTTGCGCGCGAGCACTTCGAGGATCTCGTTCCAGAATTCGCCTTTCTTGATGATGAAGTACTCCATGAAGATGTACTTCTCGGCGCGCTCCAGATCGGCAATGAGGCGGGTGCGGAACGCCTCGCCAACGGGGAAGTACTCCGTCTTGGTGTTCTCGTAGACGAGCGCCGCGTCGTTGCTGCTCAAGAGCGCCTCGCTTACGTCCGACCAGCGGCGCATCTCTGCATCCAGGCGGGCGCGCGGAACGCCGCCATCTTCAAACTGACGGGCATTTTCAAAGATCTGCATCGCGCGCGTGCGGTTCTTGCGGCTGGGGCGGTGAGAGGAAAAGGTCGTGTAGATGGCGACGCCGAACAGTCCGAGCGCGATGATGCACAAGATCCACGGGATCTTGGTCTCGGGGACCATGTCGCGGTTGGCGGCGTGAATGGCGGTGATGAACACGACGATGCCCGAGATCGCCTGTACGATGAGGATGCCCCAGGACGCCGCAAACTGCTCGTTGATCAGCAGGATGAGGAGATAGGTCAGAAAGTAACCGAGCCCGACGGTGACGCCGACTTCGACCAGAAAGAGCAAAAGGATGGTCATGGCGACGATGAAAAACCGACTGAACAGTTTTTTGAGCATTTTTCTCCTCCTTCCGCCCTGCGGCGCGTTGTTATATCCTCGTATATTGCGTACAGCCGCAGGCAAGCGGCGATGCTGTAAAACTTCCCGTCAGGCGCACGTCGGCGCGCGGCGTGTGCAGCGATCGGAGACCCGCCATGCCGACAAAGGCGTCCGCATCGATATTCTGCGCGGGAACGGTGCAGGCATTCACCTCTTCGATCCTCGGGCAGGCATAGAACGCGTTTGCCGCGAGCACGCCGCCCGTCACCGTGACTTTGGTAAGCGTTTCCGGCACACGGTACCTGAAATCTGAGACAAACAGGTGAGCAAACAGCCCTTCGAAGCTGCTCCCCGCGCTGCTCTTCGCACTCCCGACGAAGGGAAGCGTCAGTTCGCAGAGCGAGGTGCAGGCAGCGAGCGCGCCCTCGTCCGCATAGTCCGCGTCGGGCAGGATGAGCGAGGTCGCCGTCGGCGCGGCGCACACGATGCGCCTGCCGCCCGCCGTCTCCAGTGTGACGACGCTCCCGTCTGAAGCATAGGGCGGAGCAACGAGAATGCGCGCAACCTGCGTCCCTTCGAGGCGGGCAGCGGAAAGCTCCACGCCCTCGCGGCAATGTATCGTCGTCACGCCGAGCTCTGCGATGGTCTCCGCCGTGGGGAAGCCCGCAAAGAGAGTGAGCGTGCCGTCATGATCGCTGCGCGGCGCGTCGACAGGGACGAGCGTCTCGCCGTTCCAGACAAACAACCCGTTCGCGTACCAGAGCCTGCGCGAGAAGATGCGCACGAGTGCCGCGCGCTCCAGCCGCGTGCAGCCCTCCTGCGAGAGGGAGAGCACCTCCGGATAGCTGCCCGCATCCAGCGTCCGGTATGCCGCGCCGTATGCCTGCGACGGGGCGACCACGCCCGTCTGTCCGTCCCTTTGCAAAAAAATGCGCGCCTCGTCCGCGCCCGCAAAATCGGCAAAGGCAGAGGCGTAGCTCTCCTCCGTCACGCCGCTCTCCCAAAAACAGAGATATTTTTCCTCCGCCGCGATACTTTGCGGCAGGGGCAAAAACAGCAGAATTGTCCCCGCCAGCCAGAGTATGGCAGCAAGCACGGGCGCGAACCGCCTCACCATGTAAGGCGGTGCAGGTCGCCTTCCTGCGCGAGGGCGGCAAAATCGTTCTGCCGCAGGGCCTCGTACACGGCGATCGCAACGCTGTTGGAGAGGTTCAGAGAGCGCGCCTCCTCCCGCATGGGGATGCGGACGCATTCCTCGGGGTGCTGCACTAAAAATTCTTCGTCCAGCCCGCGCGTCTCCCGCCCGAACACGAGGAAGTCCCCCGCGCGGTACTGCGCCTGCGTGTACGTCCGCTTTGCCTTGGTCGTAAACAGGTGCAGCCTTGCCGCAGGGTACTGCGCAAGAAAGGCTTCGAGGCTCTCATGCACTTCCACGTTGACGAGGTGCCAGTAATCCAGCCCCGCTCGCTTTAGGTATTTATCGGAGATATCAAACCCGAGCGGGCGGACGAGGTGCAGCGTACAGCCCGTCGCGGCGCAGGTGCGCGCGATATTGCCCGTGTTCTGCGGGATCTCCGGCTGTACCAGCACGACGTGAAACATAACTCCCTCCCGTTCCGATCTCTTTTGTGAAGCGGGCGCACAAATGCCCGTACACTATGCCTATTTTACTTCAAATCGCGCCATTTTGCAAGAGTTTGCGCGCGCTTTCTGTCAAGAAGTTGATTTTGTCACGTTCCGCATCCCGCGCGGCGAGAGGCAGGCGCAATTTTTCCAAGAAAAAACCGGGCAATTGCCCGGCTGTTTCATGCAATGTTCCGTTACGAAAGGTAACTGCCCTGCGCGCTCGCGTGTACGCGGAAGATGCGCACTTCCTCGCCCGTGCGGGCATCGAGGTAGAGGATGAACTGCTCCTCGCCGCTCATGCAGACGAACTCATAGGTGAGCATCTCCCTGCCCCGCACGGGGATGAGCGCGAGATGCGCCGACTTCACCTCCAGATCGGAAGAGAGCTTTGCCTGCGCTTCCGCCTTGCTGAGGGCGGGCGACGTGTTCCGCTCGCCGTGGTGGTTGACAAGATACCCCCTTGCATCCATACCGACCACTCTGCCCTTCTCCTCGCAGACGCGCACGCGGATCATGTCCGGATAGACGCGCACGCCCTCGATCTCGGCGACGTAAGTGATGGAGGCGACCATGCCCGCATCGGAGAACCAGACGGGCGTCAGATGCTCATAACCCAGCGTCTTGAGATACGCCTGCGCGATGGTATCGCAGCTGTCCAGATCGAAATTCTTGGTGGTGCACGCCTCGAAGCTGTCAAAGAAGGCGAGCTGACCGCCGTTCTTGGTGACCTGCGCAAAGAATTCCGTGCCGTTCTCGTCTGTCAGCACAAAGTTGTACGCCCTGACGTCTCGCGCGAGCGTCTCGCCCGTCAGCCTGACGTCGGCAATGTGGTAGCCCTCAAAGTACCGGCGCACCTTCTGCTCGGCGTCCGACGCAGTGATCTCCACAACGCCCGCGAGCTGATTGTCCTCCACGTTGCCCTCGCCCGCGAACGGGACGTCGCTTATCTCCTTGCGCTCCGCGCGCATGCCCTGCCCGAGTTCGGAGAGGCGGTTGGTGACGTCCCCCTGCGCGCCGTCAAAGAATGCCTGCAGCTGATCGGCGGGCGTGTGCAGCGCGAGGTCGTTGAGTTCGGCGCACAGCGTCGCGTTGGTCTCGTACAGCGCCGCGAGGCGCTCGCGGTCCTCCTGCGTGAGCGTGCCGCCCGAGGAGAGCTTTTGCAGCATGGCGCGCGCCGTCGCGTTCGTGCGGTTGATAAAGGAGGACATGTCCGTCCCCGTCGCCGCGTCCACGGGCATTTTTTCAAGCGCGCTCTCTAAAATGGCGCTGTCCACAAGGATCTCCGTGAGCAGCGTGCGCTGTTCGCCCGTGCCCGAGGAGATGCGCAGCTTTGCAAAGTTGTCGTCCATGTCCTCGGAGACGGAGACCAGCTCGTAGAGGGTGGCGCGATATCCGTTTGCCGACTGCATCATCATGTCGTTCATGCGGAAATATCCCGCCGTGACGACGGTCGCTAAGGCAAGACACGCCGCCCCCAGTACGCTGACTGCGGCGATCCAGCCGCCGATGCTCGGCGCGCGCTTCTTGCCGCCGCCCGACTTCTTGTTATCCCTGCGCTGCGCGGCGCGCTTCTCCTGCGCCTTCTTGCGCGCCTCCTGCTTTTCCTTGAGCTTCTGTTCGCGCGCCTCCGCCTTTTGCCTGCGCTCAGCGAGGCGGGCGCGCTTTTCGCGGTTGCGCCGCGCCGTGCGCTCTGCTTCGCTCTCGGTGGCGAGCATCTGCTTTCTTGCCGCCTTCTGGGCAAGCTTCTCCGCGCGCTCGCTCTTGCTCGCAGCGGCCGCCTCCTCCTTTTTCTCGCGCGCCTCCAGCTTTTGCGTCAGTTTTTCCTGCTTCTTCTGCGCAAGCGCAAGCTTCTTCGCTTCCTTTTTGGCAGCGCGCGCCTTGGCGGCTTCGAAGCGGGCGTCCGCCGCCTCCTGTTCCGCCTGCACCGCCTGCTGCGCCGCACTCTGCTGACTTGTGCGCTTCTGCGTTTTACGGACGCCCTTGGTCTGCCGCGCCGACGTCTCCTGCGGCTTTATCTGCTGCGCGTCGTCGCCCAGCGCCTCTACCTTTTTTGCGCCGCTGGACATGTTTTTCCCGATCTTTTTCTCCATAACTCCTCCTTAAATGGCAAAGACGTGCTTGCCGATGACCGTCACCGTTTCCCTGCCGAAGATCCATGAACTGGTCGCGACGGCGGGGTTGTAGTAGTACAGACACCCGTAGGTGGGATCCCAGCCGTTGATGGCGTCGCGCGCGGCGCGGTACGCCGTGTCGTTGGGCTCCAGATTGATCTGCCCGTCGTCCACCGCGGTGAAGGCGCCCTTCTGATAGATGACGCCCGCGATCGTGTTGGGGAAATCAGGACTCTTGACTCTGTTCATGATGACCGCGCCGATGGCGACCTGCCCCGTGTAGCTCTCCCCTCTGCCCTCGGCATAGATCGCCTTTGCCATGAGGTAGACGTCCGACGAGGTATAGCCGCTGACGCCGCCCGAACTGCTCGAAGAGGAGCCGTTGAGCGCATTGTAGGAGTCGTTCATGCCCAGCGCCTTATAGGTCGCCTTGCCGACGATGCCGTCCGCCGTCAGCCCGTTCTTTTGCTGAAAACTGATGACTGCCTTGCGCGTCCCTTCGCCGAAGATGCCGTCCACCGCGCCCGAATAGTAGCCCCAGTTCTTCAGGCGGCGTTGGACTTCCTTGACCTCGCCGCCCGAACTTCCCTGCCGCAGCACCGCCGTCTGGACGGCGACAAGCTGCGTTTCGGCGTGCATGGCGTGACCGCCCGCGACGCCCGCGACCGCCGCTGCAAGCAGTGCAAGCGACAGCGCACCGATCATCAAACCTTTCTTCATACTGTCCTCCTACGTCCACCTTGCGCAATTCGGGAAAAAATTATGCAGACGGCTTCATTTTACACGGACGCATCCCATTTTTTGCGCCAAAATATAAGGTGCGCCTTCCGCCAAAGCGAAAGGCGCACCCCAAATGCACTAATCAAAAAAACTTTCAATGATCTCCAAAATCTTGCTGCGGTAGGTCACACTGACGTTGCCGCCCGTAAAGCAGAGCGGCGGATAGACGACGCACCACCAGTTGTCGCCCGCGCCCGTCCCCAGTTCGACGATGAGCGCATCGTATACGCCCGCCTCCAGCGTCACGCCGTCATAGACGCGCGTGGGAAATTCCTCCGCCCGGATGCTCGCCCGCGCGCCGTAGGAATAGCCGTTCTCGCGCAGGACGCGTTCGGCGACCGCCTCAATGCCCGCCAGATTTTCCGAGATGGCATTGATCGCCTGCTGCTTGGTCGTGCAGGACGCCGCCAACGGGGTGAGGTACGCCACGATGCCGTCGCGCACCTTGTACTTGACCGCCTGATCCGCTTCCCCGTTGGAATTGGCGCGGATATGGATACGCAGGTACTCCGTGTCTGCCGCGCTCCCGCCCGTCTGCGTGCTGCCGAACAGGAGCGCAATCAGTCCGATCGCCGCCGCCAGGAGAAATACAACTGCCGCTTTTTTCATACCAAAATACCCTCCGCATCTGTGCGGAAGGTATTGACAACTTTCATAAATTTTATACGAAGATTGTTTGCGTCCGTCACGCCATCTTGCGAAAGGAGGACGTGATGACGCCGCCGCCCAGGCACTGCGTCTCATCATAGAGGACGGCATACTGCCCCTCCGTGACGGCACGCTGCGGTTCGTCAAAGCAGATGGTAAGCGACGTCTCGCCCGTCCGCTCGACGCGCACGCCCTGCTCGGGCTGACGATAGCGCATCTTCGCGCGGCAGGCAAACGACTTCTCCGTAGGCGGGAAGGGAATAAAGTTGACCCCCTCCACCGTGCAGCCGTCCGAAAAGAGCGGGCGCTCGTCCCCGTGCGAGACATAGAGAATGTTGTGGGCAAGGTCCTTTCTGACGACGAACCACCTGCCCTCCTCCCCCTTCCTGCCGCCGAGATCGAGCCCGCGGCGCTGTCCCAGCGTGTAATACATGAGCCCGATGTGCTCGCCGACTTCCTCGCCGTCCAGCGTGACGATCTTGCCCGGCTGCGCGGGCAGGTATTCGCGCAGAAACTTGCGGAAGTTGCGCTCGCCGATAAAGCAGATGCCCGTAGAGTCCTTCTTGCGCGCCGTCGCAAGCCCGTGCCGCTCGGCAATCGCGCGAACTTCAGCCTTTTCAAGGTCGGCAAGCGGGAACAGGACGCCCTCGAGCTGCTCTTGCGAGAGCTGGTTGAGAAAGTATGTCTGATCCTTGGCGGCGTCCCTGGGCTTTAGAAGGCGGTGCACGCCGCCCTCATGCGAGATGGCGCAGTAGTGCCCCGTAGCGATATAGTCCGCGCCCAGCCGGCGGGCATAGTCCTTGAAGGGGCCAAACTTGATCTCGCGATTGCATAAAACGTCGGGATTGGGCGTCCTGCCCGCGCGGTACTCGGCGAGAAAGTGTGCAAAGACGCGGTCCATATATTGTCTGGAAAAATCGACGGTGTAATAGGGAATGTCGAGAAGCCCGCACACGCGCACGACGTCGGCATAGTCCTCGTCCGCCGTGCAGGCGCCGTTCTCGTCCGACTCCTCCCAGTTGCGCATGAACAGTCCGACGACGTCGTATCCCTGCTGTTTTAAGAGAAGCGCGGCGACCGAACTGTCCACCCCGCCGCTCATTCCGACCACGACCCGCTCGTGCATGGCGACCTCCCGCAAATTTTTTTTGAAATTATAGCACAATCCCCCCAAAATAGAAAGCATTTTTGCCAGACTTGTGCTATAATGGGTATAATTGAATTGCACTCGTGGCGCAATTGGATAGCGTGTCAGCCTCCGACGCTGAAGGTTGTGGGTTCGATCCCCGCCGGGTGCACCAAAAGAGTATAATCCGAATTGTTTACTTGTAACGAGTGAATGGTTCGGATTTACTTTTTACTTCAAGGAACATTGAGAAAAACAGGCTGTTTCGGGCGCAATACCCTTAACAGCCTGTTTTTTTTCGAATTTCTTATTTCTTTTTGCGTTTTCCAGTGTTTTCCGATCCTCTGATTTCCTCGTGATAAAAATAGTTTATGACCGTAGGCTTGCCTTTCTCGCTTCTTCCGTCGGGAAGATAGTTGTTGATATACGGCAAGCCCTTTTCACGGGTAAGATTTTCTATTTGTTGTTCTAAAACTTTCCAATACGTTTTATCGCCCTTGTCGTATATCTCACGGTACAGCGGCAAAAGCGCGGGATATTTTTCTGCGATATATCCCATAATAGCGGACTTGAACCCGCCGCGAAGATTGAGATTTTCGAGCCAAATAAAATCGCACCTGTCCTGCGCCCGCTCGATAATGGCGGGAATATCCGTGATTTCGGGGAAAATGGGCGAAACAAAGCAGACCGTCCGAATCCCCGCTTCATAGACTTTTTTCATTGCCAAAAGCCGCCTCTCGATACTGACCGCGCTATCCATATCGTTTTTGAAGTTTTCGTCGAGCGTATTGATAGACCACGACACCGTGACATCTTTCATCTTCGTTAAAATATCCAAATCGCGCACGACGAGGTCGGACTTGGTGCAAATCATAATTTTCGCCCCGCTGTCCTTTAATTCTTCAAGTAGCGTCCTCGTCCTTAAAAAGGTTTCTTCCTGCGGATTGTAACCGTCCGTCACCGAACCTATCACGCAGAGTTGTCCCGCATATTTTTGAGGATTTGTGATAGGCTTCCAATGCTTCACGTCGAGAAATGTTCCCCATTCCTCGGTATGCCCTGTAAACCGCTTCATAAAGGAAGCATAACAATACTTGCAGGCGTGCGGACAGCCGACATAAGGATTGACCGAATACCCACCGACGGGGAGAGATGATTTTGTCATGACGCTGTTCACGTCAATATGGTTGATTTTCATACTATTTCACCTCGCAAATAAGATTTGGCGCGTATTGCTGTATCATTTTGTCGCCCATAATGGGAGCAAGTTCCTCTTTCATGAACACGGGAACGCCTTTCGTCTGCGCTTGCCTTACGATATTTTCCACCCATTCGGGCTTTGCCGATATTTTTCCTTTCCGCTTTCCCGTTTCCGTTCCAATGACCGTCCAATCTATTCCGTCAAAATTTACTTCGCCCACATCTTCGTGGAGCGGCTCGAATGTGACATGATAGTGCTTGCATTTCACGTTTTCTTTCAAGAGCCGTATTCGCTTTAATTCTGCCGCCCGTGTAACGGTAACGCCCATCCAAACGTTATCCAAGTCGCAGTCGAAAGAAATGCGTTCGGGGCTTTTCGTGAGAAAAAGAAATTGATTTTGAGGATTGCGGGCGATCCGTTCAAAAATTTTCATTTTCCATTCGTCCGTCCAATCGGCAAAATCACTCATTCCCGTTAAAAGATAGGCAAGCGGTTTCGGATTTTCCAAAAGCCGTAATTTGCTTTCATAAAATTGCGGAACGGAAAAATTGTCCGTGATATGAAACCGTTTTGCCGTACACCGCGCATAACAATAGGGGCAACGGTTGGTGCAACCGATGACAATATTTATATTTTTAATTTTGCTTTTTATATCAATGACCGCCACGGTTGTATGCCTCCAAATTCCCTAAAATTCGTTTCAGATACGCTTCTGTTTCAACGATTTCCGCCTCGGAAAAGTCTGCAAAATGAATTTTTGTAACCTCGCGGGAAACTTCCTCATAATCTTCTCGGAACGAGTGCGCTTTATCGGTAAGGTAAAGCAGAACTTTCCGCCTGTCGGCTTTATCGGCAACTCTTTTTACAAGGTCTGCTTGTTCAATTCTGTCTATCATGCTCGTCAAGGTCGTAGGAGCAAGCCCTGTTTTATCCGAAAGTTCCTTTAAGGAAATGCCGTCGGCATTCCATAAAACATACAAAATACGCCCTTGCGCACCATTGAATGCGCTGATATTTTTCTCGCTCAAAATCTTTTCAAATATTCTGCCGCCGATTTGCTTGATTTGCGACACCAAAAATCCAAATTGACTATCCATAGAAATCTCCCTGTCAATCCCATATAGAATTATACTATATGGTATTATTCTTGTCAACCAAATTGCCTTGTTCATCTGAAATTTAATGATAAAAATAAAAAAGACCGCCGACGGAGCGTAATGCTCTGTCGGCGGTTGCCGTTTTTTAGGTTTATGACATTCGGCTCAACCTTTCAAATCGTTTTCTACGATTAACCTTAAAATTTATATACCGCCTCACCTTGCGGTTTTACTTATTCCCGTGTCTTTCAACGGGTATCCCTATACACTTTAACGGGACTCTTTATTTTGATTTTTATTATTCAGTTGTCGTTGTTGCCGTTCGGCTTGCCACTTGGCAAATTCTTCTTTCCCTTCCTCGGTGTCGAAGTATTCCCGAATGGCGGGTAGTAATGCTCTTGCAAGGGAGTCGATCTCGAAATCGGGGATCCCCGTGGTGTTCTTTTTCCTTCTGGACATTTATCTTTAAGCGTTTTCCTCCTTGTAATCGGTTATTAAGTTTTAGAGCAGGGACAGGATGATGACGATCGTCTGCACGAGCAGAAGCGCGGGGGTAGCCCAAAAGAGAAATTTGCGGAAGCCGCGCTCCGTTCTCAATTCCTCCCGCGTGGACTCCAAAAGTTTCTTGCTCTCCGCGAGTTCCTTTTCCGCTTCCTCGAATACGGCGGCAGACTGCGCCTGAACGGTTTTCCTTATCTCACTTTCCAAAGTAGTTACCGTTCTTCTTACCGCTTCGCTTGTCTCCGCCGCTATCCTTTGATTCAGACTGCGCGTTTCGCCTTGCAAGTTCTTCATCTCGCTTACGGCGTTCTTCACGCTGTCGCTCACTCTCTGCGCGTTCCAATCGCTCTCGCTCTTTATCTCGCTCACTTGCGTAGTCAAGTCCGCGACGAGCGTATTCTGCCGCTGTATCAATTTGTTGCAGTTCTCGTTGGATATCATCAAGGCTTCTTTCAAGAGGCTGTTTTCCAAGTCCGCTTTCTTTTCCTTGTTCATCTCCTGTAATTGAGAGAGCGGAGTTGCCGCCTCTCCCGTGTCCGTTCTTACCAATGACAAAATCTATCTCCTTTTTCGTATAATTTTCTCCGAGTTTCAGCCCTCGGATGGCTTTCTTCTTTTCGGGGTGTAGGAAAGAGTATTCCGTCTTGCTTCGGGTGGCTTCCACGCCGTATAATTTCAGATGAGCGATAAACTCCTCTTGCGTGGTGGCTACTTGCTTTGCTTCCTCGATAACTTCCCGTAAATCTTCTTTCCAACTTGTCCCGCCTTTGAGGATGATGTGCTGTTCCGCGCTCGTCCGCTTGTTCCTCGGTTTCTTCCGAAAGTCAAGTTCGCTGAATCCCATTTCCTTTCCGAGCCGATTTGCCTCGTCCTTCATTGCCGTATAATCGCTTCGGCTTATCCGCAACTTCTTCCCTGTCAAGGGGTGAACGGCATTGACGATGATATGGCTATGTACGGTCTTGGTGTCGGTATGGGTGGCGATGACACATTCGCAGTCGGGAAAGAGCCGTGCCGCCAATTCCTCGGCGTAGATATGCGCGTACTGCGGCGGCACATTGTCTTTCCGGTCGCAGGACAATTTGAAGTGATAGAACTTCCGTTCCTCATACTTCTTGCCCTTGCCGTAGAGCCGCGCCGTCTGCTCGAATTGCTCGGCATAATCCTCATCCCCGAATAAGTTCCTCACGCTCACGAACGCCGCCTTATCTTCTCTTGTGATATAGGCGATCGCCTTGTGCGGCGTACTCTTGCTTTCCTTGCATTTGAGTAATGGCACTTTAACTTCCCCCAATAGTAGAGAGTAACTTCCGATACGTTTCCTTGCATAAGTCCACGCAGGAGAGAAGTTCCCGCTCCGTCGCCTTGCCGAAGTAATTGTTCTTGACAGCTTGGTTGAGATTGTTCCCTTGCCGTTTCAGTTCCGATAAAATTTCTGCGCCGCCGTCGATGTTCACGACGGGTTTCTCGGAAAGGGCTTTGAGCAGGAAGTCGGTCTTACTCATTCCGCTTGCCTTGACCTTGCGGTCGATCAGTTCTTTTTCCGCCGCTGTCATACGGAACGCATAACAGTACGGTCTTGCTCTTGTTACATTCTTTTCGATAATTTTTACCTCCGAATCTCGTTCTTTCTGTCCGCTTCCCAAAAGGGTATTAGGGGAAAGAATTTCCCCTAACGAGGCGAACGCAGTTCGGCAAGTGGCTTGCCACTTGCGTACCTCGCCATACCGTCAGAACGTGTTTCCGCTCCTGTAACTCTGTTGGCGATGACAGGGCTTCGGCTTGTATTCGGTTTCACGTTCGCCGCTGTTTTACGACCGTCGGCAAGTCGTCGCGCCAAACTTCGCCTTTATGCTGTCTGCGCAAGCGCACACAGCAAGGGGGCTTCGTTGCCGCTCCTCTTTCCACAAAAATACTTTCGTCTTTTTGTGGAAGCCTTTTTACTGCATTGGAATCACCTCCTTAAAATCATTTTGCTTCCACTATAAAGGAGTGGGAGAGCAGGTTTTGACACATCTTTTGAGAAAATTTCTTCCCACTTATATAGGACAGTTGCCGCCGAAAATTCGGGGTTCGGAGAGGAAAAAGTTTCGTGAAAATTTTCCTCGGCGCGCCCGAAAAAAGGGCATAAAAAAGCCGTTGACTGCTCTCACAAATCACCGACTTCGACCGTATTTAGCAAGGTCATTGCTCTATGGCGGTCAACCATTCTATACAGTTAAAGAGGACGGAAAGGGCTTCGTGCGGCAAAAAAGCGTACACTAAAAATAAGCCTATCGCATACGAAATTTTGCGTAACACAACAAAACTTACGCTCTTTCCGTAAGCTAAGGCGCGGGCAACTGCCCGATCCGTCAGCCGAACATTCTCGTGAATGTCGGCTACCCTTTCAAAAGGGTATAATTCCACTTATATCATTAAGTGGAATACTTGTATTATACCACAGCCGAAATGCGCTTGTCAATAGATATTAGAACATTTGTTTGGATATTTTTTGCCCACGGAAAAGGAAGTCCCTATTGCGGAACTTCCTCAAACTGTTCGCTCTCAATTATAAGCCACGAGAACGCCTAAATTATTGCTCGGTCAAATATACTGCGACAAGAGATACAGCGTTTCATCTCTTAGTTCTCTGCTCCAATTCTGCACCATAGCGTAAAACCATAGAAAGTAAAATCAAGCAAATACCAAGCGTAACACTGCCTGCATCATCAAACCTGCTCCATTCTGCCAGACCGATATTTTCGTAGATACCGTCTATCACTGACATAGATATAATAGATATTGCAATCTCTATAATTCCAAGCCGCTTTATCCTATCTGCACCTGCGTTTGTAAACGGCGTACCCTCTTTCAGCTCCGCTGTAAAATAGCGATAGGCAAATGCCGTGAGGATTCCGCCAGACAGCAAAGAGATTGCCGTAGCAGCTAAAATCCCTACAAGCTGCCCTTTTCTCATTTCGGCCGTAACCGACAGGAAATGGAGAAACTGGTTTTCCATATTTAACACATCTGATGCCACAAGAATTGCCCCGATGGACGCTAAAACCACTCCTACAATGGCAAATATCAGAATAATTTTTGAGAGTATCTGCAACACCCTCATGCCTTTTTGGATTTTCTCTAAATTGCTCATTCTTTACTTTTCCTTTCTCCGCTAATTTGCTTTCATTCCATTAGCTCCTTTCCCTGCCCGTGCAAATGACAAGCTCACTCTTAATGCCATTCAATTCGATGATGTTTTCCGCATCAGGCGTGTCAAAGCGTTCCGTCTGCCGCCCATCTTTCTCATAAGAGATACTTGTTCCAATCCCCTTTGTAACAGCAGTAAAAACAGTGTCCTCCGGAACATGGATTTTTGAGGTTGCCGATACTTGGTTGATCGTAATCTCGCCGCTTAAAGAATGGCACATCACTTCCATATCAAGATTGCAGTTGATCTCTACCGTACCGGAAACATCCTCCAAAACAATATGCGGCGTCTTTACATCAAGCTCAATGCCGTCACATTCCAAAGAACGGATTTCTACGGTTTCCGCATGAACGGCACATTCTATTTTCCCGATATAAGGCGAGGGGATTTGGACGAAGATACTGACCGCTTCCTTTGCCTCCGCTTCGGATACGCCGTTTTTGCGGCTTACATCTACGTCGATCCTTTTCCTAATGTCGTCAATCTTGACCTTGAAAACGTTCTGGAGCGTAGAAAGCGAATTGGATGCCAGACGGATACGGATTTTCTCGCCCTCATAACCCGACAATAGGAATTGCTTTGCCCCGCCAAACTTCATGTCATAGCGTTTCGGCTCGTCAATATCGTACTCTGTGATACTTTCATAAAGATAATCTGCCGACTTTTTCGCCCTTCTTTCATTAGAGCACAGCTCGTCAATGGATATGTCAAATAAGGCGGAGATTGACATAATATTTTCAATGTCTGGAATACCCGCATCAGTTTCCCACTTCGTAACCGCCTGTCTGGACACGCAGAGCTTTTCTGCCAACTGTTCCTGCGACATCCCTGCCTGCTTGCGGATAAATTTCAATTTTTCTGCAAATGTCATGTTCGCGACCTCCTTGTTTCGATATACTCAGTATAGCAAAGCGTATTTTGCATTACAAGCAAGCAGGGTTTACATTTCAGTTTTTTTTGCTACTTTGCGTGGCATTTCTGAATTTTAGGCATTTTTACTGTTTGAACTCTGCATTTTAGCACGATTTTCTCATGTCAAGAGCCTTTCGCGGCATAAACCGCCGCTTTTTCGATTTCGAGCAAAGAAAAAACCTAAACCGTCACTATGCATGCTATAGCACAAAATAGGAGGTATTGTCAAGTTAATCGCTTTTCTCCGAAAAAAGGGATATAAAATATGTCAGCTTCACTTGACTTGTTTCTATTTTTATGATATAATCAATACGACTTTTAGAAAACGAGGATTCAATGAAAGAAAAACCAACGATTGTAGCAACAAGAATGAAAGAACTTCGGGAAGGAATGAAGATGCCGCAGGGAAAACTTGCCGCACTTCTCGGCGTTCAGCAGACGGCGATCTTCCGTTACGAGGTCGGACAGTCTTTCCCGCCGTATCAGATTTTGATGAAATACGCCGACTTCTTCGACGTATCGCTCGACTATATCTTCGGCAGGACAGACAAGCCGCAGGGAAAGTTATACGACTTTCAACCGAAGTTTTGGAAAGACAACAAGCAAATGCAGGACTTCATCGAAATGTGTTTCGATCCGAACTCTCCCGCTAATGCCAAGTTAAAGGAAGCCCTTGTGCGCCTTATGGAGGAACAGAAATGAAAGCCGTGATTTATGCCCGCTATTCGAGCGACAACCAAACGGAAGCCTCTATCGAAGGACAACTCCGCGAATGTATGGAATTTGCCGAACACGCAGGAATCGACGTGATAAAGTCTTATATCGACCGTGCGCTCTCGGCTAAATCGGATAATCGTCCCGAATTTCAGCAAATGATAAAGGACAGCTACAAACACGCTTTCGACTGTATCATCGTCTGGAAACTCGACCGCTTTTCCCGTAACCGTTACGACAGCGCACACTACAAGGCGTTGCTCCGAAAGAACGGCGTGAAAGTCGTATCGGCAAAGGAAGCGATTGCCGAAGGCTCGGAAGGTATCCTCTTGGAAAGCGTCTTGGAAGGCATGGCGGAATACTACTCAGCCGAACTTGCGGAAAAGGTCGTGCGCGGCATGACGGAAAATGTTCTCAAAGGGATAAACAACGGCGGTCAGATTACTTTCGGGTATAAACTCAATGCGGAAAGAAAGTTCGAGCCGCACGAAACCTACGCGCCGATCTTGCAAGAAATTTTTACAATGTATGCCGAGGGCAGAACGATTAAGTATATCGTCGATTATCTTGACGAGAAGAATATCCGCTCTTACCGAGGCGGCAAAATCAACGGGACGGGAGTACAGCGGATGCTGTCCAACCGTCGCTATCTCGGAGAATATAAGTTCCGCGACGTAACCGTGCCGAACATTATCCCGCCGCTTGTTTCGGAAGATTTGTTCGAGAGAGTGCAACAGCGCCTGTTAAAGAACAAGAAAGCCCCCGCGAGGCATAAAGCCGAGGACGACTACCTTCTCACCTTAAAACTTTTCTGCGGCAAGTGCGGAACGCACATGGTCGGAGAAAGCGGAATGGGAACGTCGCGGGTGTATCGGTATTACAAATGCGCCAACACCAAAAAGGTTCATATCTGCGACAAGAAGCCCGTTCGGAAAGAGTGGATAGAAGATTTGGTCGTAACAAAATGTATGGAAATCCTGCACGATGAAAATTTGGTCGATTATCTCACGGAGCGGATATACATATTGCAGGGCGAAGAAAATCCGAGAATCCCCCACTTGAAAGGACAGCTTGCCGAGGTCGAAAAGCGTATCGAAAACCTTATGAACGCTATCGAACAGGGTATCATCACGGATACGACGAAAGACAGGCTTTCACAGCTCGAAGGCAAGAAGAAGGAAATTGAAATCTCCATTTTACAGGAGAAAATCAAAAAGCCGTTCCTCACGAAAGAGCAAATTCGGTTTGGAATAGAGAAATTCCGAAAGTTGGATATATCCACGCTCGACGGAAAACGCAGGATGATAGACGGCTTCGTAAATTCGATTTACCTCTACGACGATAGATTTATCATTACTTTTAACTACAAAGACGGCTCAAAAACGGTGTTTTTCTCCGAAATAGAAGCCGCTAACAATTCGGATATTAAATGCGTTGGTGCACCACGCAAAAAAGCCCCTTTCCGGGGCTTTTTTGCGTGGTATCCCTGCCCGATGACACGGCGACAAGGTGAGAATCACGCGGGTGACGCGATCGCGCCCCGGAATGCGGCGAACGATACGCTACTTAAGTCGCTTCGCTCCTTACGCCCGACGCGAGGAGGAATGCCCGCTCAGGACTTTCAGATACAGTGCTTGTAGCTGTTGCCCCAGTCTGCCATCGCGTCGATGATGGGCAGAAGGGACTGCCCGATGTCGGTCAAAGAATAGATCACGCGCGGCGGGACCTCGGCAAATACCTCGCGCGAGACGATCCCGTCCCCCTCCATGGCGCGCAGGTTATCGGTGAGCACCTTCTGCGAGATCCCCGGGACGCCGTTTTTCAGTTCGGTAAACCGCTGCGGACGATCCAGCAGATTGCGGATGATGAGCAGCTTCCATTTGTTGCCGATCAGCTGTACCGTGGTGGCAACGGGACACTCGGGCAACTCGTCTTTCGTCAGCATATAAGGCCTCCTTTTCTGTGATTATACCCCAACTTATCTGCACTGTCAAGCCCATTGGTATCAAAAATATACAAAGTTACAAAATTATATGTGAGTAATCAAATTGTAACAACCGTGACAGTCGTAACTTTTTGCGCTACAATACGGGTACAATCAGATTCGGAGGTAAAACTTATGTCCAATTACAGCAAAGTCAGCGTCGCCGACGGGGCGCGCACCGAACTTCATGACGCACTCTCCCTGACGGGCGCAGAGGTGAGCATCAACCTTCTGCCCGCGGGCGCAGGCGTCCCCTTTGTCCACGCGCACAAGTGCAATGAGGAGATCTACGGCATTTTGGAGGGCGCAGGCAAGGCGGTCATCGACGGCGAGGAGGTCGCCCTCAAGGCGGGCGACTGGCTGCGCATCGCTCCCGCGGCAAAGCGGCAGTTCTTCGCCGCAGCAGACAGTGCGATCAGGTACGTCTGCATCCAGGTCAGACAGAACTCGCTCGAGGGCTACACCGCGACGGACGCAGTTATGTAACGAAGAAAAGACAAAGCCACGGGGCGGCGGGCGCTTTTGCGCCCGCCGCCCCGTGGCTTTGTTATGCCTGCTCCCCAATGCGGGAAATTTTATCAAATAAACTTTGCCGTAACGCTGTTCGGTGCGTTTTTCACTTCGTCGGGCGTGCCCGCCGCAACGATCGTGCCGCCCTCGTCCCCGCCGCCGGGCCCCATGTCAATGAGATAGTCGGCACTGCGTATGACGTCAAGGTCGTGCTCGATCACGATGACCGTTGCGCCGTGCGCGATGAGCGTCTGGAACACGCCGACGAGCGTCTTCACGTCAAGGGGATGCAGGCCTATCGTGGGCTCATCGAACACGAACACCGAATCATCCTGCGCCCTGCCCATTTCGCTGGCGAGCTTTAGTCTTTGCGCCTCGCCGCCCGACAGACCGGGGGTCGCCTCACCGAGGGTGAGGTAGCCGAGCCCCAGATCGTCGAGCACCTGCAGGCGCTGGCACACGAGTTTCATGTCGCGGCAGGCGGAAAGCGCGGCATGCACGCTCATGCCCATGATCTCGGGCAGGGAATATTCCGCGCCCTCCTTTGTCTTATAATGCACGCGCTGCGCGTCCTTCGAGTAGCGCGTTCCGCGGCACGTGGGACAGGGAATCTCCACGTCAGGCAAAAACTGCACGTCGAGGCTGATCGTCCCCGTGCCGTCGCATACGGGACAGCGCAGATTGCCCGTGTTGTAGGAAAAGTCGCCTGCCTGGTATCCGCACGCTTTGGCATCTGCCGTGCGCGCAAAAATTTTGCGGAGTTCGTCATGCACGTTGGCGTACGTTGCAACGGTGGAGCGCACATTGATGCCTATGGGCGTGGCGTCGATGAGCTTGACCTGTCCGATCCCCTCCGCCTCGATGGTGCGTACATGTTCGGGCAGTTTTTTGCCGCCGATCTTTGCTTCGAGCGCGGGGATGAGGCTCTCCAGAATGAGCGTCGTCTTGCCCGAGCCCGAGACGCCCGTGACCACCGTGAGCCTGCCCTTGGGGATTGCGACTTCCAGCGGCTTTACGGTGTGAATGGCATTGGTCGAAAGGCGAATGGCGCCCTCTGCAAACAGTTGCTCCGCAGACACCTGCGGGCGCAGCTTCTCTTTGCGCGTTCCGTCAAGATAGGGTCCTATTTTGGAATGCGCGTTTCCCGCAACCTCCTCCACTGTGCCCCGGGCGATAATGATGCCGCCGTCCGCGCCCGCACCCGGACCCAGCTCGATGATATGGTCGGCAACGCGCAGGATCTGCGTGTCGTGGTCGACGAGCACAATGGAGTTGCCGTCGGCAATGAGATCGTGCATGACGTCGACCAGCCCGACGATATTGGAAGGGTGCAGCCCGATCGAGGGCTCGTCCAGCACATACAGAACGCCGGTAGTGCGGTTGCGCACGGCGCGGGCAAGCTGCATGCGCTGCCGTTCGCCCGTGGAGAGCGTGGATGCCGCGCGGTCGAGCGTGAGATAGCCCAGTCCCAGATCCATGAGCCGCTTTGCAACCGTGCGGAAGGATTCGCAAATGCTCTCCGCCATGGGGCGCATCTCCGCGGGCAGGCTGGCGGGAACGCCGTCCACCCATTGCCTAAGTTCGGTGAGCGTCATTTTGCACGCCTCGTCGAGGGATATGCCGCGCAATTTCGGCGCGCGCGCCTCTTCGCTCAGACGGCTGCCGCCGCAGTCGGGGCAGGCGTCCTGTCTTAAAAAGCGCTCCACGCGCTTCATGCCGCTCTCGTCCTTGACCTTGGAGAGCGCGTTCTCCACCGTGTACACCGCGTTGTAGTAGGTGAAGTCGAGCTCGGTGGCGACGTCGGAGTTCTTGGCGCGGTACAAGATGTGCTTCTTTTCGGCGGGGCCGTTGAACACGATGTCCTTCTCCCGCTCGGTGAGTTCGCAAAAGGGCACGTCCGTGCGCACGCCCATGGCGCGGCACACGTCGGTCATGAGCGACCACATGAGCGAGTTCCACGGGGCAACGGCGCCCTCGTCGATGGTGAGCGTTTCGTCGGGCACGAGCGTGCTCCTGTCTACCGTGCGCACAATGCCCGTGCCGCCGCACGTCGGACACGCGCCCCGGCTGTTGAACGCGAGCTCCTCCGCCGAGGGCGCATAGAACCTTTCCCCGCACACGGGACAGACGAGCTCCTGCTCGGCGGCAACGGCGAGGGTAGGAGGAACGTAGTGCCCGTTGGGACAGCGGTGACTTGCCAGACGGGAATACATGAGGCGCAGGCTGTTCAAAAGTTCCGTGCCCGTGCCGAACGTGCTGCGGATCCCGGGCACGGCGGGGCGCTGGTGCAGCGCAAGCGCGGCGGGGACATATAAAATTTCGTCGACCTGTGCCTTTGCCGCCTGGGTCATGCGGCGGCGCGTGTAGGTCGAGAGCGCCTCGAGATAGCGGCGCGAGCCCTCGGCGTACAGCACGCCCAGCGCGAGCGAAGATTTGCCCGAGCCCGAAACGCCCGCAACGCCAACAATTTCGTTCAACGGCACGTCGACGTTGATATTTTTGAGATTGTGCACCCGCGCACCGCGGATTTCGATATGGTCTGCCATACTGCACCTCTGATCGTCATTGCTTTTGCCTGCTTGGAAAAGAGAAACCATTTTAGGCATCGCTAAGTTCCGCTTCTCAAGCGTACAATATTGTATCATGCCCGCGGCAAACTGTCAATCGGCACACAACGCTTTGATTATTTCCGCACCTCCAAAAGGCTGCGACGTAAGCGCCGCAGCCTTTGCTTGGATGGCGGCTTGGAGGAACAGCGCCGCCCCACTGCTTACCCGCCCGGCAATACGCACTTCTCAAACTTATCATTACGTTTGTTTTCTCCGATGTAGAGATTGTGTCCGAATATAACTTTGATTGGTTTGTGATGCTCATTACCTTGATTTCCTTTGTTATAGTCTATGAACTTACAATGGTATTTTTCTCGATCCGTATAAGCAAAACGCTGCTTTAAAGCGTTATGATTGAATAATCTAGCCCACCTTTCCCTTGAGGATCGAACCATCACTCTTATTCCCAACGGATAATTCAGGACAAAAGGAAGCCCTGCCGAAAGTTTGTATCTCGGCAGGACTTCCTTTTTGTTTTGAATTTCTTCTTATTCCTCTTTCATGCCTATCACCATAGCCGGCAGTTCAAATCCTGTTTTTTTGACAATTCGCAAAAAAGCAGCCGTAAAATAGCATCTTTGCCACACGTTTCATAAGCGCTCGTTTTAGCCGCATACATAGCAAAAAACCTTGAAAACCGTACTATTTTCAAGGTTTTTTGTCTTGCAGCCTTTTCGTCTGCAATTATGGCTGCCCCTGGCAGACTCGTAAGGAGCAAGCTCTGCTTGCGACGGAATAGCGCATCGTTCGCCGCTTTCATGTAAAGCGGCGCGATCGCGTCACAGTCGACTCATAAAGTTCATCTCAGCCGGCGGTAACGCAAAAATTCCGTGTGACTTTTCTAGGCACACGGAATTTTTTTGGCTGCCCCTGGCAGACTCGAACTGTCGACACTGCGGTTAACAGCCGCATGCTCTACCGACTGAGCTAAGGGGCAATGAAAGGCGGCAACTACCTATCCTCCCGGGTCGTTAGACCAAGTACTTTGGGCGTAAGAGAGC
>ERZ1643251.1185-NODE-1185-length-30849-cov-13.527895_pt1 | contig 30849 bp, 21 predicted proteins | sample MGYA00579261_ERZ1643251 | MGnify/ENA primary metagenome ERZ1643251 (study PRJEB29033, sample SAMEA4952267) | chicken gut metagenome | biome: Broiler Chicken; feature: Gastrointestinal Tract; material: Caecum | place: Ireland | collected 2018 | study: Broiler... | reverse complement strand
GTGCGCCGCAGGGTTCCCCCCAAGTCTTTAGGAGGCCGTGAGGAAGTATCTTTAATTCCCCATGCAGTCACCGCGCCTCGAAGTGCCGACTTCGGGTTTCAGGCTTGCGTTGATCGCTCAGGACAGTCGGTTCATCACCTCCTCGGCTTGTCCTTCTTGGCGGCGCGCCTGATTCGCTCGTGCATGGTTCTTGTACCAGAAATGCCGTCTATTCTTTTTGTCAAAGTACCATGGAAGGCAAAACATTTACCTTCTTACAGGTACTGACAAAAACAAAGAGATGCGGACGCCCATTACAATAATTTGGCCAACTTTTTTATGCCAAGACAAATACTGTCACGCACCCGGCGCGGATCGACTCCTTCTGCTTGAGCGATTTCCTTTGCTGTCATGCCCAAATAGTACCGGGCGTAGATTCGCTTTGCCTGCTTGTCTGGCAGCGACATCACCGCAGCATAGAGCTGTTCCCGGCACTGCCTGTCCTCCAGTATTTCCTCCGGTGTCAGAGGGCGCTTTGCCACTGCCTTTTCGATTCCGTTGCCAAAATCAAGAGAGTAGTGTGCCTTATAGCGGTATATCTTGCGCTCGTGGGCGGCTTCAGCACGCTTATCCTCCTGAAAGACGGCTTGTACTTCATCGGTCACATCCAGGAAAGTGTCTGCTTTATAAAGATCGGGATACAGTTCCCGAAGATTGATTTTCGGCATTATGTACCTCCATTTCGATTCACAGGTCCAGTTGGCGAGTGAACCGAAACGGGGGCGAGCGGCATCGGGGAACAATTTCAGAACCAGATAGCTTCTCGTTCCTCCGTAGAAACAGAAAAGCGCCTGTATGACATGAAGTCATACAGGCGCAATCATCTAAATTGCAACATTTTTCGCAACAATTTGAAAACGGTATAGGGGATTTTATTCGACTTTTTTTGATGTTTGAATCAATTTATCCAGTATCTTAAACATCCCCCTCTAATAACAAGCAGAATTCCCGAATATTGTCTTGAACATTCCAAAACAATTGTACTAATTACATATTATCAAAGTTCTCGCACAATTATTGTCGGTTTGTGCAACCAGTCAAGTTCGTTATTTCCTGCGGGAAAAGAGGCAAGCAATGCATGTGGCTATCCAAATGCCACATGCTGCTTGTTGGGGACTATGCCCCCAATCCCCCTTGAACGCAGAATTCTATTCTGCGGCTACGCGTTCTTTGAACGCTTTTTTGTTGCCCCAAATGCAATAACATTTTGTTTGTGATTGTTTATTCTAATAAGACAAACAAAAGATATCCAATCACTGTTTACAAGACTTCCGCCACAGTGTATAATAAGAACATCGTGCTTTAGACAGACACCAAAATAGAAAGGAACCATCGGTATGCGTAGTGCCGCTTTTGTCTTTCCAGCTGTACGAGGGATTCAAGCGCAGAGGGAATACTATGTCTCAATGGTGCCCTTAGAAGTGATTGCAAGAATCTTTCAATTTGCAGACGAGGAACTTCCCCCCGAGGTCAGATCGCAGCGTATATTGAATAAGACTCGGATTCCAGAAATTAGAGATTATATTTTATCCAACCCAGACAGCTATGTGTTCTCTGCATTAACTGTTTCAGTAGACGGAAGCATGGATTTTCAATCGGTATCTGATGTCACACCGCAGGTAGGCACAATTAGCATTTCTATGACGTCTAGATTTTTGATAAACGATGGTCAACACCGGCGTGCAGCCATAGCGGAAGCACTTAAAATGAACCCCTCGTTGAAGAATGAACATATCTCTGTTGTGTTCTACCGTGATGAAGGTTTGGCTCGTTCTCAACAAATGTTTTCGGATTTGAACAGGTATGCAATTAAGCCTACAAGATCAATCAACATTCTCTTCAATTCACGGGAAGAATCATCCATAGTTGCCAAGAAAGTAATTGAGGAGGTTGGCGTATTCAAAGGGCTTGTTGAAAAGGAACGAACTGCAATCTCGAATCGCTCCAAGGCCCTATTCACTCTGAGTGCTATCTGTACGGCAACCAATGAATTGCTCAACGGGATTGACCTCCCTCTGCAAGAGAAAATTACTCTTGCGGAAAGATATTGGAACTCCGTTGGAGAACATATTCCCGAGTGGTTGAAGGTCCGATCAGGTGAATTAAAGTCCTCCGATGTTCGTAAAGATTATATTTGTTCACTTAGTCTTACGCTCGTTGCATTGGGTTTTGCAGGAAATGCGCTTGTTCAAATGGACCCGGGCAAATGGGAAAATCATCTGAAAAATCTCGATTCCATAGATTGGAGAAAAACAAATCCTGCATGGGAAAATCTTGTGTTTGTCAATGGCAAAGTAGCTGCCAACAGATCAACGCAACGAGCAATGTCCTGTTATATGAAAAATGTATTACTCGAAACGGTAGGTATGTAAAATGGCTAATCTGACAAAAGAAGATATAAGGTCAGTGATAGAGATCATTAAGGAGCTGTATCTTGAAGATATGATTCCTTGGATTTGTGGTTACAGTGGTGGTAAAGATTCTACTGCCGTTGTTCAGCTTGTTTGGTATGCGCTCCAGGAACTACCCAAAGAGAAGCTCAGAAAAACTGTACATGTTATTAGCACAGATACTTTAGTTGAATCTCCTGTAGTGGCGATTTGGGCAACGGAATCGCTCAAAAAGATGGAGAAAATTGCAAAAGAACAGGGACTGCCCATTGTTCCCCACAGACTGACTCCAGCGACCACAAATACATTTTGGGTTAATTTGATTGGACGCGGATACCCCTACCCTCGTCGAGACTTTCGTTGGTGTACTGATAGAATGAAGATTGACGCCTCGAATCGTTTTATTAAGAGCATACTTGATGCTGAAAGCGAGGCCATAATGGTTCTTGGCTCTCGCAAAGCAGAGAGTGCTGTCCGCAAAGCTGTTCTGGAAGGATACGAGAAAAAACGCTACAGGGCACATCTCAGCCCAAATGGTTCTTTCCCAAACTCCTATGTTTTCACACCTATTGAAAACTGGCTGAACGACAATGTCTGGCAATATCTCGTCCAGGTCCCGAATCCTTGGGGGCACTCCAATAAAGACCTCCTGGCCATGTATAGCGGCGCTTCCGCAGACGGAGAATGTCCTCTCGTAATTGACTCCTCTACTCCCAGTTGCGGCAACAGTCGTTTCGGGTGTTGGGTATGCACGATGGTCACTGAGGACAAGTCAATGGCTGCAATGATTCAGAACGACGAAGAAAAAGCGTGGATGCTTCCTATGCTTGAGTTCCGAAACGATATTGCTGGACACGGTGATTGGCAGACAGACCGTGACCGTCGCGATTTTCGCAAGCGGGATGGTCACTTACAATGGCATAACAATCGTCTTGTTCACGGCCCTTATACAAAAGAAACCCGAGAGTATTTTCTGCGCAGATTGCTGGAAGTTGAACTTCTTGTACATGAGATTGGACCAGATGAAATTAAGAATGTTCCATTGATTACGATGGAAGAACTCAAGTTCATTCGGCAGATTTGGCTTGATGAGTTTCATGAATTTGACGATTCTCTGCCCAGGATTTACGAAGAAGTCACTGGAAAGAAATACTCTGATGGTGTCATTAGTAAGAACAAATACTTTGGTGCGCCGGAAGCCGAACTACTCAAAAAAGTGTGCGCTGAAATGTATCCAGAAGAACAGCTATTAGCTGAAATGCAGCGGGCACTGCTGGACACAGAGGCCAAGGCTGCTGCTATATCAAACAAGCGCAATGTTATTCTAAATTTTGAAAAAGAAATCAAGAAGGCATTCTATCGTAACGAGGCTGACGCCGAAGCTATCGCAGCTGCGCGTGCTCATAGAATCTCTGGCATTACGGATGAGGCAAGCCCGGAAGATTTCGTGGATTGAGGTGAGTGAGCATGTATTTTACTAAAGTGGAGCTTCATAATTTCGGTATATACAAAGGCACTCACGAGATGTGTCTTACAGATCAAATCGGTGATCGCAATATTACTTTGGTTGGTGGTCTGAACGGTAGAGGCAAAACCACATTTCATGACAGCATTTTGATTGCTCTTTATGGCAAACAGGCATTGAAATACATTCAGGAAAAAGCCAGGTCATATGACAAAATGCTAATTGACCATATCAATAAACACGCCACCGATGACGAAACTTATGTTGCAGTCTCTTTGTGCTTAGATGACGGAACATCCCTACGGGTTAAACGGTCATGGACTGCGAAAGGCAAAAAAGCGGATCAGCAGATTATCGTTGAAAAAGATGGTGTGGTGGACAAATACCTGGGTGAGAGTTGGAGCTATTACATTGAAGAAATCTTGCCTTTTGGTATTGCTCGCTTCTTCTTTTTTAACAACGAGAAAATTACGCAGCTTGCTGATGATACATCCTTTGAACAGATCAAAAGTTCTATAAAATCTGCAATTGGTGTCTCTTCTATTGAAAAAGCTATCGACCATACGGACGAGGTAATTCGCCGCAAAAAAAAGGCTCTTGCTGCTTTTGAGAGCAGCGAAGAGAACGTAGGCTATCAAGATGTCGAACGCCAAATTACCGATATTGATCTCCGTCTCGCGGAATCCACCAAACAAGCAAATGCGCTAGAACGCAGGTGCGAAACTCTGGCCGCTGCGTATGAAGCTAAAGAAAAGGAGTTCTGGTCTTCCGGTGGAGATCTAAGCCGGAACCGTGATTCAATTAAGGCTGAGATGCAAAAAATTTCTTCTGAAGTTGAGAGGGTTCAAGAAGAAATTATGCAACTAACTGTGGATGCGTCTACACCTCTTTTTATGTGCCGCAGCTTAGTTACGCAGTCTTATGAAAACGAGCTTTCATCCCAGCAAACTGAAGCGAAACTCTATTCAGATAGAATTATTGTGGATCTGCATCAGAAAATTCTTGAAAGGCTTGCTGCCTGTGGCCTCAATCCGTCAGATCTCAGAACGGTACAAAATATCGTTAATGAAGTTCTAGTTGGCCATATTCCCAAGAGTGCGACAGAGGAAACTGTAAAAAACATGTCCGCCACCAGCATGATGCTCTATAAGAGGCTAATCACAGAAGTGTTTCAAAACATCACACAGCGGATTGATACGCTCGTAAATCGTGTGGACGCTCAAGAGAGCGAACTGATGAGCCTTGATGCACACCTGGGGGCTGCGGATGAAAAAACCTTGGCTATGCAGCTTTATGACGCCCTGAAATCTATCGAAGCAGAAAAAAATCTTGCAGATTCTGAGTATAAACGCCAACTAGAGACTATTGAGAGCTTAAAACGCCAGAGAGAACTACTCGTATCGAAGCGTATTCAGCTAATCAAAGCTATTGCTGAAAAGGAACACGCAAATGATGACAACGCCCGTATTGTAAAGTATGCAGCAATGTCCATCGAGGTTCTTCGTGAGTTTAAGGTGCGCTTGCAACGTGAGAAAGTCGAAAAGTTATCCAGCACAGCAACAAGATGTTTCCTTGAACTTGTCGAAAAGGATTCTCTGGTAAGTGAGATCAAGATAGACCCCAGCACCTTGGATGTCACCATTCTTGATCTGGATGGTAATGAGCTTCTAAAGAGCCAGCTCTCTGCCGGAGAACAGCAGATGTTCGCAGTTGCCATTGTGTGGGCATTGGCTCTAACCTCCGGCTACAAAGCCCCGGTTATCATCGACACCCCTATGGCCCGTTTGGACTCTTCCCACAGAGCCAACTTTGTAACCAAATACCTGCCAGCAGCAAGCTCTCAGGTAATGGTTTTGTCTACGGATGAAGAAGTTTATGGGCGCTACCTCGATCTCGTCCGAGATAATGTGGTCGATTATTATACACTCCTCTACCGTGAAGAGGAACAGTGTACCTCGATTGTTCACGGCTATTTTGGGGAGGTGTAATTCATGATTGTAAAGCATTTCAAATTATCACAGCCCGAAAAGGACAGGCTTATTCGCATAAAAGCCAAAACTGGAGTTCAGAACTGGAATGTTCTTTGCCGGTGGGCGCTTTGCTGGTCATTGGCTGAACCGTCTGTCCCTGGTGGTGTCGATCCGTTATCCGACAGTAATGTAGAAATGGATTGGTCTACCTTCGCTGGTGAGTATTCCGAAATCTACGAAGCCGTTATCCGCCAACGTTGCATTAACGATGGGCTTGGTGATGATGAAAAAACTCTCGCAAAGTATTTTAGGCTGCATTTGAACAGAGGTATCAACCATTACAGCACAAGAGATGTTCTGAAAAATTGCTCCGATCTACTCAAATCAGCTCTTCCGAAGGAGGAAGCATAATGGCTGTTTATCTTGACTACAACGCTTCTGCTCCAATAGACGAAAGAGTTCTGGAGAAGATGATTGATGTGTATCGCTGTCATTATGGCAACGCAGACAGTAGAACTCATATTTTTGGTACTGACGCCAAAGAAATTGTTTCCTCTGCAAGAAAATCCATTGCGGAGATCCTGTCTGTGGACAGTACAGACGTTTTCTTTACCAGTGGTTCCACCGAGAGTAATAACATGGCGATTCTCGGATTGCTCGACTATGCTCTTGAAAGTGGCCGCAATCACTTCATTACCACAGCCATCGAGCACAAGTCTGTTTTGGAAGCGATGAAGCACCTGCAAGAAAAAGGTTGTGTCGTGGATTTTGTTTCTCCTGATGCGTCTGGCCGAATCAAACCGGAGCAGATTCTCAGCCTCGTCACGGACAAAACTCTGCTTGTTTCTATGATGCAGGTCAACAGCGAAACCGGCGTGATACAGCCTATCGAAGAGGTCGGTGCAGCATTAGCAGGAACCAAGACATATTTTCACGTTGATGCCACACAAGGTTTTGGTAAGCTGAATGATAGCTTACGAAATACCAAATACAATATGCTTAGTATCACCGCTCATAAGATCAGCGGCCCCCAGGGGATTGGCGCATTTATTATGCGGCGCGACCGTACATATAGACGGCCTCCCGTCAAACCGCTCATGTATGGCGGTCAGCAGGAACGCGGATACCGTCCGGGAACTACACCGGTGGCTTTGGTTGCAGGCTTCGCTCTCGCAGCTCAGCTAAGCGACAAGGAATCCGCTGTCCACATGGAAAGCTGTAGAGCGATTAAGCGAAGATTCCTGGAGGCTGTGGAAGGTCTGAACTATACTTTGAATGGAGACCAAGAACACTGCCTGCCGTCCACTGTAAACATTAGTTTCCACGGTGTTGATGCAGAGGGTATCTTTCTTGCTGTAAAGGAGGATTATGCGTTCTCCAATGGTTCAGCCTGTAACTCTGGCAGCCACGCCCCAAGTTATGTATTAACAGCTATGGGGCTGGATGAAACACGAGTGAGTGAGGCTATCCGTCTTTCTTGGAACCATGATACGAAGGTTGATTTCTCAGCCCTGACGAACTATGTGAAATCTATGGCTGAATAAGCATAAAAGGCTCTCGATTAGGTGTCTAATCGAGAGCCTTTTATGTAGCAGTAGCAGTATGTGTCGCTTGACGTGACCACCTTGTGTATCATTGTTAGAGAATATAGCCGATTTTATTCACGCCAATTATACCACGGCGCAATACTGTGATGTCGATAGTCTCGTATGTCGAACGCCCAATATTTGCTGTTGGCCGTGTACGATCTATGGCCGCTGTACCTACTTCTGCCCTGGTAACAGGGACCGTTTCAACACCCATCTCTTTTAGAACAGCCTCTGGTAATTCATAATTCTGCTCTACAAGGCCAAAGCAGGTAAACCCTGTACTAATACAAAAAGATATAAATTTGTTTTTTCCTATATTATATACAACAGCCAAGGAACATCCTAACAGACTACCGATTGCATAACCGATTCCCGGGAGCTGGGGACAAAGTGCTTGTGCAATAAGCCCGCCAACTTTCATAGAAACTACATAACCCGAAGATACAACTAATGTATCCACGAAGTTCATTCCCATTTCTGTTGCAGACATTTTTCCCGCAGCAACCATTATGCTATCCTTAATTGTCCCAAGCACAACCGTGACGACCACACCAACAAGTGTTGGGTTCGCATTTTTTAGCGCCTCGCCAAACATGCCATGCTGAAGAGCCATTTGGACACCGTAAGCGATAGATCCCCGCAGAAACGCCTCACCGCTTATAGAAATAACCTTTTTCCCAGACTGTTTGATTTGACTCATGTCTATCTCACCGTGTTTGATGAGATAGTCGATTGCCTTATATAACTCGGGAACTAATTGGGTTATTGCAGTAATCGTTGCGGCAGTCAGCCCCGCTTTAAGTGCTTGATTCAGGTATGCAATTTGTACCTCTGCAAGTGGAGTTTCTTTGGAGATACCATGCTTTTCCGGGTCAAAACCGCCTTTTTTTGCTTCACGCGCAATGGTTTTGGATTCTTGAATTGTTAGGTCGTAAGATTCAACGCCATCACCATCAGAAATCCTACTCACCAAGTGTTCGCCTGTTTCGGTGTGCGATGCCGAGACATCTTCACGAGTAAGTACATCCTTCCCAGCTCGTCTCGTGGCCCAGGCTTTTGCATCCTGAAGTTGCTCTGAAGCAATTAAGCGTTCCTGTCCATGGTATTTGGGAAGTCTTGTTTCTCGATCCAATACCGCCTGGAATGCTTCTGCGTCTTTAGCGGTGTTGGAATATTTTAAGCTATACTGTTTACCGAAGTTGGTATCTATATCAACACTGCCATACCCGTATTCATGGCGCGTAGTAGCTCTGTGCGCAGAGCCTTGCCGGATAGCCTCCAAGTTGAAAGTTCCCGCATGAAACTCTTCTGCTACATATCCCTTAAATTGTTCCACTCCCAAGTTCAAATGCGGATGCTCGTTAATGCTTCTTGCTAATTCATCAATGGCGTCATTTATCGCTTGTATTTGTTGGTTTTGAGAGGCGATCTGTTGGTTTTGCGCAGATGCAGCAGTAAAATCAGCAAATGCCCTTTGCCCAGCAAGGTCTGCACCCATAAGCCTGGCCATAAAGTCCCAGCCGTATTTTACATCTTGGAATTCAACCATATAGATCACCCTTATGAATTGACGAACGTCTCAAGTCCTTCGTTGTAAAGATGGATCACTCCGAAAAACAACATCTGCCGCTCCATTGCTTTCTTGTTTTTGAAATTTTCCTCGGAGAAAACGAAAGCTTTTTCTCTTAAATCCGTAACCGCACCACCGATGGATTCTCCGGCCTTTTTAAGCAAACCCTTGCTTTTTGCAACAAATCCTTTTTCATCATTTGTGGATACGGTTTCTACCTCAGATACCTCACTTCTTGTGGGAGAGGACTTAGGCTTGACAGCATCTTTTACCATCTGAGGTGCAGGCAGAGATTCTAATTCCGTGTGAAAGGCATAGTAGCTCTCGATGGATTTAATTTCGCGGGGTCTTACATAGATGACAGCTTGATTCCCAGCCCACCCATAACGAACACCATGTCTTTCAAACTTAATATCAAGTACAGGAATCAGTGCATCAACACCTTTTATATCCCCCAGAAACAAGACCTTGGATGTAATGTTTCCAGCCTTCTTATTGGCAAGCCACACTTTTTCTGTCCAGGTTACTACATTGATGCTATTGTCCCTTGTTCCGGTTATAGATCCGTCTGTGTCATCTTTAGTTTCGATAAGCTTTTTCATTTGATTTGCAAGCATCTCATCTTTATAAACAATGATGAGTGTTTTGGGTTCATAAAACATATCCGCACCGCTTTCCTTAATCAGTCTTTGATGTCACCCCTTTATTAAAATCTAATCTTCAGCTTGCCTGTGAGATTCTTTTCCTTGAGCCATGTCATGATATTGGGGCTCAAATCCAAAACCGTAGCCCGCTGAGAAGAGACCTTCTTTAAGAAGTCTTCGATTTCAGGGTTCAAAGAGAATTGATCGGTAATTTGCTTTGCTTCCGCCACATAGGAAACCAGGCTGTTTACTGCTTTGATGGATGGATTTCCAGCAACTGTTTGAGTTATGCTGTCTGTCAAATCCTTTGCCCGTTTGGGGTCATTTGATAGACCCCCAATCATAGACAAATAGCCCTTTGGACCATCAGAATATTTCTGGGCAGCATCGCGCCATACGATTTTAATTTGTGCTGCAATAGCATCTCCCTTGGATTTCAGCAACCTAACCGTTTCCAAGGTCAGCCGCATTTCAGAGACGCCGTTGCCGCAATCGTCGATGCAAGCCAGCAGTTCGTTGCGAGTAGGTTCATCCATAAGTGAAGTGCTGACAATTCCTTTTTCTTTCATGGCAGTAGCACAATCAATGGTCTCTTTAATACTCGCGGTGGCCTGGGCAAGCTGTGCCAACGCTTTTGCGTAAGTTTCAGCATGCTGCTTGCTTTCGATTGTTACTCGGCGTTTTTTGATAGCGGAGGTGCAGTTTTTGATTGTCTCAGTTAGCAGCATTTTCGTACACCTCCATATTCTCGAGCTGAGAGTAGAGTTCCTCCATAGAGGACAAGGCAGCTTCAGACAATGCTTCTGTACCAGCAAAACCACCAGTAGCAGCTATGTCTTTTTGGGCCTTCGCACCTTCCTGGTCAGCCTTTTGGGCAATCGTCTGGATGTCCCGGAGGAAATCATACAGCACATGCAGGGAGTTACCAGAGTATGCTGTCAGCTGCCTTACTGCTTGTACAGAGGCCGCATCCTTAATCAGCTTGATATGCCCCATTACAGTTTTGGCTGTTTCAATGGGAGGCCGTTCATACTTGACTCTAAGCTCTGTACTTCCTATGATTCCATTCGCGGAAAATACAGAAAACAGTTCTTGAATAGCAGCCAGAGACCCAATGAGGTTGGTCTGTGTGAGTTCACCAATGTAATCTTTGAGTTTTCCTACTACCTTTGCCGCTTCTTGAGTATCCGCGTCCATAGCCTTTCTAACGCTTGGATAGAGTGCTTTCAACAACGTAGCAGGATTATACAGGAGGTGCTTCTGCGGGATGTTACTAGGCAATACTGCTTCAATATCCCAGTCGGCAACCATAAGCTTTTCAGCGGCCAGTACCAGCTCGTCTGTTCTATAACAGGATTTCGCGTTGGGATCGACTGAAAAATGGATTGCGCCCATTGTGGTTGCCGAAGCTTGTTTTAAGAAGGTCAAGGCACTATCAAAGTCAGCTTTACGGTTAAGGACGAACTGAATCATGTCGTTCCACTCACGGGTGTCTCTCTTGATGCTATCGTCCTTCTTGAAATCTTTGAACAAGGATTTGATTGTTGAATAGGGAGAACTGGTATCAACCTTTTGACCCAAGATACACGCTTTAAGATATTGGATTGCAAGGCACCACTCCAATACCGGGAGAGGATCTTCCCCCTGCTTAGTAGCGGTAACTTTTTCGATGATTTCGGCTTTTCTGCGTTCCAACCAAGTAATCAACCTCTGCTGGTAATAAGCTGCGCCCTCAAAATCCCAACCTTTTGCGTAGTTCAGTTCATTCAAGGCCATCAGCGCATCTCGGCTTTCGGAACTTCTGTCCATGTAAACGATGGCTCTATCAATATTTGTGGGAGAACTTTGATCGTCAATATAATAGCAACCCAGGTCAGAAAGGCGCTCTTCCGCAATATAGGCCGGGATACCAATATCCTGCCAGTTGATCGCACCACATTGTTTGGAATCTCCACGAACAAGAGTACGAAGCCAACCACGATAGTCGGGATCATATTTCAATGTTTCACCCTTGGTAAACCAGGCCGTGATATCATCCTTAAACTTACGATAATTCTTTGTGGCACCATCGACAGGAGGCTTGGCCTTGGGAGGCTCAGGAGTAGTAGTTTGATGAACAGGAGTACCCTCACTGTGTTTTACCGGTTCGGATGCAGTAGCCGGAGATACAGTTTTTCCCGTGGATTTGTCCACGATTTCGCCTATGCCAGTAAAGGTAGTCAATCCTATATCTGCAAGGAAAGCTTGATTAAGGCCACCAAAACGCAGCGTCCCGTCGGTTTCTTTCACACCGGATGCAGAGCCGTCACCCCAAATAGCAAACAATGCTTTCAGACGGTTCTTATCGTTAGAACCCATACTTTCCAAACGGTCAATTGAAGAACTGTGTGGGTCATTGGACATCTGAGTGTTACTGGGGTTAAGCGGGAAATACCAACCATCCCCATACTGCTTGCCATCAAAATATTCTTTTAACTGAGCGCGAATAACATTCTTTAAGAACATTCTCGGGCTTTTCGTCGCAAGAGATTCGTACAGAGTCAGTAGTGCATGCCGGTTAAAGGGATATAGTGTTACCTCCTTATTGCCGATGGTTGTGGTATCCCATTCACAGGGAGGTGTGAAATCACTGATTGGCAATTCACTCAAATCTGCGCCAGAGTCAATCCAATTATGGAGTGCTGCGGGGTCACAGTAAATTGCGTTCAAATACCGGCCAGCCATCTGAATGATAAATTCGTCCGTGCCATAGGAGCGTTCTGTAACTTCAATTTGATGTGTTACACGGTCTTTGAAATTGCCGCGAAACGCATAATAATAGTCGTTGGTGATACCGATTATCGAAGTAACACGACACAGATCGGCGTAGTCACCGCCATGCTCGTAAGAAAGCGCCGTAATGAGTTCTTGATCGATTCCGGTAAAGCCGGTGAAGTCTTCAATAAAAATAGTAAGGTTTTTGCCTTGTTTTTTCAAATCTCGTCTTAGCTGCGCAAAAATTGTCTCTGCATTTTCACTTGAAATGTCTGCGCAACGCTGAATGACCTCTCTCGTAAATCCATTGAGATAGTTGATGAGTTTTGTGATCTCAAATTCATCGCCTTTCAAGGAGGCCGCAAAGAGGGACGCTTGGGGATCTCCCTGTTTCATTACAGCGCGGATGATTTTAGATACATTAAAATCGTCTTCTGTAAAAATGGTTGTGTCCTGAAGAATCTGGTTACTCGGGGCAGTAATAACATTATAACATCTGGATATTGCGCCGCCTTCACGCAACAGGTGTTCACTTACACGGCTGTCAGCAAGATAACTGGCAATGTCACGGCATTTGACAGCTTTGTATGTTTCACCCGACACATCGTTTCGTACAGCAGCAATATAAGCATACAAAATCTCTGTTTTGAAAGAGCCTTCATCTTTGGAATCGGAAGATACCACAAATTTACGCAGCTTCTCTGCAACATCTGGATCTTTAATTGCATTCTGTTCCAATAACTGAGAGAAGGCACCGCGAACAGAGTTATTCAAACGACGCAGGAAAACCAGTTGCTCAGTTGCTGGATTATATACAGTGGAGGGACTCCGTTCAAACTTGCCTTTCAGATAGCGGATGAGATGAGATTTACCGGTGCCATGATTGCCTCGAACAATAATCATGCGATGTTCATTGTCAGGATTATAAATCAGTTGCTCGAAAACCTCATCTTCGCTCATCAACTTTGTAGGGGCAGGCATTTTTCCCTCTTCATAATAGCCACCACGGAAAAGCTCAAGAGACGAGAACGGCATGTGAGTAGACATGAAATAGGCATCTTCAGTAGCCATATCATCTGTTTTAATCGCATACCGTTCCATTACAGAACGATATTGTTCCCATTTCATGAGTTAATCGCCTCCTTCACCGAAATGTGTGTGAATCCGTTGATGGGATCACCGTCTACATAGTAGAGCATGACAGGAGTGGAGTCAGACCATGTTTCAAGTTTAATAAGCCCAATTTCGTGCAGTGTGCGGAGGCCAGCAGAGAGAGCCAACGGGAGCTTGCTGCCGACCTCGACTTCTGGTAATTTTGTGCTCAACCAGAGCATAAAATCCTGAGCAAGAATGGTCTCATTATATTTGAACTTCTCGGTGTATGTAGTTGCCAATATATCTTCTAAACGGAGCTTCATATTGGGGATTATCATTGTTCCGCTCAAATAACCAAGCCCTAAAAAAGCAGCCCAAAAGCGCCATCCAAGGACAGCGTTTTCATTCAGTGTAGCAAGCTCTTTCGCTTCAGAAGCACAGGTCTTGGCCATACCTTCCCAGGATTTCAATGCAAAAATTCGCTCATTCTGAGCAATCAGCCACTTAGTGAACATATGAAATGTGGTGTTTTTTGCGGAGAAGACCCGAGCACCCACATATCGCCGAAAAGCTTTAGGCGAGGCTATTACACCGGGATCAACTGCTAAAACCAAATTTTCTGCATCAGCTTTGATAAGGGAAAGCTCTTCGAGGGCCACATTGATCGACTTGTTGATTTGGTCGATTTCCTTTTCGTCATTGATCCCCAATGTCATGCATTGCCGAACCTCATCGCGACTCATGCTTTTATGGGAAACCAATCGGCAGACAGAGAGAACTCGCTCCGGCGTCGGCTCCATTCGCATGCCGTCTGGATTGACTTTGAACATACGAATAACCTCCTTTAGAATTTTTGAATGGGAATAGGATAACCGTCGCTATACTCTCTTATCGTCTTACCACCATTGGCAACGATGGTATTCTCGTTGCAGTAGAGGATCTTACGATAACCAAAGGCATCCAGTTTTCCAAGGTTTTTGTACAGAGTAAAGTTTGTGGCAGTGTCACCGTCAAAAATACAGACAACGCCTTTGGCGAAGAGATAGGGGCAATGGACAACCGCATAATAGAACTCTTCGTAATTTAAGAGAATGCCATTGTAGACAATCTCATTAGCCAGACGGCTTGGAACAATAAATGCACCGATATTGTTTTGATAAGCCTTTTCTGCAATTACAACAACTTCTTCGGTGCTGCAAGGTCCTATTGATGGTCTGCTGATAATCATTTCATTAAAGGACCCCATATTTCGCCCCAAGCGTGGAGCCGGAGGTGCCGCTGGCAGCTTAATCTCAGGATCAGTTCGCAGCTTGTAAGTATCATCACTTGTGATGCGGCCTTCCGGATCTGCTGGACAGCCGTTGCATACTTCCCGTGAAAGCGGGAAAAGGTGTCTGAAAACACGTCCCCAACACAATGCTTTAGGAGAAGATACAAGCTCACTCATGATTCTATATCCAATCATTTGTGCTTCATATTCTCTGGCACGGGGTTCTGTCAGTGCAGCTGCGAGGCTGTCATCATCGCTGAGAATATCGGGTTGTAGCAACTTAACCGTAACCGTGTAATATTTTTTGGGCGGAATCGATTTCTTGTCGAACACATAGTTTGCATCCAGAAGGTCAATAAACCCAGTCCGATACAGGAATAGGAGCAGATTGACATTCCATGCAACATTCCGGTTTCCTGCATACTCGGCCTCCTCGTCTGTCATCGTGGGCGGAGTAGCAGAGGTATTCAGAACACACTCGTCAGAATCAACCATTGCTGCCGGGTTAGAAAGCAGTGCTTTCCAACGGATAACAGCTCGTTCAACCGTGAGAACTCTTTTGCTGACCAGCCCCAATGCCCTACGCACATCACCATCGCTGTCATACCTGCTCTGGTAAGGAATAAACAAGCTGAGCGATGGAAGTCTATCACGACCGCCACGCCCGACCTCCTGATAAAATCTGCTTAAATTTTCAGGACAGCAAGCGTGAATAATTGTTCTGACATCAGGTTTATCAACACCTATACCAAAGGCAGAGGTGGCAATCACAACATCAAAGTCGTGATTTTTCCAGCCGGTTAATATAGTGTTTCGGTCTGTTTCCTTGGTTTCTCCGGTAAAAACGGGGATGTTTTTGTATCCAAATTCACGAAGCTTTTTTTGCAATTCCTTAGCTTCTTTTGGTTCAAGTACATAGACAACCATCGGCTTTGGAAGCAATTTGATGGCCTCGATGGTTTTATCGACTTGTTCTTTTCGAGACTTTGCAGAGTGGAAATAGAATCGTGGCTCCTGGCGAAGAGCATCGCAACGGACCTGAGCATTTTTCCCGTTTGAACCAAACAGTGCAAACAAGGTGTCAACCACATCGTCAGACAGCGTAGCCGAAAGCAGAAAAGTACGGATATACTCTTCTGATTCATGCTTCCATTTCTTCAAAAGTATAGAGAATATCTGAAAGTCAGGTCTAAAAAATACGCCCCAATCTGGAACAACATGGGCTTCATCAACCACAACATTGGCTAAATAGTGGTCTTTTGCGGCATTGTCCAGTATGCGGTGAAGCTCCGAGTTTTTGAGGATTGCTTCAGGTGAAGTAAAAAGAATACGGGCTTTTCTGCCTTTCAGGGATTGGATGATTTTAGCCCTTTCAAGCTCGGACTGCTCACCTCGATAACAATGAATCTCCGTTTCGTTTGTCAAGTTTTGCTGTGCTGCATAGTACTGGTCTAAGGCCAACGCTACAGTGGGCACAATTACAACCGTCAATCCATCAGAAGAGCTTGCCAGCAGCTGCGTGACCAAGCTCTTACCGCCGCCAGTAGGAAGGGAAATAAGAAGCGTATGCCCATTTGGTAAATTCAAAGCGGTATGAACGGCTACCTTTTGCTCAAAGCTTTTATAGGCGTTAAAGCCAGTATGTGTTGCCAGTATCGCGTCCCCGGAAGATTCAGTTTCAAACTCAATACCATCGTCATGGCGAAGAGCATACACATCTTTGATATATTGATGGGGCACAAGCCATTCAGGAATATGGTGTAAGCAAGACACTTGCAGATCGTTTTCACACACAAGATCGAACTCTGCACCGTACTCTTTTACAACCGCATAAAGTTTTTCAGTAAGCTTAACGCGGCCAAGAACTAAGATAAGGTCACGAATATTTAGGCATATATCCTTTGCTGATGCTTCTTCTCGTTTGAACTGAACGACACGCCGGATAAATCCAATTACATAGCGTGACCTTGCTGCCTCCTGCATTTTCAAAGAATCAGATGTATCGACAAGATTTTTCTCTAATTCCGCAATGGCACTTTGGGACTTCATGGCCCCCACTATGTATTGCTGTAATACTTCTTTACTATCCATTACTTCTCACCCTCAAGAAACAGACTGCATCCAGCTCTGGCTTCGCATTTTTGAGTGCTCGAAGCGTCACATCGAATAAATGTGCCCTTTCATCAACACCAGACATATCCCGTTCAAAGTAGATGCATTCTGCTCTATATCCATTCAAAACACGCTGCATTTCTTTTTCAGCCGCTTCGAAATCAGAGCGTTTTTCAAGCCTGACGCAGGCCCGCTTATAGGCTGCCGCAGAGGCTTTGTCAACTAAAGGCTCCCATAAGCTTGGAGGGTTTCGACTAATAAAGCGTTCCAAGGGAGAAATTGACATTTTTCCGCTGCCACGCCGCCCAAGGTGACTGGCATTATTGGGTTGCAGTTTAAGCAAAGTATTGAGGACTTGCTTTTCAGGGACTTCTTTGCTCCTTGTCGTTAATGGTACGGTAACAAAAATCTGCTTGAGCGGAAGATACATCCTATATTGTGCCAGTGTCTGTAGCGTCATTTCATTTTCAAGCAACTCATCAAGTTCCGGTACGATATTATAAATAAATACGAGTCCATCATAATTGTATGTAGAAATTGTCTCAATACCAGTGCATCTGCCTCTGTTACAGCCCACTGCGTTGGAAATGATAGAATCGTAAACAGGATCGCCCGGCGCAAAGAACAGAATATCTTCTCGAGTGGCTGCGGTTTGACGATCAAAAGAACCAAGAATTTTTCCTTCTCTCCGCATAATGGAAGTACTGCTGTATCTATGCCAATCAGGTGGAATAAACAGGGACTGTCTTGCCGCATTTACGCTGAAAGTGCTTTCTCTAAACTCAATCAAGCCAGAACTGGTGGGCCTCTCCGGGGAGAGACCGGCCTGTTTGCCCCACCCCATCATAGCTGTGGCAAATAGGTTGTCATCTTCTGATGCGTAGATGCCCAGAACATTATCAATCCCCTGGGACAACGGACGATATAAGGTGGCTCCGAGGTCGAAATCCTGCTCGTCCTCAACGCTCTCCCGCATTTCCTCTGCTTGGTCCAGAATATCATCAAATGCATTTGTAAGGCCGGTATAGTAGTCATCAAGCAGAGCCTCAACAATCAGTTGGTTCAATTCCCCCGTGATGATTTCAAGTCCACTCAGAGACTGTTCAAACAGTTTCATACCGTCTTTCCAAATATGAAAGAGTTGCTCCTCAACAGAAGTATCTGCATAAAGTACAACAGACACAACATCCTTGTTGGGGTCGCGTCCAAGCCGGTCTAAGCGACCGATACGCTGTTCGAGTGCATTGGCATTCCACGGCAAATCAAGATGAATAATCTGAGCCGCATTCTGAAAGTTTCGGCCCTCACCACCGGTTTCGTCACAGATAATCACACGACATGCAGGATCGTTCTGGAAGGCATATACGCTATCTTCTAGTTCATCACGCCCCATGTGCTGCCCAAAAGCCACCGCATAAATTCCCATAGCGGCATATCTTTCGTTGAACAGTTTCAAGAACTGAACAAGCGTAGCGTTATGTGCCGTGAATACTACCATTTTGCAATTTTCATCGTCCAGGATATCTGTCTCCTGGTCAATGTAATTCATGGCAGTCATTAAGCGCCCTTTGATTAAATCAGGATCTTCATCAAGCGCGACATTTACTAAGCTGTGCTCATTTTCCGCTTGACGTCTCCAAGCAGCTGCGCTGTCCAGCAATATCCCGTCATCAATCCTGAGCTTATGGAGGGTATCTTCAAAGGCCCACGGGCTGCTGAACAAAGCAGAAAGCAGAGGAATTGCAGTTTCGGTCACATAGTCTTCGTCATCCTCACCGTTATCAGCAAGGTAGGCAAGGGTATTCTGAATGGCCCCTATCTCATTATAGTTTTCGTTAAGAGATAGGGGCGAGTACGGGATAGCGCGCAAAGTACGTTGAGCCATCCTTTCAGAAATCAGCTGACGACGATTACGGATTACTCTTCGTTCGATTCTATAATTCTCGCAAATATATGCCAGCGCCTGCTTGACCTTGGACAGCCCCTTATCTTCTGAACTAAGGTCAATTTCCTTAACCATCTTCTCAAAGGCTGCGTCTTCAAGTGTTTCCACAATATTGTTCAAATCGTCCAAGACAATTTCTGTGTACTCATCGTAACGCTCCAAATATCCTAAAAGAAGATTGGCAGACTTTTGGATACGTTTTTGCCGCTTTACCATCCAGGAAAAGCGTTCAGCAGACATAGTCTCATACTGCTCGGGGCTAAGTAGTGCAAGCAGGCGGCGGTATTCTTCATTCCTATCTTGGATGGGGGTTGCAGACAAAAGCAGAATGTGTGTAGCTCGCCTGCTAAGATTTTGCACTCGGCTGTACCAATCATCGTTAGCCAGAAGCCTATGCGTTTCGTCAACAATGGCGAGATCCCAGTGCATAGAAAAAACCAACAGTGACTGACTAATGTCTTCCATAGGAAGCAAACAAATCCTGGAACGTGGTGAAGCAACAGCAGCATCGAGGCCATATTTATAATGCAGTTCATTCTGCCACTGGCTTACCAATGCGCTGGGCACAATAATGAGTACTCGGAGGTTTTGGTTTTCACTTGCCAGAATGCTGAGAATAGAGCATGCTTCGATAGTCTTACCCAGACCAACTTCATCAGCCAGCATATACCGGACAGGCGTGGTTTCAAAGCAACGAGCCACTGTACTTATTTGGTGTGGAAGCAGAAAAGCACGGCAACCAGCGAGCACGCGGAAACCATAGGTAGCATTGTTCACAAGGTGAAGGTTTTTACTCACTTTGAGATGGTTGATGAACCATGTGGGGTGCTGAAACTCATAAGCTCGGAGCTGCTTATCAGGCGCAAAGTTCATCTGCGAATAATCAAACTTGAGCCTTGTTTCACACTCTTTGATGTGCTTTCCATTTGGAAGTTTGATCCAATACCAGTAAGGCTCGTCCTCAGAATAGGGGGCAGAAGCGCGGGACACGATTGTACCTCGGCCCCAACGTCCTTCAACCACGCCGCCCGGGCAGGCTTCACAACGAGTCACTGCCTGGGCGAAAAACACATTGTGCTGAAATATGTCCCCATAGTATTGCCTGCTGCCCAGTAGATCGTGCATTTCGACCTTGATTGCGTCGGCAATTTCGTTATACTCAATAAGCTGGGCAAGAACATAAAACCTGGGATGGTCTCTGTCACCTTCTTCAACGACGATGGGACAGCGATAGTAACATCCTACCAACATACGCAGCTCTCCTTTCCCAGCCTAAGTAAGAAGCTAATGCTGCATTATAGCTTCTTGCGGTATTATAGAACTCTCCGATGTGTATTTGATGTTTTATTCTTTCAAAAAACTAAGCTTTGTCCGAACCACAAAATCAGCGAGAGTTTTATGCTGTTTCTTCAATGTTCATCTCTGGAGCTGGACATACCAATCTCGCTACGCAAGAAGGATTCCATGCAGTTCCCTCTGTGAACACAATAAGTACACCAGTCAGAAGAAATGGCAGCTTTGTCTTTCCCGCAAGTTTGATTGATATATTCCTTGGCTTCACCACGGAGGGAGTCAGCCAGCACCTGATTGTCCGGTTTGGGTAGCTTATGGAGAGAATAGATTTTTTTCCATCCTTCTCGCTTGGTAAGCGATTCAAACTGGTCGTAAGGATTTTTCTTTTCCACTTCGGAAACATCAACAGAAAACAGAGCGGCCCCAAAGAGCTTGCGCATCTGCATATGCGAAGGCACATAGGGCATCACAGTTGTCCCATAACCTTTTGTGATGACCTCATGGATAAGATAGTTTTTTGCTCTTAACTTAAGATCAAAAATCTCAGTTGCTTTCCAAAACTTAAAGTATGGTTCGAGTTTTTGTGATTCTTTCTCCAGAATTTGGGGCAAATATTTCATTGCGTCAGCGCGACTTTGCCTTCCGATTCTTTTCCATACCGCTTCAATCAACAAGTTCTCAAAGTACTTTTGATATAAGAAGTTGCCTTGCACAACAGGTCCATCTTCCATTACATAGTCCAGAAAAAAGCGATAAGGGCACAAAAACATGTCCATCATTTGATAACGGTCATATTTAATACCTTTGGTAACTTCTTTCTCGACAGATATAGAGAATGGTGTGGATTTATGAACACTCTCTATTAACTCAGCCTTGGGAGCCAATCCTAGGATAGCCAACAGAGCATAAGGCTCGGTCGTTTCGTCGCCATACTGCTTAACATAGCTGAGTCGAACATCGCATCGGTTGTAGCACAACCCGTAGAACAAAGCATACCTCAGAAAATTACTGCGCTCACCCAAGGATGTGTAGTACACCTGAAACTGCAAATCAATGGGTGAATAGGCCGCATGAATAAATTCATCCGTGAGGGGCCACGGGAGCTGGTCGTTGACGGTCATATTCATATCGCAATCTGATACGCAGGCAAAATGGTAGACTTTGTGCTGTTCTTTTTCAAACTGCCGTTTGCTTTGCAGAATATCGCCATCAATCTGCTCAAAATTCTTTACAATCCAGTCTACGCCCTGGTCTTCGTCATTTTTCTGCTTCAGGTAGTAATATAGACCCTGTTGCAGATCTCTGAATGTACCAGAGAAAGTAGAGTTCTCCGGCTTGATTTTATCCAGGCGCAGCTGCAATGCTGTAATCAAAGCTCGTTCCTGCTCATTGGCCAGAGCCAATTCACGCTGCTTAAGGAACTCTTCAAGATTATGGAAATGCTTGCCAAAATTGATGAAATCCTCACGGGAATTGTCCAAGGCAAACAGATAGGTTGCAATCTCGTTTATCTCTTCAATTCCCCGGATGAGAGCAAGTAAGTCTTTCTTGGTAACTTTATACTTGCTGTAAACGGACAGATTCTTAAGTTCGGAGAGCGCATCTGTACCTGGCGTTGCGGCCAATTTATCATAGTTCTTGGCATAGCCCTCAACGATCTCACTTTGGAATTCTTCGTATGTCGTCACGTTCTCGAATAGAATAGCAACATTATAAAAAGTCCGAAGTAGCACTTCTCCGGGAGCCACACTTAGAATGTTGGAGGACAAACACTCTTTAATGGCGTTGACATCGAAGATGATATGCCGGTTCTCATAATCCCATAGACGGTAAATCGCAGAAAAAAACTGTCCGATAGGATAAGAAAGGAAATGCCGATCTTTGGCATATTCGGGATAGTAAATTTTAAGCAGGGTATGCACATCCCTATTGGCCGTGTATACTTGCTCGTCCAAATGTCGGAGAACAGCAGCATTATTCCATACATTATTGCCTCTTTCCATGACGCTACGAGAGTCAGAATAGCTCTGGATAGCTGCATCAAAGTGATTGGAGACAAAATGTGCATATTCGGTAATATTGGCAAACTCCATAAGCTGGACACTCTCGTACAGCTTATGCCATTTTCTTAGTAATGGACTACCTACAGCATTTCTATCTTCGCATATTTCACCTAAGGCGCAGGCCAGAGCGTTGCTTGGATTTTGCATTGTGGGCGGCTCATATTCACGAACAACGGTGTCATGGTGAATTGGAACTTCAAAGCACCCATAGATTTCATTCCAAGAGGAATAAATCTTAGAGTATTTTTTTTGATAGTTGAACAAGAAAATGATGGTCATCCCCATCTTTTCCATAGCAAGCAAAAGGCGGAGCTGCACCGGGGTGAACTGATGCACGCCATGGATCACGATGCTATTAAAAGGCTGCTCTTTGGTGACTCCCACAGCCCTTTCGCAACGCTTTACCTCCTGCGGAGTACCAGTACATTCTTCAACTTCCTTCTTTGCAAGAGCGACAACAATTTCTTTGAGCTTTTCACGAGAAGGGGTCTTGGGAAACTGGAAAAGCGAACTTTTCTGTGCTTGTTTCAGCATATAGACAAACAGCTGTTGCTCTGTGTTACCTTTGCTTCCATCAATAGCAGATGCACTGATATCCAATTCTATAAATAAGCGGACAGCCTCCAGGAAATGATTTTGATTTTTGTCCAAGGCCATATAGAAAGGTTTACTTATTTTTCCCTTTTCTAACAGCTGCTTGAACTTTGCAGAAAAAGCACTGTACTGCTGAATCCGAAGGCTGATATTATCTGTCCATTGCATATAGACAGCTTCATGCTCGACCAGATCGTCCAGTGGACAAATCAAGCCCTCAATCTTATCACCCAAAACATCCTTAAGACCGTTTACCAGAGTTCTTGCACTACAGAAGTGAGGCAAGGCAGAAATCTCATGCCAGAAATCCGCTTTATCCAACTTATAAGGATCTTCGTATGTGTAGATCTTAAACGGCATTTCTTACACCTCTGTTTCTATGAGATTCTGCCAGGATAGATTCTTCTTCCCTTGAATTTCAATCCATGAAAATGAGCGAATTGCTCTTGTCATGGCAACATAGAGAATTCGAGTTTCCTCACGGGCTTTTTCAGACTTTTCGATAATTTCGTCGTAGAAATCGTTTTGAATGGTCTCACCGGAATTACCTACGCTCATACTATATCCTATTTGATACCGGCCCTGAGATTTAGTGGCACTAATCTGGAGCTGCGTCCTCTTGATAAAGTCAATCGATGCAGAGCAGAAAGGCATGATTACATGACCATATTCAAGGCCCTTTGATTTATGTACCGTGATACACTGAATGGCAGTATCGTCCTCATTGCTTGTCGGTGTCCGGCTGTCAACAGAGACTTGGGAGATGATACTATTGTAAAGATGTTCCTGTAGCGTGTTAATGGTAAGCCTGTCCACATTGCAAGCGTTGATAAGCTGCTCGAACAGCAAGTCTACATTCAGCTGATAGTAGTGCTGCTTCCACGGGTCATCACTAAAGTGTTTCCAGGGTTCCAGGGTGCCGTACACCTTACGAATGGCTTGCAGAATAGGTTGTGTCCTTAAACTCGCTACAATAGCTTCCCAAGTGTTGTGTTCTTTATCAACGGTGTTGGCAAGCATTAGGTTCATATATCTAATCAGATAATTGACCTGTTCTTTTTCGTCTACCTTCGCTCTCCATTTTCCAGTTCGGATCTTCATCCGAAGTTCATAGAGGTTAGATTTGGGAATATCCAAATTGAAAAAGTTGGAGGTAACAAGATTATACAGATAATCAGCTTCATCAAAGTGAACCAAGGCATTGACCAAAGTGAGCATGTCCATGGCTGGCTGCGACATATACAAGTCACCACCTGTGTTCGTGTGTACGCTGATACCCAAACGGGCGCAATCCGTACGAATCATATCAGCCTGCCAGTTTTCTCGCACCAAAATTGCAATGCATTTTTCCTTTGCAGAAAATTTTATACCGCGGCTCTCTTCGTACTGGATGCGCCGTTGGATTCTTTTAATTTCCTCAACCAGAACGGGGATACGCATTTCCTCATTTACAGCCGGAAGTCGCCGATAAAAACGACTTTTGGAGGATAAGTAATTTCCGTTGTAATCCCTTGTGCCGATGAGCCTATCTTTGGTGGCATTGTAAGTAAGCAGTTCTCCGTCCATTTCACCCCAAGCAGTGAAGGAACGGTCAAAGATATCCAGCAAGTGTTTATCGGTACGATAGTTCCGCTGCAAAGAAAATTCCAACCATTTCTCCGGGGCTTTGTCAATGCCCAACTGATCAAAGGCTTTTTCTTTTGCCCCTCTGAAGCGGTAAATGCACTGCTTAATATCACCTACAAGGAACAGATTATAGTCGAGTACCTGAGCAATCCTCAATAACGATTCAATCTGAGAGTCATCTGTATCCTGGAACTCATCAACAAACATAAATTGCTGAGCGTTCTTATCCGCTTTTAGTTCTCTAATCCTACTCTCACTGGCCGGATTATTGATGAAACGGTTAAGAATAGACATCATAGAACTGAGATGAATTTTATTGCTTTGCAGAAGTTCCTCGAAATATTCGCGCTCAACAGAGGGGATTACACTGGCCAGCAACTCGTGCAGTTCCCCGTGGGATTCATCATTCAAAAGAGTTCCAAAATCTTGGGGTTCAATAGCCTGAATATTGACACTCTTATTGTGCAGCTTTCCGATGAAATCAAGGATACTCTCTCGGATAGCATAAACAGGCATACCAAGGTTGTCTGTATAATTCTTTCCATATTCAATTTCTTTTTGATGGACATACGCATCAAGTAAATCAGAAATCTTCTTTCGGCGGTAAAATTCGCTAGAGGTTATACCTAGATCAATTCCATAGCCGAAAGAGGTTCCCATCTGAGCAATTAGATTCTTCGCATAGGAATGAATGGTGCTAATCTGCATGTGGTCGATTCTGGAGATCATCTCCAAGTAATCTGGATTAGAGGTCAGGAGATAACAATTTCTAAAGTATATCTTGAGCTTTTCTTCCATTTGATCCGCAGCTTCATTTGTGAATGTAATCATCACAATGCGGTCAGCCATTTTTCGCAGAGGAACACTTTGTGTGTAACAAATGAAGCCAATACGGGAAATCATGGTGTAGGTTTTTCCGGTGCCAGCACCAGCGCGAATCACAATATTTTTTTCCGTCGAAGCATGCTCTACTTCATACTGCTCAAAGTTAAACTGGCTCTGTTCACTAAGCTTTTTTAAGATAAGCTTTTGGGCAGAACTATATTGGCCGTTTGGAATCACAAAGGAGCAGGTATTTTTGTCAAAAGGCGCACTCAACACGCTCATGGAGCAATGAAAGCCCATAAATACGTCTTTAACAGATCTGGTCGGCGGCGTATGGCTTTTCTGCTCATCAAATGCAATTTCAATATTTTCACGACATCGTACCAATCCCCTTTGTGTAAGGGCCACATCAAGCGCATTGAGCACGGTCATCATCTGCGACTTCTTAGAGAAAACGCAATATAGTTTGCAGCCGCACAGATACTGACTTGTAACATCATTGATGACATCGCTATTCAAGTCATCAGCTTCATCGAAATAGTAGAATCGAGAATAATCGTGTTGATGGTAGACTGAGGACAGCTCCTTTTCTACTTCAGATTCACCATTTTCATCTATGTTTATATCGGTTTCGTATAAATTGCGAACTTCCAACATAGTTTTTCGATCAAAAGGATCTCTATTCCAATTACTTACTTCCCGGAGAGCCTGATTCAATTTATCGAAAAATGCTGTGTTATCAACCAAGTCCTCTTTGAGAATGGTGAACTTCTCTTCCATAACTACATCCAGACGATGGGATCTAAAAAAATCTCTAGAGACTTGGGGTAAACAAACCATTTGGTATACAAGAGGAAATTTTCCGATGGTTTGCCGAAGGTGCCGTTCAATAGAAAAACGGTATCCGCGCGCTTGTTTTTGCGGGGAAGCCGCTACTTCTCCATCCTCAGTGCGAATGATAACAGCTTCATTGTTTTCAACGCGCAGAATGTTTTCCTCACGCCAGCCTTTAAGTTCGACTACCAGGATACCTTTTCCGGGCATAAGGATACAAACATCAAATTCCCTCCCAAAGATTTGACGGTTCCAATAGATGATGTTTGTGTCATCAAGATATTCCTGTGCTTTGTCGATAAATACTTTCTCGCCAAAGTTTTCAGTATTGCCCGATCCAATCAGTTTTCCCATCGAACTTCACCTCGTTGATTACGGGGAGGTACACCAAGCCACCCTATGCTAATAATAAAACATTTTGTATCCGATAAAAAGGACTCAATCATTTGTGTCAAGCGAAGAAGCATCTGGGGATACCTCTTCGTCTTTGATAAAGTCCATCATATCTCCAGCATTGCAGTTCAAAACATCTGCAATTTTAAGCATAACGCCTAATGTAACTTCCTGGTTTTTACGGAGCTTGGTAAAGGTTGCAGAAGATAATCCAGCCTGCTTTCTCAAGGTAGCTTTGCTTATTTCTCGTTCGGCCAGCATTACCCAAAGCTTCTTGTAACTAACTTTCATAGTGTCACTCCTTGTTTAATTCCAGGAAAATAGTGCTAGTTTTTATTATAGCATTTCAAATTTGCGCTTTCAACGTACTTTGATGAAAATGCGATAAGAAGAGCGGGAATAGAATACTTTTGTCGAGATTCTAAATCAAACAGTTTCTCCAGTAAAAGTTCTATCTGTTTCCTTTTTGCAACCATGTTCCGTTGCCATGTTCATAAGTCTATCCACATTGCCCTTTGCCGCTAGAAGTTCCCGCATTTCCTCACGGGAGCGTCGATACTCGGCATAGGTCCTTTTCTTTTCCTCCATGAGCCGGGAGTACTCAGCTTGCAGCTCCTTGACCCTGGGGAGCTTCTTGACCCCCATATCGTCAAAGGCGTTTTTGGCCGCCTGATGGAGTAGGATTTCTGCCTCATGTTCCTCTCGGAATTTCCGTGAGTAACCGGCTTTCCGGTAGGCCACATAGATGTCACGGGTCTTGGCATAGTTGATGATGTGGGTCCTCAAGACAGCAATCTCCGCCATGCGTTTCTCCGCCGCCTTGATTCTTGCAGATAAATCATTATGGTGTGTCGTGGCTGCCGCAGCTTTTTCCTCCAATACCGCATACTCCAGAAGGTTATGCTCCGTGAGATAGTTCACAGTCTGCGCCATTTGTTTCAAGTTAAAAATTTTGGCCCATTGCACATACCCGGCACCTTTTCCGGTCTGGAGCTTTGCCTGGATGTCAAGGAGCAGATTGACCTTCGGCGGATCTTCCTGTTTGACTGGCTTCCGACGGGGGGTATGCTCCTTTTGACCGGCAAGGACAGCCAGCAGGTCCTCCAGGGTGTAGCCTTCGCCCAGACTCTCCAGACGGGACACTTTGCTCCAGCCGGAGAGCTTCAAACGGTAGGATTTCCCGCGCCTGGATACTTCACAGCCGGATTCCCGGAGCAGCTTCAGCAGCTCGTCCAGGTCGGCAGGCTTTTGCGCCAGTGCGTTGTCAATGGCAGCACGGAGCAATTCCCGATGGGACGGTTTCGCCTGGTCTCCCAGCCATTGGTCGTAGCTTTTGCCGTGGGGCTTTGGGTTCTCGACAATGGACAGCCCGTTCTCAATGCAGATTGTGTCGCTCAATCGTCGGACAGCTCGAGTGCTACCCCAAAAGTTGCGGAACTTCCGGTCACATTCCAGGTTGACCGAACTCCAAATGATATGATTATGGATATGGGCTTTGTCAATGTGAGTGCAGACGATGAAGGCGTGTTTTCCCTTTGTAAACCGTTTGGCAAACTCCATGCCCAGCCGATTGGCCTCCTCCGGGGTGATCTCCCCAGGGCAGAAGGACTGGCGGACATGGTAGGCGATCACATCGTCCGCGCCCCGGACCCGTCCGGTGGCGGCGATATACTTGCGCTTGGCCAACATAAACTGGGCGTCGACCACTCGGCTGTCGCACTCATAGCCGGTGATGAGTCTGCCGTGGTCTGTCTTTTGCGGGTTGGCCACATAGTCGATAATCTTGCTGATAGCACGGCTCTCGGTCCGGCCTTTGCCGATGTGTAGCGGCATGATGCATGTGGTTGCCATAGGCGGTTCCCCTTTCTCCAGAATAGAAAGAGCGGTATGGATTTCTCTCTCCATACCGCTCATGTAAAATTAGCCGTAAACCAAATTTTGTATCACAAACTTCAAATCTTGCACCTTACCAAGCAGCCAGAAGGCAAACTTCGGAAGCCCAAAGGGGCTTATGAGAAACGCGATTCCCAACAGGATAAAACCGTTGTGTGGGGAGTATGTCACCAAGACGGCTACTCCCAGCAGAGCGACCACCGTACTGAGAAGCCCTAGCACCAAGCCGGACACATAGACCAGACCCACACAAATCCAAATGGCCAGGGTGAGAAGCAGCACCACCGGCGCGACTGCAATCTTCAAGAGCAATTTCATCAAACCAAATAACATTCCCACAAAATCTTCACCTCCAGTTTTATTCTAAACTCATTATGCGATCCTTTATGTCGAATGACAAGGATACAGGCAAAAAGAAAAAAGCGGAGGGAGGCGCGGCGAAAAGAACGCCGGTCCTCCCTCCGCAGATGGGGTATATCTCCCTGTTACGAAAGATTGGAGAGCTGGGTCAGGATTTTCTTCACGCCCTCCCATAGCTGCTCCTGCCGCTGGGCTATATCTTCCAGGTCAGCGTCGTAGACACGCCCGGTCTCATGCACTCGGCGGGTGAGCTGGTTCAGGTTGTTGCTGCTCCGGCGCAGCAGGGACACCAGCTCCTTCAGCTCCGGCAGGTCCAGCTGCACCACATAACCGTCCAGGGCCATCTTCCGCAGATAGGCTTCCCGGTTTTTCGTCCCAAGTTGGGACATTTTCTGCTCGATCAGCGCCAGCTCCTCCGGGGAGACCCGGAAATTCACCTGAATATCCCGCTTGCGCTTTGGGGTGCTCACCGCTCCGGCTCCCGTTTCTTATGGGCCGGACCTTTTGGGGCTGCCTGTTTCGTTTCCTGCTTCAAATGCTCCCGGATAGAAGGCCGTGGCTGGCGCAGCTCCTTGGAGCGGTCCTCGCTGGCCAGGATGGTGGCATAGGTCCCAGGAAGTCCTTTCATGCCGGTAAAGGCCAGGCTGCGAAACGGCAAAAGGTTCATCAGCCGGTCATGGTCTTTGCTCCCGGCACGATTCAGAAACTCCGGGGAAATGCGTGCCATGTAATGGGACCCGTGGGGGCTGTTCGGCATATCCGGTGCGCGCAGCTCCCGCAAAATCCGTTCCGCCTCTGCCTGGATGTCCTCTGCTGTCAAGGGCTGGCGGCGCAGATATTCCTCGCGCACCAGATCAATGAAACCATTCAGCACGGCAGGGTGGCTGTTTACCGCATAGCCAACCCGGACGGTATCAGAGTTGTAGTTGGGAATGGTCTTGGCCCATTCCTTGTTGCGGGGCGAATAGCGCCCATCCCAGTCCTGGAGCTGGACGGTGTTGGCAAGGACCAGCATCACCCGCTCCATACCGTAGGTCTCAATCACACCCCTGGCGGCATCGTGACTGAGATACATCCCGTCGAAGTGTTCCCGCACCGTCGCTTCAATGGCCTCCTTGCATTGGAGATTAGCGTTGAGAGATGTGCGGTAGGCATCTAACTCATTGTGTTCTCTTGCATAAGATGCGGTATGAGAATAGATGGGAACAGAATCAAGAGGCTGGAGATTAAAAGAATTAGACTGCTCCTGCATAGTTGTTACTACTAATTTACCGTTGATTTGTGCAAACAACTCAGGTTTCATAAAGTGCTCACTAAACTTTTCAACAAGTCTAGGTTCAAGTGCCGAAAAACGGTCCTCGGCCAAACCAACTACTAAAAAAGTCCCGGCCAGTACATCGTAGATTTGGCCGTCCTCATCTCTTAAAGTGCGATTCAAAGGTTTGCCGTTCAGTTTCCCTTCCTCGTCACAGATCAATGCCACCGGCTCGTGAAAAGGATAGATAGCCTGAATATCGCCGCCGACTTCTTTTTGAAGGGATTCCAAAGAGAAAGTAATTTCTTTGACATAGGGTTTTTTACCCGGCTCTACCACCAAAGCATGGCCGGTCTGCGGCTCTTTCAGCTTGCACACATCATCGGCCCGGTTCTCAATGCTGTCCCGGACCGCATCCATGTGGCCGGTCTCCAGCTTCTCGAAGTAACGGTACACATCAGCCAGCGGCGTGGGCGAATCCAGCAGCGCCTGGGCCTGGGCGTCGGTCAGCTCCAGTTCCTCCATCGCCATCACGATGTCCTCCCGGACGGTGTATTCGTAGGCGTGGTTCAGGACCTCCGCCGGGGGCTGGCTTTTCAGCCAGTCCCGAAATTTGTCTTGCTCGGCGGCCATCTTCTTATAGAGGGCCGTATTCAGATCGTTGGGATTCATGTTATCGCACCTCCTGTTTGTGTGGTTTTGGTTTCTTTTCGGGGCTTCGAGGCGGCACCGAGCGCTTCAAGCTGTCCAGCACCGAAGGCCGTGCGCTCTTGGCAATCACGGACTCCGGCTGGGAACGGCCCCTGCCGTCCAGGTTCAGAAGCGTGTCCAGCTCCACCAGACGGGCGGACTTTACCCGCAGATCATCCT
>ERZ1643251.1184-NODE-1184-length-30867-cov-10.065721_pt1 | contig 30867 bp, 30 predicted proteins | sample MGYA00579261_ERZ1643251 | MGnify/ENA primary metagenome ERZ1643251 (study PRJEB29033, sample SAMEA4952267) | chicken gut metagenome | biome: Broiler Chicken; feature: Gastrointestinal Tract; material: Caecum | place: Ireland | collected 2018 | study: Broiler... | reverse complement strand
CTCATGGTCGTGATGATGGTGATGGCCGCCGCATACCGGGCAGGTTTCTTCTTCCATCAGCTCTTTTTCCAGGGAAGTATTATGCTCCATAGTGTTCAGTATCTTTTCTCCTGAAAGCTGTGCTATAGGTGTAGTGATCACAGCTGCAGTCTTGTTTAAGGAACGTATCAGCTCTACTGCCGCCTCTACTTTCTCCTGAGTTGCCTTTTCTGTGTCTGTACGGCTAAGGATAATGGTTCCTGCATATTCAATCTGATTACTGAAAAATTCTCCGAAATTTTTCATATACATTTTGCATTTTGTCACATCTACCAAAGTGGTAAAGCTGTTTAACTTTATGTCAACTGAATCTTCAATCTTTTGAACGGCTTTGATCACATCGGAAAGTTTCCCTACTCCTGAAGGTTCAATGATAATCCTGTCCGGACTGTATTTTCCGATTACTTCCTTTAAAGCTTCTCCAAAGTCTCCTACCAGAGAGCAGCAGATACAACCGGAATTCATTTCCCGTATCTCAATGCCTGCTTCTTTCAAAAATCCGCCGTCAATGCCGATTTCTCCAAATTCATTTTCAATCAGTACAACCTGCTCTCCTTTATAAGCTTCTTTTAAAAGCTTCTGGATCAGTGTGGTCTTTCCGGCTCCCAGAAATCCAGAAAAAATATCAATTTTTGTCATTGTGAAATCTCCTTTCTGCTATGATATGTGCAGTTTATACATGGGAAAAGGGGACGAAAGTACTGCTCCCGCCCCTTACTGCTGTATACTTCAATGTTCTTCGGTGGTTTCTAAAACCATCCCGCTGTGGCTAGTATATCACATCTTTTTCAAAAAACAAGTCCCCAACAACTTAGATTCCCTGAAAAAAGTCCTCAAACAGCTGGATTTTACATATCCGCTTTACGCTTCCGATCATCTTTACTTCCCAGTCTTCGTCAATCTGAGTCCAGAGTTTTCCTCCCGGCATGTGGACCATAACGTCAGAATCAATGAGCCCCCGCTTATATGCCGCTCCCGCTGCAGCACAGGCGCCGGTAGCAGAGGCCAGGGTATAGCCTACTCCTCGTTCAAAGATTTCAATTTCAATATTATTTTTATCTAATATTTTCACGATTTCGGTATTGATTCCCTCAGGAAAACATTCTGCCCTTTCAGAATATTTTCCTATCCGGCATACGGTCTCTCTGTCCGTATCTTCCAGCACAATGACACAGTGAGGATTTCCTGCGGAAACACAGGTACAGTCATATTCTTCCCCTCCGAAATTAAAAAATTCATGGACTGCCTCTCTGTCGGGGCCTGAAAGTCCCAGGGCTTTGCTGGAAAAGCGGAGTTTTCCCATGGTCATCTGGATCCGGTTCCCCTCTCTGTTCAGATATCTGATCTGGGAAATCCCGCTCTTGGTGTATAATTCAAAAGATTCTTTCTGTATATCTCCAATAGCTTTCAGATAATGGGCAAAGATCCTCAGGGCATTTCCTCCCTGCTCCGCCTCTGTGCCGTCCGGATTAAAAACCCGCACATACATATTCCCGTCTTTTTCATAGGGACCTGCCACAATACCGTCAGACCCGATACCAAAGTTCCGGCTGCAAACCCGGACGATTTTTTCCTGGTCCAGCTCCTCCTGATTTTTCCGGATATCATATACCAGATAATCGTTTCCCAGACTGTGATATTTATAAAATTCCATAGATGATTCCTTTCTTTAATATCTGATATAGTTATTTTATACACTGAGCCCTGGACTGTCAAATACAGGATTGAAGGTTTCCAAAGGAGAGAATTTCCTCTGTGCAGAAAAGATTTTTTATGTTAAAATGTATCTACAGCTTGTCTTTTGGGCTATCCGGAAGTAGTTTCCGGAATTTTCACACAGGAAGAGAGGTATACTCATGTATAGTTTTCAGAACGACTACAGCGAAGGCGCCCATCCGAATATTCTCAGGGCCCTGGAAACCATTAACTATCACCAAAATAACTCTTACGGACTGGATGAACATTCCAATGCTGCCCGGGAACTGATTCAAGAGGCATTGGAAGATTACAGCGCAGATATCCACTTTATCTCAGGCGGGACTCTGACGAATCTCACTTTTATTTCTCATGTATTAAAGCCTTATGAGGCAGTGATCAGCGCTCAGACAGGGCACATCAACACCCATGAAACAGGCGCTATCGAAGCTACCGGACACAAAGTCTTCTCTATTTCCACAGAAGACGGCAAATTAACCCCTGACCTGATCCGTCCGGTTCTGGACCTTCATGAAAATGAGCACTGGGTAGAGCCCAGGCTGGTTTATATATCAAATCCTACAGAAATCGGCACCGTATATACAAAAGAAGAGCTGGAAGTTCTCTACGGATTCTGTCAGCGCCATCATCTGTATCTGTATATGGACGGAGCCCGTCTGGCTGCTGCACTGGCAGCAGAAGAGGTCTCTCACCTGACCTTCCCGGACCTGCCTAAATTATGTGATGCCTTTTATATCGGAGGCACCAAGTCAGGAGCCATGTTTGGAGAGGCCCTGGTCCTTATCCGGGAGGAATTTAAAGATCATTTCCGCTTTAACATGAAACAGCGGGGAGCTATTATGGCAAAAGGATGGATGATCGGTGTTCAGTTTGAAGAATTGTTCAAAGATAATCTTTACATAGAATTGGGGAAGGAAAGTATCCGACGCATGGAGCCTATCAAGGAAGTCTTTGCGGAAACCGGAATCCCCTTGCTGTGCGATGCTCCTACCAATCAGATTTTCCCCATTTTCCCCAATGAACTGGCTGAGGAAATCAACAGTAAGTATCTGACCACTTTCCAGTGCAAGCCGGATCCGGACCATACCTGCCTTCGGTTCTGCACTTCCTGGGTTACCAATGAAGAAGCGGTTTCTGATTTTGTAGAAAGCTTTAGGGATATGGTTATTAAATATCGGTAAATTTTACGCCGGGATATGTGAGCCCTCTGCACTTCATATCCCGGCGTATTTTTAAAGGTTCTCTCTCAAAAACCTGTCCGCATTTTTCCAAAAAATTTTTTCTGTCAGCCTATAAGAAATTCCCGCCTTTTCCATAGCTTCTGCAAGTTTTTCCATTCCCCCGGCATCTTCCATCTCCGGGGCCTCTTCTATCCCGTCAAAGTCAGAGCCAAGGCCCAGGCACTCCTCCCCTCCCACATTCACTATGTACCGGATCTGCCGGATCAGCTCTTCCATGGATGCTCCCGGCTGGCCGGGCCTCCAGTCTTTACGCACAAAGCTGACACAGTAATTCAGTCCCAGAATCCCTCCCCGCTCTGCTAAAACGCGGATCATATCATCTGTAAGATTTCTGGCAGCATCCGGAGCAGCTCCTCTGGCATTGGAATGAGTGGCTAAAAATGGCTTTTTATAATATTTCGCCACATCCCAGAATCCTCCGTCGGACAAATGGGAAACATCCGGGATCATTCCCAGGCCTTCCATCTGTTCCAGGGCCCGGATCCCTTTTTCTTTCAGTCCCCGCTCATCTCCCCAGCTCCAGGGATGGTCTTTAAAAGGATTCCCCTGGTGATTGGGATATCCCAGATCATTTTCATGATTCCAGGTTAAAGTAGCAATCCTGGCCCCCTGATCATAGAGCCACTGTAAATGCCGGGATGATTTTTCAAAAATGGCGCCTTCCTCCAGAGAAAGGAGAGCAGATATCCGGCCCTCTTCTCTATTCTTTTGGATATCTGCATAGGAATAAACCTGAGCGATCTTATCCCGGTTTTTTTCCAGTTCCTTTTTAAACAGTTCTGCCATTTCTTTTGCCGCTGCAAAGCAGTCCTCTGTATTTTCTTTGTCCAGAAAAATAGCAAAGGTCTGAAGCTGGTAATCTCCCTTTTTCATTTTCTCCAGGTCTACCTGAAGGCTGCTGGCAGAAAGAAAAAGGTCCTTTCCTTCTTTCCTGCCTTCCCAGATAGCGCTGATGGTATCGCAGTGAAGGTCATAGACATTCATAGTTTTCCTCCGATTTTAAAAGGCAATGCCGAGAATTTCAAACAAAATTCCCCAGAAAACACTGATGCCATAGAGCAGACCGATGATTCCCAGGTTTTCTTTTGCTCCCCGGTTGGTACGGCACAGCACCAGGATTCCCACTCCGGCTCCTGCCAGAAGGCCTGCCATCATCTGTCCGGTTCCCAGGATCCCTCCCAGATACATCTGGGTAATGATCACAGAACCTGCACAATTGGGGATCATTCCTACCAGCCCTGCCAGCAGAACGCCCAGTACAGGCTGGCTGCTGATGATTGCTCCAATCTGGTCCTCACCCAGGACTTCCACTAGAAATCCGATAACCAGGGTTACCAGAAAGATAAAGAGGGTAATCTGAAGAGAATGGATTATGGCAGATTTCAGAATACTGCCTTCTTCGCAGTGGCAGTGTTCATGTTCACAGAGATCATGTATATCTTTCTCATGATGTTCCCTGTGAATGTGTTTGTGCTCATGATATTCTTTCCGTTTCCTGCTTCCTGCCCTCCAGAGGATATCCAGAGCAAAGCCTGACACAGTTCCAATAAGTATCTTCACTCCCAGTATCTTTAAAATCACTGAGATTTCCACCGCCTCTGAAATGAAGATCGGCAGCATCTCATCAGATGTGGAAAGAAAAACCGCCATAAGAGTTCCCACTGAGATTACTCCTCCCGCATAAAAACTGGAGGCAGCAGCTGAAAAACCGCACTGTGGAAATACTCCGGCGAATCCTCCGATAAGAGGGCCCAGCTTTCCTGCTCTGCGTATCATCTGCTGAGTGGTCTCCTGGGTTTTGTGCTCCAGATACTCCATCACCAGGTACGTAAGGAACAGAAAGGGCACCAGACGCAGTGTATCGCTTACAGCATGCATAAGGGTATGCCAAATCAGTTCTGTCATATTAATCTCCTTTTTGATCTTATATACTATATACTTCGTGTACAAGGTAGAGTATCAATTTAGCACAAAAATTTAAAAAACACAAGAGTGGAACTGCCGCATTAAAACATACGTCAGGAATATTTATAGATTTTATGCGAATTTGCCGAGCATAGCTTTGAGACCATAGGCTCAAAGAAGCTTAAATACCTTTAAAGGAGAAAGCGAACTCCATTTTTCCTTCTGTATTCAATAGAAATTCCGGATGTGTGGGGCTTCCCCAGCTGTCATCTCCGGCAATACCCATCTGTCCCAGAGCTGCCCGTACTACTGTATAATGTACCTCCGGCAGTTCATAAGGATGTCTGGCATTTTCTATCTCATGAGGCGTATAAGGCAGGGCGGAAAACATCATGGGACCGCTCTTCTCGTCCATTTCGAAAAGCATTCCTCTGCCCTTCCGGTCTGTTACTTTTGCATACCGGACGCCGGCCTTGGCTCCGCACTCCTGAGGCACTACATAAGCGGCCATATTATCTTTTACCAGGTTTCTGTAAATTCCCAGCTTTGCCCCTTTCTGCCTGTCTGCATAGGTCTCAGCCGGTCCCAGTCCGTACCATTCCAGATGGTCGTAATCTGCATTCAGCTTAAACATTACGCCAAATTCCGGCATATCTCCCAGATCTTTCACCGGATCGTAGGAAAGGACGGCTGTCACTTTTCCTTCTCCGTCTACCTCATAGGAAAGCTGGCACTGAGATACAGGCCTTGTGGGAAGAAGGTATGTAAAAGTAACTTTTGCAGTATTCTCCTTAACCTCCAGTTCAGGTTTTATGATCTTCGCATAGGTATTTTCCCGGTAGTCTTTATGAGTGGCATAGAGGCTGGCAATCTTCCACTGTCCGTATCTTGCAGGCATAAAGTTGCCGTTGTCGTTGTCCGTAGGAGCTCTCCAGAAATTCGGCTTTGGAATTGCCTCTATCATTTCCTTTCCTCCATATTTATAGGAGGCCAGTCCTCCATTAAGACCGGAGAAGATTACCTCAAAGTCCTCTCCTTTAACACCGATATTATGAGTACTTCTGATGACTTCAATCTTTTTGGCAGATTTCTTTTTCTCTGTCTGGACACTGTAAACATACTGACCAAAAGCCACTTCATGACCTGCGGCTGCCCATACTTTGTCTTCCTTCAAAAGGAAAGCCACAGTGACCGCATACTCCCCTGGTCTGGTCTCCTGAGGAACAGGAAGGGCATAGGTCTTTTCAGATAAGGGTTCAACATCCGTCTCAAGTCCTGCTCTGCGGATGATCTTTCCATCTCTTTCTACAGTTACAAGGCAGTTAAAGGTATTGGTGTTTACAAAAAGATTCTTGTTGATAACCTTAACCTCTTCAGCTCCCACCTGAGCGGTAATGTTCTGATAATTGAATTTTACTTCCTGCATCTTAGGCGAAGGATTTCTCTCGCCCCCATGAGCAATACCGTTGGCGCTGAACTCATAGTCTGTGGGACGTTCGCCAAAGTCTCCTCCGTAGGCCTGAAATTCTTTTCCGTATCTGTCTTTTTTATACAGAGTCTGATCAATATAATCCCAGATAAATCCCCCCTGATATAAAGGCTCAGTATCTGTCAGATCTGTATACTTGTACATAGCTCCACAGGAATTTCCCATAGCATGGGTATATTCACAGCAGATAAAAGGCTTGCTCCTGTCTTTCTCTAAGAATTTCTTAATGTTCTCCACAGAAGTATACATCTGGCTTTCGATATCACTGGTATCATTATATCTCCGGTCATGGAATACCCCTTCGTAATGAACCAGGCGGGTAGGGTCCTCTCTCCTGAAAAACTGGGACATCTCAAAGATATCCTTTCCTCCGAAAGACTCATTGCCGCAGGACCAGATCAAAACAGCCGGGTGGTTCTTATCTCTCTGATACATGGAGTTGGCGCGGTCCAGCATCATATCCAGCCATTCCGGTCTGTCACAGGGAACTACTCCTGAAATATCACCTGTCTCTTCCACAGTATCCCAGGAACCATGGGATTCCAGGTTCGTCTCATCGATAAGATACAGTCCGTACTCATCGCAGAGACGATACAGTGGAGACGCATCTGGATAATGACAGGTGCGGATGGCATTGATATTATTTTGCTTCATGGTCTTCAGGTCTTTGATAAGTTCTTCTTCGGACACATGGCGCCCGGAAACAGAACTGAATTCATGGCGGTTCACACCCTTGAATACAATACGTTTTCCATTCAGAGTCATGACATGGTCTTTTATTTCAAATCTGCGGAATCCCACCCGTTCCGGGATATATTCCTGAATGTTTCCATCCTGGTCATATATCTGGATAGTCAGATCATAAAGCTGAGGCTCTTCTGCGCTCCACATCGCTGGATTTTCAATCTCCATAGTAAGTCCGCCCTTGTCCAGATCATACTCTCCTTCAAAGGTCCTGCCGTCTTTGGACAGGCAGACCAGGGCTTTTCCCTGTCCCCAGGCTTCTGTGCGGATTTCCAGAGTGCCTCTGGTCAATGTCTCGTCAGGTATGGCCCGGATTCTCAGGTCTCTGATATGTACATCGGGAACCGTGTACAGATATACATCTCTGTAAATTCCGGAAAATCTGTAAAAATCCTGGTCCTCGCACCAGCTGCTGGAAGTCCATTTAAACACCTGGGCTGCCAGCTTGTTTTCTCCTTCCTTTACATATTCTGTCAGTTCAAATTCTGACGGAGTAAAGGTGTCCTCACTGTATCCCACAAAATGTCCGTTCAGCCAGAGAACCAGACCGCTTTCCGCACCCTGAAAGGAGATAAAAAGCCTTCTGCCCTTCATATGTTCCGGAACTTCAAAATATTTCACATAGCTGGCCACCGGATTAAAGTTTTCCGGGATCTCACCTGGCTGAATCTCTTCATGTCCTTCCCAGGGGTACTGAGTGTTAGCGTACTGAGGCACATCGTAGCCTTCCATCTGAATGTGAGCCGGCACCCGGATATCCTCCCAGTTCCTGCAGTTATATTCTTCCGTCTCAAATCCCTGTATAGCAGAATTATAATTTCTGGCATAGTGAAACTTCCACAAGCCGTTCAGGCTTTCAGTAAATACACATACTTTTTCTTCTGCATCCTCTGCTGATGCATAATATGGATGGTCGGAATGAGCTTCCATTCTTCCTTCCTGAAAATAACGCGGATCTTTTACTTTCTGATAATCAAATGCACCCATGGTCCATTTCCTCCTGTTGGATTGTTCTCTGCTTACAGTATAATACAAAGAGGCCCGGCAGTGTATCACTTGTTTAGCTAAAGAATATAAGATTTCGAAACAAATATAGAAATGTCTCAACAGAATTTCCCCAAAAAGGATTTCTGTACGTGAAAGGCATTTTCTACAATACCATATAAGCATTAGACTTTTCCTATTCCTGATCCTATAATAGAAAGAAAAAGACAAAATATAAGATTGGAGGAACAGACATGAGTAAAAAATTAGTAGCGTATTTTTCCGCAAGCGGCGTAACGGAAGCTGTAGCAAAGAATCTGGCTCAGGCTGCAGAGGCTGATCTGTATAAAATCCAGCCGGCTATTCCCTATACTGCTGCAGATCTGGACTGGATGAATAAAAAGAGCCGCAGCTCTTTGGAGATGAATGATCCTTCTTTTCGCCCGGAGATCATGAAAGAGGATCTGGATGCCGGCAGTTATGACGTGATCTTCCTTGGTTTTCCTGTATGGTGGTATGTAGCCCCTACTATCATTAATACTTTCTTAGAGTCCTATGACTTTGCCGGAAAAACTGTAATTCCTTTCGCTACTTCCGGCAGCAGCGGTGTGGAAAATTGCGAGAAAAAACTCCGTCAGCAATATCCATCTATAAACTGGAAGCCAGGAAAGCTTCTCAACGGCGCCCCAACGAAAGAGGCTCTGGCAGCTTGGGTAAATACACTGGAATAAAGAAAACGCAGGTTTAACTCCCTGCGTTTTCTTTATTCCAGTAAATCCTCAATTTTTTCTCATCAAGTGATTCTACAAATCTTTTCTTATATATCAGAAATTCTTCCAAATCCATCATAATATGATATACTTTTGCTTTTCCTTCAAATTCCTCCCAGTTTTCAGGCAAAGGAGTCTTTTCCATATCTGCCAGAACCTGGTGGAGGCGTTCCAGCTGAACTTTTGGATTATTCATTTCTGTTACGTGTTCCTTCATGTAAAGGATGTATTCTGCTACTACTTCCGCCTGTTCCGGCATATTTCTTATCTTTTTAATCTCATAGTGGAGATTATGCAAAATCCCATACTGTTTTTCTCTCATCTCAAAATAATCAATGTAATAAGCTGGATGAAAATGCCAGGTGTTGTTCTGATACTCATAAGCCTGTTCAATAAAAAATTTCAGTTTATCCTCCAAACGGATAATATCCGCCCATATGCTTCCCACAGTTTCCTCTCTCCTCAGGTAGCCCGCCAGTCTTTCCAGGATTATCTGAAGCTGCTGCTCCGTATAGCGCATATTTTTTATAAGCATTTTTTTGTGAGCCCTATTCCCGTTGAAAAGATTCAGGACGAAAGCCAGGCCAACTCCAATCAGCACCAGGAAAAATTCATTGAGTAAAAAGTCCACCGAAAAATCCTGGGCCGCCAGAATATGGGTAGCAATAACTGCGTTTACCGAAAGGGTATTTCTAAGACCGGTCAGTTCACAAAGCCCTACCATGAAAAAAAGAAAAATTCCAAATCCTATCCAGTCTCCCCGGACGTACTGAAGAATCAGCCAGCATCCTGCTGCAGTTATGAGAAATGTAAGAATACGCAGAAGAGAAAGTTTCAGTGTTCCCCACTTTGTGGTCAAAACAGACAGAAGGGTAATAATCCCCGCAGAAGCAGCATACTCCAGCTGAAGGTATTCTGCTATGTAAATAGCCAGACTGGCTCCTATTGCGATTTTTACAGACAGCAGTAAAATTTTTCCCGCCTTCAGTCTTTTCTCCCCCATTGTCTCCTCCCCGAGCAGTAAAATATAAACCAACTTGTTTTTTTCATTATAACTTACCGGCTTTTATTTGTATACACAAAAGCCGCCTCTTTCCGCAGACTTTATGTAAAAATTCTAATTCCATCGAAAAGAGGCGGCTTACCGCTATTCATGTCTTTATATTTCTTTTAATTCAGCAGCTTATTCCCTTTTTCACAGATTTCATAAATCTCATCATATTTCGCTTCTATGAGAGGATTCATCTTTTCTGTCTGTTTTCTGACTCCCCATTTATACAGAAAAAAGGGAAATTTAAATCCATCACAGCCAGACAGTTTATTTCTAAGTTTTGTCATATATACATCCACCGCCCTAAGGCTGGTGTCGCTGTCCAGGTCCCAGAATTCGTCCATTAGCTGGGCTCTGGAAAAGGTCTTTTTCGGATAAGAAAGAAGCTTATATATAATATTGAATTCTCTGGTAGTCAGGCTGATTTCCTCTCCATCTACCTCTGCGCTCATTCCATCGGCATCCAGAACCAGGTTTCCTACTGTGATCTTTCGCTCCAGCTCGATATTGGCCCGGCGCAGAAGGGCTCGTACCCGAAGGACAAGTTCATCCAGTTCCACAGGCTTTACCATATAATCATCGATTCCCAACTGGAATCCTTTCTGCTTGGAAGGAAGATCATCCTTGGCAGACATGAAGAGAATGGGGATTCTCTGGTTCACCTTCCGCACCGTTCGGGCAAATTCGAATCCATCAATTTCCGGCATCATAATGTCTGAAATGATCAGGTCGTAAAGCTGATTGTACATTTCATCATAAGCCTCCCTGGCATTCAGACAGCCCTTCGCCTGAAAACCACTGTCATTCAGATAAGTACAGACAATCCGGTTCAGTTTCTCATCATCTTCCACCACGAGGATGTGTACCATCTTCTTTTCCTCCTTTTCTCTGTCTCTGACAAACAGGATAACTTCTTTCTGTTGCTGTAATGTTTAACTTTTGTTTCTGAATTGTTAATTATACATATTTATTCAGGTCTTTCATTACATCTGCCAGAGTAATAGCCTTCAGCTCTTTTTCCATAGCTTCCTGGACTCTGAGCAGCTTATCATCCAGGATGTTATGGATATTCTTTCCCACAGGACAGTTCATATTAGGATTTTCATGAAAATGGAACAGCGTATTTTCCTCTATGCATTCTACTGCCTGATATACATCCAGAAAAGTAATCTCTTCCAGAGGCTTTACCACAGCGGCGCCTCCGGTTCCTCTCTTTACTTCGATGAGGCCTTTCTCTTTCAGCTGTGACAAGATCCTGCGGATGATCACAGGGTTCACATTAATGCTGGAAGCCAGGAAGTCACTGGTTATCTTATATTCATCCTTAAAATTTTCCATACATGTAAGCATATGTATGGCAATCGTAAATCTGCTTGAAATCTGCATGGTTATCTCCTCTCTTTGTATTTTATTTTAACTGGCAGCTATTGTAATGTCAATTATTACATTTTCACTCAGACTTTCCAGAAATTTCAGCCTGCCCTCTGTTCGAAACAATCTGTCATAAACTTTCAGCTTAGAATCAAAGTTATTGACATGCTCAAAACAGACGTTTATAATATGATTAACAGTTAAGTTCCGCTGTTCTTCTCTGCTGCGGAGAGTTTAAATATGAGCAGAATAAATTTAGCTGCGTGGAAGGGTTCTGGTCAGTGCAGAACCCTTTCTTTTTCAGAAGAACAGGTCACTGTTAAAAAAGAGGATAGAATTATCTTGATATAGGCTGCTCAAAAATTTGTATAAAGATTATTTTTCTTCCAGTTTTTAATCAGGGGTACCCCAAGTCATTTCTGACCTGGGGTACCCCTCCTTTATCAAATCTAGATGTTGACTACAGACTCACAGCATCTGAAGTCTGTATCAATGGTATTAGCGATTACCTGAGCCTTAAATTTTCTTTCTCCGCACATTGTCCCTGGAGTTCCTCCGCATACATTTATGTCATCCGGAACCACAAATTTAACGCATTTTACCTGAATATCCCGGCATCCAGGATAGTGGTGGGCAGGAATTGTCATGGTTTTCAGGCCTCTCTGGTACTCCTTTCCATAGCAGTCAACTTCTGTAAGGATAATCCCCAGAGCCACTCTTTTATCCGGGCACACATTCTTAATGGTGAGGTTAAGTTCCAGTATTCTTCCCTGGGATTCCAGATATACATCCCCCAGATCTATCACAGCAAAGTCCTTACATCCTTCCACTTTAAAGTCTATGGGGCGTGGGCATTTCTCCGGGGTCACCGGCTTCTCGCAGTCTACAGTCACATAAGGTTCCGGGAAAATCACCTTATTTCCATCTTTATCGGAATAGGTAATAGAAGCATTCACAAGTTTTTTCCCCGAGGTCTGGCCTATATGCTTAATAAAGAACTCCAGGGAAGCTCCCTCATTTCCGGAAACCCCCAGTTCAGAAATTTTCCACTGAAGTGTGGTGGAATTTACCATCTCAGCGGTACCTTTGCTGGGAGGATTGATGCTCACAATATTGAAATCTGGATTCACTGCTTCGTCAATAACAATATCAAGGGCCCCGGGTTTTGAAATGTCAGCCGCTAAATCTGCAAATAAATCCTCCAGTTCTTCCTCATCCGGAGTCACTGCCACATGAGATGCATCCGGGTCAGTGGCCCAGTCGTTAAGCACTTCCACGTCTATTCCATCGTCCCCCAGAAGTCCGATACAGTAGATGACGATTCCTGCATCCCTGGCTTCTGCCGCCACAGGGGCTGGAGGAGCTCCGGCTGTGGTTTTTCCATCTGTAAACATAATGATCACCCTGGCATTGGAGGAGGCGGGATCGAAAAGCTGGATAGCCTTGGAAAAAGCGTCTGCATGGTTGGTTGCTCCCCCGGCAATAAGTCCGTCCACAGCATTTTTTAAATCCTCTGTTGAAGTAATAAGCCCCGTGTCAGCCACGGCAACGCTGGCAAAGCTTACAATACCGATATGGCTCCCGGAGCCGATATTTCCATCCTGGGAGCTGTCCGTAGACTCATCAATAATATCTATAAAAGTCTTTGCCCCTTCTTTCATATTGGCAAGGGGACTTCCCGTCATGCTCCCGGAACGATCCAGCACCAGAACAATGTCTGTGGGATTGGAAGAAATATCCGGTGCTGCAGAGAGCCCCAGAGTTACTTTCACGATTCCATCGCAGTCTATTTTGGAAACATCTATTTCTTTATTCGCATTTGTTATGCCCATAACATTACCTCCATATTATGATAAGAGAGCAGATAGTTTTGCCCTCAATCTCATAATATGTTGGAAAAACCCGGTGGTCATAGCTGACTTAGCCCCGGGCAGGAATTCTTATTTTAAGGTTGTTTTTGAAAAACTGGAATACCAGATAAAAAAGCTCACAGATTTTTTTCAAATTTTCTTTGCTCTGTGATACAATAAGGCCTGGAGAAATTTTTTTAATGAAAGGTTTTGATCAATATGAAAAGTGCAAATGTCCGCAAGCTTGCCCTGGCAGGCATCCTTGTTGCGGTGGGAATTGTATGCTCCCCTCTGTCCATTCCTGTAGGAGCTTCCAGGTGTGCCCCAGTCCAGCATTTCATCAATATACTGGGCGGAGTCTTCTTAGGTCCCTGGTATGCTGTGGGAATGGCTTTTGTCACAAGTCTTCTGAGAAATCTCATGGGAACCGGAACTCTTCTGGCATTTCCTGGTTCCATGTGCGGCGCCCTGCTCTGCGGCCTGCTCTACCACTATACTCGGAAACTTCCCATGGCATACCTGGGAGAACTCTTTGGCACTTCTGTCATCGGCGGAATTTTAAGCTATCCAATAGCTATACTCCTTATGGGAGACTCCTGTGCTGTGTTTGCTTTTGTTCTTCCCTTCTTTGTGTCCAGCTTTGGAGGAACTCTCATTGCCCTGGTACTTGTAACTGCTCTGAAACGTACCAAAGTTCTGGATACCTATCTGGAAAGACTCCCAAAGCCGAAAAAAGGCCTTTAAACCATGGTCCTGTTCTCCCATAACCGTACTTCTGCCCTGGTACGGTCATGTCTGCGAATTTCTCTTATGTAACCGTACTCTCGGACTCAATGGTACGGTTACATCTCCCATTTTCACTTTTGTAACCGTTCCTGGCAAGATCCGGCTTTTCTGGCCCGAAATTAATTATTTTTCTATTTTCTGTTGAAAACGGATAGATTTCCCTCTTTTTTTACGAATATAAGGTATAACCATCAGATGTGTTTTACGCTATACTATTTTCATATGGCGCCGGCAGACCATTCTGCCGGATCTTGTATGCATACTTGAGCCAGAAGGAGAGTTTATGAAAATAACGGAACAAAATTTTATAAAGGAGATAAGTCTTGGGAATGAAAAAGCCCTGGAATACTGTATGCTCCACTACGGCGGTCTTGTCCGTTCTGTGATACACCGGCATATCGGCAGTCTGACCCAATATGAGGAAGACTGTATCAATGAAGTGTTCTTCGCAGTCTGGGAAAACATCGCTTCCTACAGGCCGGAGAAAAACCCTTTCGCCAACTGGATCGCAGGGGTAGCCAGACTGAAGGCTCTGGACTGTCTGAGAAGATATTCCCACCATCTTATGGAGCATAGCTGGGAGGAAAATCTGCCTGCCACAGCTGCCCAGGAGGATACGGCCCTTCAGGCCATTGAAGAAGAAATTTCCCGGGAGACCCAGCAGATGCTGGACTGCCTGAAGCCCCAGGATAAAGACTTATTCCTCCGCCTTTATGTAGAAGAACAGGATATGGAAGAAATCAGCCGGGACACAGGTATGTCCAGGCCGATGATCTACAACCATCTGTCCCGTGGAAAGCGAAAGATCCGAAAATTATTTCCCGGAAGAGTCCAGAAAGGAGACTGACCTATGAAAGAATCCATCTACGATTTATTAAACGATATTGACAGCAGTCCGGAGTCCTACCCAGCTGCTCAGGCAACCCAAGAAGACGTAAAAAACTGGAAAAAAGCTTTTAACAAAAAGAGGATTTCCACTTCTTCAGACAGAAAAGCCGCCGGAAAACACCGATGGAGAAAATATGCAGCTGCCGCTGCGGCTGCAGTTGTCCTGATTGGCGTCGGTTCCCTTCCATCGGTCAGAATCACAGCTTACGCTGCAGTAAAATCTGTCACCTATAATCTGGGACAGCTCCTGGGGATTTCCGCAGATCTGTCCCCCTATACTACAGTAGTCGGAGAGTCCGTGTCCAAAGACGGGTTCACTGTAACTTTAAACGAAGTGATACTGGATGAAAATATGATGTACATTACCGATACGCTGACCACTTCCGAAAAGATGGACACTGTAGAAAAGCAGCTGGAGTATACAGCCGATGCCACAGTATTCATCAACGGTAAAATGGCTTCCAGCGGTGCCAGCGGCGGCATTGAACAGGCAGACGACTATAACCTGGTATCTACTATGGAAATCGACCTTCCCGATGTTGATACCAGCGGCACTGTGGATATGGAAATCCGCTATTCCGTAGCCGGCAAAGAAATTGGCACCATAGCCTTTACTGCCTCAGGAGCAGAACTTCTCGCCGATACTGTTACCATCCCTTTAAACGAAGTCGTTACCCTGCCTGATGACAGCACATTATCTCTGGAAAAATACACCACCAGCGAAGTAGGCCAGAAAATCTTCTTCACCCTTTCTCCTGAAAAGGTAGTCTATGACGTTATCCTGAAAGGAGAAGACAATCTGGGGAATCCGGTGGAATTTATCACCCGTTCCATTCATGACGGCCAGGGCCGTATGGAAGTCAGCACCATAGACAACGGCTATGTAAACGACCAGGCGGAAAGCCTGACTCTGACCCCATATGCCGTAAAATTCCCGGAGACCAGCGGAAAGATGAGCAATGATTATCAGCCTGTGGGAGAGGCATTTACCATTCAGCTTAAGTAACTATAAGATAAACAATACAAGTCCGGGACAGGCGTTGAAAGATCAGTCTGTCCCGGACTTATATTTTACTCCGAACCTTACCCCAGTTCCTTCAGAAGCTGGGAAATTGTTTTTTTGTAAATAGGATGCCGCACATTAGGAGCGATTTCGCTTAAAGGCTTCAATACAAAATCTCTCATATGCATTTCTATATGAGGAATGATAAGTTCGTCATTTTCCATAACCAGGTCATCGTATAATAAAATGTCCAGGTCTAAGGTTCTCGGTCCCCAGCGGATGATCCTCTCCCGGTGAGCCTCTTTCTCAATCTCATGAAGCTTTTCTAAAAGCTCTTCCGGAGAAAGGAGAGTTTTCAGAATAAGGCAGGCATTCAGGAAATCATCCTGTTCTACTCCTCCGTAAGGCTCTGTCACCAGATAATCGGATACTTTTTCCACCTTGCAGCCGTTTTCTTCGTTCAGCCGTTTCACTGCATAATCCAGATATCCCTTCTTATCTCCCATATTTGAGCCAAGGCCCAGATATGCCTTGTGCCAGCATCTGCTGATTTTTACAGATACATATTCCAGAGGCAGCCCCACAGGAGCCCAGGGTTTTTTCAGCTCCAGATCCACCCCTTCCAGCAGAGGATACCGAAGCAGCAGCTCCCGGGCAAGGTTTTCCGCCGCCGCCTCGATAAGCTTAAAGGTATTTTTCTGCATATACTCTGTAATAAAATGGCTGACTGCGCCGTAATCTACAGACAGCTCCAGATCATCCCTTTTCCCAGCCCCCCGGGTATTGGTATACATGACCAGAGAAATTATAAATTTCTGTCCCAGTTTCGTCTCTTCTGGAAAAACTCCGTGCCTGGCATAAAATTCCAGATTTTCTATATGTATTTCATCGTATTTCATTTTCTACTGCTCCCTCAGAATGGCCTGAGTCATCTGTATCGCTCTTTTGTTTTCCTTTACATCATGGACACGGACAAAGGAAGCTCCCTTTTCTACGCCCATTACCGTTGTTACCACTGTTCCCTCAACTCTCTGGTCCGATGGCAGGTCCAGGGCCCGTCCGATCACAGACTTTCTTGAGGTTGCCAGCAGTACAGGATATCCAATTTCCTTCAGCAGTTCCAGATGATTTATAGCCTGAAGATTCTGTTCATAGGTCTTACCAAATCCCACTCCCGGGTCCAGGATAATGTTTTCATCTGGAACCCCTGCTGCTTTTGCAATTTCCACAGATTCCCTCAGGTCCTGGCATATTTCTGTCAGAAAATCTTTATAATCTGTATTATCACGGTTATGCATCAGGCAGCATGGAACCTGAAACTGTGCTGTCAGCTCAGCCACTCTTCTGTCATATTTAAATCCCCAGATATCGTTTACCATATCTGCTCCAGCCTTTAAAGCAGCTTCCACAACATCGCTTTTATAACTGTCAATAGATACCGGAATGTTAAAATTTTCCTTTATCATCCGGATAACAGGAACCACCCTTTGGATTTCTTCTTCAATAGTAATCTGGGTATGGCCCGGACGGGTGGATTCTCCTCCTACGTCAATGATTGCCGCTCCCTCTTTGATCATATCTGCCACATGTTTTCTGGCCTTATCTATGTCATTCCACTGTCCGCCGTCGGAAAAAGAATCCGGGGTAACATTTAAAATGCCCATAATATAACATTCATGTTCTGTATCAAAATATCGGTTTCCAATTTTCATGATGTCTCTCCTTATCTCCTCATACACGGATCTGCCTGTTTTTCTTTTCTTCACTCCAGTTGCATTCCGGCTCTGCACTGCAGAAACAGCAGATCCTGGACTGCTTATCCGCCCGGTAGATCAGCCCGGCAAGCTGGCTGCTGTCTTTTGTGTCCTTATCTCTGTGCCGGGAAACAGCTTCCAGGATTTCTTCCTGCTCTTCTTCGGAAAAGCCGCTGTCCTTCAGGATTTCCAAAGCCAGCTTTTCTCCTGCTTTCTCATGGGGGATTCCTTCTGTGTATTGGAGATATCTCCCGATATCATGAAGAAGGGCCGCCCCATAAATAATTTCTTTGGAGATGCTTCTGTTATTTTCCAGATTCTCTATGTATGCAATTCTGGCCACGTCCAGCAGATGTTCCATTCCATGTCTGCAGAATATCCGGTCTTTCTCATATTCTGCCAGCCGTTCCATATGCCATTTCCATACAGGATGTTCACATATTCTGTTTACTCTTTCCATATTATCTCCGTTCCAGCATACGATAGAATTGGTTCTGGAGTTTCTCATCTTCATTGAAAACACCCCTTGTAACCGCAGTGACTGTTTTAGTCCCAGGCTTTTTAATTCCCCGCATAGTCATGCACATATGCTCTGCTTCGATCAGCACCATGACGCCATGGGGCTTTAATTCTTCCATAAATACGTCGGCAATCTGCGCAGTCAAACGTTCCTGTAATTGAAACCGCTTTGCAAAAACCTCTAAGGTGCGGGCAATTTTGCTCAATCCCACCACTTCCCCGTCAGGAATGTAGGCAACTGCCGCTGTTCCGTAAAAAGGCAGCATATGGTGCTCGCAAAAAGAATAAAAATGAATGTCTTTTTCCATGACCATGTCATTATTGTCTACATGGAACCTTTTCTTTAAATGTACTGCAGCGTCATCTGTATATCCTGCTGCCAGTTCCTCATACATTCTTGCAATACGGTCCGGGGTCTCCACAAGCCCTTCTCTATGTATGTCTTCTCCGATTCCCTCCAGGATAAGCCTTACTCCCTCTTGTATTTTTTCCTTATCCATGTGTCTTCCCTCCTTTTCCGGCTTCTTTCTGTAAGCCTTCTAAGGGAAGAACTGTCTCTGAGTTCTTCAAGCCAAGTCCACTTCCGTATTTGGATTCCATCTCCAAATATACTCTTGCTTCTTCTTTCATCTTTGGGTTCTCCTATCTGAGATAATATTTTCATCTCATTATAGAACTGTTTTTTCTCAAGTACAATATATTTTGACATTTAAAGTCATAAAATATCCCTGGAGAAACTTTTGCCCCATAGTTTCCCCAGGGATATAGTAAAACAGTATCTCAACATTCTTCCATAATAGCTTTTACTGCCGACTTAGTATCTGTAAGAGGGAACAGTTCATATCCTACCAGACCTTTATAGCCACAGCTTTCTAAATGCCGGAGAACCTTTTTGTACTGGATTTCTCCGGTCCCCGGCTCATGATGGCCCGGAACATCTGCCACATGGATATGCCCCATCTGATCCACATAAGCAGAGATTGTGTCACAAAGGTTTCCTTCGTTAATCTGCATATGATACACATCATATAAAATCTTCAGTCTTGGAGAAGCAATCAGCCGGCAGATCTCTGCCCCATCCTGGTAGTACTCAGAAAATTCCCCACATGGTCCACTGAAATATTCAAGGCCTCCAGGTTCAAATTGATATTTTCCTGCTCTGCCAGCCTGGCGCAGGCCAGTAAGCCATCATACATACAGCAGATCTTAACTGTGTCCGAAAGCTCCTCATAATGCTTCACTACAACGCCTCCTTCTCCCAATGCGTTGGAATGAATAGTCAGGCTGAATGCTCCTACCTTCTTGGCCGCTTCTATGGATTTTTTCAGTTCTTCCAGATATTTCTCTCTGTGTTCCGGATCTACCAGAGAATAGTCTGCATCTCCGTTAAATCCGCTGATAAGGATTTCTGCACTTTCAGCAGCCTCCTTGGTATCCTTCAGATCTTTGTCCCTCCAATCCCAGAATTCCACTGCAGCAAATCCATCCTCCTTCGCTGCCTGAAACCGCTCCTTCCAGGGAAGTTCTGTGTATAACGTATCAATACACGCACATTTCCGAAGACTCATCTTTTACACCTCATTTCACAAAAATATTTACCCTCAGTATACAGAGTCAAACACTCCTTTGTCCACTGAGGGTACTGTAATTTTTATGCGCTGTCAATATCTGAGAAAAAATTTTGATTACGCAAACTGGCTGTTATAAAGCTGGGCGTAGGCCCCTCCTTTTTCTAACAGCTCTCTGTGCCGTCCCTGCTCAATAATGTTTCCATTCTCCATAAATAAGATCAGGTCTGCGTCCACAATAGTAGAAAGCCGGTGGGCGATCACAAAGCTGGTCCGGTTTTTCATCAGGCTGTGCATAGCCTTTCCGATTTCCATCTCTGTCCGGGTGTCTACGCTGGAAGTAGCCTCGTCCAGTATAAGAATTGGCGGATTGCAGAGAAAGACTCTCGCTATAGTCAGCAGCTGTCTCTGTCCCACAGAAATGTTCTCCGCTTCATTCTGCAGCACCGTATCATATCCCTTAGGCAGTGTCCTTACAAAGAAATCCACTCTGGCTGCTTTGGCAGCGGCAACGATTTCTTCTCTGGTAGCGTCCGGTTTTCCGTAAGCAATATTCTCTGCAATGGTTCCCTGAAAAAGCCAGGTATCCTGAAGGACCATGCCGAAATTTTCTCTCAAGTTTCCTCTTGTGAGATTTCTGGTATCCACTCCCTCCAGAAGGATCCTGCCTCCATTTACCTCATAGAATCGCATAAGAAGATTGATCAATGTGGTCTTGCCTGCTCCTGTGCTTCCTACCACTGCGATCTTCTGTCCCGGTTTTGCCTGGAAGCTGATATTTTCCATAAGGATTTTTTCCGGAGAATAGCCAAAGCGTACATTTTCAAATTCTACAAGGCCCCTGGCCTTCTCTACTACTTCTGGTTTTTCCGGTTCCGGAGATATTTCTTCTTCATCTAAGAGCTGGTAAACTCTCTCCACACAGGCCAGAGCAGACTGCATGGAATTTATCATATAAGCCCCTTCTGTCAAAGGCTCTCCTGCCTGATACACATACTGGAAAAAAGCCTGGAACCGTCCTACAGTAAGGGCGCCGTCCAGCAGAAGTTTCCCTGCAAACACCGCAATGCCCACCTGCCCCAGCCGGTTGATAAAGCGGATTGTGGGGTTAATGGCGTTGGTCACGAAATCCGCCCATTTGGAGGCCTGAGCCAGTTCCTCGTTCACCCGGTGCATATCCCTGGAGCTGTTTTCTTCCTGGGTAAAGGCCTTAATAATATTTCTGCCGCTGTATGCCTCTTCCACTTGTCTGGTGACCTGGCTGACACACTGCTGCCGCCTGGCGGCAAACTCCAGTGTCTTGGCAGAAAAAACCTTGGTAGAAAGAAGGGAAAAGGCCATAAACACCAGAAAGATCAGGGTCAGCCCCACATGAAAGCGGAACATCATGATGAGAGAGCCCACCACAAGTCCCACTGCGGAAAACAGTTTCAGAAGTCCCGTCTGAAGAGCCTCTGCGTTTTTGTCCAGATCGTTTACTGCCCGGCTCATGATCTCTCCAGGCTGATGGCCGTCAAAGTAGGAGAGCGGAAGCCGGTCCAGTTTCTGACTGATATCTGTCCTCAGCTTCAGGCTGAGGCGTTCTGCAAAACTGGCCATAAGAAAATTCTGAAGGCCGTAAAACAGGGAAGTAACCCCATATATTACCAGAAGAGTACAGATTTCTTTTCCTCCTGATTCCCAGGTCACTGAAAATGCCTGTCCCCCTCTGGCTGCCTCCTGTATCTTTTCCCAGAGCAGGTCAATGATCCCTGCACTGTAAACAGGAGCTAAAATAGAAAGCAGGGTGTAAAATATTACAGATACAAAAACCACCAGCAGCCGTCCATGCTGTTCTTCTACCGAGTTCCACATCCGTTTCAAAGTCTCCAGCGGACGGCTGGGCATTTCAAATTCTTCTTCAAATAAGGCCTGATTGTTCTCTTCCATACTTACTCCCCTCCTTTCATCTGGGATCTGGCAATATCCCTGTAAACGTCACAGTTTTCCATCAGATATTCGTGGGTTCCTATTCCTGCGATTTCGCCCTCATCCAGGACTACGATCTGGCTGGCATGTAAGATGGTGCTGATCCTCTGGGCAATGATCAATACCGCCGCTTCTTTTGTCTCTTCTTTCAAAGCCTCTCTCAGAGCCTTGTCTGTCTTAAAGTCCAGGGCTGAAAAGCTGTCGTCAAAAATATAAAGGTCGCTGTCCTTCATCAGGGCTCTGGCAATACAAAGCCTCTGTTTCTGGCCTCCTGAGAAATTAGTTCCTCCCTGGGCAGCTCTTGTCTCCAGGCCCTGGGGCAGATTTTTTACAAAGTCTGCCTGGGCAATCTCCAGAGCATGGAACATTTCTTCTTTTCCGGCATTTTCTTTCCCATGGGCCAGATTTTCCCTGATGGTCTCGGAAAAAAGCCAGGCTTTCTGAGGCACATAAGAAATCTCCTGCCGCAGTTCTTTCTGGGGAAGGTTACGAAGGTCCTGTCCTTTCAGTAGAATGCTCCCCTGGCTGACATCATGAAATCTCAGGATCAGTCTGGCTATGGTGGATTTTCCGCTTCCTGTGCTCCCGATGATGGCCGTGGTTTCTCCCCTTCTGCAGGAGAAGCTGATGTTCTTCAAGGTGTTTTCCTCTGCATCAGAAAACCGGAAATTTACGTCTTCAAAGCGGAGTACCTCCTGGGAGTTATCCCAGTTCCCTTTGACGCAGTCTTTAGCGTCCTGAATTTCCGGCTCTGTTTTCAGCACTTCCTCCATACGGCGGATGCAGACTCTGGCCCTGGGTAAAAGTATGATCACCATCTGAGCCATGATAATATAAAATAATATTAAAATGGCATATTCCGTCAGTGCCGTAATGTCCCCGATCTGCATAAATCCTTTTCCGATTCTGTTTCCTCCCAGCCACAGGATCAGAACAATACACAGATTGATAACGGTGAAAGCTGCTACGTCCAGGCCGGCAAAAAGCCTGTTTGCCTGAATAGAAGACTCTGCATAATCCTCAAAAGTTTTCCCCATTCTGCCTTCTTCTCTTTTTTCCTTGTGGAAGGCCCGTATTACCCGGACTCCTGTGATATTTTCCCGAAGGACCACATTCATCCTGTCCAGGAATCGCTGCAGCCGGTCAAAAATTTCCGACGCTTTTCTGGTCACAACCAGAGCCAGTACAACAATAAGAACTGTCACTCCAATGAGCAGAAGTCCCATCTGGCTGTCTATGGCAAAGGCCATAGAGGTTCCCATGATACATACCACCGGAACCGGAATTACCATCTGAATACACCAGACTACCGCCTGCTGGATTACATTAATGTCATTTAAGGTCCTGGTGATCATAGAGCCAGTTCCAAATCTCTGGAAATCCTCTCCGGAAAATTCCAGGGATTTGTCATATACTGCATTTCTCATATCCCGGCCAATCTTTGCAGAAAGATCCGCACAGAGATAGCTGCCTGCCAGAGCGCCGGCGCCGGCAAGAAAAGCGATCAGGATCATCTGACCGCCCTTTTCCAGCATATAGCTTAAGTCGCCTCCTGCCACGCCCAAATTTACCATATCTGCTGTCAGTCTGGGTATCAGGAGACCTCCTGCCACATCCAGTATGGTTACCAGCAGCGTAAAAAAACACAATCCTTTATACGGTTTCATAAACCGCAGTACCGTTTTCATAAAATCCTCCTGTTATGTCTTTCTTTTCCGTAATTGTCAGATTTTCTCTGCTCCTTCCCTCATAAATCTGGTATATTTTCGGAGGATCTGCGTAATCTTTTCCTGTTCCTCCACTTCCAGATTTTCGAAAACCTGGTGTTCCAGGCTCAGCACCCGGTCCACAGTCTTTTTGGCAAACGCTTCTCCTTCTTCTGTAAAGGAAAGAGTCTTGTTTCTTCTGTCACCGGAAACTGCTTCCAGCTGAAGATATCCCTGTTTTTCCAGGTTTTTAATAGCAGAATTTACCGTCTGCCGGCTCATGGACATCTCCTGGGCAATTTCCGACTGGGTCAGTTCCCTGTTTGCCTCCCTCATAGTACACAGTATCCACATGGCGCTGTCGGAAAGTCCAAACTTCAGAGCCAGCATGTGGTATACATCATCTATTTCCTTAGAGGCGCTGATAAATTCCTGATATCGTTTCTCTGTTCCTGCTTCCAAATATCCTCCTCCTTATCCTCAAAAAATCAAAAGCCCCGATGCAGGCATGTCTCTTTGACTTTGTTGCCCGCAGAAATAATCCGAAATCGGAGTATAGAGAGTATATTACGATTTCGGATTATTGTCAAGATAAAACTCCTAAATATAAGGGGTTTTTCTTTATTTTTGCCCTTATATTTAGGAGTTTTTATAATTGTTCCTTTATTCCAGAACCGTAAGCTCGTCTCCTTCCCGGATCCGCCCGCCCCGGATCACTCTGGCAAACACCCCTTCTCTTGGCATAATGCAGTCTCCCATGATCTTGTATATCTCACATCCGCTGTGACATTCCTTCCCGATCTGGGTCATCTCCAGCACCACATCCCCGGATTGAAAACGGGTGCCTACAGGAAGATTTTTAAAATCTATACCGCTGACAATGAGATTTTCTCCGAAGGCCCCGTCTTCCACAGGGGCTCCCTTTTTCTTGAAGTCCTGTATCCTTTCATAAGAAAGCAGGCTTACCTGGCGATGCCATTTACCTGCATGGGCATCATTTTCCAGCCCAAAGTCTTCTATAAACAAAGCTTCATGGACATTTCTCTTCTGCGTACCTTTCTTTTCACTGATACAGACTGCCATGACTTTTCCCATTTTTCCACCTCCATGAAAAACTGTAAACTGCCCCTCCAGAGCTATCCGCCAATCTGGGACATCATATGGGTCTCCACTTCCCCAGTATCCTTCTCTCCGAATCTGTGACTCTGGGGCTTATCTCTGATCGCCTGTTCCACAGCCCTTTTCAGAGTTTCCTGACTGGCCCCTTCTCTCAGCAGCTTTCTCAAATCTGTCCCTGTCTCATACTGAAGGCAGGTTTTTAAAAATCCCTGAGAGGTCAGCCGTACCCGGTTGCAGCTGCCGCAGAATTTATGGCTCAGTGCACTGATAAAGCCGATTTTTCCAAAAAATCCTGGAAAGCTGTAGTAATGGGCTGGTCCATTTCCCAGTTTTTCCCGGCAGGGACTAGGTGTCCCATATTTTTCCCGGAGCTGTTTAAGCAGCTCTTCTTCTCCCACTGACCTGAACTGTCTTCCCAAGCCAATAGGCATCATCTCTATATAACGCACATGTACAGGATAGTGTCTGGCCAGTTCTGCTATTTCCAGAACTTCCTGGTCTTCCCTTCCCAGAGGCACACAGTTGATCTTCAGGGGAATTTCCGGATATTTCAGCGCCTCGTAAAATCCCTCCAGAACTTTATCTAATCCCCTTCTTCTGGTAATCTCTGCAAAAACCTCCGGATTCAGGGTATCCAGGCTCAGATTGATCCCGTCTATTCCTGCCTCCCCAAGTTCTCCCAGAGCTTCCTTCAAAAACAGACCGTTGGTGGTCAGAGTAACCTTTTCTATTCCCGGCAGTACCTTTAACTTTTTTACCAGCCAGGGAAGGTCTCTGCGCACCAGGGGCTCTCCTCCGGTCAGCTTGATCTTCCGGATTCCCAGACTGGCAAAGACCTCCGCCAAAGTGACGATTTCGTCATAGCTGAGAATTTCTTCATGGGAAACCATGGACACGCCTTCCTCAGGCATACAATAGAGGCATCTCAGATTACAGCGGTCTGTCACTGAAATCCGTATATAATCGATTTCTCTTCCATATTTGTCAAACATATCTCCGGTCTCCCTCCTTTGTGATATCAGCCCGTTCCAAATCCGCAGTCCGGCCAGCGGCATTCCTCACATCCCAGGCACAGGCCGCCGTTTCCAAGTCTGGTAATATCCTTTCTGGAGACCTGTATTCCAGCCGCAGTCTTAGGCAGGACCAGATCAAAAATCGTAGTCTTCGCATACATTACACAGCCTGGCAGTCCCATGACCGGAGTTCCATCAGGAAAATAAGCCAGACAGAACATAGCTCCCGGAAGCACCGGAGCTCCATAGGTGACCACCTGAGCGCCGCTTTCCTTTATGGCTCCCGGCGTCTGGTCGTCGGGATCTACACTCATGCCTCCTGTGGCTATAATAAGCTCGCAGCCTCTGGCTTTCAGTTCCAGGATTGCCTCTGTGATCTTCTCTTTTTCATCTCCAACAATAATATGCTCCTCTGCCTGTATTCCGTACTGTTCCAGCTTTTTCTTCACCACAGGAGTAAATTTGTCCTGAATTCTTCCATAAAATACTTCGTTTCCTGTAGTCACGATCCCGGCTTTTTTCAGCCGGTAAGGCAAGAGCTGGCAGAGAGGTTTTTCCCCTGCAGTCTTTTTGACCAGCTCCATTTTTTCTTTTTTGATCACCAGAGGGATCACCCTGGTTCCCAGGAGCTTATCCCCTTTTTTCACCGGAGTATTGCTGTGCCTGGTAGCGATCATTACCTGGTCGATCTCATTAATGGCATTCAGTCTTTCCACGTCAACCAGAAACAATCCGTCACAGGCTGCAGTCAGCTCGATTTTACCCTCTTTTACCTCAGAAGGGATCATATTTTCTCCCTGACATACCTGGCATAAAATCTCCGCCCCTTCGTTTTCGTGATAAACAGTATCATCCTTTTCCCACACATAAAGCTGGTCTTTTCCCATGCTCAGAAGTACGGGAATATCTTCCCGGGCAACAATATGCCCTTTCCGAAACCGGGGGCCTTTCACTACTCCCGGAATGATCTGGGTCAGATCGTGGCAGAGCACCTGTCCTACCGCGTCCTCCGTCCGTATTAATTTCATATATCATCCTCCTGTGGCTCCGGATACAGAAGCAGGACATTCTGGGGGGCAATACCAAGTTTCTCCGGCATGGTCCTGGGATTTCTGTCCTTAGGCAGTCTCCACCACAAATCCGGCGTCCCTTCTTTTTGTCCTGCATACCGGAACAATATTCTCATTTCAAAAGGTTCTTCTTTTTCCGATGCATAGGAAACCGGAAAAATATTTTCCCTGGCTTTGGGGTTAAAGTAATGAGCCCGGAGGCCCACGGCGCACACATGATCTTTTACTGGTTTTCCTGTACGCAGACGGATTCCCCAATCTGGAACTTCCACCTCATATTCCCCGGTCTTTCTGGCCTCAGCAATATTTTTGCAGCCGGTCAGCTCTGCTCCTGCCCAGCTTCCCGGGTCGGCAAAAAGTTTTTTTGTATCATCGGTCTTCAGGATTTTTCCATTTTCCATAACTGCTGTCCGGCCACAGAGATAATATATTTCATCCCGGCTGTGACTTACCAGCAGCACATCCTTTCCATACCCTGCAAGGATGTCTTTTACCTGTATCTGCAGCAGCTCCCGCAGATAAGAATCCAAGGCGCTGAAAGGCTCATCCAGCAAAAGCACCTCCGGCTCACTGACCAGGATCCGGGCCAGGGCCGTCCTCTGCTGCTGTCCTCCGCTGAGCTGTCCCGGATACAGCTTCCTCTGAGCTGTAAGATCCATTTTCTCAAGCATTTCCTCCATTTTCTTTCTGCGAATGCCTTTATCCTTCTCCCTGGATAAACCGCAGAGAATATTCTTCTCCACTGTCATATTGGGAAACAGCGCATAATTCTGGAACAGATATCCTACTCTTCGTTCCTGAGGTTTCAGATTAATTTTCTTTTCACTGTCAAAAAGCACTCTGTCATCCAAAACAATCCTTCCTCTGTCAGGCTTTTCAATGCCGGCAATGGCCTTCAAAGTCATACTCTTTCCGCAGCCGGAAGCCCCCAAAAGGCCAGTGATGCCTCCCGGATGTTCCAGATCCACAGATAATCGGAAGCTGCCCAGTTTTTTCTCTATATGAACGGAAAGGCTCATATCCTGCCACCTGCCTTTCTGTTTCGGCGTTCCAGCATATTCACCGCCAGAAGGATTATTGTTGAGATTACTACATTTACCATGACCCAGAAAAAGGCTTCCTGCTCATTATTGGTCCGCCAAAGCTGATAAACCGTGGTAGATATGGTGGCCGTCCGCCCCGGAACATATCCGATGAGCATACTGGTGGCTCCGTATTCTCCCAGAGCCCTGGCAAAAGCCAGGACCGTTCCTGCCAGGATTCCCTGACGGCAGGCCGGCATCCGGATACGCCAGAAAATATAGGTATTGGAAAGGCCCAGGGTCTGCCCGGAATATGCCAGGGTAGTGTCAAAACTTTCAAAGGCTCCCCTGGCTGTCCGGTACATCAACGGAAAAGCTACTACCGCCGAAGCTACAATGCCTCCATACCAGGTCATTGCAAACTGTATGCCGAAATTAGCCAGAAATCTGCCCAGGGGCCTTTGAGGCCCCAGAAGTATCAGCAGAAAATAACCGCATACCGTAGGAGGAAGTACCATGGGCAGAGTCAGTATCACATCTAAAATCCCTTTCACGGCCCTGGGAAGCCTGGCTATATAGTAAGCGGAAGGGATTCCCAGGAAAAATACAGCCGTACAGCTGATGGCCGCAATCCGCAGAGAGTTCCATAAAGGATACCAATCGATCATCCTTCTGTCACCCTGGAGAAGCCAACCTCTTCAAAGATTTCCATACAGGCATCTGTCTGAAGGAAATCCAGAAAAGCCTGAGCCTCTTCCTGATGCTGACTGTTCTTCATAACAGCGGCAGGATAGATCACCTGTCCGCACATTTCCGGCGTAGCATAGTCAGAAGCTGTAAGCCCTGCAGAGTAAGCATCTGTGCAATAAATAACGCCGCAGTCCACGGTGCCTTCAGAAACCTGTGTGGTTACTTCTTTTACATTACTGCCGTAAGAGATCCGGCCATTTGCAGCCAGTTCTTCTTCATTCAGTCCATAATACTCCAGGATCTTCTGGGTATACTGTCCTACCGGCACATCGCTGTTTCCCATTCCAAGAAGAATTGTTCCTTCCTTCAATGCTGCCGCCATATCATCAAATGTCTCTAACGGCACACTGCTGTTTTCGCTGACGCAGAGCACGACCTTATTTTCCAAAATATCGATCCTGGAGTCCTCCAGGACCAGATCAAGCCCTTCTGTGTTCACCGACGGGCCTGCTGTACTGTCCATCTGATCCATCTGGGTCTGTCCTGCAGAAATAAAAAGATCACAGACAGCGCCTTCCTGGATCTGGGTCTTTAAAGTTCCTGAGGAGTCAAAGTTAAAGACCAGACTTACATTGGGCTGCTCTTCTTTATAGAGTTCGCTGATTTCTGTAAGAGTCTCTGTGAGAGAAGCTGCTGCAAATACAGTCAGTTCCACCTCTTCTCCTTCTTCAGTCGTTTCCTGGCTGTCAGAAGCTGTTTCTGCAGCGTCTGTTTCCTCTGCTGCAGCGTCTTCTCCTCCGGCGGTCTCAGATGTCTCTGTGCCGCTTCCCTGGCCGCATGCCCCCATGGCCAATGCCATTGTGCCTGCCAGCAGTACTGCTAAAACCTTTTTTTTCATTCGCTTTCTCCTTTCTTATTCAGAAATTTTATATACAAAACGTGGATTTACACGCTTTGCTCCTAAAGCTATCAGAAAAATACTGGCCCTCATCCTGCAAGCAAAAAATATTCGGCAAATCTCCGAAAATTGTATAATAAGTATAGCAATTTTTTTGGGGTTTCTCAAGCAAATTCCTCTATTTTAACTATTTCTCCTTCTTGGATCAGATAACTTTCTTCATTATTTTTTCTCCATCTCAGATCTTCTCTTTTATCTCCAAGGAAAAATAACTTCTGTTCTTCTTCTGGTGCTGCTACAGCAAAAAATTTATCTCTTTTATTCCATATAGTAAGGATTTCTCCGTATCCTACAGGGTTTTCCCCTGCATAATAAAGCTCATTGGCCAGCACCTGGATCCCCGTTTCCCAAATTCCCTGTGCCTCCAGCCAGAAGCGGATCACATTTCCCAAGCCTGCAGAGACGATCCAGACCGGCAAAGTTTCCTTTCTGCAAAACTCCAGGAGTTCCAGAGTTTCTCTCCTGGGAGGCAGCAGCTTTGCCGCCTTTTTTAGTATCTCTTCACCAATGCCCTCTCTCACATACAATTCCATCTGTTCCTTCCACCAGTTCTCTGCCCTTTTGTTCAAAGTTGCCTTCTCCTGCCCCTTCTTTGCAGCATGCAAAATCTCTCTTCCCATTTTCTGAAAAAGCCGGTCTCGCCCTGCGGCCAGTCCCGAAGTTTCCCCCAGTACGTGAACCGCCCCGTGAAGGGAACTGCCGAAGAGGGTCAGGGTCCCGTCAAAGTCCGTCACCAGCATTCCCCTGTTCTGGAGCAGTTCCTCTTTGATCCTGTTCATTCCCCGTTCCTCCATAATAACGTTCTATCACTGCATCTGCTGCTGCCCAGGCGGCCTGTTCCGCCTCTTCATAAACTTCAAGCATCTTCCGGCCTTCTGCTGTAAGGGTGGAACCGTTTTTTCTCATACGGTGCAGCAGCTGTATGCCCAGCGCCGCTTCTGCCTGGCGTACGATCCGCCAGGCCTTGCTGTAAGCCATTCCCATATGCCGGGCTGCCAGGTTCAGTGAGGAAAACTGATCTACACCGTGAAGAAGATCCGCCACTCCCCTTCCAAAGTATTCATTTCCTTTATCCTCTCTGCGCTTGATACGCAGCCGGGCAATATAATAAAATTCATTCATCTGCGTTCCCCCTGCCTCTGTCCCTTCTCTTAGTTCTCTATCCTGCGCTTTCCCCGGTAGCAGGGCTCATCCTCTGGTTCTGCAGATTTCCAGGTACAGTTGAGTTTTCTCCCTTTCCACTCTCCGGGAAGCAGGCCTCCGGCTTTTTCCTCTATGCCTTTTTCCGTTGTCAGCCCCTCTATTTCCAGAATTTCTCCTTTCCTGGATATCCGGTAATCCACGATCCATGGGATCTGGAATATATAGTCATCAAGTTCTTCCATTTCTCTTCCTTCCCCAATCCTGCTGACGGAATCCAGCCGCCGCAGGCAGCAGCCGCAGGGACAGATTCCCGGCAAAAAGCGGCTTATGTCCCCTGTGCGGTAGCGAATCAGAGGCATAGCCCCGGCCTCTATGAGAGTCACTGTAAGCTCCCCCCACTCTCCTTCCGGTACTGCTTTTCCCTTTTCGTCTACAATCTCCCCAATAATATCATTTTCCCGCAGGTGCATACCCTGAAAAGCCGGACAGGTGACAGCACC
>ERZ1643251.1183-NODE-1183-length-30876-cov-7.968788_pt1 | contig 30876 bp, 32 predicted proteins | sample MGYA00579261_ERZ1643251 | MGnify/ENA primary metagenome ERZ1643251 (study PRJEB29033, sample SAMEA4952267) | chicken gut metagenome | biome: Broiler Chicken; feature: Gastrointestinal Tract; material: Caecum | place: Ireland | collected 2018 | study: Broiler... | reverse complement strand
AGGTTCATTTCTTCCACGGTAAACTGTGTCATGCTCATACCTCCATTTCTTTCTGTCTGGTCTTTGCCGCCGCCTTTTTCGGGGCGGCTTTCTCTTTGCCTGCGGCAAGCTGCGCCCGGACAGAGGGGCGGGGCTTGCGTATTCCTTTGCTCCTGTCCTCGCCTTTGGCAATCAGCGCATAGGTTCCGAAACGGTCTTTGCTTTTGGAAAAGGCAAGGGTCTGATAGGGCAGCATGGAAAACAGGCGGTCAGCGTCCTTTTCTGTGGCAAGCCGGACAAAATACGGGGACAGCTCCACCATGAAACGGGTCTTGTCCGGGCTGTTCGGCTCCTGCAAAGACTTCATTTTCTCCACCACGCGGCGGGCTTCCCGTTCTATCCGGTTATCGTGCAGCATGGTTACATGGGCTTTGAAATCCCCCGGACGCAGCTTTTCCCGGCTGTGTTGTTCCTCCATGAGTACGCCCCGCAGGGCTTCCGGGTCGTTCGGCTGTGCTTCAAAGCGTTCAAACTTCCCAAGCTGCGGGTCGGGGTTGCCGTCGAAATACTGTCCGGCGGGTATGCTGCGCTCCCCATGCTCATAAACAAGCGTGTAATTATCGGCAGGGACGGACTTTTCTATCACGCGCCGGAAGTGCTGCTCATAGTCAAGCTCATAGAGGTTGCCTTTGAGCTTCCCGTCCTCCTTCCCGGTCAGCTCCACCAGATAGGCAAGGACGGTATCGCGGGTCTGCTCCCCGTAAAACCGCCATGTGTTGTGCTGCCTTGTGTCCTTTAGGAAAACGTCGCGCTCCCGGACGCAGCAAGTCCCGGACGGGCGGGAAAACCAGAGGATTTTCCTGTCCTCTGCGCCGGGTCTTGCCGCCGCTTCCTGCAAAATCCGTTTGTCTATGTCAAAATCATCTTGATAAAATGCGGTGTTCTGCCGCATGATAGCGTCAAGGGACGCGATAACGTCCACGTTCTCAAACTTATTCAATGGTTCAGCTCCTTTCCAAGCCCTGTGACTTCTGCTTTGCGGGTTTCTTCTGCGCCGCCCGTTCCTTATCGGCTTTGAGCTGCGCCCGGATAGAGGGCTTCTTTTCCGGCTTCGCCGCCCTGCCGCGCTCCTTATCCGCTTTGACCGCGTTCGCCAGGTCAACAAGGGAAATGGTTTCCCCCGCCTTGACCTTTGCTTCCAGTTCGTCCACGGTCGGGGTGTTGTTTATCCGTCCGTCAATCATGTTGTAGTTTTGCTCAGTGGTCTGCTCGGCGGCTTTTAAGGGATTTTCCCGCTGCGGCTGTTTCTCCTGCAAAAACTCCGGTATCTGCTTAAAATCCCCACGGTCTACATAGTGGGCGGTGTCCTGCCCGTCCTGATGAAGCACGACGACATCAGAAACGGAAAGGCTGTGTCCTTTGAAATCTTTCGGGTGGTCGATATTGAACCGGGTAAAAATGTCGTCAAGGGACGTTCCCGGCACAAGGGGCGCGGTATAGACAAGCTCATAGTTCGCCCGGTCAACGGCAAGCCCCGCCGCCTGCAGGCGGTCGTAAGGCTCAAAACGGTAGTCCCGTGTTTCGTCCCCGTCCTTTAACTGGTAAATGGAAAAGGTGTCGTCCCGCCCGGTTTCCGGCTGCTCCTGCGCCTTTGCGTACAGTTCCTTTACCTGCCCCTCGGTCAGCTCCCCGGCATTGAGCTGCCCTAAAAGCTCCCGGCATTTCTCCGGCGTCCCGACATACAGCACGTCGCCAATCGCTGCCGTCCCGTCCCCCTGCGGTAGATAGGCTTGCAGGAAAGAGAGGTTTTCCCGGCTGTCGCTGCGCGGGTTGGCTTCTATCTTGTAAATGTATTCCGGCATAGCCGCTTTTTCCCTCGGCGCGTCTTTTGCCTTTGCTGTGGACTGCTGCGCCCGGATATGCGCCCTCTGTAAATCCGTGGGTTTCTCCCCGGAAAGGGGCTGTATGGATTTTACATAGTTTGCTGCAAAATAGGCGTTGCTGTTAAGCTGCCGCTGCCATGCTTCCGCTTTTGGTGACCAACGGAAGCCGTTGCTTTTCAGTTCTTCCCGTACCGCTGCGTCAGGCTTTTCGTCAAAGAAGATTTGCAGGCGGTTGTCCTGCGTATTCGCTTCCACCCTGCCGCCGTCAAATTTCCACCCGATAAATCCGGTTTCTTTCTGCTGCGTAAGGGATTTGATACGTTCTTTCACGCGCCGGATTTCTGCGTTGTTATTGGATAACGCCCATGCGGGATAGGGTGCGCGGTCATAGGAAGCCATACCTGCGATTAGCTTTCGCCCCTGTTCCGGCGAAATATGGGGGCAGCCGTCAAGGGTCTTGTGTTTGCGGTAGTAGGCGTTTACCGCTTTCATGGTTTCCTGCGATTTTTCCAGTCCGGCAAGTTTCTTTTCCAGTTTTTCAACGGCGTTCGGGTCGTCCGCGCTGATACCGCCCATTCCGGTACTGCGGATTTTATCAAGTAAGCTTTCGATTTCCCGGTATTCCTCCATGTTCCGGTCGTGAGCGGCGTTCTGTTTTTCTTTCTTCCCTGTGGGGAAATTGGAACCGCCTGCGATAAGGATAGAGGGAACACGCGCGTCAATCTCATAGCCCTTGTTTACGTTCGCTGCCAGTTTACGGGCGTAAGTATCAAGCAGGCTGTCTATTTTTTCGTGATACATGGGGTCTACACGCGCTTTTTGACGCTCGGCAAGCTGTACGGCTTCAAGGTTGAACTTTTCGCCTTGTTCCTGCTTTATTTCGTTGATTGCTTGTGTTATGATTTTTTGTAAGTCATTACATGTAGCATCTTCGTGCATAAATCCTCCTTTTCTGATGCATTGGCTTATCATCAGTATAAGAGGATGAAGACCTGTATGTAATGGCTTTTTTAATTTGACTAGGATTGGCTATTTTAGCCTGACACTAGATGGTTATTTTAACCCGACGCTAATACTATCTTCTATTTCAACTTTCAATGCGGCACTGCTCTGACCGCTGAAATAGATAATTCTTTCTCCGTAGATTTCCTTTAATTCCTCATACAGATACTGTGCTGTCTCTGTAGATTCGGTAAAAACAATCGCCTTTTTACCTTTCATCAGCGGATTCGTTGTGAGATTCCGCTTAAACTCATCCAGCTTTGGATCATGGCCAATCAATGACCAGATGAACTGCATGGATTTCAGCTGTGCCAAATCTGCCTGTAAATCACGGAAAAACTGGGAAGAAAATTCCTTCGTCTCAAATTCCATGACATCCTGCTGTTCAATTAAATACATCAGTTTCTGTGTATTGCCATCATCCAGTAGGTCATACACATTTACTTTCTTGCTTATATAGATTTTTCCGGTCTTGGACATTTCAATAAACTTTTCATAGGATTCAATGAAACGCTCCAATGTCTTACGGAATGCATAAAAACTGCTTTCCAGACGCTTTACAAGGATACCTTTCATAAATCCACCCATGTTACGTTGCGCAGCAAGCATGGTTGCATATTTCTTTTTATCTTTCAGATATAACAACGGCGTGTAACGAGCATATTTGAAATCCTTAATGATATTGATGGTCTGAGAGAACGCATCATCCGTTTCCTCATCAAAGGAATAAATAATCTTCTCCGGACTTCCTGCTTTCGGAAAGGTCAGCCCCTGTTTTGCAAGGTCGTCTGCATAGTACTGCTGAATTTCACTTCTGGTACGACGAATCATTACCTCCCGAATCAGCTTATCACGGATTATTTCTGAGTTTTCTCTAAGCTGTTCCATATATGCAGCAGAACCTTTTGGTTTCTTTGCAAGTTTTGCATTTAAGCCCCGGAAAAAGCCTTCGATATTTTTAATACCATTGATTGTGCCACTTTGCTTTGCCTGGAACAGATAAATCTGATTTTCTACATCACTGGTATAATTGTTAATAGGTGTTGCAGAAATTAAAATAACCTTCTTTCCACGACAAATCTGATGCAATTCTGTAAATGCCTCTGTGCCGCTATTACGGAAACGATGTGCTTCATCAACAAACACATAAGAGTACTTATCAGTTCCCTTGGCAATAATCTTGTCCAGTTTACCAAGTGACTCCACATCACAACGGGCAACATCAAATTCCTGCAAAACACTTTTCCAGTAATCGACCAGTACAGGCGGACACACAATCAGCTTATACGTATTTCTGTTGAAACTGTTTGCAAGCATGGCACAGATATAAGTTTTACCAAGACCTACAACATCCGAAATAAATACGCCATTATACGCATCCAGTTTCTGTCTTGCCTGTGTTACAGCATCAATCTGATACTGCAAGCGCATATATCCTTCTGGAAGCAATGTTTCAAAATTCTCTTTATCTGCATTGATTTCTTCTTTAAAGAATTTAGAGACTTAGTACTATTAGAATTTTCTTCCCCTGTTACAAATGTTCCTATACCTACGCCGACTCTTGGTAGCACAGACGATATTCATGTAGGAGAAGAAATCTACATCTTAGGCTTTCCACATTGTGTTGAGGGTAGGCGTGTTTTAACTATGCAAAACGCAATGATTGGCTCAAAAATACTGATAAATAGCGCTGGAATCAAGTCTAAATATTGCGTAATAAATACACAGACACGACCTGGACAATCTGGTTCCATGATTTATTCCAGAACTCAAAATAAAATTATCGCTGTTTTAATCGGAGCATTTGCTTCCAACTCTGGTATATCTCTCGGCGGTATTAATCCAAGAGAGTTACATCAAACCACACAATGTATTTCTGCTGAATACATATCAAAAATGATTGGAGAATAACTATGAACATACCTGAATTAAGAACTGAAGAATGGATTGAAGTTTTAGAACCATTTCAGCAAGAGATAATTAAAGAACTTTTATTAAACAATTCAGAGGAAACCGCCATGGAATTATGGCTGACCGTATCCGGACCAGAACATACTTCTTCGTTCGGCGGAACTGGGAAAAACGATTATCTGAAAGCTTTTAAACAAGAATTTGACATGCTAATTCTTGGTGATGAAAAATACCACGATATTATAAAAGAATTTAACGAACATTTAACCGTTTCAAAATTTTTCGTTGTTGGCTTTATTTCAACAGCTTTGGCTGAATCTTTAGGAGTAGCTGCTGGAGTAGTTGCACCGTTAATAGTTCTTGCATTAGGTACAATTGGCAGAGTAGGGTTAAACGCATACAGAAATACCATTTCCACCGAACATAACAATTAATCTAACGCTATACAAAGTGCTGAATATTAATCAAAACATTCAGCACTTTTCATTTATGAGTCTTTCTTCACTGTAAATATTGCAGTTATTACATAATCGCTCGATAGCGAGCACAATAAAAATTCCAGTCAGATGAAGTCGAAATTCAGTTTATTTTCCATCAAAATAAAAATGGCGAAGTGCTTATCGTAACACTCCGCCGAAAGCCTAACCGGTTTGAGCAAAAAATGCTTGGTTAGGTCTGCTTTACTATTTTATGCAGCTCTGCTGCATTTATACACTTAAATGTGCTTTCCAATCCACCGGAAGATTCATTGCTGCAAGACTGACTACACCAATATTATTTTGAATCAGCTTATCAAAAACATCTACAAATACTGTCCACTCCTCATCGGATGAACGCAGATACTTCATCGCCAGCAGGATTTGATACAAACCATTATGTACCGGCGGTGGTGTAACTTTATCTGCGTCCAGAATTTCCGGTGTCGTATGTATTGTGCGATTGTAAATTCTGGAATTATGAGCGCACATATTACGCAAGACCGAAACGCCCTGTATCCATGAAGCAAGCATTTTCTGTGATGGATTTACCAAATTTCCCTTTTTTGATTTATATTGGTAATTAGCCGCTAATATAGAATACGAACTTCCAGTACCTGTTTTCAAATTCTTAATTATCTTCGATAACGTACCAAATGAAAGAACTTCAACAGCTGCCCATACAGGCACCTCTCCATCATGATTATCAAAATTATGTTTGATAAACACATCATTAGAGCGAGCAATTTCTGACGCTACTGTAGACATATTCTGCCAATACAGTTTTTTCTCTTTGAAAATCGATGAATCCTGCAAAACAAGCGGTTCTCCGTGTATAAGCAACGATTCCACTAATCGTACTCTCAAAGCCACTTCAATCTTGGAAATCATTGAAAAAATCAACGCAGATAATTCCTGATCAAACTGATACAGCTTTAAAATATCTTCAAACTTTGTTCCTGGAACATACTTCTTTGAAGCATTATCATATAAATGAAACGAATATCCACGCAAACGGTAAAATCCAACTGACTTTAATGCCTTTTCTACGTCCGCACGAGAAGTAATTACCATTCCTGCATCAATATATGTTTGTATCTGCTGTGCTATTGTTAATATTTGTTTTGGATATTGATACATAAAACACCCCATAAATGAGAAAGTCCCACCGGGTTGCGCATGAAAATCAGAGGCGTGGTGGGTTCTGTTACTACCATTATACAACTTTTATTGTGGCTGTCAAGATTCCTTTTCAAAAAAGAATACAAGCTTCCTCTATTTCCTACGGTACATACCTGTTACACGAAGTGTAACAGGTATGTACCGTAGTGTCAATCATTTCGTAGCTTTCATTACCTCTTCGTTTCGTAGCTTTCATTACCTCTTCCTATTCATCTTTGTCTAAGTGCATCATACCACTATGTTATCAAATAAACTGGAATTTAAATTTTATTCATCATCATATTGTAATGGTCGATATGACCTAATTTTTCAAATACCAATTTAAATACTCTTTTATAATTTTCTATATCTCCATCGTCCGGAGTAAAAATTAAATCTTCAAACACAGAATGTGAACCATCATTTATAAAAGAAACCAACGCCTTACAAATAATTTTATCTGTACCTTCAATTTGATTGATACATTTCTCGTAATCAATCCCACCGATAATCATGAAATAATGTTCTAAAATGCGTCGCATAACATTCATAAGCATATTAGCCGACCCGACATTCGCATTTTTCAATTCTTTCCACAATAATTCATATGAAGTTTTTATCGGATTAGTTTCATATTCTTGAATCGTCGTTTCTTCTGCTACTTTTCTCAGAATATAGTATCGAGTCTGCGTAGAAGGTAAAGGCTGCATATTCTTTATTACAGCAGACGAGTTCCCATTTGCCAATGAAACTAAAAAATCCGGGAACCTGTTTTCTTAATCGCTTACCAAATCCAGTACAAAGATACATAAGCATTTCACCTCGCCACTACTAAAATCTGATCCGCATGTTCAATCGTTGCCAGACGATGAGCGATGACGATCACTGTTTTCCCGATAGGCAGCTCACTGATAGCTTACTGTATCAGATACTCATTTTCAGGGGCAATTCTTTCTGCTGCCTCGTCGAGACTCAAAGCATTGCTGTAACGATCCCCACTGCAAGGCAGGCAGGTATTCCCAATAACATGCCAATGATCAGCCATATCAGATAGGAATCTCTAAACCCTCTCTGAAATGTATGATCACCATTAAAAAATTTCAGAACAAAAGCAAATATGAACACAAAAATGATCATAGCTGCCGCTTTCCGTATAATATCCCCTCTGGTAAACCGCTGTTTTCTTTTTTCAATCAAACCTAATTCCATACACCTGTCCCGGATAGCAGGGGGATAATCTCCCACCGAGGTCAGTGGATCTTTCAGCGTAAGGGCCACTATTATAATAGTAAACAGGATTATCCCTATCAGGCTTTCAATGAAAATGACCATCTTTTTTCTCCCCAATATCTTTTATATTGCTTCTCCCATCTAATATAGCAAAATATAAATGGATATTTCTATAATTTCATTATAGTTAGTTTTAACTAACATATCAATAAATCCCTTTTACTTAATCTCTTTTAAAGTGCACTGTTACACAAGATTATCTTCCCTGATTTTTCACTTTCTCCAAAATGTCACCAAAAATCGAACAACTTTATTGATAAATTCGTTCAATTTAAGTATAATAATATTGAACTATACATCTTACAAACATAGGAGGTGCGATCCATGTCAATTACTGCAACAGAATTAAAGTTAAATCTCGGCAAGTATTTAAAACTGGCAGAACATGAAGATATTTTCATTACACGAAACGGTAAGGTTGTGGCAAAACTTTCTAACCCCAATGCTGACCGCACGGAAATGGCAAAATCACTCCTTGGTGTCATTCCTTCCGATATTACTGTAGAAGAAGCACGGAAAGAAAGGATCTCCAATATATGAAAGTCTTAATCGATACCTGTGTCATAGTAGATGTCCTCCAAAAACGAGACCCTTTCTATCAGGCAGCCATGGAAATCCTGCTTGCTATATCCAATCGGAAATGCACTGGTGTTCTGACGGCAAAATCCATCACCGACATTTATTACATCCTGCGGCGAGGTATCCATAATGAGGGAGAGGTACGTAGACTGGTCCGTATTCTCTTTACACTTTTTGAAGTAGAAGATACCTTTTCTACGGATTGTGAAGTTGCTTTGGACTCTCTCATAAAGGATTACGAAGACGCCATCATGGTACAGACTGCTTCCCGTATCGGTGCAGACTGCATTGTGACCAGAAATTTAAAGGATTACAAGTTGTCATCCCTTCCAGTCTTTTCCCCGGAGCAGTTTCTCACGAAACTTGCAGAAGAGGAAAATATAGAAGAATAGAAATATTTAAGAAGCCCAGGCTCAAAAAAATGCGGAACCTGGGCTTAAAATTTATCAAAATCCTTCTACGCCTCTGCCTCCGTCTAAACACCCCACCTCAGACTTTCCTGCTGGATATGATACAATCTCTGGTACAGGCCCTTCTTTTTCATCAGCTCTTTATGGGTTCCTCTTTCCACCAATTTCCCCTCCTCCAATACAAAGATCTGATCAGCGTCCGCCACTGTGCGCAGCCGGTGTGCGATCATAATCACCGTTTTCCCTTCAACCAGCTTTGCAATCGCTTTCTGAACGAGAACTTCATTTTCCGGATCCAGGGAGGCTGTGGCCTCATCAAGGAGAATGACAGGTGCGTTCTTTAGTAGTGCCCTTGCAATGGAAATGCGCTGGCGCTCTCCCCCGGATAAGGTGCTTCCGTTTTCACCAAGAACAGTCTGGTAGCCATCGGGCATTTCACGGATAAATTCATCACAATAAGCAGCCTTTGCCGCAGCGATCACCTGTTCATCTGAAGCATTTGGATTTCCAATCCGGATATTGTTTATAACTGTATCGTTAAACAGCGAAACATCCTGGAAAACGAAAGACATATAAGACATTAAGCTTTCAGGCTCTATTGTTTTGATATCTTTCCCTCCTACTGTAATCTTTCCTTTTTGGACATCCCAAAAACGGGCAATCAGCTTCATTACAGTGCTTTTTCCGCTGCCGGAAGGACCAACGAATGCGAAAATGCTGCCCTGGGGTATTTTGCAGGAGACATCCTTGAGCACATCCTCCTGATTGTAGGCAAAGGTAACATGGGAGAGTTCAATATCACAATTTTCCACGGTCTTTTCCTCTCCTGCCATAGCCGGAGTTGTCAGAAGGGTACGCATACGGTTTGTAACAACATTCAGATTCAGCAAAGAAGACAGATTTGCAAGGATAGAAAGAATGGGACCGTAAATGCGGGTTACCATCAACAAAAACATCAGCAATGGAATCAATTCAATCTGATCTCTTGTAAGCAAAATTGCGCCCACGAAAATTGTAATTCCAATGCCCGCCTGCAATACCATGCTTGCACCGGACATAAAGATGCCAACAGCCATTTCCACTTTTACCGCTATTTTTTTCATAGCAAGAAGTGCATGATCCAAGGTCTTGAAGCGAGAGCCCCTTAAGCCACAGGATTTGATGATTTTCATACCTTCCAGATATTCCTGGACCTGATCAGAAGCCTTTAACTTTGCATCAACTTGTTTTTCAAATAACCGTATCTGGCGTTTACGGCTTAACCAGATGATCAAAAATGCAATGGGTACAGTACAGAATACACACAGAGCTAATCTCCAGTCGAAGAACGCAAGAAGAATACAGGTAATCGTCACCGTAATTCCATTTGCAATCAATGGGGGGATCGTACTGCTGAGCAAGGATTCCATACTGCTGCAGTCGGCCATCATGCTTGTGGTAAGTTCCGATAAATCCTTTGTGTTAAAAAAACTCATAGGGAGCTTTCGCAAATGATCAGCGATACGAAGCCTTGTGGCGTTGGACTCCTGATAAGAAGCGATATAGGTCTTCCGGTAATCATTTTTGGCCGCCAGAAATACCAGTATTGCAGAAAGGATCCCTGCTCCCCATAACAGCCAGATATGATTCCACTGTACAGACCCTCCATTTGCTACAGGAATTAATATTTCGCTAAAAATCATTACAGTAACACAAAAAGGAAGAAGCATAGCCAGATTCGTCAAAGTGCAGGCGAAAACGGCCTTTTTTAAATCCTTATATCCTTTCTCTGATAAAAAGAGGACCTTCTGTAATTTTCTCATTTATCACACCGCCTTTCCGCTGATCTTCCAATTGATGGCTTCTGTATAATGCTTCCACATCCGGGCATAACAGCCGCCTGCTGCAACCAGCTCCTCATGTTTTCCCGTCTCTGCCAAACGCCCCTTTTCCATAACAAGGATCTTATCTGCATTGCGGATTGTAGAAAGTCTGTGTGCAATGATAATGACCGTCTTTCTCTCCATGAGTTTTTCAAAAGCCTTCTGTATCAGATACTCATTTTCCGGGTCGCTGAATGCAGTTGCCTCGTCCAGGATAATAATGGGAGAATCTTTGATAATGGCCCTGGCAATAGCAATCCTCTGGCGCTCGCCGCCAGACAGATGTACGCCTTTCGTTCCCACAACTGTATGATAGCCCTCTGGCATTTTTGAGATAAAATCATGGCACTGGGCTGCCTTAGCCGCTGCGATCACCTGCTCTTTTGTAGCATTTTCATTTCCCATGCGGATATTGTCCAAAATACTCTGCTTAAACAGAAAGACATCCTGAAACACAAAGCTGACCTGATGCATAAGTTCCTCCTGGGCCATATTTCGTATATCCACACCTCCAATGGTAATCTTCCCCTCCGATACATCCCAGAACCGGGAGATCAGATTGGCGATGGTGCTTTTTCCCCCTCCGGAGGGCCCCACGATCCCGGTAATCTGCCCTTGCTTTGCGGTAAAAGTTACATCTTCCAGGGCTTTTTCTTCGCTGTTCCCTGTATAAGTAAAACTTACATGATTAAAAGCCACATCCTCTCCCTTTGGTTTTTGTGGATGTGAAGTTTCCGGCATTTCCGGAATATTCAGGATTTCATCCATGCGGGCCACATTCCCATCAATCTGCATAAAGGACTCTGAGATATACATGATTTTATTCAGGACCCCGGCAATGGCCGGAACAAACAGCAGGTAGAAAATAAATTTCATGGCAAATTCTGTGAAATCGGAAGTATTGGAGCCCATGAGAATACCTACAGGTACAAGGAGCAAATAGATATTGTTGATAATAGTTGTGAATGCAGGCATACAATTCTGCCATCCAAGAGAAAATTTTAATACCCATTCTGTATAGCCGCTGATGGCCTCCTGCAGCTTTTTAAAGGAGGAAGCCGTCTGATTAAACACCTTTACAACAGACATTCCTCTCACATATTCAACCGAAGCATTATTCATTTCCTCAGAAGCCTTTTGATATTTGGCCATATTCTCTTTCATAGCTCCGCTGCCAAACCCTATAAATTCAACAGCAAAGGCCAGAAGGATTCCCACAAGTGAAGCCAAACCAAAACGCCAGTCTACGGTCAAAAGCAGGATCACCATAACAATCGGGGCAGTTACAGAGGCAACAAAATCAGGAAACTGGTGGGCGATAAATCCTTCCACGCTTTCTATGTTTTCATCCATGATCTTACGCAGACGCCCGCTGCCGATAGTGAGATGATAACCTAAAGGAATTTTTGTGATATGATCGGCAAATAAGACTTTCAGATCATAAAGAGTGCCAAAGGCTGCCATATGGGAGCTGAAAATAGCCAGAAAATAAAGCAGGATATTTGCAAGAATCCCGGCAAGGGCCATCCACCCATAGCTCATAACCCTTCCCATATCCAGTCGTCCTAAATCCGGGAATACCCCGATAATGGAACGGATCATAAAATAAACCCCAATGTACGGGATAAATGAAGCTATAGCTGCAAGAGAAGAAAGTACAGCCGCCAGGATGATCAGTCCTTTCCGGTCCGAAGCCAGCTCCATGCAGCGGGCCAGACCCGTCTTGGGCTTTGCCCCTTTTGAATTTTTCTTTGACATAACACGAAACCTCCTAACTAAAATAATGGCGTAGTTAGCGTTTTCTAACCACGCCATTATTTTACTGTTTCCAGTCAGTTCCTTCTACTCTGTTCCTTTATTTACAGGCTAAAAATAGCCCATTTCTTCTATTTTTTCTTCCGATAATCCTTTGGGAGAACCCCATAAACCGATTGAAACGCTTTTGCAAATTTGCTGGCGTTACTGTATCCCAATTCCAGAGCAATATCTCCGATCTTTTTATTTTCATTCAAAAGGATATCCGCCGCAAGGTTCATTTTATATTTTTTCAGATAAGCATAAGGCGTATCACCATAAATATGAGAAAAAACCTTATGAAATACTGTAAGGCTCAGATGTGCTTCTTTCGCCAGATGTTCCAATGAATTTTTCTCATCCAAATGCTGTACCAGGTAATCCCGGATTGCTTTTGCAGCCTGTATCTGCCCCTTATCAAAATATTGGAAATCACAGCCATTCACCTGGGTGAGCTGATCCATATGATAAAGGAGCTCAATAGCCTTGATCCTGAAATATCCCACATGCTCACGGCCCTTCGCCTCATATATTTCAGAAAACAGATGTTGAAGTTTCTTCGGGGTCTGTCCGGTATACCACTTCTTTTCAATCCCCAGTGTTTCTCCGATCTTATCAAGATCAATAGGAATTTCCCCCATCATTTTCCTGGTAGACATAGACAGGGTCTGCTTATCGATCACCAGGCTTACGGCAAAACACTTTTTTAACGGAAAGGAAAAAGACACTGGCAGGTATTGTGTGCCTGCAACGCCAAAATATCCCTCCGGTAAATAGGAGACTGTATGATTGGCAAACTCACATTCATATCGTCCTTTCTGGCAATGGGTGATCTGGATAATATCCGGATTGAATTTCTGTGAGGGCATAGTCTCGGCTGTATCGAAATCTAAAAAACAAAGCTGTATTCCGTCAAAGAGAAAATAATTTGTAATGATCCCACGGCCCTGACAGCCGTAGTCCACCACAATGTAATCTTCCCTTTGTTCCATGATCTTTGCTTGTGTGCCATACCATTCCTGTTTGAAATGAGGACTCATCGTACGCTGGTACTGATCTAAATCAGCATAAGCTACTTTTGCTTTTTCACTCATTTCTCTTTCACCGAATCTATCCATTTTTCAATTGCTTCCGCCAAAACAAACTGCTGCTTCAAAACAGCTATGCCGGTTGCCGGAATTTCCGGTAGATTTTCCTTTTCCCGTATATTCTGTTCCAGATAACTTTTCAGCTCTTTTACATTCTCTTCTATACTATCTATACACTGCTTTCGCTTTTCTGATGAAAGACTGTCCAGATTGACAATGACTGCATTAAAGTCCAGGAAAATATGGATAGGCTTAGCAGAGATCTCCATCATCAGCTTTTCAAATTCTTGCTTTCCCGTATCTGTCAGCGAATAAATTACCTTTTCCGGCATTTTTCCTTCTTTTGTTTTCTTACTGAAGAAGCGCCGACATTTCCTGCATATAGGTGGGAATATCCAGTCCCTGAGGACAATGTGCCGTACAGCTTCCACATCCCACACAGGCTGCAGGCTGTTTCTCTTTCTCTAATGCTTTCAGCCGATGCAGTCTCCAGACTGCCATATTCTTGTCCCCTAAGGCTGCCCCTTCATCCCGATAGTCATTATAAGCGGAAAGCAGTGAGGGGATATCCAGTCCCTGGGGGCAGTTATCGCAGCAATACCGGCAGCCGGTACAGGGAACTGCGATTTTTTTCCGGAGTTTTTCACTGATCCGGGCTAACTGTGAAAGTTCTGCCCCGGTCAGGGATTGTCCTGAATCTGCTGTGATAATATTTTCCTTTACCTGCTCCATATCTGACATGCCGCTGAGGACCACGGCGATCCCCGGAAGATCCATGACAAATCTGAGAGCCCATGCAGCCGGTGAACCATCGCCTTCCGGCAGAAGCTCCATACAGTCTTCTGGCAGACTGGCCAGCATTCCCCCATGAACAGGTTCCATTACCATAACAGGCACATCATGCTCTCTCAGGATTTCATACTGCTGTTTTGCTGTTCCCTGATACCAGTCATAATAGTTAAGCTGTATCTGCACAAAATCCCAGCTGTATGTTTCCAGCAGTCTGCGCAGACAGTCCGGCGTGCCGTGAAAAGAAAATCCGAAATGCCGGATCTTTCCCTGTTTCTTCTGCTCCTGAAAATAAGATATGCAGCCGCAGCTTTCGTAGTCGGCTGCCGTCAGATCTGTGATACCATGAAGAAGATAGAAATCAATATACTCCATTCCAAGGCGGGCAAGCTGATCCTGAAACTGGAACTGGTAGTCCAGATTTGCCTGCACATTAAATTTGTCCGCTACATAATAACTGTCACGGGGATATCCGGAAAGGGCCCGTCCCAAAATAGTTTCTGATTTTCCGCCGTGATAAATATAAGCCGTGTCATAGTAATTCACCCCATGGGCCATACAATAGTCAATGAGCTCCCGGGCCTTTGGTTCGTCAACGGGCTTTGCAAGTCCCGGTTCCGTCTGAGGCAGCCGCATGGCTCCCAGCCCCAGCTTGGAAAGCATGATGTTCTCTTTAAATTCTGCATACTTCATACTTAGGTTCCCCTTTCTTTTATCGCCTGATCCCATCCCAGCACATTTGGAAGACCATTTCAAAGTCTACCTTGGGAAGCATAGATTTTTCTTTTCGCCACTCTTTGAAAATCTGCTGGATAGGATAATAACAAAAGCTGATCAGAAGAACCGGCGAGGTCTGCTTCAGGATTCCTTCCTCTATTCCCCGCTGAAAAATCTTTACCGTATCTCTGTTATACTGTTCCAGTTCCTCTATCATCTCATCGGTTGCCATGGGGGAATTGCAGGCCTGTTCTATAAATAAAAATTCTTCCGTATACTCCTGCATATAATGAAACAGGTTCTCACAAAGCTTTCTGACGGCTTTTTCTACACTCTCTTCTGAGGCAATATCCTTACTGCATTTCTCTGTCATCTGCTTTTTCACATCCATATAGACCTTACGGAACATATCCTCCTTATTCTCATAATAGACGTAGAGAGTTGCAGGGGATATCCCCGTGGCTTTTGCGATTTTTGACATAGATATATTGGCGAAACCAATCTCATTGATCAGTCTGACGATGGCATTCGTGATCGCCGCTTTTTTATTCTCATCTTTCCTTCTCATATGGTTATTATAACCGAATGTTCATTTATTTTTAACAGAAAATATTTTTTCCAACGTCACAAGTACCCCGTCTTCTTCATTAGAAGGGCATATATACTTTGCCGCATCTTTCACGTTTTGCGGAGCGTTCTCCATAGCATAGCTATATCCGCAGTAATTCAGCATTTCTATATCATTTCCTCCATCTCCGAAGGCAGCGCACTGCTCCGGAGAAATCCCCCAGCGTTCTACAAGTCTTTTAAGGCCGGAAGCCTTATGACATCCAGGTACGATCAAGTCAATATATCTTTATTCTGTCTTTTTTTATCTCTATTCTGCCATTTACGCCGGTATTCCAAGGGGGTATATCCTGTAAGCTCCCGAAAGATCCTTCCGAAATAGCTGGGGTTTCCCAGCCCGCAGGCGTATCCGATCTCTGTTATGGGTGTTTGGGTATCTGCCAGCATCTGCCGGGCTCTTTGTATACGGTAACTTTTTATATACTCAACAGGGGTCATATGCAGATGATTCCGGAAAGCCCTGTAGCACTCTCTTTCACTTAAAAAAGCAACTTCTGCAAGCTCCGGAATAGAGATCTTTTCAGAATAATGTTCATGGATATGTACCATCATTCTCTTGATCTTATCGTCTGTTCCATTGGCAGATCCTGTTTTATCCTGAAGTATGGGAGCGCATAACTGGAACAGGCGCAGCCATATCTGGGACAGTGCCTCTCTTATCTTTATTTCATAGCCAAACTCCTCTTCTGACAGGAAAAAGGCTTTGCGGATCAGATCGATAACCCCGGCCTGTTCTGGCACCTTGGGATTTAATGGGAGAATCTCAATCTGGGAAGAAGTAGTAATGGGCATAATATATTTCTGTTCAATCCTGCTTCCATGATCGCCCGCAAGTAATTTCGGTTCAAAAATATGGAGAAATTATATATTTTTCTCCATATGAGTCTGGATTTCCGTCATATGCAGTACATTTGAATTCACCATACCGGCCCAGCCGGCGGAAAAAACCATGGTTTCATTGGGCGTATGGTATTTTAACTGGCCGCTTTCCATGTAGAACAGCTCTATGGCGTTATGCCAGTGCCAGGGTACAAAAGGCTCCCGGTAATCATCCAGTTCTGCCTGTGAAGCCACATATGGAAAATCTGTAGTCTCATATGGCAGTTTTTCTTCCTTACTGCCTGTCTGAAATTCTAAATTGCGGGTAATTCTCATTTAGATACCTCCATGGGCTAATTGTAACATATCTGCGCCTGGAAGGTGAATGATAAGGCATTTTTTTCTCTCACTATCCGGAAGGGGTTTCCAATTGACAAACCTCACCCCAACTGCTAATATTTTTCTGATAAAATAATAAAGAAGCGCAATGCTTCCGCGCCAGAAAGGATCTGTTCCCATGAATCATCTTAAAAAAATATACTGCAGGACCTTTCAGACAGGACTGAAAATAGCACTGCCGTTCCTGCCCTATCGAAAGCCTAAAATCGTCAACAGTGTGAAAGCCCTGCCGGAAGTCATTCAAAAGAAAAAATGCAGCAAAGTTCTGATCATCACCGATGCAGGTATACGAAAGCTGGGGCTGACCGCTCGTCTTGAAAAAGCCCTTGATAACGCTGGTATTCCCTACTGCATCTATGGCAAAACTGTAGCCAATCCCACCACCGACAATGTAGCTGAGGCCGTGGCCCTTTATCAGGATGAAGGCTGCGACTGCATCATCGGTTTCGGCGGCGGCTCCAGTATGGACTGTGCCAAAGCAACAGGAGCCCGTATTGCTAAGCCAAAGCAGTCTCTGGCAAAAATGAAGGGAATATTAAAAGTACATAAAAAACTGCCCCTTTTAATGGCGGTTCCCACTACTGCAGGTACGGGAAGCGAAACAACGCTGGCTGCGGTCATCACCGATGCCCAGACCCGGCATAAATATCCCATTAATGATTTTTCTCTGATTCCCAGGTATGCGGTCCTGGATCCCAAGGTTACCTTAAGCCTTCCGCCTTTTATCACTGCCACCACAGGCATGGACGCGCTGACCCATGCAGTAGAGGCTTACATCGGAAATTCCACTACCTATGGAACCCGCAAAGACGCCTTTCTGGCAGTACAGCTGATTTTTGAAAATATCTATACTGCTTATGAAGACGGAAACAACGTGGAAGCCCGCCGCAATATGCTCCACGCCTCCTTTTACGCTGGCTGTGCATTTACTAAGTCCTATGTAGGATATGTCCATGCCATCGCCCACTCTCTTGGCGGAGAATATAACGTTCCTCATGGCCTTGCCAATGCTGTGATCCTGCCCATGATCCTGGAAGCCTACGGAGAGAAGGTTCACAAAAAACTGGCCCGCCTGGCTGTGGCTGCCGGCGTTGCTGATAAAGACACTCCTTGTGAGGAGGCGGCCCTGCAGTTTATCCAGGCCATTAAAGACATGAAAAAGCACTTCGGCATAGGCGACCATATTCCGGAAATCCAGGAAACCGATATTCCCAAGCTGGCCCACTATGCGGACAAAGAAGCGAATCCTCTCTATCCTGTTCCCGTACTGATGAACGGGGCAGAGCTGGAGCCCTTTTACTATATGCTGATGGAGGAGAAAACATCATGACTGAAAAGGAAATTAATGATATCGTTGTCAAACAGAGAAAATATTTTCAGACTGGAGCTACCCTTTCTGTCAATACACGGATTTCTGGTCTGCGCCGGCTCTACACAGCAATTTCTCAAAATGAAGAAAGAATTCACGATGCGCTGCGAAAAGATCTTGGAAAGAGCGGATTCGAGAGCTATATGTGTGAGACCGGTCTGGTCTTAGAAGAGATCAGCTATATGCTGAAACATATCCGCAGGTTTTCCAGGGAAAAAAGAGTTCATACACCCCTCTCCCAGTTTCACTCCCGCAGTTATAAGAAGCCCTCACCTTACGGCGTAACGCTGATCATGAGCCCATGGAATTATCCTTTTATGCTGACCCTTTCCCCTTTGGTGGATGCACTGGCGGCAGGAAATACTGCAGTGGTAAAACCCAGCGCCTATTCTCCTCACACCAGCAATGTGATCCAGCATATCCTGTCCAAATGCTTCGATCCTCAGTATGTGGCTGTGGTAACCGGCGGACGGGCAGAAAATACCTGTCTTCTCCGGGAACATTTTGACTATATTTTCTTCACCGGCAGTCAGTCTGTAGGAAAAGAGGTCATGCGAAACGCTGCGGAGCATCTGACTCCTGTTACCCTGGAGCTGGGAGGTAAAAGTCCCTGTATCGTAGATCAGACTGCGGATATCAAACTTGCCGCAAAGCGTATTGTTTTTGGAAAATATCTGAACTGCGGACAGACCTGCGTGGCTCCTGACTATGTGTACTGTCACCATTCTGTAAAAGACAGGCTGATCAAAGAAGTACAGGACCAGATCCAAAAGCAGTATGGAAAAGAGCCTCTTCAGAATCCCGATTATGGAAAGATCATCAATGAAAAACATTTTGACCGTATTCTTGGGCTGATCGATGAGAAGAAAATTGTACAGGGCGGAAAGGCTGACCGGAAAACACTCCAGATTGAACCTACGGTCCTTGACAATGTATCCTTTTCTGATGGGGTCATGCAGGAGGAAATCTTCGGGCCTCTCATGCCTGTCCTGACCTACGACAGCCTGGAGGAGGTTATCCGCACTATTAATTCCATGCCCCATCCCCTGGCCCTTTACTTCTTTACCTCTGATAAATCAGCGGCGAAAGAAGTTACTTCCCGCTGCGGCTTCGGCGGAGGATGTATTAATGATACTATCATTCACCTGGCTACTACAGAAATGGGATTCGGCGGATTTGGCGAAAGCGGTATGGGCGCTTACCATGGAAAGACTGGTTTTGACACCTTCACCCATTATAAAAGTATTGTAGATAAAAAGACCTGGCTGGACCTGCCTATGCGTTACCAGCCTTACCAGAAACTCCATGAAAAAATGGTGCGTTTTTTCCTTAAATAACAGAATATCCCCTGTGGAAACAGTGTTTTCAAAGTGATGTGCCTGTTTCCCCAGGGGATATTTTTCTTCGCCTTTTCGTAAATTTCAAAGGCTGTTTCCTTATTTTACCTCCACCAGTTCAATGCGGAAGTTCAATTCTTTTCCTGCCATTTCATGATTAGCATCGAAAGTGATGGTTGTTTCATCCTTTTCCGTTACTGTAACAGGGAAAGGCTGTCCATACTGATTCGACAGGTATACCCTCTGTCCTGCCTGAAGGTCTTCAGAACCTGGAAGCTGTGCGATCTCCAGAGTAAAGACAGCATTGGGATCCGGCATGCCGTAAGCTTCTTCGGGCATCAGATGAACATCTACTACCTGTCCTACTTCCATATCTGCAACAGCTGCATCAAATCCCCGGATCATCTGGCCTGCACCACAGATGAATTCCAGAGGTTCTCCCCTGTCATAAGAAGAATCAAACTGGGTTCCATCGTTGAAGGTGCCTCTGTAATGTGTACGGCAGGTTTTGCCTACATTGCGTCCGGTCAGTGCGGGACCGCTTCCGCAGGAACCGCCGCAGTTTCCTCCGCAGGAATGTCCCTCTTCATGGTGGCCGCAGCTGTGGCCTTCCTCATGATGGTGGTCACAGTTTGCTCCGGTAGATACCAGTTCTCCTTTCAGATAAGCCTCTACTGCCTGATCTACATCGCCCTGAGCTCCTGCACACAGTTCTACTCCGGCCTCTTCAAGAGCTGCCTGAGCACCTCCGCCGATGCCTCCGCAGATCAGTACATCTACATCCTGTTCAGCTAAAAGCCCTGCAAGGGCTCCATGTCCTGTGCCGTTGGAACCGATCACTTCGCTGGAGATTACCTTGTTATCCTCAACCTCATACACTTTAAAAAACTCAGTTTTTCCAAAATGCTGAAATATGTTTCCATTGTCATAGGTTACTGCTATCTTCATGTTTCGTCCTCATCTTTCCTCTTTATTCCAATATACAGCCGGGTGTTTTCGACTGTCTTTCTGCAGGCTTTCAGCCTCTTCTAACATTATCTCCATTCATGGATTAATGTCAATACTCTATGAAAAATTCATCCGAATCTTCTGCTCAAAATACCGGGGTGATGCCTAATAATTCCAAAGTCCTCTGGTCTCTTCTCCCGCCGTAGTATTTCTCAATCACCTTGGTAAATACCCCGCCTTTTCCTTCCGCCTCTTCGAATAATGTCATAGAAGAAAGCAGCTTTAGATCGTCCGGACTTCCAAACACCTTGTGCGGGTCGTCTGTATCCAGTTCCAGCAAAGCCTGGCAGATACTTTTTATATTTCCTCCCAGATAAGGATCTTTCAGAAAATCTTTTGCTTCTTCCAGGCTCTGTATGCCATAATAGGCTGACATACTGCTGAAACCCAGACCCCGGATCTGGGGAAAGATATACCACATCCAGTGGCTTCTTTTACGTCCGCTGCGGATTTCTTCCAGGGCCAGATTAAAATCCTCTTTCTGTGCTTTTGTAAAGCGCTGTAAATCACTCATTTTCCTGTTCTCCTTTTCCAATACAACAGTCCTGCTCTAATTTTATCTTACTGTCTCAAATTTGTCATTATTTTTCCATTTACTGCCTTGCTATTTTCTCCGGTTCCCCCTAGAATGTAAGTAGCCTGAATTTTTATAAGATTACGGCACCCACAAGGAGGTACTCATGAAAAATAAGAAGTTTATATGGTTTACTGTTGGGCTTATCCTATTGATCCTCTGTGTAAAATACAGCGATGGGATACTGGAATTTATAGGACTTTTATCCAGTCTGATCACTCCCCTTCTGCTGGGCTGTGTGATCGCTTATATCCTGAACATTCTGGTCACCCAGATAGAAAGGATTCCCTGTTTTCGCAAAGAGGGCACCATATTCTATAAAATACGCCGTCCTGTCAGCATTCTGGGCTCTTTGACAATTGTCCTTGCCATTGCAGTCCTCGTTATCCTTATCGTTATCCCTCAGCTTGTACAGGCTATAGGGGTCATTGTCCAGGAAATCCCGGCTGTTGTTTCTGAAATCACAGCCTGGCTGTCTTCTTCTGACAGAGACTGGCCTCAGCTCCAGAAATTTCTGGAATCTCTGAATGTAAACTGGCCTCAGATTTTACAGAAAGCCGCCTCATACCTGACAAATGGACTGAGCAGTGTTTTTTCCTCTACGGTGTATATACTGGGCACCATTAGTTCCATGGTAGTTACCGCAGTGGTAGCCCTGATCTTTTCCATTTACATACTTTCCGGAAAAGAAAAACTTTTTCACCAGTTTCAGACTCTTGCCAGAACTTATCTGAAAGAAAAGATTTACACAAAAGTAGGCCTTGTACTGGAAACAGCCCATGCAACCTTTACAAAATTTATTGTAGGCCAGTGTACGGAAGCTGTCATTCTGGGTTCTCTGTGTACCATTGGAATGCTGCTCTTCCGTTTTCCTTACGCCACCATGGTAGGAACTCTCATCGGGGCAACTGCCCTGCTGCCTGTAGTAGGGGCTTATCTGGGAGCCGCCGTAGGCGCATTTATGATCTTTACCGTGAACCCGCTGCAGGCCATAGGCTTTCTGATCTTCATCGCCATTCTCCAGCAGCTTGAGGGTAATCTCATCTACCCCAGAGTGGTAGGCTCTTCTGTAGGACTTCCCGGCATCTGGGTCCTGGCCGCTGTTACCGTAGGCGGAGGCCTGGGAGGCATCATAGGGATGCTCCTTGCTGTGCCTGTCACAGCCACTCTTTATAAACTTCTGCAAAAAGATGTGCAAAAAAGAAAGGCTGCTCTGCAACCTGAGACGGGAGCGGGACTGTCGCATTAGTCATATGTCAGGAATATTTATACATTTTATGCGAATTTGTCGAGCATAGCTTTGAGACCATAGGCTCAAAGCGGCACAGACTGAGCAATAAAATGTATAAATATTCTCGATTTTGATTAATGCGACAGCTCCCTTTATTTTATACTTATGAAGAAGTATATTTTTCTTTTAATTTTCTAAAGTCTTCTCTGTTTCGAAGAAAAGCATAACTCTCTTCTCTTTCTATGGAATCCAGAAGAGCTTTTGTAATCTGGTTTCCAAAATCCGACTCCCCTTCCTTTTTCTCCTGGTGGGCAAGCAGAATAGAATCTCTCATGGAAAGAGGATTCTCTAAGGCCTCCAGCATCTCTTCCAAAATCTCTACACATCGTTTTCCATCTTTTTCTTCCATAGCCACGCTGAAAGAAACTGTCAGGCCGCTGTAATTCCATTTAAAAATCTCCATTACCTTCCGACTATAGTCAGCCAGCTCCCAGGCTCTCTTGTTCTCTCCTTCCCGCACAGCCACAACTGCAAGCTGGTCAAGGAGCAGAAAAGCTTCCTGGAGCAAGCCGTTCAGCTTCCGTTCCAGAAGCTGTGCCGCTTCCTGGTTTTTCTTCTCCTTCATACATAGAGAAATCTGAAGCTGTCTTTTGTCCATAGACTGGTATTCAGGAAGCATGTCGATCAGCTCCTGGGCTTTCTCATAGTCTTCATCCTGAATATATATGGAGGCCAAGGCATATCTGGACCAGTCTGCAGCGTTCTTATCCCCACACTGTATTGCCCTCTCTAAAAGCGAAACCGCCAAATCCCAGGCTTCTTCCGCCTTTTCCTCCGGATATGAAAATAATATCCGGATTCCTCTCAGCAGCGTTGCCATCTGATACAGAAGGGCCCCGCATAAAGGGTATTCCTTCACTCGCTTATTGACCAGTTCCATGGTCTTTTCTATATCGCCCTGCCTGGCTATTTCTGCCACTTCATTGGCATAGGCTGCGATTTCTTCCCTGGACAGATTTTGGTGAAATCCCAGAAGAGTATTGGGATCGGTTCCAAGAAGTCTTGCAAGGGCCGGGAGAATGGCCAGATCTGGACAGGTGGTCCCACTTTCCCATTTATTCACTGCCGGAGCAGACACCCCCAGAAAATCTGCCACCTGCTCCTGGGTAAAGCCGCAGGCTCTCCTTTTTTCACGGATCACATCTTTCATCTGCATATTTTCTTCCTCCTGTTTTTATACTTGGAAGGCCTTCCTGCTTTTATTGTAACAGAGGGAAGACAAGCTGTATATTGAGGGCTTTTTAATCTTCAGGCAAATTTATTAACTTCCAGTTAAATTCTGAGTGCCTGTCCGTATCTGCTGTTTTTTCTGTTCTATTCAGGGCAGCACCTGAGCTGGTCGGAAATTCAGATAATCCCCGGAAACCAGCATATATTCTATGCCATGAAAATTTCCCCGTATGCTGTCTCCGAACCTGGATTCTCCGTGACAGTGGGAATACACTACTGCGGAAACTTTGTATTCCTCTGCGATTTCTGTAAAGGGAGAGTTTTTTTCCAGGATATTGGTAGGCGGATAGTGAAGGAACATAATAAACTTCTGATATCCCTCTTTCTTAGCCAGGCGGAAGGACTCCCGAAGCCTTTCCATTTCCCTTGCCACCAGTTTTTTTGCCTGTTCCTCCCGCTCTTCATCCCAGCCAATGATCTGCCCACGGCGGTTCAGATAAAAAGGTCCCTCAAAAGTAAATCCCTTGGTTCCCACCAGAGCATAATCCTGATAGACGGCAAAATTATTCTGGAGAAAAAACAGCTTGTCCTTGTATTCTTCATTAAGCCGTTCTGTTTTCTTTGCATCCCAGAACATATCGTGATTTCCCCGGAGAAGAATTTTCCGCCCCGGAAACCTTTGGATAAATTCCAGATCCTCCCTGCATTCCGGCAGCTTTCTCCCCCAGGAATGGTCTCCGGTCAGCACCAGGGTATCTTCAGGCTTTACTGTCTTGTTTACATATTTTTCAATCTTCTTCTCATGATTCTTCCACACCTTTCCGAAAGAATCCATGGGTTTGTTGGCCTGAAAGCTTAAATGCAGGTCTCCCAGGGCATACAGCGCCATACAAGATCATCTCCTTTACACAATTTTTCCCTGTTTCTGCTAAAATTTTACACCCAGACAAAATTTCTTTCCATAAAAAAATGGACAAATCCCCGGCCATGCAAAGGAGGTTGTCCACTTTTTCATGTATATTCTTTATATTTGACACATTAAATGTTCCTGTCTGTAATCAGCCTCAGCAGTTAAAAACTTTGATATGATGTTTTACATTTTCATATGTTCCCCTTACTAATTGAGGATGAGTTGCCCCATTAATTATATCTTGCGGCAACTCCTCCCTTATCAAAATCCAGCAGGACAACTGTCTTATTTCGCCCTCAGGCTTCTCTCTTCCTCAAGGTCTTTTTCATCAATTTCCCGGTCCTTGTAGTAATAGTTGCAGTTCATATTCAAATAGCAGCCCTCTCCCAAAGTAATGTGGGTTCCATAGCAAAAGTAAAAGGGCGGCTCAATCCAAGCCTTCCTCTCTGACCGTCAGGTCCTTCAGCCATTTATACTTTCTGTAATGCCGATAAACAGCAGGAAGTTTTACGATTTCATCTGAATTTACAATAAAATACACTGCCAGCACCGGCCACTTAAAGACAAAGGCAGCCAGCAGTCCTACAGGAACGGTAAAACACCAGAGAGTCACTGCGTCGCATAAGAAGCCGAATCTGGAGTCTCCTCCTGCACAGAAAATTCCGGCGATGGTAGTTCCATTCACATATTTTCCTACCATGTATACTGCACACATTGCCAGCATCCACCGCAGATACTCTTCTGCCTGAGGAGACAGATCCGTAATTTCCAGTACCAGAGGGCTGAGAAGCAGCAGAAATATTCCTGAGAGGATTCCGCTGACCACAGCAATGTGACATAATTTTCTTCCATAGGCTTTCGCCGTTTCCAGCTGGCCTGCTCCCAGCTCATTTCCTACCATAATGCTGCCGCCGTTTCCGATTCCTCCAGCCAGACTGGCAATAAGGTTCTTCGCGATATTAGCAATAGAATTGGCTGCCACTGCGTCGGTTCCCAAGTGTCCCATAATTACGGAATACATAGTAAAGCCTCCTCCCCAGACCAGCTCATTTCCCAGAACCAGAAGCGTATAATGCCAGAAATCCTTTCTGAGCCCCTGGTCCGGCCTTCGGATATAGGCGAAACGGATTTTAATCCTTCCTTTCTTCGTCAGCTCTGCTAAAACCCAGAGAAGCTCTACCCCTCTGGCAATGGCTGTAGCCGCAGCTGCTCCCCCTGCTTCCATTCTGGGTGCTCCGAAAAGTCCATAGATCAGCACTGCATTGAGAATAATATTCAGCAGAGCTGCTGCAGAACTGATGAGCATGCTCATTGAAGCCAGACCGCTGTTTTTCATGATACACAGATAAACCTGTGAAATTCCGCATAAAAGATAGGTAAGGCCTACAATCTGCAGGTACTGGACTCCGTAGTGGATCAGCTGGGGATCTGTAGTAAAAATCCTCATAAGAAGCCCTGGAAGAAAAGTTGCCGCAAAAAAGAAGACAAAGGAAACGGACATGGAACTTCTCAGAACAATCCCCAAAATCCGTTCTACTGCATCCTTGTCCCCTTTGCCCCAGTACTGGGCTGCAAACATGCTGGTGCCAATGGTCATTGCCATCAGGAACAGGTTGTATACAAAAGTAATCTGGCTTGCCAGAGATACGGCAGATAGCAGATCCTGTCCAATGACTCCAACCATTAAAGCGTCCGATGCGCTGACCACAGCCAGCATAAACTGCTGAAAAGTAATAGGAAGTATCAGAGATGTAAGTTTTCTTCTGAATTCTCTCCTATCCATTGATCTTTTCCCATATTTCATCGTCAAACCGTTGTTTTTTATAGTAGTAAGGGCGGTCTTCCTCTGTAATCTCCCGGATTACCTTACAGGGATTTCCAGCAGCACAGACATTATCTGGAATATCCTTTGTCACTACGCTTCCTGCGCCGATTACTGCATTATTTCCAATCTTTACTCCCGGCAATATCACACAGCTTCCGCCAATCCACACATTATCTCCAATGGTAACGGGAATTCCATATTCGTATCCGGAGTTTCTGCTGTCCGGGTGAATAGGATGACCGGCAGTATAAATAGCTACATTAGGTCCGAAAAGCACATTTTTACCAATGGTCAGCAGCCTTGACCCTCTCCCCTATCTGGATTATAATTATAGGGTCCGATTTGCAATTTTTCTATCGTATATCTACGAAAAACTATAACAATCCTGCGAGGTGAGCTCATGCCTATCCTAATGGGACTTAATGAAAACAATTCAGAGAAGGTATGCTATGACATTCACCATTATCCTGTTTATATCCGCAGAGGGCTTCTCTCTCATTATCTCAATTACAGTGCTCCCAATCACTGGCATGATGACATTGAGCTGATCGCGGTCTTATCTGGTGAAATGGAATACAGTGTAAACGGAGAAATCCTTGCACTAAAAAAAGGACAGGGACTTCTGGTAAATGCCGGTCAGATGCATTTCGGGTTTTCCAGAAAAAAAACAGAATGTGATTTTATCTGTATCCTTTTGCATCCGATGCTGTTATCTCCCCTTCCATCCTTTGAGCAGGATTTTATTCTGCCTGTAATCCGTAATCAGAACTTCCCTTATCTGTTTCTTCATGAGGAAACCTCCTGGGAAAGAGCCATTTATGAAAATCAAGATTTGAACATTGTCAAAAAAATGGCTGAATTTATAAATAACAATTATATGGAAAAGCTTTCCCTTGCAGATATCGCCGCAGCAGGAGCTGTGGGCCAGAGCAAATGCTGCAAGCTCTTTGCCAGGTTCTTTTTCCAGACTCCTACTATGTATCTGACCCAGCATCGGCTGACTAAGAGCATGGAGCTGCTTCTGAACACTGATCTGCCGGTTATTGAAATTGCTCTTTCCGTAGGATTCGGCAGCGCCAGCTACTACACAGAAACCTTTCGGAAATGGATAGGAAAGACCCCTTCAGAATTCCGGAAAGAGGGAAAATTTCATTCTCAATAATTCTTCTTTTCTCCAGTCCTTAACCCTGGAAACCCATAAGCACTCTCCGCGTTTTCCACTGCCCGGATAACAGCCTCGCTCATAACTTCCGCTGCCAAAGTTCCCACCAGGTCCTGGTCTGCAGATATCTGGCCCAGTGAAACAGCATAAATGCTGTCTCCGTCTGCTGAGGTGTGGACCGGCCTTATAGAACGGGCATATCCATCATGGGCCATGCCGGCGATCTTGCAAAGGGAGGCCTTATGAAACTTTCCGTTGGTAAGGATTACTCCAATAGTAGTATTTCCTGTGAACTTATTTTCCACTACCTTGGTGCTTGCATACATCAGGTCTTCTGTGCTTCGGAAAGCTTTTTTATCCTCTGTCAGCAGACCGGCAATCTTCTGCCCTGTTTTCCAGTCATAGATATCGCCCAGAGCATTTACTGCTACAACGGCTCCCACCTGCAATTCTCCGATCTGGAGGGCGTAGCTGCCTATACCAGATTTCATGCAGAAATCCATACCTGCAAATTTTCCTACTGTGGCTCCGCAGCCAGCGCCGTAGTTCCCATCTCTGTAGTTTCCTCCTCTTTCCGAATTGACGCAGGCTTCATATCCCATAGTCTTATCCGGCCATACATGAGAGTCCCCCACAGTGAGATCAAAAAGATCAGACTGGCATACCAGTGGCACTTTCAGAGAAGGCCCCACTTCAAATCCGATCTTCCGTTCTCTCAGATATTCCATAACGCCATCTGCCGCATTCAGTCCAAAGGCGCTGCCTCCTGCCAGCACAATGCCATGGATTACCTGAGCTGCTGCCAGGGGATCCATCAGCTCTGATTCCCGGGAGGCAGGGCCTCCGCCCCGTACATCCAGACCTGCTGCCATTCCTTCCTCAGAGAGGAAAACCGTACACCCGGTTCCTGCCTCTGTATTTTCTGCCTGCCCGATTCTTATACCTTTTATTTCTTTAATGCTGATCTCACGTTTCATATTTTTTCCTTTCTGCTTCTCTTATCCAGAAGAAATTATCACTATTTTATGGATAAGTATAGCATTTTCCCCGGCCCTTCTCAATATAAACAGCTGTCTGGTATTATCCCTGTCCCTGTATTACTGCCACTGCCAGCTTCATGACTCCCGCCAGCACCATGACCAGCACCGGATTCCATTTCAGCTTTTGCAGAAATACCAAAGAAACCAGAAAAATTACCACCAGGCTCCAGTTTGTCTTTGTCAGGTCTATGACAGCACTATTTCCCCAGAAGGCTGTGACCAAAATGGAAATCCCCGCCGATGCGATCATGGCAACCACTGCCGGACGAAGGGAATTCAGCACACTCTGGAGTACATCCATATTCTCATATTTCAGATATAATTTTGCCAGCAGGACAACAATTACGCAGGATGGAAGGATGCACCCTGCTGAGGCCACCAGTGCTCCCGATATGCCTGCAATACGGATTCCCACAAAAGTGGCAGAATTAATGGCAATGGGCCCTGGGGTCATCTGAGAAATTGTGATCAAATCTGTAAATTGTTCCATATCCAGCCAGCCGTGGATATCCACAATCTGCTCTTGTATCAGAGGCATTGCCGCATAGCCTCCTCCAAAACTGAAAAGTCCGATCTGCAGAAAACTGAGCAGCAGCTGAAGATAGATCATTTCTTTTCCCCCTTTCTCTCTATGATCGTGCGGACTACTCCGATAAGTCCGCATGCAAGGACTACATAGACTACATTTACGCCAAAGAAACATGTGGCAGCAAAAGCTCCCGCCATAATAAGAATTGAAACCGGGTTCTTTCCGCAGACTACCCCTGCTGCCATTTCATAAACCACAGATGCGATTACTGCCCCCACGCCCGCCTGCATTCCCTCCAGCAGCTGACTGATCAGAAAACTGTTGCGAAAAGCATTATAAAATACGGAGATCAGAGAAATAATCAGAAACGGAGGGATAATGGTGGCTATGATTGCCGTAACTGCTCCCACCATGCCTGCCAGCTTATATCCCACTACAATTGCGCCATTGACCGCTATGGCTCCTGGAGAAGACTGGGCAATGGCTACCAGGTCCAGCATTTCATTCTCCTCTATCCAGTGATACTGGTCTACGAATTTTTTCTTCATTAAAGTTACGATGACGTAGCCTCCGCCAAAGGTAAAGGCACTTAAATATAATGTAGAAATAAATAACTTTATCAAAACTTCTTTCTTACTTCTCATATCTTTTTCCTCCTCTCTGTCAGTATATCCTTTCTTGACTTATAGGTAAAATAGTATTATTCTATTTTTATCATAATGTTTTTATTATAAAGGAGGAGCACTCTATGACCCTTCGACATATGAAAATATTTGTAACGGTCTATCGCCACAGTAATATTACAAGAGCTGCCGAAGAACTTCATCTGGCTCAGCCTTCTGTAAGTCTGGCTGTGAAAGAACTGGAAGAATATTATGGGATACGTCTTTTTGAAAGGATCGGCAGACGCATTTGCCCCACAGAAGCAGGTAATGAATTTTACAGTTATGCCCTGCACATTGTTTCTCTCTTTGAAGATATAGAAAAAAGGATTAAAAACTGGGATACTCTGGGAACCATACGAATTGGGACCAGCATTACTATCGGCACCCATATCCTGCCGGGGCTTATCAAAAAATATCAGGAGGCCTACCCTTCTCTCCGGGTAGAAGCAATGGTGAATAACTCTGGGATCATTGAGCAGCACGTACTGGACAATACTATAGACCTGGGTCTTATCGAAACCCAGCCTGAACATCCGGAAATCCAGGCGATTCCTTTTATGAAAGATCATCTCTGTGCCATCCTTCCCACAGACCACCCTCTTTCCAGTCAGAGATGGCTCACCCTTTCCCAGCTTGCCCGGTACCCTTTCCTCATGCGTGAAAAAGGAAGCGCTGGAAGAGAAATCCTGGATGCCAGTTTCGCTCTTCTCCATCTTTCTGTACACCCCATATGGGAAAGTTCCAGCACCCAGGCCATTGTCAGCGCCGTAGCTCAGGGACTGGGCGTGGCAGTTCTCCCCTATATGCTGGTAGAAAAAGACATCCTGGAAGGGCAGGTGAAAACTGTTCCTTTCCGCCAGCCCCTCCATCGGGACTTGAATATCATTTACCACAAAAGCAAGTATCTGACCCCTAATATGGAGGCTTTTATACATCTCTGTAAGGAATCTCCCATGGAAACTCGTTAAAATATTGTCAGTTTTTAAAATTTTTAAAGGATTTTTATTGATTTAATTCACTAAATATGTATAATTAAGGGTATGGGAAGTGGGCACTGCCCCTTTCTTCGGAAATACTGCAGGGGTCCCCAGGTAAGATTCCTGTAAGTTTTACCTTATATTATAAGAAAAGAGAGGTTAGTGTAAGATGGCAGAAATCAATTTAAGTAAGTATGGCATTACCGGAACTACAGAAATTGTTTACAATCCTT
>ERZ1643251.1182-NODE-1182-length-30911-cov-20.010695_pt1 | contig 30911 bp, 26 predicted proteins | sample MGYA00579261_ERZ1643251 | MGnify/ENA primary metagenome ERZ1643251 (study PRJEB29033, sample SAMEA4952267) | chicken gut metagenome | biome: Broiler Chicken; feature: Gastrointestinal Tract; material: Caecum | place: Ireland | collected 2018 | study: Broiler... | reverse complement strand
TAGTAGGTAAAGTTGCAATAGGAACAATTTATGAATGGCATAAAAAGCTTCGTACCTATAATGATGATTGGCATTGTTTAATTAATAATTACTCTTTTGGTGAAAAGACCAGAAAAACATTAATGAAACCTGAAGAGGAAGCCGAATTTCTTAAAAACCTGTTACACCCTAATCAATTAAATATAGGAAAAGCAATCAAACTAACAAAGTTGGCATTAACACAACGAGGTTTTAAAAATTTGTGTTGCGACCTTACGTATAGAAGATTTGCCAATAATTATAAAAATGAGCATTATAATACTTGGGTAGAAGCAAGAGAAGGTAACAAGGCTCTTCACGATAAAGTTCTGCCATATATAACAAGAGACATTTCAAAACTTGAGGTCGGGGATGTACTTATTGGTGATGGACACAGATTATCATTTTTTGTTAAACATCCATATACCGGTAAACCTATAAGACCAATGATGGTAGCATACCAAGATTGGAAATCGGGAGGCTTTGTTGGTTTTGAAATAATGCTGGAAGAAAATACGCAATGTATTGCAAGTGCATTAAGAAATGCAATCATAAATTTAGGGAAAGTTCCGAAATTTGTTTATCAAGATAACGGGAAAGCCTTTAAAGCAAAATATTTTATAGAAAATGGGCTAAGCGGTTTATTTACTAATCTTGGAATTCAACCTGTTTATGCAAAACCATATAATGCAAAAGCCAAACCCATAGAAAGGTTGTTCCGAGAATTACAAGATAGCTGTGAAGTATTGCTTCCTTCTTATACTGGTACAAGTATTATCAAAAAGCCTGCCCAATTAAAAAGGAATGAAAAATTACATAAATCTCTTTATAAAGTTAATGTTCCAACTCTTGAGCAAGTAGTAAATTTTATTGGGAATTGGGTACAGAAATATCATTATGAGCAACCTTGTCCTCATATAGCTGGAGAAACTATTGGTAAGGTTCTTGAAAGCGGTAAAGGGGATGGCGTTAATATAGAAACATTAGACGATCTTATGATGGTAAGAGAAATAAAGAAAATTTACAGGAACGGCATTTTATTCTTAAAAAATAACTACTATGACGAAGCTTTATTTGGATATAAAAAAGAAGTGGTTATTAAATACAGCTTGTTCAATTTGAGTTCAATTAAAGTTTATAAATTAAATGGTGAATTTATATGTGAAGCTAAAAGAATTGAGCCAATACATCCATTGGCAAATTACTTAGGTGAAGTGAAAGATATAGAAGAGCTTAAGCAAAAAACAAGGATAAAAAAGAAATTAGAAAAACAGACAGAGCAAGAATATATAAACCAAATAAAACGTAATCAAGTTCATACCCCATTATTAACAATGGATTTAATTGAGAAGCAGGAAGAGGTTGAAATAAATGATTTTAAATTAGCAATAAAAGAAGAAATTCAAGCAGATGATTTTAACGGTTGTTTTAATACAAGATTTGAAAAGTATGAATACCTAATGAAACAAGATAAGTTAACTAAAAAAGAACAAGAATGGATTTTGGAATACAAATCAACAAGTGAATATGAGCAAATATATGGCGACGATAATAAGGAGGTTTTTAATGCATAAATTATTTGTGAAAACACGTAATGTTAAAAATTTTATTGATTTAATGAACAACCTTATTGATAAATCAAATGAAGTCCCAAAGATGGGATTAATCTATGGTGATCCTGGTTTAGGAAAAAGTCGAACAGCAGTTTGGTGGGCAACACAAAATGATGCGGTCTATGTAAGAGCTCAAAATAATATGACAAGTCATGGGATATTGGAAAAAGTTGTGGAAGACTTAGGAGAAGCACCTTCTAAAAAATCTACAGAATTAATGAAGCAATGTATTGCCCATTTAAGACTTCATCCACAGATAGTTATTGTCGATGAAATTGATTATCTAATAGGTCATTCAAGAACAATTGAAACTTTGAGGGATTTACACGATTTAACGGGTGCTCCCATTGTCCTGATAGGAATGCATGAATCAAAAACAAAACTTGGTAAATACAGACATTTATATGACAGAATTTCTGAGATTGTCGAATTTAAACCGTTTTCTAAAGAAGATATGGACATTATTGTAGAAGAATTATCAGAAATAAAAATAACAGATGAGGCTAAAGAAATATTTTTTGAAAAAACAAATCGCTTTAGACAAGTAATTAAGGGGATTGCTTTACTTGAAAATATAGCTAAAACAAATGGGTTGAATAAAATTGATGTTAAACAAGTGAAAGGATTAAACATTGAAAAATAAGGATTTAATAATAAAAGTAGCAAGAAGATTAGATAAATTTAATCTTGATGAAATAATTGTAGTATCTGAACTTCAAGAACAAGAAGTGAAAGCGATTTTTGCTGATTTAATTAAAGAACAAGTAATTATTAAAAGTAGTAACAAATATTTTTTTAATAATAAAAGAAATAATGAGCAAAATGAAATATTATCTACAAAAAATAACACTCTTAAACCTATTATTCTTGAAGAAGAGGAAGGTTATGAGGAGCTACTAAAATATAATAAAGATGTTCAAAATAAGATAAAAAGGTATGTCGCAGCGATAAATTTTGTAATTAATGCTGGAAAAGGTAATTTAAAGCGTGTGGTAGAATTATTTAATGAAACTTCAGGCTTAAAGCGAGTTCCATATTCAATTTTAGTAAAACTTCTTCATAACTATAAAATGTATGGGTTTAAAGGGATATTGCCTAAATACCATAATCATGGTGAAAGTCCTATTCCAGATGAATTATACACGTGTTTTAAAAATTTTTATTTAACAAAAGAAAAATTAAGTGCCAAAGAGGCTCTATATCGTGCACAAAAGTTATTACACGATGAACAAAGAATTGAACAACCTTATACATATAACCTAAACTCTTTTACAAGAAAAATTAAAACTGATTTTACGGAAGAACAAATTAAATACTTTAGAAATAATGTAAAACCATTAAAAGCTAAAATTTCTAATGATGAAAATGATGAACCGCTTGATATGGAGTTTAAAAATGCTGCCAGAATTTATCTTAATCGATTAAAAATAGAAAATAAGCAAGAAAGATTATTGCATGAGAAAACAGATTACAAAAATCATCTAAAAGAATATTTTGATAATTTAACTATTCGAGAAATTACGCCCAAAGTTGTTGCTAAGTATAAACAAAGTATGTTTGATAAAGGTTTTAAATTAGTATCTGTGAATCAATATATTTTACTTTTAAAAGCTATAATAAGAGGTGTTTGCCCAAAAATAAACAATTTAGTAACAAGAGAGGATAAGGATCGTAGAAATGCTTATGCACTAGATATGAATATTCTAACTGAAGATGAAATTCTAAATTTACTCAATATGTGTAAATTGAAATACCCTGAAGTCTATCCTATAATTTATATTTCATTATCAACAGGAGCTAGTGTTCCTGAATTATTGGGATTAACTTGGGATAGGGTAGACTTTGAAGAAAATACAATATTTTTAAAATACTTTCTATATGATGAACGTTTAATTACAAATAGAAGCGGTACTTCAAAACGAAAATTAAAAATTGATAAAAAGATGACTGAGATTTTGAAAGAAAAGTATAAAGCTACAAAACCTTTACCTGCTGATTTTGTTTTTAGATTTTCTTCACCCAAACTACCACAACAATATTTTGAAAATGTGGTATTAAATGGTTTATCCAAAAAATTGAGAATTCAAAGGATCTATCCAAGTGATTTACAACATAACTTTACTAATTTATGCCTTAAGCAAAAAATCCCTTTTACATATATACAAAAATCATTAGGGTATTTTGGTATTATAAACTTTGTTAAAATATATCGAAATCTAATAGAGCAATCAGAAGAAAAATACTATAATCCGTTAGAAAATTTAAACCCTCTAAAATGAGCCCTAAGTGGTTCATTTTTTATTTTGGTATATAAAACTATATAAATTGAATTTTATAACCCTCAATGGCGGAGTTGAACACTTTTTGAACGGTATTAAAATCTAGTTTGAATATTACCTTCTGGATAATTTATAAAATACGCATTTAAATTATCAGAATCTTGTCTAAGATTATGAATAATAGGAGTAATATTTCTAAGCTCTTCGTATTCTTGTTGTTTTTGACAGAAGTAATCAAGCACAACTGTTGTGTTGTAAATCCGCTCTGCTAGATTTTCTAACCCCATAAAATCTTTTTGTTTAATGCGATATTTCTTACTTTTACTCATACAACCTCCTTTTTTAGGTGTCATATTTATCACTTGGAAGTAGGTATAAGTCAAGTTAAATTAAGAAACTAAATTTTTATTATCAAATTTAGAAATAAACTTATCTCTTTCCTGTTCCCAAATATTATAGTTTATTTCTTGCAAATTAAAATGTTTTACTAAATTATCTTTAAATTCATTAAGTTTGTATTTATCATCTATTTTAAAACCAGTAATATTTGGGTTTAGAAATCCTTTTATGTCTCCAAAAGAGAAATCCGGTAATAAGATTGGATAAAAAGGAATATCTTTTATCCATATAGCACCTGCTTCATTTAAACAAGCTGCACTGTTCATATAATTCTTTGAATATAAAATTATTGCCAATACATTATCCGTAGAATCTAGCTGGGATTTAATATAGTTAATATTATTTTCTCCTAAAGGAATTAAATACCCATCATACGAGCTACAAAATATTTGTCCATCTCTTCCGTTTATAGGCTTTTTAATCCCAATATTGTGCAATAAAGCAATCAGCTCACTTGCGATTTCTTTGTCTTTTTCTGAGTGGCTAATAAAGATTTTGTCATAATAATCTGCAAAAAAGACTTTTTTTATTCCGTTTAAGGTTTCTATAACAAATGATAAGTCTTGTTTTGTACAGCCATACTCATTTAAAACATTCCAATTATTGTAAAGTCTTCTTATATGTGGTGAACTATTTCTTAAACATAAATCATTAGTTAAACGGCTAATAGTTCTGCGTAATTGACTACGACTTGTAAATGAGTTTTGATTGTCAAAATTTTTTAATTCTTCTTTTGTATTTAAAAGAACTTCATTTAATTTTTGAAATTGTTCAAAAGAATACATATTTTGCATGTTTAGAGTATAACACAATAACGTATATTTATACTATTTTTCGAATAAATTCGTCTCTCCAATTCAAATCAAAGTTATTTTTTTCAACTTCAAATAGACTATGTACATCATCTATAATTTTATCATATTCATCTGATTTATCTGTTAATACCGATAATTCAGAAGAATTTATTGGCATAATTACTACATTCTCTGTAAAGTTTTCTCTGTCAACAGAAGATTGCATTGGTACCGCGGCTACAGCTTTCCATATGTTAATGGTATTTGAATCAAATTCATCAGCAATAAAGAAGGTAGTTACTTGTCGCTGTGAACCATTTATTTCTTCTTCAATTTTTAGATTAACAGAATGTCTTAATACAGGTTCCCATTCTCCTCGTTTTTGGCTACTTGAATTCATTAGTGTTGCTTCTAACATGACAACTTTGTCATCTTCATAGATAACAATATCTCCTTGTCCACCACCTGCATGAACCAATGGTTCAAAATTAGCAGATAATGTGAGATTATAACTACTCAAAAGATCAATTCTTTTCCCTGCAAAATAATACCAGGCAATACCTACTACAAATTCATATATTGTGGAAACTGTAGCATCTGTGCTTACATATTCCTTGAGTTTTGAATCATTGTTACGATTACTAAATAATGCCAAAAGTTCTTTAACTTTTTCAAGGGGATATTTGTTTCTAATAAATTCATCAAATTCATATTTTCTTTTTTTAGCTACTATTTCAGAAATTTGTTTTATATTAGAAACTCCAAAATCTTCCTTTACGGATTGGGTTATACTAAGAATTTCCTCACTAGAATATAATAAAATTTCTGTCAAAGAAGTTATAGAGCAAAAATAACTATCATATTTGGTTTCATATTCAATATAATCAATAGATTGACCATAAATCTTTTGACGTAATGATTGTTCTTTAAAGATATGCGTGCATAGTTCTTTATAAGCTAATTCTACATAACCATTATTAAAGCTTATTATACCAGTTGCTCTAAATATTCTTTTTGTTGTATCAGAATACTCTCTAATTTGATCTAAACGTTTTGACAGTTCAAACTGTGTATATAGATATTTATTTAAAGGTGATTCAAATATTTTTTTATTTTTTCTTATAAATTCTTTTGGTGCGGGTCTTTCCCCATTTCTTAAAATGAATATATTTTTGCCACAACCAAAAGCTTTATTGAGCATTGGTTTGTTATTTTCGTAATATTGCAATAGTTCATTTAAACTTGCCGTATTTCTTTCATTATTGAATTTATACAACATATTATAAAATGCCATATAAACATCAATAGCAACAGAACTTTTCTGATTTCTGAAATATTTTCTGAAAATTGTTTGATTTATAATAGAATCTTGTATATCATCAGGAATATCGATATTTATATTTTCAACAATGTCTCCTTCTTTATAATTATCAATATAACTTTCTAGTTTTGTAAAATCAAAATAAGGATTTAATCCCTGTACTAATTCAAAAAATTCATTTTCAGAAATTCTATTTTTATGTATTAGGGCATATAGAGCAAATAAAAAGGGAGAATAGAAATTTTGTCCTTGAACATCATATATACGCAATTTCAACAACTGTCGCAAGTATATGATATTAATGTTGTCCACAGGAAGCAGACATTCCAATTCATCTTTATTTAATCTTATTTTATCTAATAAAAGTTGCCCAACACTTGTAATTTCTCTTTTTTGCGTTGTAAAACCTAATTTTACTAAATTGCTTGTATAATGTCTTGCCCTATCTTCTATTCCTTGATCAAATTCACCCAATAGTTCTCTATAAGAAGTTTGGTTATTTTGAATCCAAGTTAAATCATTGTTTTCAATAGCATTTTTAAATTCCGAATTTCTATTTATTTTCTCCTGTAATTTATCATACGGAGTATGTGTAGAAAATACATCAGGAGACAATTCTATTGCTTTTTTGTAAAATAAATATTGTGACAAACTATTGGGTAAACTATCCCATTCCCCATTCAAATCCATCAAAATTGACAGATACCCCTGCAATGCGTTAATAACATCATTACGTCTGCCATTTGTATCCATTAGGTTAAATATTTGCTTTTCGTTACTTAATTTCATAGCAATTCCTTAATAATTTATAATTAATACTTCTTCTGTAATTTCATTCTTATTTTTAGTTTGATAATTTGAGTTATTGTAACTGTAATTCAAGTTTATAACCTTATATTTATCAGAATTTCTTTGTGTCCAATCAATAAGAATTGAATTTTCTTTACCCTTGCTTCGTAAAACATTCGATAACGCAAATTTAATATTGTTTTTATGTAAATCATTTAAGAAATCTAATAAATCGTGTTCATCTGCTTCATTCCAACCACCTTGTTCATTGTATGTAGCACAAGTTATTAAATATGGTGGATCAGCATAAACAAAGCTATTCGAATTTAGTGTCGAGATATCAAAATCTCTAAAATCTAGATTTGAAAATTTATAATCTTTACCTTTTAGTCTATCAATGAATTTTTGTAATTTCTGTTTCATTTTTTCATTATAATCACGTTTTCCAACAGGCAAATTAAAATGTCCATTTGAATTAAAACGAATTTGATTATTAAATGAGTACAAAATCAAGGTATATAACATTGCATAGTAATAATAACCAATATCTTTACTATTATTGAAATCATCTCTCAATTTTAAAAACTTATCTTTGTTATATGGTGCTAATCCAGTGTTGCTATCACAGTTATAATAATCATACCCATATTTTGAGCTTTGCGAAAGTTGATATTTTTCTATTATTTCATCTACAAGAGGCAAAAAATCATCACCAAGATTTTTGAACATACTAAATAATAAAGTTAAATTATCATTTATATCATTAAGAATGGTTTTATTGCTTTTAACATTGACACCGACATTTGCACCACCGCAAAACAAATCAACAAAAATATCAATATTTGCAGGGAATAATGGTAATATTTGGGGAAGCAACTTAAATTTTCCACCAGTATAATTTAACGGGGATTGAATTAATTCTAAATCAATTTCAGAATCTAGCAACATTGGCATATAAACAATCTTTCTGCATTTTCTGCTATGTTAGATTTTCCCGTAGAAAATGCTTTATAGTCTTGTGAAAATACTTTAACTTTACCTTTTGCTTTTAATATTCGCATAATATTGTCATCAGATAATTTCGCATTAGACCGGTCATTACCTTTATTTGCCATATTGTTATATGAAAGAACAATATATTTAGCTTTTATATTTTCAATTAAATCTTCAAAAGCCTGTGTTGCATTATTTGTGCAATAATTACTTTTTAAAGAGGTTCTGTCCATTTTTTTTGCAACGCCATACACTTCAGGCTTTTCCCAACGTGCAATATTTTCTAGTAAATGATATGCATCACAATATTGTCGAGAATTATATGGTGGGTCTAAATAAATAACATCAGCAGACACAAATTTTACAAGATTATTTATATCTTCGTTGTATAACTCATTTTTTGAATTGTTTGCTTGTATTGAAGGTATTCCAAGTATCAACTCTCTATCTAATTCTCCATTTCTGCGGTATGCATCGTAATGCCCGCAAGTATTTGCGATTTTATCCATTGCGTATAATAAGGATGTTATTAAAATACATTTTTCTCTAAAATTAATATTGCCATTATTAAAATTTTCTTCAATATCATTTCTAATAAAGCCTATTTTTTTGCAGTTAGTCTTACTAAAAAATGTATCCGCAAAATTTTTAGACATGTAGTTTTCAGATTTTACCGAAAGATTATTATATCGTTTAATATAAGATTCTATTTTATTTTTAGAATATTTTTCTATTCCAAACCAAGTTTGATGACAAACATAATTACTATATAGAATGTCATTAACTATCAAACGCTTATCTTGAAAAAGCGAAGCAACTGAACCTGTACCTGCAAATAAATCAGCAAAAGTCTCAAAATAGCCACACTCTTTTTCAATAGTATTTCTTATAAATTCGTTTAATTTATATTTATTACCTAAATAACGTCTGTTGTTTATGGAAAAATAATATGAAGATTGGTTATGAGTATTATTGCTTACTATCAATCTCAATGAAGATTTGGAAGAAAGCCTCTTTGAAACAATACTTGCAGCATAGTAATTCTTTTTTTCTTGTTCTTTTGTCGGCACTTGCAAACCTCCTTTTGCAACTTATATTGTAATATAAACATGTAAGGTTTGTCGAATTGTTGCGAAGACTTAAAAATTAATAAATAAGGGGAATATCTATGTTTATTGTATAATTTTTTTATAGGGAGTACGGAAATGAGTAATAATTTTTCAAGAGGATCAGAATGGAGAAAATGGGATTTGCATTTGCATACACCAAGTTCATTTGATTATAAAAATAGTTTAGTTACAAACGAAGATATTGTAAATAAACTTGTTGAAAATGAAATTAAATTAGCGGTAATTACTGATCACCATTATATTGATGTTAATAGATTTTTTGAATTGAAAGATATTGCTCAAAATAAAGTTGTTTTTCTGCCTGGTATAGAGTTGCGAACAGAGTTAGGAGGCTCTGAATCGGTTCATATAACAGTGATATTTCCTGATTTTACAGAAAAATCAAAATTAGAGCATTTATGGAATAAATTAAATGTAAATTTAAAAATTGCAGATCAAATAGAAGCAAATGGCAATGATTTAGTTTATGTAAATTTTGAAAATGCAAGTAATATTATTAAAGAGCTAAATGGGCTTATTTCTATTCACTCAGGACGCAAATCTAATTCCATAGAAAATATCACAAATGCATTATCATACAAACAGGCAATAAAAAAAGATATTGCTAATAATGTTGATTTTTATGAAATAGGAAATGAAAATGATATTATAGGTTATGAATCAAAAGTGTTTCCTGATATAGATAAAATTATTCCATTAGTTAGAGGTTCAGATAATCATAATATATTAGAATATCAATTAAAGTTTAATTGTTGGATAAAAGCAGATTTGACATTTGAAGGTTTGAAGCAGGTGATAATACAGCCAAAAGAAAGAGTCTATATTGGAGATATTCCACCTAGATTAAAACAAATTGAAAATAAACCTAACCAATTTATAGATACCATAAAAATAGAGAAAGTTCCTAATCCTAAGCACAAAAAAGAAAAATGGTTTGATTCTACTAATACAATTCCGCTAAATTCTGGAATGGTTGCAATTATAGGTGGAAAGGGAAGTGGAAAAAGTGCATTATCCGATATAATCGGGCATTTTTGTTATTGTAAAACTATGGATAAAGCCTCTTTTCTTAATGATAATAGATTTAGAAAAACTCCCAAAAAATATGCGGAAGATTATCAAGGGTATATACTTTGGAAAAATGGGCAAAAGGATAAAAGTATTAACTTACTCCAAAAAGAATATCCTTCTTCTATTGAAAGGGCACAATATTTACCTCAAAAATATATTGAGGATGTTTGTAATAATTTAGACAATGAGTTTCAAGAAGAAATAGACAATGTTATTTTTTCATACATAGATGATAATAAAAAAATGGGACAAAATTCATTAAGAGATTTGATCAACGCCAAAAATTCAGAAATTTCAATAAAACATGCTCAATTAAAAGAAGACATAATAAATTTTTCAAAAAGACTTATAATTTTGCAAGATAAAAATACAAAAAATTATAAAATATCTGTAAACGATCATATAAAAATGCTAGAGGAGGAGTTAAAAAATCATATAAAAACCAAACCGAAATTTGTTTCTCGTCCTAGTGAAGTACAGGATGAAAAATTAGTAAAAAGATTAGATTTTTTAAACAGTCAAATAAAAAAACGTGAAAAATATTTAAAAATACTTAATGATGAATATTCAAAAATAATGATCCATCTTGAACAAATAAAGAATTTTAAAAATGAGATATATAGACTTAAAAAGAATGCAAGTGTTATTGTTGATACTATTAATAATTATCTTGTAGAAAATAATTTAATTAAAAAATCGAAAATCTCATTAAACATAAAAATAAACCTTAAGGATTTGGATGATGTACAAAACAAATTAGAGTGCAAGTTGAACAAACTTGAAATATTGTGTAGCGATGATAATTCAAATACGTTTTCTTATTCATATAGATTAGGTCAGCTTAATCTTGAAAAAAATAATATAATTAAAAATACTAATGCAGAACAGCAAATTTATCAAAATTTTCTTTCAAAATATAAAGAATGGAAAGAAAAAACACTATTTATAATTGGTTCAAAAGAGCAAAAAGATTCTTTAAGATTTTATAAAAACGAAAAATATTATATTGAAAATAGTTTAGAAAAAGATTTACGCAATGCGAAACGAGAAAGAAAAGACTTTATAAGTAAAGCATACAAACTTTTAGATGAAAAATCCAAAATTTATGAAGAAATATATAAACCTGTAAAAGAAAAATTAAGTAAAATTCTTGGAAAAATAGACAATGAAATACAATTTACCATTGATAAAACATATAAAAATACAAATTTAGAAGGTTATATATTAGATTATATTGATCAGAAAATGACATCCAGATTTAGAGGAAAAACAGAGGGACTTGCCTTCGTTTCTTCACTTAGAAAAGAAATTGACTTATTAAAAGTTTCAAGTATTCAGACTTTTATTAACTGTATTATTGAAGAAATTGAAACTTCGGCAGAGCCAAGAAAACTTGTATATGATAGATTATCTTTGTATGAATATCTTTTATCATTAGAGTTTTTAGATATTTCTTTTGCATTAAAAATGAGTGATAGAAATATTACAGAATTATCTGCTGGGGAAAAAGGTTTATTGTTATTAGTATTTTACTTGGCATTAAGTAAAGAGAGTAAGCCCTTAATTATTGATCAACCGGAAGATAACTTAGACAATCAATCTGTTTACAGTAAATTGGTTCCGTGTATTCAAGAAGCTAAGATTAATAGACAACTAATTATTGTAACACATAACCCGAATATCGCTGTGGCTTGCGATGCTGAACAAATAATATATTGCACTATTAATAAAAAAAATAACAATGAAATAAAATACATTTCTGGTAGTATTGAAAATCCAACAATGAAGAAAAATATTGTTGATATTTTAGAAGGTACAGAACCAGCATTCTACCTAAGAAAACAAAAATATAATATTTGATTAACAAACTGAAATGGAATATTAAATAAAACATTTATAACTGTTTTATTTAATAATTACAAAAATTCTCAAATCAAGTGTTACTTTTTCTCAAACCAATTGTTACTTTACACAGAACAAGATGTAATTAACTATGAGATGGAGATGGTGCTGGGAAAATAAAATATCTGCATATTGCTTTAAATCAGCAAATTCACGTATAGTTTGAAAAAGATTTAATACGTATTTGAGTTTTTATGTGTTGTAAATGCTAAAAATTCTTTATTATCTATTTGTGGAATAGAAATATCTCCAATTTTTAATTCATCTAAATTTTCCCAAAAATCATATTGTATGTATTTTTTATAATAAAAATTTTTAAATATAAATTTTATAAATTTGTTAAAGCACAACGGTCTATCAACAAATATCCTACATTCACTGTTTTGCATATGCATATGTGATTTTGGATGATTATCTGAAACATTTTTTATATCATAATCAAATCTTATTGGAGTTCGCATATTTATATTCTTATATGGATTATTTTCAAGATGTTCTTTAATATAATCAGATAAATTATAACTACTTTGAAAAATTTCAGATATATCTTTGCAAATAGGCGATGGCCACCAAGTTAAATTGTGTGATTCTAAAGATTTGCTTTTTGTAGAAAATTTATATGAACATCTTATAATAGAACCGTCAAATAAAATACAATTATATGAACTATTTTCTAAAAAGAAAAAATATTGTTCCAAACTATTAAAATGTCTTTCACAATTTTTTCTTTCAGAAATATGATTTTGCCAAAACAATTCTTCGTATAAATCATTATTTGCAATTTTTATGGCATTATAATAACAAATTAAATTATTATCCAATAATAACTTAAGAGAGTTATTCATGTCGGTATATAAATTATTAATTTTTAATCCTTTATAACTCATTTTCTGATTCTAAATTATTAATTTTTTTTAATAATGTTTTTAATTCTGGAAGCATTTCTGGATTTAAAATTCCTTGATCTATCAACTTATTAACATTTTTTAATTCTTTTTTCGCTTTTACTATTTCATCTTTTTCTTGTTTTGTTCTATCTCTATGTATTAATCGAATCTTTTGGAGTTCTTCTTTAGAAGGAATCTGAAATGATAATTTATAATCATTTACTATTATTGTTTTATTTATTTCTTGTTGAAGTTCATCCATTTTTTCCCCAACTCCATATATATTAAGCCAAGCTCTTGAACGAGTTATGCCTGTAAAAAGAATATTTCTCAGACGTATCATTTCATGTCCAGATGTACAATAATCCGCATTTACAAAATATACCATTGGAGCTTCATTACCCTTTGCACGATATATGCTTGATACAGTTATCGAATTTGTCTTTTTAAAGACATCTCTATCTGTTGATATTCCTGCAAGATGAGAAGCTAAATTATACTTTGATAAAATTTCACTTATAATCTGATAATCCTTTGCTGATGCATAGGCATTAGGTAGGATTATTAAAATATCATCTAAGTCTAATTCTTCTTCAGTTACATTTTTATATATTTGTTTCGCCATATATTCATACTGTTCTACTTTTGTAGAAAATCTATTGATTTGTATCGCATCTTCCTTTGTTATTAATTTATCGAAATACTCAGGATATGAATTTTTATCCCTTTCTAATTCTACATCTGAAGAAAAATCTAACTTTCCTTTATTAACTTTGTAACCTATTTCTTTCCATAACTCTAATTCATCAAACAATTGAACTAAGGGTGTCCTATAAATACCAAAGCCTAAAGAATGCGCTAATGTTAATGCCCAAGGAGTATTACGATAACAGATAGGTAGAATTATATCTTGTTGTGCTTCGCCATCCGTATTCTTTATTGTTATATTTGGATCCCCATGTTCATCACGACCAAACAAATCTTCAACAGGAGGCATTAAAACATTACTTATATTTTGTAATTCATCATAAGCCCATATTATTCTCTTGGCTTGTTTTGTAAACTTATAAATCAACTTAAAAAATACAGATGGTAAATCTTGTGCTTCATCAACAAGAATTACATCAAATATTTCTGGAACTTTTATAGAATTGCTTTGTAATGAATTATATAATTCATTACAAACACCCTCGAAGGCACCTTCCATTGAATACCTATCTTTTGCTAAAGCAAAATTTATAATAGGCAAATTAAGAAGTTCAGACATTGTTGAATATATGCCATTCTCATTAGTTGAACCCCAAGCATGCAAAATTTTGATCTTATCCCAATTGGGTTTTTCCCCAGAATGCTCAATAGTAAAACGCTCAATTAAGTCTTGAAATTGTTGTTTTAACGATCTTGTATTATATGTTACTACAATATCCCAATCAGGATGCAATGAATGTAAATAAGCTGCCTTTAATGCTAGTACGATTGTTTTTCCTGAGCCTGCTAATCCTCTAATTCTCTGAGGTCCATCACTTATTTCAATAGCAGCCTTCTTCTGCCATTTATCTAGTGTAGCAATTTCTTTTTCAATAGATTTCAAGATAGCACCTTTTGAAGATTCGTTTTTAACATTTAATCTTTGCTTTATTGGTTTAATAGATACAACTTTTTGTATTACTGATGATAAATTTTTTAAGGTTTCATCATCTATACTATTACAAGAATCAAGTACATCTTTTAATGTCGAAGGTTTGGCTATTTTATACTCGTCACTTAATTGGGGAATTTGCGAACCTTCAGGCATTAGTGTTATAATTTGAGGTTCAACAGCCAAAGAACGTCCTTTACGTAATATATCGTGTTTTTTTAAATTTCCTTCTATTAAGAAGTATAATTGGTCCTGTGTATCTCGTATATTATCTATATCCTTTAAAAAATTAAAAACAATAAAACCTTTGTCTTTAGAGATAAATAAAGCATCAATTATTTGGCTTCTTTCTACATTTGAGAATATGGGATAACCTAAATATAAAGAACCCTCAACATCTAGTGTGTTAATTGCTTCAATTAACTCTTCTGTTGCTTTTATATTGTTTCTATTTCCCATTACTATTTCTACAGTCATAATTCCATTCCTATAATATAAATCTGTACTGCAAATATAACATAAAAATAAGGCATATAAATAATATTTTTATAACAAATCATTCAGCAAATTCATGCATTTGATTTTTTGTTGAAGATTTGCTCTGCCGTAAACATTTAGAGTGAATGAAACATTCTTATGCCCCAATATTTCAGACAGGGATTTTATATCAAAATCTGATATTTCTATTGCTCTAATTGCAAATGTATGTCGGAGTTCGTGGAATTTTACAGGTATCAATTTATGCTTTTTCACAAATCTTGCAAAAAACTGCCTGTAAACACGCGGTTCGGTTGGTTTTATTCGACCTGTTAAAAAGAAATGATTAGGATTAGTCGTATAAAACTTTTTGATAACACTCATCAATAAAGAAGGGACAGGGATTGTTCTTTCAGAGTTTTTCGTCTTTGGCGAGCCTATCTGGATATAAGATTTCTTTTTTGATTTATCATAAATTCGCTGAACAGTTTTGTTTACAGAAATTGTTTTATCAGTCAAAGAAATATCAGACATCTGAAGTCCGCAAAGCTCACCTATTCTTAATCCTGTAAATAAGGTCAATAATATTCCGACTGATTTTCTTGTCAAGTTCAAATATATAGCCTGAATTAGCTTTTGTTCTTCTTCTTTTGACAATGCAACAACTTTTTTTATTTTTAAATCTTTAGGATATTCAATTAAATCCCAGTTTAGAGCTTCAATTACTTTCGATTTATACGAAAAGTTTAAAGTAAGCCTTAATACAAGAATAATATCTCGAATTGTTTTAACAGTTAGGCCTCCCGTATTATCCAGCCGCCCATTATAAAACAAATAAAATATAAATTCTTGAATTTTAGATTCTGTAATATCACAGATTTTTTGTAATCCAAAATACGGAATCAAATGATTTTCTACAATAAGCAAAAATCCGGCATAAGTTGACGGGGTTACTAAAGTTTGTTTTTCTTTTAGCCATAAATGTACGAGTATCGCAAAAGTAGTGTTTTTTGTTAAGTTTTTCATAATAAATACCTCCATATAGTTATTAAATAAGGTATTTAGAAGATTTTCTGACCTCAAGTTATCATCTAAAGGATAAAGGGAATAATGCCCCAAAACTCAGATTTAAGGGGTATAATGATGAGTGGAAGAAAGTAAAAATCGGAGAAATATATAAAGAACGTTCCGAAAGAGGTAATACAAATGCTGAATTACTTTCTGTTACAATGAATGACGGAGTTAAACGAAGAATTGATATAGAAGGTAAAGATATATCTAGTGAGGATAAATCAAATTATAAATCTGTGTATATAGGTGATATGGTTTATAATTCAATGCGTATGTGGCAAGGAGCAAATGGAATATCCAACTACGATGGTATTGTAAGCCCTGCATATACAGTTATGTTTCCGAGAATAGAATTATGCAATAATTTTATAGGATATTTATTCAAATACGAACCTTTGATTTTCTTATTTAGAAGATATTCCCAAGGATTAACTTCTGATACTTGGAATCTAAAATATCCACAAATTAAACAATTATCTATATTAATACCTTCTTTACCTGAGCAAGAAAAAATCGCCTCGTTTTTGACATTAATTGATAAGAAAATAGAAAAACAAAAAGAACTTGTAGAACTCCTCAAGAAGTATAAAAGAGGATTGCTTTCGCAAATATTTAGCCAAAAATTACGCTTCAAAGATGATAACGGAAATGATTATCCTGAATGGAAAGAAACAAGATTAGAAAAAATTTTGAAAATTAAACATGGAAAATCACAAAAAGGAATTGAATGTGAAGCTGGGAAATATCCTATTTTAGCGACAGGTGGTCAAATAGGAAGAACTAATTCATATTTATGGAACAAACCTTGTGTATTAATAGGAAGAAAAGGAACAATAGACAAACCTCAATATATGGAAACCCCATTTTGGACAGTTGATACATTATTTTATTCTGAAGTTTTTAAAGAAAATAATGCTAAATATTTATATTATTTATTCAATACAATAAACTGGAAAAAATACGATGAATCAACAGGAGTACCGAGTTTAAGTGCTAAAACTATAGAGCGAATAAAGGTTACTTTAAGTATGAATTCTTCTGAACAACATTTAATTTCAAAATTTTTATCAAAATTTGATGATAAAATTCGGAGAGAAGAAAGCCTACTAAATTATTTACAAACGTATAAAAAAGGATTACTTCAACAATTATTTATATAAACATTTGTTGTAATAAACCTTTTTTATAATTATTATAAAAACTCAACAAAAGAGTTTCTTTTTCAATAATATTATCTATTTTTAGTACAATATTTGAAATTTTGATTTGTTCATCATAAACAGGACATAAGAATTTATATTTAGAGTATTCTTTTGCGTTTATACCAGGTTGACCAGAACGAGTAGACATTATTGATACCCATTTTTTATAATTGAAGGTTTGTGTGATATAAAAAACAAAATTACTACAATATTCTTCTTTTATAGAAAATTTTATCAGGAAACCGGCAAAATACATTTTGCCATCATTTTTATTATAAAGGTAAGTCTTTCCTGTACTAGCACCAGTTCTAGTAAATAATAAGTCATCATTTTTCAATTTGTATTCATCCGATAAATCACAATCAGGTGAAACGATGTCTAAATTATTATATTTACCTGTAGTTTCATCTATATCAGTTATTCTGATATATTTATTTTCACCATCATAGGCTTTTGATGCAGCATTTAATCCATAAGATATATTATTTGTTACTTCTCCAAGAGTTTTTTCTTTCCACTCCGGATAATCATTTCCGTTATCATCTTTGAAGCGTAATTTTTGGCTAAATATTTGCGAAAGCAATCCTCTTTTATACTTCTTGAGGAGTTCTACAAGTTCTTTTTGTTTTTCTATTTTCTTATCAATTAATGTCAAAAACGAGGCGATTTTTTCTTGCTCAGGTAAAGTTGGTATTTTAAAATCTATTTTACCTAATGTATCTAAATATATTCCTCCTTGTGCTGATTGATTTACTTTTGAATAAAATTGCTTTTTTATAAAATCTGTTTGCAAAAGATACAAAATAAATTGTGGATTATTATATTCATTTGCTCTTAATATTCCTACACTTCTTTGAAATGCATATTTATTGGTTATATCACTAACTAATGCAACTCGTCCTATTGTTCCAACTATTGTTAATAGAATATCATTAATTTTTAAAGAATAATTTTTATAAATATCATTATAATCTGATAAGGAAATTCTTCTGCAATCATCGGGTATTATAACTTTTCCGTTATCAATATCTTTTGCACTTAATAATGGGATGCCTTCTGATAAATCATTATAGCTGCCGTGAGTTCCATCTTTAATCATTGTAGTTATAGATTTAAAATTTAAATGTTTCCACTCCTCATTATACCCTTTAAAGCGAAGTTTTGGGACGTTCTTATTCCTGTCTTCAAGATGATAACTTGAGGATACATTTTGTGAAAATTTTTTTGTTTCAGAATTAGTCACAAACTCCCCCTCTGTTAAGCACGCTGATAACAATTTGCTTCATTGTTTCCATTTCTTTTGGATTACTTTCTGCAATTAATATGGTTAAGGCAAATAGTGTTCCATTATCAATAATAGGCAAATTATTTTTATACAAAATTCCATTTTTCTCTAAAAAGTATAAGAAGCAACTTGCTGCAATACGTTTATTCCCATCAGAAAATGAATGATTTTTCGTTATCAAATACAATAACATTGCAGCTTTTTCTTCCAGTGTAGGATAGCAATCATTTCCGCCAAATGTTTGATAAATTTGATTAACGGAACTTTCAAAACTATCATCTTTAGGATTGGCAAATACATCAGAAGCAAATTCTGATTTCATTTTGTTTATTACTGATAAAAATTCTTTAATAGGAATTTTAACCGCTTCTTTTTGCGTCGAACCTTTTACGTCCAATGTTTTATGGTCAAAATTATCAAGTAAATCAAGCCCTTTTGCAAAATTATCCAAAATTTTTGCGACTTGTTGTGCATCATCAAGCGATTCTATTTGATTTGTTAAACTCCTTGATAATAAATTTACAGTCGTTTGCAATTTCTGTATTTTTTCTTGTTTATCTTTTAATATTTTTTCGTTAATGGCATATCCTTTTATTAGATATTCTTTTAAAACATTAGTAGCCCAGATACGAAATTGTGTTGCCCTTGAAGAATTGACTCTGTATCCAACTGAAATTATTGCATCTAAATTATAAAATGTTTTTTGACGTTTTACACTTCGACTACCCTCTTTTTGAACTATTTCCAAAATGGAAACAGTTGCGTCTTGATTGAGTTCTCCTTCTTTATATATATTCATTAAATGCTTGTTAATCGCAGGAGTTTTTACACCAAAGAGTTCAGCCATATCTTTTTGAGTAAGCCAGATGGTGTCGTTTTCTAGCTTTGTATCAAGTGATACCTTACCGTCATCACTTGTGTATATTACAATTTCACCTTTTGATTTATTATTATCCATATTTTATCGCATTAAGTTGTTGCATAATATGCAATAACTTCAATTCGTCCTTTCTATTTTTCTCCAAACGGGAAATCTAATCCCAATTCATCAAAAAACGGTTTCAAGTCTTTATCAATATCTTTTATTTCAGTTTGAACTTTACAAATATCGTTTGCAACTTCTTGCAAATCCACTTCCGGTTCGGGCTCAAAAGTATCAACATATCTTGGAATATTCAGGTTATAATCATTTTCTTCAATTTCTTCCATTGTGGCAATATGACAGAATTTATCAATATCTTTTCTTTCTGTATAAGCATTAACAATTCTGTCGATATCTTCCTGAGAGATAGAGTTTTGAGCTTTACCTTGCGTATAATATTTAGATGCATCTATAAAACAAATATTATTACTGTTTCCGTTACGTTCTCTTTTCAGAACTAAACAACATACAGGGATTGATGTTCCTTGGAAACAGTTAGCCGGCAATCCTATAACCGCATCTAAATAGTTTAAATCTTTAACGATATATTTTCTTATGGTTTCTTCTGCATTACCTCTAAATAAAACGCCATGCGGAAGTAAAACTGCAATTCTGCCGTCAGTATCCATATGGTATATCATGTGCTGAACAAAAGCGAAGTCGGCAGCGGATTTTGGTGCAAGTTTGCCATAAGCCGAAAATCTTTCATCATCCAAAAATTTTGAATTTGCACTCCAATTTGTAGAATAAGGAGGATTCGCAACTTGTACTGTATATCTTCTATCCTCATATTTATCATCTTCTAAAGTATCACAATTTGTTATTTCAAAATTATTGTAAGGAATTCCATGAAGCAGCATATTCATTCTTGCAAGGTTATATGTGGTACTCGTCAATTCTTGCCCGTAATACTGTCCAACTTTTATATATTTCCCGACTTGTAATAATAAGCCGCCTGAACCACAAGCACAATCTGAAACTGTTCGAGCTTCGTTTAAACCAACAGTAGCAAGTTTTGCAACAAGTTTTGACATATTAACAGGAGTATAAAATTCTCCGCCTTTCTTACCAGCAGTTTGAGCAAACATACCGATTAAATATTCATAAGCATCACCTAATACGTCAAGTTCCATATTCTCCAGATGAAAATCTATAGTATTGATTGTATTTAAGATTTTTGCAATTAATTTTGAACGATGAGAAACTTCTTTCCCTAATTTTGAAGATCTTAAATCCATATCTTCCCATAATCCATCAAAATCTTCTTGGGAATCGTGTCCTTGTGTACTTTCTGATATTGAATTTATAATTTTTTCCATATATTCAACATCAAAGTCCCCGGTTTCTATCATTTTTATTACATGAGAAAAAAGATATTTTGGCTCTATAACATAACCCAAATAATCGATAGATTCTTCTTTTAGTCCATCTCTGTATTCTTCATCTTCCCATGCCTCTGCATACGATATATCATCATCTTTTAGGAGTTCTTTCATATAATTTTCGGTACGTTCAGATAAATAGCGATAAAATATTAAACCTAAAATATAATTCTTAAATTCATAGGCTTCCATATTACCGCGTAAATTATTTGCCATTTCCCATAATTTACTGTGCAGTTCTGCTTTTTGTTCTTTTTGTACCACAATATCTACCATTCCTTACTCCTATTGATATTTGAATACATTTTCTTTAATAAATTGAATGATTTTTGCAACAAGCTCATGCTTCTCTTTAAATTTTATAGGTCTATTAATACCTGTTATTATATCTTTTTTATTAATTGTATTTGAAAATTCATAATCTGAAATTGTCTGTTTCAAAAATTCCGCATTAATTTCTTGTTTATTTGCAAAATCTTCAATTTCTTTATTTCTCTGCTCTGATTCAAAATTAGCATATGCGTCATCAATAGAATCATTTTGATTTATTGTTGGCATTACTCTATCAATAAATGCTCTTATTAAATCGACTTTTCGTCTTAATTCAGGGTTATCGGTTCTGTCTAACTCTTGTTTTATGTATTCTAGATCTTTAGCTCGCTGTTTTTTATTTGAAGTATCTACATTTCTCAATAAATTCATTATGTATGTAACATTTATTTTATCAGTTTGTATAACCTCAATAGCAAAATCTATATCATCAAGAATTGAAACTTTTTCTGCATTACGTTCTTTTTTAACATAATCATATAAGGTTAAATATCTGCTTTTGTAATCTTCATAACCTTGACAGCTCAAGGCATCTTCTACATCTGCCCACGAAAATTCTGAAAAAGTAGTAAGAATTGATTTTATTTTTGATAATTCTCTAAACGCAATAACAAACTCTCGTTGGGCATCTTCACTCATTAAATCATCAACACTTTGAACTGTTGGTGCAATTGATAATAAATTATATGCTAATTCTTTAAATTTATCTCTGAAATACCCATACCCCGGTATTATCCAGATTGGTGGATTATTTTCTGTATCGGCTTCCAATTCATTACTGAATAATCTTAGTGCTTTATCAGTATTTGATTTAAGATTTCTATAGCAAATAATATTACCAAAAGGCTTTGAAGCCATTTCAACCCTGTTTGTTCTTGAAAATGCTTGTACTAAGTTGTGCCATTCAAGATTTTTATCAACATACAAAGTATTAAGTGGTCTTGAATCAAAACCTGTTAAATACATATTTACTACAAGTAAAATATCAATTTTCGGCGATTTCTTGATTTTTAATCTGTTAGCAATATCTTTGTTGTATGCAGCAAAGGTTTCCAATGAAAAATTAGTATCAAATTCTTTATTATAATCATCAATTATTCTTGCCAAAATATCTTTGCTATGTTCATCTTTACCTTCTAAATCTTCATTTTCTCCGTATGAAAAAACTGCGGCAATTTTTAAATCAGAATTTAAACTTTTGATTTTATCGTAATATTTAGCAAGAGCAGGGATAGAGGAAGTCGCAAAAATAGCTGTATATTTACCGTTGACGGTTTTACACTTATGATTATTTATTATATGATTTGCAACTAAGTCAATTCTTTCATCTGCCATATAGACTTCGTCAGTATCAATGCCTTCAACCATGGTTTTATCGTTTTCATCATACTGACCTTTAAATGTTTGTATATATTCAATGGAAAATCCTAAAACATTATGATCATAAATAGCATTTTTTATTAAATAAGTATGCAAACATTTTTCAAATAAATCAGAAGTTCTAAGTCCATTTTGTGATTTATTTTCATCAAAACGTGGAGTTCCGGTAAATCCAAAATATTGTGCATGTTTAAAATGATGCTTAATAGTTGTGTGCATTTCGCCAAATTGCGACCTATGACACTCATCTATAATAAATATAACTTTTTCGTCTTTATAACTATCCAATATTTTGGAATATTTTGGATTCTTGATAGCATTTGCCATTTTTTGAATAGTTGTTACTATTAATTTTCTATCAACATCTTTTATCTGTTTTACTAGTGTTTCTGTTTTATCAGTATCATCAACACAATCTTTTTCAAATTTGTTAAATTCTTCTTTAGTTTGTGTGTCAAGGTCTTTTCTATCAATTAAGAAAAACACCTTTTTAATACTTTGCTCTTTTGATAGCAGATTCGCACATTTCCAACTTGTTAATGTTTTACCGGAACCTGTTGTATGCCAAATATACCCGTTTTTGCCTGTATCTAATGCATGTCTTATTAATGCTTCAGTTGCGTATATTTGATATGGTCGCATAACAATAAGATTTTTATCAGTTTCATTAATTACCATATAACGAGTAATATTCTTTAATAATCGTGTTTTATTAAAAAAGGATGATGAAAAATCTTCCAGTTTATTTATTCTCTCATTTGTTTCTGTTGTCCAGTAAAAAGTTAATGATTTTAATAATCGTTGAGCATCAGTATTTGCAAAATATCTTGTTTCTACACTATTTGAGACTACATAAATTTGTATATAATGGAATAATCCGCGATATGAATGAATACGGTATCTGTCAATCTGGTTAATAGCTTCATTAATATCAATACCGCTACGTTTTAATTCTATTTGAACTAATGGTAAACCATTAATCAAAATCGTAACATCATATCTGTTTTTATACTTACCTTGAACAGTAATTTGATTTGAAACTTGGTAAATATTGTCTTCGGCATTTTCTGATAGTAATTTTAAGTATATTTTTGTTCCGTCTTCTCTATCAAAATCTATTTTTTCTCGCAATTTTATTGCAGATTGTAGAACACTTTTGCCATTAAGAATATTCAATACTCTCTCAAATTCTTTATCGGTCAATGGTTTATTGTTTAAAGCTTTTATATTGAATTTGTTAAGTTGTTCTCTGAAATTATTTTCAAGTTCAGCGTAATCATTAATCAAAACTCTGTCATAACCTTGCGTTTTAAGTTTTTCTATTAGTTTATTTTCTAATTCAGCTTCACTTTGATAGCCCATTCAAAACCCTCAACTACATAAAATTCCTATGCCAATACTACCATGAACATGGCAATATGTCTTTTATGTTTATATTACTTTATTACTATACCCAATATGATTATATGAATTCAGTACGCACTGCGTAGCGAATTTACTAAACCTATTTTCTTGATATTAATTCATACGCCAAACTAGCCAAAGAAATATAATGTATTGCAAGATTCTTGTCTAAAGGTTTTGCCGGAGTATGTGCTTTTTCATTACGAAATCTTTGTATAGCCATATTAATAAATTTAACGCCTTCAAAGAAGTCTTTCTCTGTATCGTCAGAGGGGGTGTGCCCAAATATTTTCTCAATGTTCGTTTCGCAAAAGGCCTGACTTGCTTTTTCTTCTCCAGTCAAATCTTTTAATTTCTGTCTAACAATTTTGTATGCTTCTTCGACTGCGTGATAATAGTCTTGAGTTGCCAAATATCGTTTTATATGTTCATATATTTCAGGTCTTACATTGATTGTAATTTCGTCAATTTCAATATTATTTGTCATATTATTGTTTACCTCAACTTTTTGAGAAGGATACATCTGTAATTTATTTGCAATTTTTTCAATTTCAACAGAAAATTTTACATTCATAGGAATTGCTAATTCTCTATTGCGAAATAATGACGCAAGTTCTAATAACGTCATAGCAACAAGTTTGTTGTCTTCCAAATCCCAAAATGTGTGTAAAATATTAGTCATAGAGGTTCCATTTGCAGTATATTTTTCATCATAAATATTAATATTAAAATGTTGAAAAAATTCAGCAAAGGACTCTTTTGTGAATCTAACGATAAATCCAGTTTCCAGTCTTAAGGCATTATCTAAATATTTTCTATCAGCAAGTGATAAGTTACTCATGTTTATTAATATAGCCTAAAAATATGTAGAATTAAACATTTAACTTGATTTTATTTTACTCCTGAGTGATGTATATGACACGTTAAAGGAGGTCGTATGGAAAAAGTTGGATTGAATATTACTCCAAAAGAGTTTAAGCAGCTAAGCAAGTGGGCGGAGGATATTTATAACACCGCTGTTGTTATTGATTATTTTGTCGCTAATCAGCCGGAGATTGAAGAATGCTATAACCTTGCACCGGTAATTAAACACCTGCGTAATGATGCTGATGTACTGAATGCATTCTTTATAGATCACGAAAGATGTCGAAATTTAAATGCTGTTTAAAAGCCGTTTAAATAGTGTTCAAAAATTATTATGTTCAAATGATACGATTTTAGACACATATACTGATGTTTCCCGCTGAAAAAGTGATGAATGGTGTAGCTTGAAAGGAGCATACTATGATTGAAATCGGTAAAAAATACAGATTAAAAAAATTAAAAGGCTGGTTTGAAAAAGATAGTGATGAATTTACAGTTGTTTGCTTTGGCGAACACAATATTGTTGACTGCGTTGCACCTAATGGTGAAAAATATGTATTTGATAAAGATTTTTTGATTGACCCCGACAAGCCGGACGAGATATACGCAAATATTAAAATAACGAAAGGTTAAACTATGGTTGAAAAGGACTACAAACTATACGGAACGAAAATTCTAAACTTAAAAACACAAGAAATCGGATTGTTAATTTGTTTATGGGAGAACAAATATGCCGATAAAACAGTCGATTTTGCAACTTGCGTGGATAAAACCGGCAGACGATACAATATTGAACTTGATAATATCAGAGGGTTTGAAGATGATTTTGAAAAATAAACTAACTAAAGAAACGTTAGATATTCCGTATTCTGAATTCAGGAAAAAGTTTGCTAATGAAATTCAGGATGCATTTGAAAGTTACCGTCAAACACAATTAAATAAATACACTTGGAACTTCAAAGACGACAATTCTTTGGAGTTTAATTTTTATTTTGAACTACAATGGAATTTTAATCATTTTGGAATGTCAAATTGGTACATTGAAAGACTTTAAATATTTTAGCTCATAGTAAGTATTTTTTGAGATTATTTATATCTTCGTTTTGCTCTATATTTGTGATACTCTTAGTAAAAGGAGCTAAAATGAGATTACAAAAATACATTATTATATCTTGTATAATTATACTAATTTTGTCTTTAATTGGAATTTTTGTTACTGAACAAAATAATAAATTTTATGATCTTTCTACAGGAGTATTTACCGGAGTTATGTTAACAGGCATGACTTCAATAATCTTGTTCCTTTATGAAAAAAATAAGATTATAAACAAACTATATAACAATTTCGCGGAAATTTATTTTACACTCAGTGTAATTGATAAAAATTTAGGTAATTTTCTTATAAAAAAAGAAATTACTGATATGAATTTTAGGATAAATTATAAACTGACAATGGAAATTATAAATACAATAAAAGAATTTGATTTTGATGAATATACAAGCTTTTTTGACAGCAAATTTAATAGTTTATTAGAACAATTTTTAAGTTTTAACCTGAAGTTATATAATCTACACAATATTGTAGGTGAAAGAAGCCAAGGCATTTTGTATCACGAATTAACATTAAAGGATTTAGAAATGAAACGATTACAAGGAATTGCTGAACAAATGCTTTTACCTTATGAACAACAAGTAATAAATGATAGAGAAGCTCTTCTTATTTTAATAGGCAAATTGCATGAGTATGTTGCTTCATTAAAACTAGAATTAACATCAAACCTAACAAAATTAGACAATTATCATAAATTCAAAATCAGTTGGGATGATAGAAAAAGTTTGCTGGAAAAACAAGTTCAAGAACTTTCTTAGTTTTATTAGAACAAAAAATATTTATACATTATCAATACAAACATTTAATATATAGATAAACAAAATAAAAATAATATTTTATAAAATAGCATGGTGCTATCTTTACATGCCTAAAATATCTTTTTCAACTATTTTTACAATATCTTCCGGTAAATATTCTTCCTTTTTTGACTTTTGTTTTTGTTTTGTCTCGGTAATTTGTTGTTTTACCTGCGGTAGATTTTTTAAAATATTCATCAAAGAATATATTTCTGCTTGTGGTGTTTGTTGATTATTATCAATATCATTTGAAATTTTATCCATTATTTTTTGAGCAAAATTTAACAGTTCACGATTAAATAATTCTTGTTCTCTGCCTTTTTCAAACCTCTTTTTATCCCAATCATATTCCTTCTTCCAATAGAATAATGTCCTGCGAGAAAGATTGAGTTTTCTACCAATCACATCAAGCGGCTGTTTTTTATAAACATACAAATGTTCTGCCTGATTTAATTTATCTAATTTTGTCATTTTTGTACCTCAAAAATTATTCTGTCTACTGTAAAATTTGTTTTATCGGATAATCTTCGTACCTGAAAATTACAAGTCCTGTCAATTATTCCAAGATTTTGAAAATATTTAATCATTTGATTTAGAAGTGCTAATATATTTTTCAAAACTTTTGGCGGTAAAGTCCAGTTTTTGCAAAAATAGTAAAATTTTTGAATATCTTCACAATTTATATCATTTAGATTTTTATCTTTGAAAAAAGGGGAAATATAATATTTTAACATTCTACGATATCTTCTAAAGGTATTATATTTGCAATTATTTTTGACATAATTTTCTAAAAAATATTCAATTGCGGCATCAATTGTTATAACTTGATAATTTGTCGTTTGTTTTGTGCAAATAATATATTCTTGTTTTGGCTTTTCTTCCTGATATTTATATAATCCTTGTTCAAATACTAATTTATTCTCGTTCAAAAGCTGTTCAAGTTCTGTTTTACAATCGCATTCAGCAATCATTCCGATTTCATCAAAGGTAAATTCTTTTAAATGTCGTGCTAGTTTTTCTATATTCATAAAATTTGCTCCATAATTTCTTTTGTAATTTCGACTAAATTATTATCTTTTGCGAAGTTTTCCATCTGATTTATCAACTGAACAATTTGCCGAAACCTGTTATATTTTGAATGGATATATTCAATTGCATCAGGGGTGAATGGAGTTTCTGATAGTTGATTAAATATTTGCGATAAATCATTTACCCCAAATGTTTCAAACTTTAACACTTCTGAAAATCTATCATATAAGTGCGTGTAGCGTTCGAGTTTTCTATGAGCCAAACCCATTCCAATAAATATTATCGGGCAGTTTGTTTCATCGTGAATATCCCTTAATGTTTCAATTGATTTGTAGTTATTCATAAGATAATCAATTTCATCAATAAAAATCACCTGCGGATTTTGTTTCAGCTTTTTGACCACGACATTAAAATTATCCGAAGTCAAAAATCTCGGGATTTCATCAAGCTCTTTAACCATTTCATCCAAGAGCCATCTGCCCGTCATAAGATTTGATGCTCTTAAATAAATTCCATCATATTTACACGTTAACCATAAAGCAGTTTGGGATTTTCCAAGCCCTGGCTCACCATATACAAGTCCCATTTTCGGGATATTTTTTGCTTTGTTTATTAGATTTTCAATAAGTCCGATGGAATTCTTTACATTAGTAGTTTTTACAAAAATCTTATTCATATAAAAGTCTATACTCCTTTGTATTTCTAAATTCTGCTATCCAAGAATTATTTGGATCGTTTGCAATCAAATATTCATATTTTTCTGAATTATTTTTGAACAGCGTTTGAACCCTTTTTGAAACCGTTTTGAACTTAGGTTGAATTTCAGCAGGTTCCATTTGCGTTTCAAGTAGTTTTATATCTTCTGTTTCTAGATATTTTTTTACAGATTCAACCGTTTTCTTCTTCAATTGTCGTTGTCTTACAATTTTCTGCTTATAATTTTCAAAGTCTTTTACATCACCTAATAACTTTGCCATCGGATGTGTTTCAGTTACTCTTTCAGCCGTGCATAAATATTCGCCTTGTGAGGTGTAAACCTTAATACTTGCCAGATCAAAGAGATTATATTTAATAAGAACTTTGCTTTTGAATCCGTACAACCTTTCATCAAAATAATCACAATTTAAGAACCTAATTCCGTTTCTCTGAATTGTTTTTACTTCCGTTGAGAGCATCAAATCATCAAGGATATTAATATCAATATTTTGCCGTTTTCTTTCAGATAAAACCTCCGCAATGGTTTTACCAGGTGCATTTGGACAAGGCTGTGAATTTTTGAAACCTAGCCACATCTCAAGCATTTTTATTGTTGCATCAATGGTTGGGATATATTCAGTATGAAGATTTTTATGAAACTTCTCATTTCTCATCATATATGCAGGTTTATTTTGAATACTACTTCCGATATAGCTTGGAAGTAGTTTTTCAAAGCCTTCCTGAAATTCTTTGAAAAATCTTTCTATAACTTTTGCTCTTGCGTTATATGGTCTTGCAAAAACTGTTTCTATTCCGAGTTTTGAATACAAACCCTGAAAACCGAGTTCAGTAAATCCTTTATCATCAGTAAAATACTTTGCTCTAAAAGCTCGACCATTATCTTGATAAACAACTTTTGGTATCATGTCGAGATTAATTATTGCGTTTCTCAGAGCCGAAGCAATACATTGAGTATTTTCTTCAAGCATAATTTCATAGCCTACAAGAGCGGTGGATTTCCAATCCAAGAATCCAACCAATGTTGCTCTACAAGGTTTTCCTGTAAACGGGTTAATTACCTGAAATGCTAACTTGTGTCCGTCAGCTACAAGTACATCGCCGACTTCAAGCAAACTTGCATCACGTTTTATGTATGGCTCAACTTTATCTGATAAAGCTTTTTCACCGTCACGGGCAAGAATCCATTTGTCATAATTATTATCTTTAAACCATTTTGCATAACGACGAAATGTAATATCAGCAGGGATAAAACTTTGCCCTTGTTCACGCAATTTGTATTTTGTTAATGCGATTGCTTTTCCAATCGAAAGTCTATTTGGATGTAAAAGCAAAGCCATAAAGATTTTTATTTCTTCATCCATTAGAACTGTACGATATTCTCGTACAGTTGAATATTTATATTGTGGAAGAAGTTTTGTGTAATCTTCCGTTCCGTTGAGCATTGAGTACCAACGATGTAAACTTCCACGCGAAATTTTACCTAAAATCCCAAATAAGTAAGAATTTGAAGTATTATGCAATTTCACAAAATCATAATCTGCTTGGAGTTTATTATTTGACTTCTTTCTAAACTCAAGCCATTTATGAACTATATCTAATCTTGCTAATGCTATTTGTTTTGATTTTTCTGGTGTAAATTCTACCATGTGTATGTTTCCTTTGCATACACATTAATTGCTCTGTTTCGCAGGAACATCAAGTCCTGAATCTCAATTTCAAAGACATTTCGACACATATCAAACTGGAAGACAAATTATTTTTGCACTATGTTGCACAAAGTTGCACAGGGTAAATATTCAAAGATATTAAGACTTTAAGCCAAGTTAAAAGACAAAAAATCAAAATGTTAGTGCAAAATAATGCAAGAAAATGGATGAAAGTGCAAAAATTGACCCTCAAATATCAACACTATGTATTAGCCTCATTCGTCCTAAACTTGGCACTCTTTCTACAAAACTCCCATCACAAAAGTCCTGTTAGGTTATACCTGTTAAACTATAACTATGGAACCCGCCAAAGTGGCTTAAATACTAAAATAGAGCCCCATAATGAAGGCTCTAAAAAGTTAAATGTCGATGGGGGGACTTGAACCCCCACAGATTTCT
>ERZ1643251.1181-NODE-1181-length-30919-cov-6.185264_pt1 | contig 30919 bp, 29 predicted proteins | sample MGYA00579261_ERZ1643251 | MGnify/ENA primary metagenome ERZ1643251 (study PRJEB29033, sample SAMEA4952267) | chicken gut metagenome | biome: Broiler Chicken; feature: Gastrointestinal Tract; material: Caecum | place: Ireland | collected 2018 | study: Broiler... | reverse complement strand
TCAAAGTCCACCGGAATTCCCCATTTAAAGGATGTTCTGGATACGCACAGATCCTGAAGCCCCGGAAGGAGGAAATTGTTCATCATCTCATTCTTACGGGAAACCGGCTGAATAAACTCAGGATGCGTATTGATGTGCTCGATCAGGCGGTCCGCATATTTACTCATTTTAAAGAAATATGCCTCTTCTCTGGCAGGCTGAACCTCGCGTCCGCAGTCCGGACACTTGCCGTCCACAAGCTGTGACTCCGTAAAGAAGGACTCACAAGGCGTACAGTACATTCCCTCATAATATCCTTTGTAAATGTCCCCCTGCTCATAGAGCTTCTTGAAAATTTTCTGAACCTGCTTCTCATGATCCGGATCAGTTGTGCGGATGAACTTGTCATAAGACGTATCCATCATATCCCATATTCTTTTGATCTCCTTGGAAACATTATCCACAAACTCCTTCGGCGTAACGCCCGCCTCTTCCGCTTTCAGCTCTATCTTCTGGCCATGCTCGTCTGTTCCCGTCTGGAAATAGACATCATAGCCCTGGCTCCTCTTATAGCGTGCGATGGCATCCGCCAGCACAATCTCATAAGTATTCCCGATATGCGGCTTGCCTGATGTATAGGCGATCGCTGTTGAAATATAATACTTCGGTTTTTCTGACATATTTACCTCCTCTTTCTCGTTCCGGGACGTAGTCAACTTCAATTTCACTACGTCCCCAATTGAAGTTTACTGTGTCCCTAAATGCAGTTTGCCCTGTCCCTTTTTGAACTACAATTATTGGGAAAAAGCTTGATCCGCCAAGAATTTCAGCGGAAAAAATCCCGCCTTCTTATCCTTTAAGAAGACGGGAATCATTCCGTGTTACCACTTCTCTTCGTCCTCCCCTCACGGAAAGGACCTCAGCGAGTGCCAGTCAGCACTCCTCCGCTGTAAAGGGCGGACCCATCGCAGCCTGCTGCACACATGTACAGGTCGGTGCGCTGCTCAGAAGCCATCTTCATCTGCCTTCCATCCGTTCCTCTCAGCGCCGGCCGCCGCTTCTGAAAAGCTTTGCAGTCCTTACGGAACTTCTCTGTAGAATCTCCGACAGATTACTCTCTTCGTCATTGCTTTTTCCGATATTTCAAATTCTTCAGGTCTGTTAAAAAGGTTAGCACAGGAACCTGCGAATGTCAAGCTCCGCGGCCGTACTCTGCGCTGCCCTGCAGGCCCGCGCCCTATAGTCGGCGGCAGTCGTGCATCGTGCTGCAGCTCCAAAAATCTTATTCCGTCTGATCCCTGTATCCCGCTTTGTCTCTCTGCAGAACTTCTGATCCTCTCCCGGAAAGCCCGTTCTTATCTTTTCACAAAATATTCTTCATACCACACAAGGAAGGTATAGATCGTCCATACCTTTCTCCAGTTGTCTGAATTTCCTCCCACATAATCGTCAAAGATCGCGTTGATCTCGTCCACATTGAAGAACTTCTCAGCCATCTCGCTGTGGAACTTCGCTTTAACATCCTGATTGTAGCGTTCGTCCGCCATCCAGATACGGATCGGCACGATGAATCCCAGCTTTTTGCGGAATGCGATCTCATCCGGAAGAACCTTGGCAGCCGCGGTGCGGAATGCCACTTTGTTCTGTTCCTCGTTTACCTTGAATCTTGCAGGCATTCTCGATGCAATGTCGAAGATCCTGCGGTCTGTAAGAGGCATGCGGATCTCCAGACCTGCTGCCGTGCTCATCTTATCCACATTCAGATAAATATCTCCCTCCAGCCAGATCTGAATATCTACATCAGACATCCTGGTCAGCGGATCAAGCCCTTCCGTTTCCTCATAGATATTCTGCACCAGCTCGATCGGAAGCACATCCGGATCATATTTCTTCAGGATCCGCTTTTTCTCATCTTCCTTCATGATATTTGTATTTCCGACATAGAATGTCTTCAGATTATCACCGTACCGCTCTGCATTCCGGTACATATTATATCCGCCGAAAAATTCGTCTGCTCCTTCTCCCGAGTAGCAGAGCTTCGTGTGCTTCGCCGTCTCATTGCACGCGATGGTAAACGCGATCGCCGAAGCGTCTCCCAGCGGCTGCTCCATATTGTACATCACATACGGCACGATCGCAAAATACTCTTCCGGGGTGATCAGACATCTGGAATTTTTGCGCCCCAGGATATCTGCAGTCTCCTTTGCCAGCCCGGATTCATCAAAACGCGGCTCATCATACCCGCAGGAATCCGACATCTCCGCATCTGACATTGCCAGAACATAAGAAGAATCCACGCCTCCTGACAGGAAAGATTCCGCTGTCTCATCCTTCGATTTTACCTCCGGCATGATCTCCTTCAATGTGCTGTGGATCTCATCCGCCCAGTCCTCCAGAGATCTGCTCTCATCCGGATGGAATTCCGGTGTCCAGTACCGTTCGATCTTCAGCTTTCCGTTCTGCCAGATCAGATAGTGTCCCGGCATCAGCTTCTTCAGCCCCCGGAAAAATGTATTCTCTCCAGCCACATAAGTAAGGCTCAGATAAATCTGCAGCATTTCCTCATTGAGTTCCTTTACAAATCCGGGCTGCTCCATGATCTGCCGGATCATCGTCCCATAGAGGAGCCTGCCGTCCGCCGTCTCATAATAATAAAATGGTTTTGTCCCGAACTGATCTCTCAGACAGAAGAGCTTCTTCTCCTCGTCATCCCACAGTGCAAATGCAAACATGCCGTACATGTGGTCAGCCATCTCACAGCCCCACGTCTCATAGGCTTTGACCAGGATCTCTTTTTCACGCTCTTCTCTTGAGAGAGAAAGATCGATGCCAAGGCGCTCGCACAGTTCCTCCCAGTTACGGATATGTCCTCTGTACTCCTGAACTTTTATCATAGGTTTGTCCTCTCCTGAAAAAAATTTATCGAAAACTGTCAACGATATACCAGTATTATAAACGAAAGCTGCCAGGATAACAACCGGCAGCCGCGGTTCTTTCCAAGCCTTTGATTCCGCAGTTTATACGTTATTCCGGCAGCTGCGGCTGAGTCTATGAGTTTTGCCTCCCGCCGCATTTTCTTGTGGACATGCTTGTGGACGATCATTTTTCTAAAGAGATGGAAATATTTCGTGCAGAATGTTATACTTAATTTATTCATTTCACTTTCAGGAGGATACAAACATGTCAGAATTTTCCGAACTTCTTTCCGAATATATCCACAGGAAAAATATCCGTACGTACTCTCTTGCAGAATACTGCGGCATCGACCGCTCCATGATGTACAAGATCATCCGTGGGAAGCGCACACCGACCTCCCTGGAACTGATCGATAAGATTTCCAATTATCTGCAGCTTACTCCTGGAGAGTGCAAGGACCTGATGGAAGCATATCAGATCACCCAGGTAGGGTATGACAACTATTACAGACGTAAGGATATGCTGGATTTTTTAAGCAATTTCCGCGATATTGCGAACAAGAACACGATCTCCTCTTCATTTTCCATGATGACGGACTACACCGCGCCTCTTGTTCCATTGACAAATGAGTCTGAGGTGAATCAGGCGGTATTCACGATCATCACAAAACAGATCCAGCGCGGAAGCGGTCGGATCCAGATGATACTCCGCCCTGATTATACCTTTTTAACTCAGCTCCTGACGTTTTCACAGCCCAGGGATACCACCCTTGTGATCAGTCATATCATTTGTCTGAACAATTCTGAGCAGGTTACCTCTGCAAAGAAAAACTATAACCTTCACTGTCTCATGAATATTCTGCCTCTGTGCACATGCAGCTATCAGTATCAGCCTTACTATTATTATGATAATATTATTTCACAGCTCGAATCCTTCCGTCTGTTTCCTTATCTGATACTGACAGACGACTATGCCGTCATCCTCTCAGAGAAACTGAACACAGGGTTTCTGACTTGTCAGAAGGAAAGCCTTGAAATGCTCGAACAGATTTTTGAAAATTATATACATCAGTCCAGACCTCTGCTGACCAAGATTGAAAACGTCTACGACCAGCTCCGTTACGTCCAGGAAATCCTTCGCTTCGATTCTACGGTCGAGTACAGTTTTCAGATGACCCCATGCATGACTGCTCTTCTGACCCATGATTTTCTTGAAAAAAACGTCAGCAGGCAGATTCCCGCGCGGGATGCCTTCATCGAAACCTTTGAAAAGCATATTCACAATACGTATGAGCGCCACCTGAGCAGGAATCATACGCTGGTTTTCTCTGAAGAAGGCATCTGGGAATTTCTGCGGACAGGCCATCTGGAAGAATATCCTTCCTATATTTATACAGCGCCATCCCCTGAGGACCGTATTCTTCTGATCAAGCTTCTGACCAAAGAACTCCGCCACAATACGTATCGTATGCGCATGCTCAGACAGAGTATAGGCCCGGTCCGGAACGGAGCCAACATATACATTACATCATCTGCCGGCTATCTGCTCTTTACCCCTCTGGGTTCCAGCACGCCTGTCTATCTCAACATCGAAGAGACCGGACTGCTCATGACCTTCCTGGACTTTTTTGATTCGATGGACGAATCTCTATTTTATCCACCCGCTGAGACGCTCAGCAGGCTGGAAAAGATCATTCAGGATTATTCTGCTGCTTATCTTTAGTAAATAGGCAAAACATCGTTCCCTGCTCCAGACATACTGAGAGCCGCCCGGTCCGGGCGGCTCTCCTGTATATTCCCATATTCACCTAGTCTCTCTCCACGCTCCACTCGAGAATGGTTCCTGTATTTGCGTCGATCTCAAAGTCATACTCTATCATCTCATGGATGATCTCTCCCTCGTATTTATAACGTCCGTCATCATAGTCAAGTTCGATCCGGATATCCTGCTCCGTCGCCCCTTCCACTCGCGCCAGGGCGATTCCGATCGCGTCTTCCATGCTGATCGCCACGTTCGCATTTCCTGCGCCGGAGTTCTGCTGTGTATTCGACGATGCGCCGCTGTTTCCCTGCGCGCTGTTCTGAGACTGCGCCGAATTCGTATCAGAGGTATTATTCTGCCCTGCAACGCCATCCTGAGCCGCCGTTCCATTCTGTGAAGCGGTTCCGTCAGAAGGTGCTGCATAATTCTCATTTGTCTCTATATCGGAGCTTATAACACTTCCGTCAGAAGCCAGGATTTCATAATCGTACTCTTTTTCTGCGACATCAAAACGGATCTCGTAGATTTTTCGTCCGTCATCCCGGTCCTCAGACACTTTCAGCCTCGTCGTATCAGACTCGTTTACCCCTGCGTCGTTCAGCGCCGCCTCAAGCGCTGCGTCACGTCCGATGTCTCTTCCGCTTCCGCACCCCGTAAGCGCTCCTAAAACCATCATTGCTGCTGCCGCTGCTGCGATATATTTTTTCTTCATCTCTTTCTCTCCCTTCTTTTCTCTGCGGTTTGCTATTTGTTTTGTTGATGTTACTATACCCCGGAAAGATTAAAGCAAGATTAAAGGAAGAGATTTTTTTCTAATTTTTTATTTTTTATCTGCTTTTCCTCAGCCGGAAAGCGGAAAGTAAACACACTGCCCTTTCCGGGAGTGCTCTGAACTTCCACACAGCCGCCATGCGCCTCCGCGATCCATTTCACCATGGAAAGCCCCAGACCGGAATGGCTTCCTCCCGCTCTCGATGCATCTGCCCGGTAAAAACGCTCCCAGATATGGGGAAGATTTTCCTCTGAGATCCCACTGCCGTCGTCGCTCACTGTGCCGATGATCTCCCCCTGCCCGCGGAGAAGCGATACCTCCACTCTCCCGTTCTTTCTTCCGTAGGAAACCGCATTGGAGATCAGATTGTCCAGCAGACGGATAAAAAGCGTCTCATCCACGCATGCCATGATATCGTCACCCGCCCGGCAGCTGATCTGTACTCCGTTTCCGCCGGCATCCGCCAGCAGCTGCTGTTCCTCCACTGTCATCTGCGTAAGTTCACTTACATTGACCCACTCCCTGTGCAGAGGCTGTCTGCCCTGATCCGCCCGGGACAGAAAGAGCAGCTGGGAGATCATGCCTGCCATATCCCTGGCCTTCCTCTCGATCAGAAGGATCTGTTCCCGCTGTCTTCCGGTCAGCTCCCCATCTTCCAGACATTCAGAACACTGGGCAAGGATCACGCTGACCGGTGTCCGCAGTTCATGAGAAACATCCGATGTGAACTGCTTTTCCCTTTTGAACGCTGTCTCCAGTTCTTCCAGCATATCGTCAAACGTGCCTGCGAGCCCATATATCTCATCCCGGTTCTTTCCACCCCGGACCTTCTTTTCCTCACCGCCCAGTCCGATCCTGCGGGACAGATCCGCATCTGCGCGGATCTTCTGCACCGTTGCCGTGATCTTCTTCACAGGCAGGAGCGTTCTTCTCGTCATACGATATCCGATCAGAGCCGTCACCAGCGCCATCAGGGGAAACAGAATCACCGCAAAACGCACTGTCACATTAAAGCTCTCCTCCGCATCTGTGACGGACGTGATTCCTCTGACATAGACGGTATAATCTTCCGCAAGCCGGAAGGACATATCATATACATACCAGTCCGTGTCTCCTTCAGGAATCCTTCTCGTTCTCCCGTCCGCTATCTCCGGCTGAACGTCGAAACCGTACGGCACCCTGCCGTACAGGAAATACATATCTTCATCATACAGCGACAGATAGACATCCTGCGTCACAGAATAAAAATCAGAATCCAGCCGCAGCTCACCGTCCCGAAGAGTGATATCATCCGAACTGTCCTGCACCCGCCGTTCCAGCTTGGACTGAACACTGGCGAGGATCTCCCGGTTGCTCAGAGAAAACAGGATCGCAAGGACGGCACATGTCGCAAGGACCATAAAAAATGTATACAAAAGCGTCAGCTTGATCTTTAAAGACAGTCTGTTCATTCCTTCTCCTTCAAGACATATCCGGCGCCCCGCACAGTATGGATCAGCTTGGATTTCTGACCCTCATCGATTTTTCTGCGCAGATAGCGGATATACACGTCGATCACATTTGAACTCCCCATATAATCATAATTCCATAAATGCTGCTCCAGCCGTTCTCTGGAAAGTACAGTGCCCGCGTTCTGGACCATGTAGCGCAGGAGCGCAAATTCTTTTCCCGAGAGCTTGATCTCCTTTCCGCCCCGGAGCACCTGATGTGTATCCATGTGCACTTCCAGGTCTCCGACCCGGTAGCAGGTCTTCGGAGTATCCATTGGTTTTCTCAGAAGCACCCTGATGCGCGCCGAAAGCTCCTCAAATGCAAAGGGTTTTACCAGGTAGTCATTGGCGCCTGCATCCAGTCCGCTGACCCGGTCTTCGATACTGTCCTTTGCCGTCAGAAGCACCACCGGCGTGCTGATATTTTTGCTCCGCAGCTTCCTGAGGACCGAGAGTCCGTCCATGACCGGCATCATGATATCCAGCACCGCAGCATCATACTCCGCACTCTCCAGATATTCAAGCGCCTCCTGTCCGTTGAAACATGCGTCCACACTGTAATGCTCCGCTTCCAGCCTGGAGACCAGTATTCTGTTCAGATCTTTTTCATCTTCTGCGATCAAAATCCTCATAACGATCATCTCCTCATACCCCTAGTATAAAACACACCGCCGGCACTGGCAAGGCACCAATAACCGCCGCTTGACACCTGCCGGGATTTCGTTCTACTATGGGAATGTCGAACAATAAGACCGGAAAGGAGACCTCTATATGGAAAAAAATATTTCACAGCAGCTGCTTGAATTTATCGAAAACAGCCCGACCTGCTTTCACGCAGTTCAGGCCATGACAGACATCCTCTCTGCAGAAGGATTCACAGAGTTAAAAGAAAATCAGAAATGGCACATAGGAAACGGCGGAAGGTACTTCGTCACGAGAAACGGATCATCTCTCATTGCCTTTACCGTTCCGGTTCAGGAGATGAAGGGTATGCATATCATCGCCAGCCACAGCGACTCCCCCTCCTTTAAGATCAAAGAAAATCCCGAACTGGAATCCGAAGGACATTACATCCGGCTGAACGTCGAGGGTTACGGCGGCATGATCCGTGCACCCTGGTTTGACCGTCCGCTCTCTGTCGCCGGAAGAGTGATCGTAAAGGATAAGGCACAGGGGGGCTTTCGCTCCATCCTCGTCGATATCGGCCGCGACCTTGTCATGATCCCGAATCTGGCGATCCACATGGACCGTCAGATCAATGACAGCTGCAAATACAGTATCCAGAAAGATATGCTCCCCATTTATGGTGACCTGTCGGCAAAGGGTACTTTTATGAAACTGATCGCAGATACGGCAGGAGTCCCGGAGGAAGAGATCCTGGGGCATGACCTTTTCCTGTACAACCGGCAGAAAGGCACTGTCTGGGGAGCTTCCGGAGAATTCCTGTCCTGCAGCCGCCTGGACGACCTGCAGTGTGCCTTTGCCTCCCTGAAAGGCTTTCTTGCCGGGAAACGTCAGGAATACCTTGCTGTCCACTGCGTGCTCGACAACGAAGAAGTGGGGAGCGGGACAAAGCAGGGGGCTGCCTCCACCTTTCTTTATGACACACTGACAAGGATCCATACCTCTCTCGGGCTCTCACAGGAAGATTATCTCATCCATCTTGCGGACAGCTTCATGATCTCCGCAGACAACGCCCATGCAGTGCATCCCGCCCACACCGATAAGGCTGACCCGGCAAACCGGCCGTACATCAATGGCGGAATCGTCATCAAGTTCAGCGCCAGCCAGAAGTACTGCACGGACGGGGTTTCCGCCGCCATCTTCCGTGATCTCTGCCAAAGGGCCGGCGTCCCTGTTCAGACTTTTGTAAACCGTTCCGATATGGCCGGCGGTTCCACCCTCGGAAATATTTCCAACACCCAGGTGGCGCTTAACACCGTTGACATCGGTCTTCCCCAGCTCGCCATGCATTCTCCTTATGAGACTGCCGGGGTCAAAGATACCGGATATCTGATCCGGGCGGCAGAAGAATTCTTCTGCTGATGTCTCCTGACTGACGCCGCTGTTACGCAGAAAATATTTCCTCAAAAAAAGATGCAGCCCCATATAGGAGCTGCATCCTTTTTTGTAATACTTAAAAGATTATTTCTTTTTTCTGATCACGATCACTGCCACTACTGCTGCGACACAAATCACCAGAACGATCACGATCGGCACTACATTTACACTGTCACCAGTCTTGACTCCATTGGAATTCTGTGCAGATGTCGTCTTTCCAGCAGAAGAACTGCCATTCTTATCTGACGTATTTCCTGTCTGTCCCTGGTTTGTGCTGCCATTTCCGGTACCTGTTCCCGATGTGCTGCCATCAGCTGATACCAGCTGTGTCATAGCCGCTTTAAGTGATGCCACAGATGCATTTACTTCTTCCTGAGTTGCCTCCTCATTTTCTAATACATCCTTGGCTGCTGCAAGTGCTGCCCGCATTGTCGCAAAACTCTCTGTCTGATAGTCAGCCTCGTTGAGAGCTTCGGCCTGTGAAATCAGATCTTCCAGAAGATCCTTGCTCGGTCTCAGTCTCAGATCTGCCATCGCTGTCAGCAGATTCTGCCATGCGCTGTTTACCTCTTCCTGTGATGCAAATGCATCTTCATAGACGTCTTTTGCCTCAGCCAGTGCTGTTGTAAACGCTTCTTTGCCTGCATCCAGATAGCTGTCAAGATTATCGTTCATCGTTTCAGCCAGAGCGATCACATCCGCAAGATCATCCTTATCTGCCTCTTTGAACTCCATGTACTGCATTGCCTTGATCAGGTTCTGCCATGCAGTGTCAACTTCGAACTGTGTCACGTCGGTATCGCCGGCCTGTACTCTTGCAAGAACATCCTGTGCAGTCTGAAGCGCTTTCTCAAAGTTCTCTCTGACTACATCCATAACGCCGTCTGTGTTTACCCCGCCGGCAAGCTCGATCGCATATTCCAGAACTGCCGTAGATATCTCTTCATCCGGCTCCGGATTTTCTGAAGGCACGAGGCCTGCCACCGCATTCTTGAATGCTGATACAGCATCAATGAACTCCTGCGGATTCACACGCTCAGTTCCTGCCGTCTCAGCTTCTTTGTCCTGAGCGACCAGAGCGTCGATCGCGTTCTTCGCATCTGTCAGCGCCTGATAGCTTGAAGCTGTATAGTCTTCTGCATTATAAAGCTCATAAGAAGCTGCTTCCAGCTCCGCCAGCTCACGGTTTCTCGTAGAGTATTCCAGAGCTGCCTGTGCGTTCTCTGCATTCGCTTTCAGAGTGTCTGCATCAGCCTGAGACAGGTTGTCTGCATTCTCCAGTGCTACCGCCAGCTTATTCAGTGCAGATTCATAAGCAGTGTAAGTCACACTTGTGTAAATCGCATTTTCGTTGCTCACTTTGCCGTCGACCAGAGCCTGAAGCTCGTCCACATTCGCTGCCTTCATCACAGCATTGTTGTATGCCGACTGCAGAGAGCCGAGCGCCGAATCAACGATCGTCTGGCTCGCGTTCGCATTGTTGTAAACGTCGTTCGCCACATCCCATGCCGCCTGATAAGCATTCTTGCTGTCTGTCGTCCAGGCATCCTCTGCCGCCTGCTCAAGGGCTGCTCCAAGGTCGCTCTTGTCGACTGCTGCGCCGCGGTCTGCGGATACTGTGATCTCAGCGATCTCCGGGATCGTATCTGCCCATGTGACCGTGATGCTCTCCAGTGTCTTACCTTCCGGAATTATAAATTCATTAATTGCCTGGTTGAGTCTTCCTAGGCTTTCCTGTCCGTCCTCACCGATATATTTTGCAGTCACTTCTGCATTCGATATTTCGCCGAGCTGGATCAGCCTCATGGATGCCACGCCTTCCGGCTCAGAGAGACGATATGTAAAGGAGCTGTCCGCTGCGGACGACTTGTAAGTCGTACTGTAATTGCCGTCCAGCATATTAGACGGGATCTTACCTTCCTCTTCCACGTCCTCAGAGATGATGTCCCTGTTTCCTTCTGTGGAAATATATGCTCCGCCGTTGATCTGCAGCTCACTGATGCCGACCCATCTGTGCGAATATGTCTCCACCGGTGTGATACGGATATATCTTCCATCCACATCAAGATCTGTGGCCTCCGCATACATATAGCCCGGGTTCATGTCATCGTGTGTCAGAGTGATACCCTGCATATCTTTTGCAGTCGTATCATCCCATTCATTTTCTGTCGTCTGTCCCACATGAAGAACGGTTGTCCACTCCTCACCGTCCACAGATACTTCGAAATCAGCATTTCTCAGGTAATTGAGCTGTGTCTCGACAATGTAGTAACGCAGGGATGAGAAATGGATCACCTGCCCAAGGTCAAATGTAATGTGCTTTCCTTCCTCCTGTGCGCCGTTGATCATGCCGATCGTGCTCAGGTCGCCGTCAAATACGTTCTCCACTGTACCGGATACACGCATGTCGTTTGTTGTCTGAGCCATCGCGAAATCACTTTCCACGGACTTCGCACCGATAAACTCATAATTCACATCAAACTGTGTCAGATTAAGTTCTACACTGTCTGCTGTGCTGCGGATGCGGATATATCTTGCATCCACATTTCCGCCGCCGTACTCGCTCCAGGCAATGCCGTTCATTGAAGTCTCAAGCACTGTACCCGCCGGAAGCTCAGACGTCGTGATGCCCGTCACGTTCTTGATGCGGTCAAGCTTCACGCCGATATACTCGTCTGCATTCAGGTAAACCGTACCCTCTGTAAGGGAAACAATCCCCTCATCCGCAGCAGCTGTGATATCAGTATTTACGTTCGTATATACATACTCGGATGTTCCTCCGGTCTGCTGCGCTTCTTCTACAGTAAACTCTGAGAACTTGCCCCAGCTTCCCTGCTGCGCCAGGTTTCTGATACGGATATACTGTGCGCTTGTTCCCGTCAGATCGATATTCAGCGTATCCATGCCGGAAGATGCTCCCGTATAATCCTCATATCCTTCCACCGGAGTCCAAGTCTCGCCGTCAACGGATGTTTCAATCGTGTAGTTGACAAGTTTGTCGCCGCCGTCATGTCCGACTACGATATGCGCGCTCACCAGATCTGCGACTTTTCCGAGATCATATCCGATATAATCGTCTACGAGGAAGTCGTCCCCTGTTGTATTGCCGCTTCCATCCGGATCATACCATACAAAGGTATCGTCATTTCCGTCATACAGATTTGACTCGGATCCCTGATAGATCTCCCAGCGGTCCGTGCGGATCACATTGTACTGGATCGGAACAAATGTCTCGCTTTCGGGAGCAAGGATCTCGATCTCGGAGATTCTCACCCAGCCGGCTGTATCCGCCTGATTCAGAATCCGTACTGCCGTTACATCTGCAACGCTTCCGAAGTCAACTGTCTGATCGGATGCATTTGTAAGTGTTCCTGCTTTCACCCACTCATCTGATCCGTCAACCTGGTACTCCACATCTGCATTAGAGAGTACATCATCTGCTGCCGACACGCCCTGAACCAGTCTGAAAGATCCTATTGTCTTAGGCTCGTCAAATGTAACTGTAAGCGTTGAACCTGCAGCAATGACCTCCCGGTTCGGAGCCTCATAAGGTCCTTTTGCGAGCTGTACTTCTGTGCTGTCGCTTCCGTCAAAATAGTTTGCTTCTGTTCCGCTTCGAACGGAGATTCCGTCATACGTCACCGTACCTGTATATCTCTCCTGCTCTTCCGGCTGCTGTGCGGAATTTCTATTGATCTGGATCTCGCATACATTCAGATAAGCGTCCAGCTGGTTATCTGCGGTTGCCACCAGCCTGATTCCCATTGCCTGGAAATCTTCCGGAAGATTCTCTTCTTCGACCACAACCTCAAGATACTGCCCCTGCACTCCGGTAAAAGCATTCTCCATGCCTGTCAGCTCAAGATCATACCATTCGCTTCCGTCAAGCGTATACTGAAGCTTGGAAGCCTCAAAATGGTTCTTTCCAGTTCCCAGCAGGAAGCGGATATCGCTGATGCTGATCACGCGGTTATACATCACGCCTACATAGTCGCCTGTATAGATCCATACCGGATTTCGATAGCTTGCCATTGTGCTGTCATCGCCATCGAATACATTATCGGTACTTCCGTTTGGAGAATCCGTCCTGTTTGTGATAAAGGACTGGATGATTGCATCCGGATTCATCGCCGTCTCCGCATACTTGGAAACATAATCTGCCGCGGCCTGGATAAACGGAACGATATGCTGTACTCCTACTTCTGCATACTCATAATGGTCGAGGTACCAGAGCGCATGCGTCTTGGAGCTGTCAAATGCTGTCTTTCCTGCCGTATTATACTGAAGGATCGCAGTTGTATCACCATTGATCACTGCTTTGACTCCATTCAGATAAGCGATCGCTGCATCCGTCGTATCATCCCAGCAGTCAAGCCAGTAGATGATCTGATCTTTTACATTCGTATCACCCGCCTGAGCCTCATATATATCTGCCGCATCCTGAAGCACTTTAAACTCGGCAATCAGAGCATCCACATCCTCTGCTGTCACAGTATTAGAGTTCAGCTTGTCCTTGAACGCTGTGAGCATCGGCGCCAGGTCAACAGATTCCTGAAGCGCTGTTACCCTGCTGTCCATGTTCTGGTTCATCATGTGCTTGGACAGTTCTCTGAGCGCGTTGGATCCCTCTGTCTCGATTGCGGAATTATGATCTACATATTTAAAAGAATTATTCCATGCCAGATCTGCTTCCTCTTCCGTCTCCCATATATTCCAGGAATAGCATGCGTTTCCGAAAATTGCCACCTTGCTCGGTTCTGACTGCTGCATCGGGTTCAGCACGATACCCTGGATCTTAGCCGGATCTACCCCCGGATGGAGGAATGTGCTGTATCCGCCCATGATCAGATGATTCTTAGAGTTATCTGTACAAGGCCAGTTAATCCACATGTAAGGTCCGCGTCCTGCCGTATTCGTAAAGGTCTCTGTGAAGCTGTTGCTTACTTCGCCCCATATTCTTCCGCCAGTCATAACGATCTGTACATTCTCCGGGAACTGCTGATAGTAGCTCTGTCCGTTGTACATATATTCAACTGTACAGAACGGAAGAGTCTGCTTCAGATCCGGGTATTTCTTGCCCATCTCTGCCAGCCAGTCCGTCATATCGTTCAAAAACTTAATGTAGTTGTCTGCTCCCACATTAGCAGCGTCGTCGGCCAGAATTGCAACCTGCCTTACGCCGGCCTCAATCACCTGCTCAAATTTTGCCTGCACAATCGCCAGGTCTTCCTGATAATGCTCTTCCGTATCAAACCTGACTGCATTATTCATAAATGTATGAAGTGCATACACAAACCGGCACTTGGAAGCATTTCCCGCGTCGGCGAGAGGCTTGATCAGCGTCTCGATCTCCTCGTCCGTATAAAGCTGTCTCCAGTTGGAGTTATGCTTCGGATCATTCTTCGGCGCATAGAAATAAGAATTCAGTTTATAGTATCCGCCCCATGTCATCAGGTTAATCCTGTCTTCTGTTGACCACGGATTGCCATAGTATCCTTCAATAAATCCGCGGCTTGCCACGTCCGCCCAATCCTCAATGTGGAAATTACGGATCGTGTAGCTGTCCATCTGCTTAATGATATGATACAGTGATGTCAGACCGTAAAAGCTGGCGTCTGTATCCGCTCCGAGGACTGTGATCACACCGTCACCACTGTCCAGAACATAGGAGTCAAGCTCATCAAACAGCCCCTCTGTCGTTACCTCGATATTCTCGTCGACATAATTGTCAACATACTCACCGGATCCGTCGATTCCGACGAGGATGTTCGTCATGCCATCCACGATACTATCTGATTCCTCGACTGAAATATCGCTCTTGAGTGCAAGCGTCTCATTCAGCCTGTCCTTCGTCGCTTCATCGATCCCGCTCTCATAGACCACATTGACTTCGTCGCGAATGATGTAATCCCCATCCTCGTACGTCATCACATGAGGCGTTGGATAGATCTCGTACTCAGTCTGGTCAGCTGCTTCCGCTTCTGCTGCCGGCGCAATGTAAAGACTTCCCGCCAGCATCGCAGCCGCCAGGACAAACGAGCCTGCCCTGCGGAATCCTCTGCGATTCCAAAAAGTTACTTTGTTTCTCTTCACTTTTCATCTACCCTCCATTTCTATAGATTATCCATAGCGAGATATCGATCTGTATAAAAAAAACCGATTCCCGAAAGATAAACTGCCGTAATTACCCCTCTTTCTTCGGAATTCGGTTTTGCCCATTGCTGGTAACAATCCATATCTGCGCTATAATTGATACAATTATAGCAATTTGTGGCAGAAATGTAAATAGAAATTGTCGTTTTTCACAAACCGTAAAAACTAAAGCAAGAATTTTTGTGCCGTTTTTTCTGTTTTTGGTATGAGAATCTACCTATTATATAAAATATATCCAATTAGGATTTCACGGATCCTCAAGAAGAACAGTATCCGCCAGGTCTCGGGCAGGACCGGGCTTTATTCCGCTGCCAAAACAAAAAACCCGAACACTCTTCCGAGCATTCGGGTTTCCTCTTTGAGAGGCGCAGACCGGATTTGAACCGGTGAATCAGGGTGTTGCAGACCCACGCCTTACCACTTGGCTACTGCGCCTTATTCAGTTACGCGCATCTGTCATCTCTCAGATACATCTGCGCTGATCTGCCGCTTCCTCCGCAAGCTACTTCATCATCCTGAAACGGCAAATGACCCCGACGGTCTTGTCGAGACCGTATATTATATTATCATATAAGCAAAAATAGCGCAAGAGTAAAGTTTTGCGATTTTTAAAAATACGTATTATGTGACATATATTATAAAATATGCCCCTTTTTTGCCCCTACAATGATGCATCCTCGGGATCAAGTTTCCGAAGCTTGAAAAAAGGGCTGACTAAACAGTCAGCCCGAAAGTATGCACGTGGGGCGGACGGAAGAGCCGCCTCACAGTTAAAATATAACATACGGAGCCGCATGAATCAACTGCAGAAAAATGGAGTATCCTCTTTTTTATTATACATCTACAGGTGTATAAAATATATCAACCAAACTAGCGCAATAGGATAATATAGATCATTCATTTTATACATCTGTAGCTGTATAATAATGACATAAGGTAAAGGAAAGGAGATAAAAAGAAATGAGAGGAACAGAAAAACAGATCGGATTCGCACAGAAGCTGGTTGAAAAATTTGATAAAGAGATGAACGATCTCATCAACATCTGCCCGGAGCAGTACAAAGGGGAATGGATCAGCAGAAAGGAAAAGCTGGACGCTATCTTTTCCGAAGCATATGCAGGAGACGTGATTGACACTCTCAAAGGAAACAACGAGTCGGGACAGAACTACTACACAAGGTTTTTCACAACAACAAAACTGTGTGCGGCACCGTTCGCAAGAAAGATAATGAAAGAAGTATATGGGAGGTAAAAACTATGACACTTAACGAATACATGAGAAAGCACTTTTTCGACAGATGCAAACCGTATAAGATCGTAAAAGAAGATGAAACAGAATTAAACATCGGCTGGGACGAATACGACAAATATGAATTTGTCAAATATGTCCCAGGAGAAGACGAGGACACAGTGATTGTAAAATAAACTATATATCCCGCCCCGGAGGTCACGAGGGAAAAAGGAGAAGAAATGAAAGGCGAAGAGGTAAGAGCAGAGTATTATAGAGGATTTGGAGACAGGGAGATATACAGATTCGAGGACGTAGACGGAGAAGTGCTTTGGTTTGAGATGAGCGGACGGAGCATAGAAGAGTGCAGGAAAATAAAAGATGAATGGCTCTCAGAAAAAAGAGCAAACAAATCCCTGTACGACAAAATATCTAAACAATATTGGGCAGCGTATGATATGGCAAAAACCCTTACGCCCGGGGAAGCGGTGATGATAAGAACACAAGGAATTTGTGTCGAATCGTACAGGCAGGAATACGAATATCACAGAGATTTAAATAGAGAATATTACTTAATATTAAAACACAATAAGGAGTTTGATTGGCTTACTCATGCGGTGTACGCAGCCTCTCCGTCTGACTGCAAAAATAAAATGCAGGAGTACCTGGACGAGTTATCGGAAAATGACGACATTGTAGACAGCATAAAAGGGGTGATTGAATGCTGAAGGAATACAGAACTAAATCAGGGATGTCGCAGTCACAGCTTGCGAAAGAATCCGGAGTTAACGTCCGTATGATACAGCAGTATGAACAGGGAGCGAAGGACATAAACAAAGCAAGTGGAGAAACCATATATAAACTGGCGCAGGCCCTCGGTTGCCAGATGGAAGACCTACTGGAACGAACCCAATAGTTTTAAGTCTTTGATTTCCACCCCGGAGCTGATGCCCCGGGGTGTTGTTATGTATCAGCCTCCATTTTTAACGTCAAGCGCCTTGCTGGAGTCGACGTTGATGAGCACCCATGATCCGGCGCCGGTATCCACAAGTCCCCACTGCTGGGCTGTCGTCCCGTTTGCGGTGAATACCTGGATTCCTGTGCCGTCCTCATTTCTTCCGTCCACACAGTCAAGACGGAGATTTTTGTTGACAACAGGAATCAGTTCGATCGGTCTGGCAAAATCAGGGTCATATCCGTCTTTATCTACCTGCTGCACAATCCATTTCTGGCTGTCAGATCCGTTCTTTTCGTAGACCCATACAGGATTCGGGTTGGATAACCCTCCGCTCATAACGTCCAGGTAGAGTCCGCAAGACGCACATTCGAGGCAGTATGTCCCGTCGGCGTTTTTGTGCGGGATCCACCTCTGCGCAAAGGTGTTGTTCGGGGTCCATAACTGGACATCTGCACTTTTCTTCTTCGTTGCCGTTGACCCGGTAGAAGAAGATACGCTCTTCCCGGTCACTGCCTCTGCAATTGCCGTGGCGCACTTGTCCACATTCCATGCATTTTTGTCGGTCGTGTTATCTACAAAACAACATTCCACAAGGATCGCAGTCGCCCTAGTATTGCTCAGTACGTACAGCCCTGTCGTAGGCTTCGCCCCGCGGTTCCGGATCCCGAGAGCTTCCGAGATCGCCGCGCTGACTGCTGTCGCTTTTGCGGCTCCAACGCTGTCTCCGCTGTAATAATACACCTCAACTCCAGTACCGCCTCCGGCGTTGAGATGGATACTAATGTCAAGGTCTACGCTGTGTGCATTGCACTTTGCTACGATATTCGCAAGGTTCTGACCCTGCGTGCTTCCCGTATCGTCAGTACAGTCATATACTGTATTGCCGAGAGATTTCAGCAGAGAAATCACTTTGTTTTTCACTTTCCTGTCCTCGGTTACCTCATTGAGGTAATATGATGTTCCAGGTACGATACTGTTATGACCGCCGTGTACATTATATACTCCCATATGTTATCACTCCTTCTTTTCTTCTTCCGATTCTGCTACAGCGATCTCTTCTTCCGTCGGCTCTACGCCCATATCCATCTCAGTTCCTTCGATTTCGTATGTTCCGTCTACGTTTTCTTTTAACATGCTTATCTCCTTTCCGTTGCGACGTCGCAACAAGAGGGCGATCACTCGCCCTCTGAATCCTCATCTTTATTTACAACTTTGTCGGCAACCTCTAATCCCATCACAAGAATTGTCGGCACATTATATCCAGCTTCGACGAAATTCTCCAGGATGGATCTGATCTCATTGATAATAAGAGACGCCAGGACGAACCATCCCAGCAGTGTAGTAATCCCTAGATCCACGCCGATCGCCTTACCGATCTCGATAAATACTGCGCTCGCTCCGAAGGCAACCATAATCATCAGCCAATAGCCCAGCTTCTTCAGGACACCTTTCCAGCCGGCCACACTGTTCTCCTTGCCCGCCATGCGGCTCTTCATCCAGCCCGTAATCCAGTCCGCCACATTAAGGAGCAGGAACGCCACAAAAAGGATCCAATGCTCTCCGAGTATGTATGAGAGCACGGCGACGATCGCGCCGGTGATGGCATTATACCCATCAATGATTGGTGCTGCATAGTTCATTTTCATTAATCCTCACTTTCCTTCCTATTGTTAATGTCCGCACATAAAAATAAGACCTGTTACGGTCTTGCTCTGATTTCCATTTGATCACCTCACTTACGTCACCTGCACCTTCACCTCATACTTGAGGATCTCAGGCGGGATCTCGTATGTATACTCTAACGTGTACGTCGCACCTTTGATCATAGGCTGGATCAGCGCAGACAGGACGGTCTCTGTATCGTTCTTCCGCGTGATTTCACACGTTCCAGACTTCTCTTCCTGGTCTCCGTTCCGCAGGACGTACTTTGCAGTAGTCACGTCAAATGGCTTATGGTTCGTACTCCGCACACTAATACATACATACTTTTTCTCACCAAGCTCAAAATTAACCCTATCCATCATCGGCTCACCGCCTTTCTGCAGCCTTTCAGCTGCGCGATATAATTTCCCCGCAGGATCTGTGTCTCTCGGAGTGTGACCAGCTGCGCCACCCACGGCAGTAACAGAAGGCGCACCTTGTCGCCCTCTTCGATCAGGCTTGCCTCCATCCGGTCTCCCAGCAGCCGCGCCTCTGTGTGCGCGTGGTAATCAAGCATCACAGTGCACTGCAAATGCCCGCGTAGCCCGCTGTCAGACTCTGCCCATATCTCGATCTCCTGCAGTCCCGGCAGTCGCGGGGCATATCCCTCCCAGTACCCGGGACGGTCTGAGATGGGCGTAAACTCCACCTCAGTGGAATTCACAACGCCCCATACTCTGATAATCATCAGTCTGCCGGATCCGTCACCTTAAAGGTGAGATGGATCGTGCCGTTGGCATCCACGGTTGTCGCCTCTGCCTCGACATCACTGATGATCGGCGCCTGCGTATCTACTGTGACATGTCTCGTAACAGTTGTAGTCTTACCGATGCTGTCCTCCGCAACCACTGTGATTGTATTCGCGCCCTCTCTCAGGGTGATCTCCTTGCTAAATGCTCCGCCGGATCCAACGGACACTGTCTCCCCGTTGATCTTAACGCTTGAGAGCGTCACCGCATCGGATCCTGCTGCCGCGGTACCAGCTACAGTAACCTTATTGCTGTTCGTCAGCAGTCCTTCTGTCGGGCTCGTTACATTGAGCGTCGGCGCTGATGTACTGATCACAAAGGACACTGTTGCGACATCGGATACATTACCGTCATTATCTGTTACCTGCAGGCTGACACTGTTGGATCCATCAGACAGGTTGGCCGCATGATATGTGCATACCTTCTTGCCGTCCTGATCCGACCAGGACACGCCCTGCGTAACCTGGACATTGTTGACCTTAAAGATCACAGACGCCATGTTGAGTCCAGATCCGCCGGCGTCCTGGAGCTCCATCTTGATATCCTGCGTCGCGGATCCGAGAACCGATCCCTCTGTCGGGGATACGATCGTCGCGGTCGGCTTCGTTTTCTCCAGGACTCGAATATTCAGCTGGTCTCCATACGTCGGATCAGTGGCATACATGATCGTCTCGTTGCCAGCCGCGTCAAATGCATGCAGCTCTATCGGGTATGTATGATTCGCCTGACCGTATGATGATTCAGATCCGGACGGGATATCTACGCTCCACTCTCCCTCGCTATACGACGCATTGTACTGCTGCTCCTTGTAGACGGCATATGCTCTTGTAATTTCACTCATGTTGTTAATTCCTCCTATAACCTATAACTTATTTACGTTCTGAAGATATTGGATAGTCAAACGGGTAGTCATAGGGATAATCCTGATCATACCAGAATTCAAACGATACATGGATGCGCTCTCCGGCATTTACGGTCGTTTTCTCCGTCTTCACTTCTTTGATCTCTGCCATGATTACCCTTCCTTTCTTATTCCACTGCTGTTACATACAGGTCGACCAGGTCTTTCAAATCCTGATAGACCGGAATCTCTGTATCCCTGTTGCACAGATAGATCACTCCGTCCTGGATGTAGTACTTTCCGTTCTCCAGCGCCATATTGCCATTGTACGGAATCGGGTCCTCCTGCGTACCGGCATTGGTCTCATTGATTACTGCATACAGGCTCTCTGTGCCCTCGCCCGGAATCCACTGATCCTGAATCAGCAGATTGTCCTGAATCGTCTTATACAACACGTCATTGTGCAGGAACTTGTACCCCAGCTTAACAGTCTCCCCGATGATCTCCTGCCACTGCGGATAGATCGCCTTAACAGTCAGCGCCTGCGAATCATCCAGTTCCTGCGCCTGCATCTGGGCGACCAGCACGGCAGCCTGGACCATCTGCGACTGCGCCTCCGGAAGGGTCTCCTGCTTGTACATCATTACGCCATAGATCTGACCGGTGTAGATCTCTGTGCAATAGAACGCTGTATATCCCTCATAGGTAGCGACCGTCTGACCGCGCTCCTGGACAATCATGCGGGCGGTACGTGTACTGTTGGTAAACAAGACTTTGAGCTGTTCCGGCGTGTTCCCGACCGTCAGCACGCGAAGGTAATCCCCGTGGGGCTCGACCTGCTGGACAGTGATCTCGGTGGCATCGTTAAAAATAAGCTTCATTTTATTTATCCCTCCTTAATCCGAATAGACGCCTATAGCCATGTAGTCAACATAAAACTGCGTGTTTGGATAGGATGAAAAATACCCAAGGACAATAGTCTGAATTGCAGTGGCAGATGCGAGTTTTCGCACAATCCAGAACCAGTTATTGTCAGCATTTCCGATTTGCAGGCTTGACAAAGACGAAAAAGGTTTGACAAATTTATGATTTGGGTTTGCGGTACCTGTGTACCCGATACCATTCTGGCTCAACGCCGTTGTTATGGGCATTGTACCGAAACAGATCTGTATATGCGTACCCGGGAAACGGATACAGTGATCCAGACCACTGTTGTAATACTCTGTTTTTTCTCCAGCTAAATCGGATATACTGTCCATCACTGTCAGCAACTGCTTTACCTCCGTAACATTGATCCCGTCCAAGTGGACTTCCAGATACGGGCAGTCATCAACCAGATCACCATCCTGCAGATTTCCTTCTGTATAGTCCGGCACTGTGGGGCTGGACGCATGAGGCGTACCCTGGATGACGATCCACTCATTTTTCTCTGTCCCAGATTCCTCTTCCCGCGTATATCTGTTGACTACCAGGTCAATTCTCTTCATCCCCTGCGTACCGTTCTGGATTATAACTTCATCATAGGTGCCAAGCTCTACTGTGGACAGATTTCCATGATGGTACATGAGACCACTCCGGATCTTGAGAGAGTTATTCGTCTGCAGTTCAGGGGTCAGATTCTCCCCACAGGGCAGGATACAGCTCTCATCCCCGATAATGCCCTCAAAAATCTGCCGGAACTGCTGTGATGTCACATGCGGTGATCCGGTCTTTCCAGATATAATCTTCATTAATCATCTTCTCCTTCCAATTTATACGTTTTCGATTCTGCGTCTCCGATTAGTTCGTATACGATGTTTTCCACCGGCTTTGCCATGTACATTCCGGTCAGGTAGTCCCTCCCTCCGACAATGTCTCCAATCCCGATATCGAGACCGAGCTTCGCTACGTCCATCCGGAAGGTCTTCTTATTCATGAGCTCTTGCAGACGTTCCGCCGACTTGCTCCAGAGCTCATCCGTCTCTGTCGATGTGTTCTCGTATATTTCGGCAATCTCCTGCAGGCCAGTGTAGTACTGCTGCGTGCCGATGCTCCCATCCTCTTGCACATACAAATGCAGTACATTGCGGTCCTGCAGCTCGCCTTTTCCAGCCACGATCAGGTGATTCACACCATCACGCTTATCATCCATCGTATAGTTCAACTGACAATCCCGGGACAACTCAATCCGGTTTGAGTAATCCACAATCGGCACCGCCTCTATATAAAGATATCCTGGTTCTCCCTGCTCCCGCCGGAACGACAGCTGCAGGCGGTACCATTTGCTTTTCAACATTTTTGTAAGTCCATCAAGAAGAGTGCAGTACCTGTCGAACTGATAGTTACTAACATTCACCCCGGTATCTTCTTGAGATACAACTATGAGCCCGTCGAACTCAGGCTCGATCAGGCTCTTCATAACTGTATGTAATTCTCCGGATACCGTTTTATAATCCGATCCGGTCGGCGGCTGTATGATCTTCTTTGCCATTCGACCTCGCCACGTCAATCCTTTCAGTTCGACGTAATCCAGCGTAGTATCTGTCAGGATCTCACCAATAATTCCGCCGTATTCAGTCCCCATAATGTAGATCAGGCTGGAGAATGTCAGTTCCGGTCGCCAGTTGCTCCGCGCGATCTGCACGGAAAATGTACGATCACCATTAAGGTCTACAGTCACATTCGCGTCTTTTATCGCGCACAGCTCCCGAAGGTTCTCGTCCGCCAGAATCACCATCGCGCCTCCCTCCTTTCTAAGAAAAGAGTCAGGTCAAAACCGAACGCTCCGGACCAGTTAATCCGCAACAGACTAGAGGGGATCGGCTCGAACACTGAGTCGGCAAGCCCGCGGTCATGGAAGAGGTTTTCAACCGTTCCATTGGACAGGTATTTGTATACCGTACTATCCCTACTGTCGATGATCAGGTACTCGCCCGCCTCCAGATCCGTATAGACTGCATATGCATGTCCGTTGATCAATATATACGGGTTTGTGCACGGCCCATACACGATCATCTGAAATTCTGATGATCTGACATGGTCAATCTCCCACGCAACCGCTCCGAGATCCTCTGCTGCAAAATCGAATGGATGGTCATACGGGAAATCCAGACCATTGTCATCCTCTGCAGTTGTACGCTTCGGGAACGATCTGCTCACCTCGGTCGTCCACGCCAGCTCCGGCGCGATGAAGGTCAGCTCCACCTCAGCGTACACATACCCTTTCCAGCTGTCCTTCGTGGATGACTGGATACGGCAGCGGAGGAAGGTGTCATTCACATACAGCTTTCCGTATGTACCTTCTTCCGCATCTACAGCCAGAATGCTGTAGAGCTGTTCCATGTTGCGGGCAAATTCTGCATCGTTCCCGTAGACGTCAACCTGCACAGTCTTCCGATAACCATCCGTGCTCTCTTCCCAGTCAGAATCAAACCAGTCTGACTCAGCTGTAAGGTACGGGTACTTCACCAGGTTCAGCACTTCTCCGAGGGAATTTTTATAGTATGCTGTTATCATAGCCGTGGCACCGCTCCTTTCGGTAATGGTTTATCAATTCGGTCTGTTCCCAAATAAATTGGTCTGTTACTCTGGCTACGTGAAACTCCGTCAGCCGTAGCCTTTCCAAGCTTGACCGCCAGGCGTTCAATATCCGCATCTGATAATTTCATCATATTCTCCGTCTGCTGCTTACTCAGAATCGTACTGGTCGACTCAAGAGCAAAAGATTTTGCGATTCGGTCAGTATTGAGAGCCATAGTCTCCCGCATCCGGGATGATATTGCGGACATGTCCAGGGGCTTCAATGCGGCATCCGCAAGTTTTTCGGACGCTTTTTCGGCAGATTTTATTTCGTCGTTAACACCAAGTACAAAACCTTGACCAAAAAAAGCACCGGCTTGCCGGGTTTTTCTAGAGGGCGAATGCTCATCCAGCCACCCTGTCACCGCATCATATGCGCTCTTTGCCAATTCAGCTGCTTTAGATGCTGCATCTTCAATCCATGAACCAATCCCGTTGACAAATCCAGCCCCGAAATTACTTCCTGCAGAATAAGAGTCTGCCGTATCAGCGCCGGATTCCGCATTTTCGGCGAGCTCCTCTCCTGCCGATTTCGCACTGCCTGCGCCGCTTTCAATCCCGCTCGAATAGTCCTTTGCGGTTTCAGACCCTGTTGTCTTTGTGTCTGCCGTTCCCAGACCTCCATCCGCTGCCTGGGCAACTCCAGATGCGGCGGCGACGGCAGACGGGATGTTCCCAGTCATTCCCCCGCTGTATTTCGAGACGGCATTGGCGCCAGTACTTCCAGTATCGGCAGCCCCCAGGTTCGCATTAACGGATTCGGAAATTTCTTTTCCCTTTGCATCAGCCGCCTCCTTCTGGCTTCCCATACCAGAGACCAGCTCATCGACAGATTCAATTCCAATTCCGTTCAGGGTTCCGCTGTCAATCAGGTACTGACGGAACGTACTTATGACCTCATCGGAGGTTGCTGTCGCAAGGTCAGAAAACTGTGGGATCTGCTCGCTCATACCGCTCATCATCGTCTGCAGCAGCATGATTGCCGTTTCTCTTGCATCCGGAGACAGTGCGTCTATCCTGCGTATTGCATCCGCGATCCAATGCTGCATAGATTCCGGTATCTGTCCACCGCTCTCCCGCATCTGCTCTATCGCAAGCTGAAAACCGCTTACCATGCGGGAATAGTCCGTCGATGCAAGCAGCTGCTGAATGAGATCTTGTGATGCAACAATTCCATCAGCCGCTTTTGATGCTTCTTCCGGGAGTCTCGAGTAAGCGTCAACGGCTTTCTGTACGCTTTCCGGCGTTCCCTCGCCAAGCAGGTTCATAACCTCATCAAGCCCTGACACATTCGTCTCAGCCTCTTCTACTGCCTGAGATGTTTCCTGCAATGTCTGCTTTGTCCGCTCTAAGTTCTCCCGCGCCTGGTCGTACGCTGCTGTATCGCTCCCGCCCGCTGCAGCTTTGTACTGAGTTATTGCATCCAAGTACTCCTGATACGCTGTGTTCAGGTTGTCTTGAGCTTCTGCCTGAGCCTGTACTGCATCAGCATATTGCGACGCTGCTGCTTCCGATATTGATTTCTGCTTAAGCTTCTGGACATACTCATCTATTGACCCATTTACCTGATCCAGAGACTGGATAATGCCGTCGTTGTCCTGAATAAATCCATCCGCAGTCAGGGAATACTCGGTTCCCATCGCCTCATTTAACTGATACAGGATAGAATTTGCAAGAGCTTCGCAGCCTTCTTTTACCTTTCCGGTAGAATCAAAAGCCCCATCCAGCTCCCCTTGCAGTCTGTCCAGGTTCGCCACCGAGGACTCCATTGATCCAAACGTATCTCCTATGGATTCTTTGAGCCCGTCCAAGCTATCCCTAGTATTAGACACCCGTTCGTCGAGCTCTTCCATCCGCCGGTTAAATTCTTCCTGATCCTGGTCTAAGTCCTTTGTTGTAAGCCTGTAAGCCGCAACTGCGGCTACCAGAGCCGCCACCGCAGAAGCAACTAAAGCAACTGGGTTGACGTTCAAAACCTTGTTCCAGGCTGCCGTTGCAATTTCGGCAAGTTTCATTTCTCCACTAAGCACTTTTACCGCTGTAGAAGCAAGCTTAGAGGATTTTGTAAACTTGTCTATCGTTTTATAGCCTTTAAATGCGGTATATAGAGCAGCCGCCGATGAAGCGACCTCCGCAAAATTTTCTCCGACAAAATCCAATGTCTTTGACGAGAGTGTGAGCAGCGCATCGGAGAGATCTCCAACAACGTCAATGACGTTCTCGAGAGTATCCTCTACGGATCTTCCTGCTTTTTTCAATCCACCAGACTCAAATGACTTTGAGATTGCCTCAATTGCATCCTCCACTGGTTTCTGAAGCTCCGGTGGCAGTACCTCAGCAAATCCAGACGCCACAGCCTCTGCGGCTTCACCAGCCGCATCAGTCAGATTATCCCGATTATCTACGATCCCAGCAGTAAAGGATTGAATGAAGTCAACGGCTGCGCCTGCCATATCCGGAGCATGCGACGCCGCCTCAGTTGCAAGGTTTGCAAACTCATCCCCCGCCGCTGATACAGCTTCATTAATCCCGCCGTTATTAAAAGCGTCCGTAATATTATCTACACTTTCATTTACGACTTCGACAGCATCTTTCAGGCTTCCGGACACGCTGTCGTAAAAGACAATCCCGAGCGTTTCCGCTGATCCTGAAAGGGCTTCAACCGCTCCTTTCAGGTTGTCCTGCATTGTTGTTGCAGCCTTCTGCGCAGCCCCGTCACATGCCTCATATGCTTCTGTCAATTCCGACAGACCGTCTGGTCCCTCGTTAATGAGAGACAGCATTCCGGACAGGGCTTCCTGCCCGTACAGTGTTACCAGATAATTGTTTTTCTGCTCATCAGTCATGCCCTCCATCGCATCCTGGAGCATTCCAACCTGTTCGGAAAGAGATTTCATCTTCCCTTCTGAATCGTAAAAAGAGACACCCAGTTCGTCCATTGCCTGCTGCATAACATCAGTAGGTTTGGACAGCCTGGACAATGCGCCCCTCAGAGTTGTACCTGCCTGAGAGCCCTGGATACCGGCATTTGCCATGATGCCGATCGCCGCCGCGGTTTCTTCCATGCTGATTCCTGCCGCCCTGGCAAGAGGGGCAATATACTTCATTGCTTCCCCTGTCTCAGCCACCGAAGAGTTGGTCCGGTTTGCATTCTCGGCCAGCACAGCCGCCACATGCCCCGCTTCCGATGCTTCAAGACCAAATCCCCTCAGTGTTGACGCGGCGATATCAGCGCTTGATGCCAAATCTTCTCCGGATGCCGCCGCAAGGTCGAGCATTCCTGGCATGGCGCTCATGATCTCATTTGTCGTGAATCCGGCAGCCGCCAAGTTTTCCATTCCCTGTGCAGCCTCTGACGCCGAAAATGCGGTATCTGCGCCGAGATCAATAGCCTGATTTCTCAGTTTTTCAAACTCTTCACCCGTCGCCCCGGATATCGCTTTCACACGGGACATCTGCGCCTCAAAGTCTGAACCGACTTTCACTGCCGCAGTTGCCACACCTACCAGAGCTGTTGCTGTTCCCGCAATAGCAGTAGTTGCTGCCTTTAATCCTTTAGCCGTTATGCTGCCAAGACTCTTTAGACCTTTTTCTATCCCAGAAGAATCCAGATCTGTTTCAATTACAACTTTTCCATCTGCCAATATAATTCACCTACCTTGTTTTTTGCAAAGTAGGCTTGGACGCTACTCTAAGGTGCGCCTCTGAACTCTTCCCTTTGCCGGATATTCAATCTTATTGATTTTCTTACAACGCGGGCATTTAATTTCTCCCTTTATAATTTCCGCAAACAGCAGAGTGTGCCCGCATTTCTTACACTTTATTTTTTCAATTATCGTCACCCTCCAATATTCTGCTCACATCCCCGCCATTGAGCAGGGCTTCCTCAATCATTCGTTCACGTTCACTCATTTCCGGTGCCATATGCTGATCCAGACCATAATACCTCTGCATTGCCTGGTAATACTTTTTCTGGTCCTTTGACAGATGCTTACTTCCCGTGTCAATCGTTCGGTACTCCATAATCCTGCTCAGCCGGGTATCGGTCCCCAGATTCTCCAGCAGAATCATGAATTTCCACCAGTGCATGTCCACTTCCTGCAGGTCAATGCCGTACTGCTGCAGGAAACCGGCATAGATCAGATCCGCATCTGTCTCAAAATCGAAGGGCTGCTTGTTATTGATTCCGGCTATCCTGCGCGGAAACGCCTTTTTCTTCTCGCGCCCGCAGGAAAAGAACCAGAACATCTGGTTGATGTGCTCTTCGGAGAACAGCCGGTCCTCTTTGTAGAACTGGCAGAGCATCTTGAGCAGATCCTTCTCTGAAAGTTCCTTCTTATTCCCCTGTATTTCATAACATCGAAGAACGGTGCGGAAACCTCCGTTAATCGGACGCTCTGCACCGCCTACTGTTACACTCTCGGGAAATTTTTCTGTCAACACACTCATTCATTAATACCTTTGACTGATTTCAGATGATCCATGACCATCTTGTATTCTTCCTGCTGCCTGATCTGCTCAGACACAAGCTGATCATACGCATCTAAGTGTGCCAGAAGATCATTATCAGCACCACAGACTGCAGCTCCCGTTCCCTCTCCGAAGACTGAATCAAATAAACCTTTAATCCGATCACACAGATACTTATTCTTTTCCTGCTCTGTTCCAGCAGGCATCCCGTCCTTTACGCCTTTCATCTTCTCAAGAGCTTCAAAATACCGCTCTTTCACATCTGCTTTATCTGTATTGTACAAATGAAAATCAAGCTCTACGCCGTGAATAATCATGTGACATCTTTTCTCCTTTCCAATCGTTGCTTCTCTGGTTACGCCTTCGCCAACTAAGGATTTGTTAACGAAGATTACGATTCCTCATCTTCCGTGGCCGAAGTAAACGTCTTTGTCTCCGTGTTAAACTCTCCATTCACCCAGTCAGTTTTTCCGAGCAGGTTTCCAGATCCCTGAATTTCACCATCGTTATCGGAGAAATCTGCGATTTCTACAGCAACGCGCCTCTGCTTAGCTTCGAATGTATTCTGTTTTGATGCAACAGGCTTATTCATATACACTTTTACATACAGCGTCTCTGCATCAACGCCCGTCTTCTCGTTCTCTCCGATATCTGCGATAAATTCAATTGCTTTCTCAGAACGGATCAGGTCAAACTCCAAAGGAGCTGTCCATTCATAGGATCCGATCGACTGTGTAGCAGACTTCTGGTTTACATACCGCTTTGACGTCGTCTGTGCCGATGGAGAATTGTCCAACTGTGTCACTCCGAATCCTAAAAGCTCAAACCGAGGAGATCCGGATCCTCCGCTGACATCAATGTAGTCAGGCTGCTGATATCTCTGTTCAACACCTGTATTTTCTTCTGCAAAAAACTGCAAATTCATTTTCATAGCTACTTACCTCCGTTTAAAATATAAAAATTGACATTGTATCCTGTACTGGCATTTCGTCCCCTCGTTATCGTAAAGATAACCTCCGGTTGTTGCACGTATTGATTTGCTCTTGAGCTGACCGGTCAATTTCGGAAGATTGCCAGATCTTGTGCAGTCCTCTAACCAGTCCGCAAATTTCTCATAGAATTCTGCCGTTTCCTCATTTTCTGATTCCCCGAACAGCTCCCTTGAGCAAAGAGAAAAGACATACTGCCGAACCGTATCCCCGTTAGAATACCGCTTAACAATCGGCTCAGCCGGAGTGCTCTCTATACTGTACGATGTGGTATTTTCCCCCAGCATATCCGTGTTCACGACCGGGAACATCTGCTCGAACTCTTTCAGAAACGGACATCCCTCTATGAACTCTTTGACCTTCACCGCCACACTCATTTCGCTTTACCTCCGCAATACGCTGCTGTCGCTTTGACAATCTCTTTCCCACGGTCTGCCCACATACGCTCTGTCCAGTGAGCCCCTCTCAAACCAGTTCCACGGTTCTCGTAATACTGCCGCCTGGCGTAAGGAGTATTGTAGGTAATACTCCCTACGGTCTCTGTTGCGGTATTTTTGAGAACTCCAGTCAGGAATGGGACATACGGGTCTGACAGCTTCCGTACTTCATGGGTAAAAAAACGCTGTCCATTTCCGTTTTTATTCAAGCTCCTCTTCAGGAGGATCCGATCCACCGGATCGATTTGAAGTCTGATTTTCGCCATTAAGCACCGCCCCCAATCCTGATATGTTTTGAAGAGCCAAAAAAGTTCTCGGAATGGCTGAGGACTTTTCCCACCACGCCCGAGAACTCTTTCTTTATCTCCTCAATTCCGGTAACCGCTGAACTTCCGGACCACCGCCCCGCAATAAACAAATCCCCGTTCTGCACGGTCCATCCCGATAAAGGGGTCACAGACTTTGCGAACTCTTCCGGAGGAATCCATTCTGAACATTCTTCATAAGGAATCCTGATTTGATAGACGTCTGCGCTGACCATACCGCCTGTCGTTACCGAAGTCTTCTGATCGGTATGGAACCAGACTGCTGAGATATGATGAGGGAGATAAACAAATTTCTTCGAATCTTTATCCGGGAAACGGTTAAAGATCGTAATCTCTGCATTTGTAAGCATGCCCACACCTCACCCCCGCGTAGAGCAGTCCCGTTGGCAACAGCCATTTCCGTATTGCTCCAGTCATTTTCCTGTTTGCCAGTTCCTCGCTTGTCTCTCCATCCTTTGCCTGGGTCACATAGCTGACAGAGTAACCATCCGTATTCTCGCTTTTCTTTTCCCCGGTACCGTCCGCTTCCTT
>ERZ1643251.1179-NODE-1179-length-30939-cov-7.632722_pt1 | contig 30939 bp, 31 predicted proteins | sample MGYA00579261_ERZ1643251 | MGnify/ENA primary metagenome ERZ1643251 (study PRJEB29033, sample SAMEA4952267) | chicken gut metagenome | biome: Broiler Chicken; feature: Gastrointestinal Tract; material: Caecum | place: Ireland | collected 2018 | study: Broiler... | reverse complement strand
AATCACTATGGATTTTCTTTTCTCAAGTGTCCAACTTCATTATGCAATCAACCAAATAAAAGTTTTACTCGATTTTTTTCAAAAAATCGCGGTTTCCAAAGGCAGAGCCTTTGGTCGCGCCTCGCAAGGCGCGAAATTCCCGCTGGCCGCAGCCAGCGAAACATCCCAATCGTTCTAAAGCGCCATCCGCAGATGGCGCAATCCCTGGCCAATGGCCATGCCCCTCGCCGCCGCCCCTACGGGGTGGACGGCGAGGGGCATATACGCCATACCGGGCAACGTCCGGCCATGTACTGGAAAGAATGCGCACAAAAAGGCTGCCGTCCGTCACCCGCTATGGGGTGAGGACGGCAGCCTTAGGGCTTACGCCCTGAGTATTGCGCCCGTTGCGACGGGCGCTTGGGGACGCCTGGGGTGTTTCGCCCGCTGCGGCGGGCGACCGGGGCGCTGCCCCTGGACCCTGCGATTTTTTGAAAAAAATCGAGTAAAACTTTTTATTTATTTAATGCGGAGGGCGCGGGTGGCGTTACAGATGGCAATAACCATGACACCCACATCGGCAAAGACAGCTTCCCACATGGTAGCCACGCCGAAAACGCCCAAAATCATCACCAGAATTTTCACACCCAGGGAGAAAATAATATTCTGCCACACGATGGTATTGGTCCGGCGGGAAATGGCGATGGCCTTGGCCAGCTTGGAAGGCTTATCGTCCATGAGTACCACGTCTGCGGCTTCAATGGCTGCGTCGGAACCCATGGCGCCCATGGCTACACCCACATCGGCACGGGACAGCACCGGCGCGTCGTTGATGCCGTCGCCCACAAAGGCCAATTTGCCGCCGTTGGTTTCTTTCAGCAGCGCTTCCACCATGGCGACTTTGTCGCCGGGCAGCAGTTCGGCGTGGACATCGTCCAATCCCAGCTCCTTCGCTACGGCTTCGCCCACAGCCTGCCGGTCACCGGTCAGCAGCACCGTTTTCCGGACGCCCAGGGCTTTCAGCGCCCGTATGGTCTCGGCAGCATCGTCCTTGACCCGGTCGGAAATGACCAGATAGCCCAGATAAGTACCGTTTTTCGCCACGTGGACCACGGTGCCCACCGCGTCGGTTTTGGCACAGGGAATGTCGTGCTGCTCCAGCAGCCGCCCGTTGCCCACCAGTACCGGTTCTCCGTCCACCGTGGCCCGGACGCCGTGGCCGGGCAGCTCATCCACCGGGCCTACCCGGCTGTGGTCGGCCTTGCCGCCCCAGGCTTCCAGAATGGAGCGGGAAATGGGGTGGTCGCTGTAGGATTCCGCCAGGGCCGCCGTCTCCAGCAGCGCTTCCCGGCTAATGCCCTGGGGCTCCACTGCCGTTACCCGGAAGCTGCCCTCCGTTAATGTGCCGGTTTTGTCAAACACGACGATTTCAGTGTGGGCCAGCTGTTCCAGATAGTTGGCGCCCTTGACCAGAATACCCTTGCGGGATGCACCGCCGATGCCGCCGAAGAACGTCAGCGGTACGGAGATCACCAATGCGCAGGGGCAGGACACCACCAGAAAGACCAACGCCTGATGGAGCCAATGGGACCAGTTGCCGGTGAACAGGGAGGGGAGCACCGCCACCAGGACGGCGGCAATGACCACCGCCGGGGTGTACCACCGGGCAAACCGGGTGATAAATGCTTCGCTTTTGGCCTTGTTCATGGCGGAGTTTTCCACCAAATCGAGGATTTTCGACACGGTGGACTCACCAAAGGATTTCGTTGTGCGGATTTTCAGCAGGCCCGACAGGCTGATACAGCCGGAAATGACGTTGTCGCCCACATCCACATCCCGCGGCACCGATTCACCGGTCAGCGCCATGGTGTCCAGACTGGACCGGCCTTCCACAATCTGGCCGTCCAGGGGAATCTTTTCGCCGGGCTTCACCACAATGACGCTGCCGAGTTCCACGTCCTCCGGGTCCACCTGTTCCAGAACGCCGTCCCGCTCCACATTGGCGTAGTCGGGACGAATGTCCATCAGGGCGGCAATGGACCGGCGGCTCTTGCCCACGGCCACATGCTCAAAGAGCTCGCCCACCTGATAGAACAGCATGACAAAAACGCCCTCGGGATATTCTCCGATGCAGAACGCGCCCACCGTAGCCAGCGCCATAAGGAAATTTTCATCGAAGACCTGACCCCGCAGGATATTGCGGATGGCCCGCCACAGTACCTTCCAGCCGATGACCAGATAGGGGACCAGGTAGGCCGCCAGCTTCCACAGACCGTCCACCGGCGCCAGGACGGCAGCCCCGAACAGGACGGCAGCCACCAGAATTTGGGCCAGGTCCTTTTTCTGAGAATGTGTCATGGTTTCACCCCAGCAGACGGCAATCCGGCTCTACTTTTTTGCAGATTTTCTTCGCTTGCTCCACAATGGCCGTCTGGTCCTCGCAGTCCGTCTCCAGTGTCAGCTTTTGGGTTAGAAAGCTAATCTGCACCTTGGTGACGCCCTCCAGCTTGGCAATGGCCGTTTCCATTTTGGCGGCACAGTGGGCGCAGTCGAGATTTTCCAGTCTGTAAACCTTTTTCATATCGTTACTCCTCCAAATGTTCTTTTGCCATCCCGATGATGGTTTTTACATGGTCGTCGGCCAGGGAATAATAGACTGTTTTCCCGTCCCGGCGGTTTTTAATGAGTTTGGCCTGTTTGATGATGCGCAGCTGGTGGGACACCGCCGACTGGCTCATGCCCAGAATTTCCGCGATGTCGCAGACGCACAGCTCCGACGCAAAGAGAACGTACAGGATTTTCATGCGGGTCGTATCGCCGAACACCTTGAACAGTTCCGCCAGATCCAACAATTCATCCTCCGGCGGCATATGGTGGAGTACCCGCTCCACGGCGTCGGCATGGGGACAATTGCTGTCACAGCGCTCGTTGTCGTACTGATCGATCATCCAGTCACATCCTTTCATATGAGCATTTGTTCATATATTCAATATACACGGGCATGGTGGATTTGTCAAGGGGGAATATCCAATAGTGTGTCTTGCGGTTGTCTGTGCGTGTAGGGCGGAGACTTGCCCCACAGAATAACCATACATGGTACCGCAACAAGAAGGCCGCCGTCCGCCACCCGCGATGGGGTGGGGACGGCGGCCTTGCGGCATACGCCGCGGAGATTGCGCCATCTGCGGATGGCGCTATGGGACGATGGGGGATTTCGCGCCGTGCGCGGCGCGGGTGTTTCGCTGGCTGCGGCCAGCGGGTATTTCGCCCGCTTCGGCGGGCGACCGGGGGCGCTGCCCCCTGGACCCCTGCGATTTTTTGAAAAAAATCGAGTAAAACTTTAATTGTTGGGGAGTGTAGACTGCTTGCTGTCTCGGCGGAGGAACCATACCGCCACCAGAATGGTACACAGCTCCGTCACAGGCATGGCCCACCACAGCCCCGTAATTCCCCAGGGCAGCAGGGGCAGCACATAGAGGAAGGGCACCAGGAACAGGCAACCCCGGCAAAGGGACACCAACACGGATTGTCCGCTGCGGAGCACCGACTGAAGATAATAGCTGACGGCGATGTTGACGCCGCTGAGCAGCAGCGACACGTCATACCGGCGCATAATGCCCGGACCTACAGCCAGCACTTCCGGCGTCACATCCATATAGATGCCCAACAGCTGCCGGGGGAACAGCTGGACGATGACAAAAAAGGCGACACTCATAATGGCCGTAGTGGTCAAAGCCATGGTTAGGACCTGCCGCACCCGGTCCCGGCGGCCAGCGCCGTAGTTGGTGGAGGCAATGGGCTGCAACGCCTGCCCCACGCCGTAGAAGAAGCTCTGGAACGTGATGGCAACATTGGACATGGTGCCGTAGGCGGCCAGCTCCGTGGACGTACCGTACCGCATAATCTGATTGTTGAACAACGCAACGGCAAAGCCATAGGACAGGTCCACAATAAAGGGGGCAAAGCCGGACTGGACAATCTGCCGCAGTGTGTACCAGCACCGGATGGGCCGAATGAGCCGCAGGCGGCAGGACTTGCGCAGAAAGTACGACAGCAGCACCAGCACCGCCACCGTCTGGCCGATGCCTGTAGCAAGACCCGCACCGGCGGCTCCCATCTCCATGGTGAAGACCAGAAACACGTCCAGGAAGATGTTGAGAATGCCGCCGGTCATCACCGCCGCCGTACACAGCAGGGGGGCGCCGTCGTTGCGGATATAGGCGATAAACAGCTGCCCCAGCAGGAAGCAGGGGAAGGTGGGGAAAACGTATTTGGAATAAACCATGGCCAGACCAATGATCTGATCGTCCGCGCCCAGCAGCCGGAGAACCTCCTCACAGTAGGCCATACCCGCCACCGTCAGCACCGTCGACAGGATCAGACCCGCCAGCAGGGAGATGACAAAATAGCGGTCCCCCTCCTGGTGACGCCCCTCGCCGCGGCACAAACTCATATGGACGGCACCGCCGATGCCCAGCAGCATACCCAGACTCATAAAGACGGAAAAGATGGGCGTCACACAGGCCAACGCCGCCGCGCCGTCGGGGCCTTCGTACTGGCCCACACAGATGATGTCCACCATGGTGTAGATGCTGAAGATCAAGGCGCTGCCGCAGGCGGCAATGAGATATTTCCGAAATAATTTTCCCACACGGGTATTTAATAAATCCATATGGTTCTTCCTCCTTCGTCAAAAAACGAGTGCACCCGTCTTCGAGCGCACTCGTCATCTTCTCCAAGCAGACGGCTGCGGCCGTCTGTCCTCCGATGTTTCAGCCAGTGTATTATAACAGGAGAAATCAAAAAATCAAGTTAAAATTCAGTTTATTTTGTGGGATTTGGGAAATTCCACGCCGTTGGCCGCCAGCAGGAACCGGATGGGGTAATAGGTGTCCACATAGTGTGTCAGGAACCATTCCACCGTGGCTTCGGGCCGGTTCCGCAGCTCTGGCGCTTCCCGGCGGAAGGCCGTAAAGGTCTGCTCATCGCCGGAAATCAGCGCCGCCGCCACCTCGCCCCGGCCCTCCTGGACCAGACGGCGGAGACAGCCGTCCATGATCTGGGCGCACTCCCGTTCCTCCGGTTCCGCCCGGTCCTCCAGGGAGCCCAGCCAGGCCAGAAAGGCTTCCGGTTTCACATCGGTGCGGGTGGTGACACGGGCCAGACGGTAAAAGCCCGCCGCGTCGCCGGTCCGCAGTACTTCAATCAGATATTGCATCAGGCCGTCTTCCAACGCGCAGCAGTCCAGCAGGGCGGCGTAGGCGTTGTCCCGCTGGGGTTCCTGTGCGCCGGGCAGCTGCTCCAGCAAGGCCTCAATCTCCTGGGGCTTGTAGTCGTCGAATACATCCTGGGGAATCTCCACGCCCTCAGCGGCGGCGCAGGCTTTCACAAAACCGTCCATGCCCAGCTTCTCCGCCTGGGTCAGCAGGGAGGCAGCCCGTGCCATGTCATCGGTCCCCTCAATGGTGATGCCGGCGGGACAGGGCTTGGAGCCGTCCAGAACGCCGGAAGTATATTGCAGATAGTATTCCCAAAGGGTCATGGTGCCACATCCTTTTCACATTTTTATCAGTGTACCACAGGGACGGGACAGTTGCAATCTTCTGTGAAAATTTGTTATACTAAAGAAAATCGCGCCGAAAGAGAGGGTACCCCATGTTTGCCAAGCTGTATCTGGAGATTACCAGCCGCTGCAATCTGGCGTGCAGCTTTTGCCCCGGCACCACCCGACCGGCAAAATTCCTGACGGTGGAGGAATTTTCAGCTCTGACCCGCCGCCTGCGGCCCCACGGCCAATATCTCTACTTCCACGTCATGGGTGAACCCCTGCTGCATCCCCAACTGTCGGAGCTGCTGCAACAGGCCGGGGAACTGGGTTTCCGGGTTATCCTCACCACCAACGGGACCTTGCTGCCCAAACAGCAGGAAACACTGTTGGCGGCTCCGGCTCTCCACAAGGTCAACCTGTCCCTCCACGCCCCGGAGGCCAACGGCGTTACAGAGTTTACGCCGTATCTGACGGGCTGCACAGACTTTTTGCAAGCGGCGGCGAAGAAACGTCTGCTGTGCTCCCTGCGGCTGTGGAATCTGGATGGGACCGACACCGTGGGACAGCACCAATACAACGGCCAAATCGTGGCGGCGCTGGAACAGGCGTTTCCCCGGCCCTGGGTGCAGAATACCAGAGGATACCGGTTGGCGGACCGGGTTTTTCTGGAGTGGGGCGAGAAATTCGATTGGCCCGATTTACAAGCGCCGGACCGGGGAGAAACGTGTTTCTGTTACGGCCTGCGGGACCAGGTGGCCGTCCTCAGCGACGGTGCGGTGGTGCCCTGCTGTCTCGACCGGGAGGGAGCCGTGGCCTTGGGCAACCTGTTTGAAACGCCGCTGGAGGAAATTCTGGAAACGCCGAGAGCAAGGGCCATCTACGACGGCTTCTCCCGCCGGGAGGCCGTGGAACCCCTTTGCCGCACCTGCGGGTTTGCACGAAGATTTTAATGGAATGGTTCAAAGGAGTGTTTGCAATGGAAATTCGCAGAGCAGAGGAGCGGGACATGCCCGCCATTATGGAACTGCTGACCCAGGTGAATCTGGTCCACCACAAGGGACGGCCGGACCTGTTCAACATCGGTACCAAATACACCACCGAGGAGCTGCGGGACCTGATTCACAACGACCGGAAGCCCATTTTTGTCTTTGACGACGAGGGGACCGTCCGGGGGTATGCCTTCTGCGTGTTCCAGCAGCATGTGAATGACAATATCCTCACCGATATCAAGACCCTGTACATCGACGACCTGTGTGTGGATGAAAATTGCCGCGGCAAGCATGTGGGCCGCCGCCTTTATAATTATGTGCTCCAATTTGCAAAGGAGCAGGGCTGCTACAATGTGACCCTCAACGTGTGGAGCTGCAACGAAAGCGCCATGGGCTTTTATGAAGCCTGCGGTCTCAAGCCCCAAAAGGTGGGCATGGAGGTTATTCTGTAAACAAAACAAAGGCCGGGATTCTGTGGGAATCCCGGCCCGATTTTTTAGGTATCCAGCTGGCAGTAATACAGAATATCCAAGTCCTCGTCGTAGACGGCCACGGTAAAGTTGTAGCAGCCCCGCTCCAGAATGGGCTTGGCGGACAATGTTTTGTCGTTGGCCTGCCGGTCGATAAAACGGTAGTAGCCGTGTGCAATCTCCGGCAGCAGGGGACTGCCGCTGCTGTCCGACAGATAGGGTCCCACGCAGCAGGCTTTGTCCGATTGGCCGTAGACCAGCAGCGTCGTGGTTTCGTCCATGGGCAGCGATGCCCAACCAGCCTGATCGCGGATGGACTCCGCCATGGCGTCATCGGAGAATTGCAGGGCGTAACAGGAAGCCCCGTCACCATTGCCCCCGTGGGAGTCGTAGTGCAGCACTTCGGTGCCGTCGGTGGCGTCCAGCCCCAGTTCCTTTGCAATCCGCTCCTGGGGCGTTTTGAAACTGCAGGCGGTCAGCGATGCCAGGGATGCAACCAAAACGAGCCAGCATATCATTTTTTTCACGGGACATTCACAACCTTTCTCTCCGTGGGTCCCATCAAAGGGTTATTCCAGATTCAGCTTTTTGGACAGAATGCGCTCTGTTACTACAAAGAACAGCACAGCTCGCAGGAAGTAATACGCTGCCAGAATCAGCAGGAAAGACGTGGCATCCTGGAACAGGGGAACCGGGATGGTGATACCCACGGCCAGCTCCAGCCAGGAAAATACCATGCGGATGGCGATGTAGATGCCCACAGCCCAGCCGATGCGGTACTTGTTGGCCAGATGGCCCAGGGCCAGGGAGACATAGATCTGTGTAATAGAGCAGAGACCGGAGGCAATGGCGGCCAGACAACCGGCCACGATGGGACCGGGATAGAGCCGGAAGGCCAGGCCGATGGCGTCGAACATGGTGAGATAGGTTTCGGAGTCAAAGGCAATGACCATCACCGAAATACCGCCCACAATGCAGCTGCCCAGGCAGACGATGACGGCGGCGGCCAGCTTGGAGGTCAGCAGTTGCCATGGCTGCACGGGCAGGGTGAACATCAGATAGCCCTCATCCTTCAACAGCCCTTGATAGAACCGCTGAATCACCAGGACCGCGGTCACCACCATGACAGCCACCACCAGACTGCCATACACCAGCATGGCCACCATGGCCGGAAGCTGTTCGGCCCCTACACCATGGTCCAGAGAGTGAATGGTGAAACAGTTGATGATGGACACGGCCACCAGGGCCGCCCACAGAGGAATGAAATTCCGCAGCATGGATTTCAAATCGTATTTCAGCAGTTTACCGGTCATAGCGTTCCCCTCCATAGGCCTCCGCCCGGAAAATCTCCCGGAACAGGGCGTCCACACTCTTTCCTTCCTTCTCGCGGATGGCGTCCACGCTGTCATGGCGTACCACATGGCCCATCTGCAGGAAAATGGCCTCATCCAGCACCCGTTCCACGTCGCCAATCAGGTGGGTGGAGATCAAAACGGTGCCGTTTTCGTTGTAGTTGGTCAAAATCGTATTCATGATGTAGTCCCGGGCCGCCGGGTCCACACCGGCAATGGGTTCGTCCAGCAGATACAGCTGGGCCTTACGGCTCATGACCAACGCCAACTGTAATTTTTCCTTGGTGCCCTTGGACATGGATTTGATCCGGTGCTCCGGCTCGATTTTCAGGCTGCGGCACATATCCTCGGCCTTGGCCCGGTCGAAATCCGGGTAAAAATCAGCGAAAAAGTTTGTCAGGTCCTTGGCTTTCATCCAGTCGGCAAAGTACATCCGGTCCGGCAGATAGCTGACCTGGCTTTTGGTGTAGGGGCCGGGCTTCTGACCGTCAATCAGCAGCTCGCCGCCGGAGGGCTGCAGCAGACCACACAGCAGCTTGATCAGCGTCGTTTTGCCGGAACCATTGGGGCCCAGCAGTCCCACAATGCGCCCCCGGCCAATGGTCAGATTGACCTGATCCAGGGCGGTAAACTTGCCGTAATCCTTGACCAGATCCCGGCATACAATCAAATCCTCTTTCATGTGTCTTCCTCCTCCCACGTTTGCAGCAGTTCCGCTGCTTCGGTCCGGGTGAACCCCAACAGGGCCATCTGATCCAGATATGTTTTGATGGTGCCATGGGCCAGCCGCCGCCGGGTGGCCGTCAGTACCGATTCATCGTCGGTGACCGTGCGGCCTGCCGTCCGGTTGGTCACCACCAGCCCGTCGGCTTCCAGTTGGGCCAACGCCCGCTGCATGGTGTTGGGATTCACGCCGGCTTCGGCGGCCAGCTCCCGCACCGTGGGCATCTTGCTGCTGCGGACATAGGACCCGGTGGCAATGCGCAGCGTCAGCTGCTCGTGGAGCTGCTGCCAGATGGGGCGGCCATCGCTGAGATTCCAGTTCACAGTCCCCACTCCTTTCTGTATTATTGCACTAAGTGCTTAATACAAGTATACAAAAATCCAGCCCGTTGTCAAGGGGGTGTCACAACTTTTTTTCCAAGGGCATAGGATGACATAAAACAAGGAAAGGCGGAGTACCTATGCCATTTTTATTTCTCAGTCCGTCCACCCAGGACTTCAATCTCTATGTGACCGAGGGCAACGAACAGCTGTGGATGAACCGTCTGGCCGACCGGATGGAGCCCTATCTGGAGGCCAGCGGCATCAATGTCACCCGCAATAATCCCAACGGCAGCGCGGCCACGTCCATACGGCAGTCCAATTTGGGAACATATGACTTCCATTTGGCGCTCCATTCCAATGCGGCCCCGGAAAATCTGGCGGGACAGCTGCGGGGGATTGATGCCTATTATTATCCGGGGGCCAAATTCGGCCAGGCCATGGCCCAGCTGGTGGTGGATAATCTGAAACCCATCTATCCCTTGCCCGACAAAGTCCAGACCCGGACCTCCACAGCCATCGGGGAGCTGCGGCGCACCAAAGCTCCGGCGTCCCTGATTGAAATTGGGTACCATGATAATGTCCAGGATGCCACCTGGCTGAAGGAGAATCTGGATGAAATCGCGGCGGCCATGTCCAGGGCCGTGTGTCAGTATTTCGGACTGCCGTTTTTGCAGCCCCAGGGGTCCCAGAGCGGCGTGGTCCGGACGGAAAGTACACCCATGAATCTGCGGGGCGGCCCCGGTAAGGAATTCCCGGTGCTGCGGCGGGTGCCCAACGGTACACCGGTGGAGGTTCTCAACCAGTATAATGGCTGGTATGTCATCCGGGTGGGGGACCTCCTGGGCTATGCTGACGGACGATTTATCCATATGAATTAAAAAACGCAAAAAGCAATCGGGTCTGCCTAATTTTTTACAGAAAATGACAGAGTGTGCTACAGCTTACAGCACGCTCTGTCATTTTCTGGACGTCGGCACAGAAGCGGAATTACTTAATAGGACTTGATTTTTGGATAAAATGCTATAAATATAGTTGACAGAAAAATGATTTTATAAAAATTATAAAAAATAAAATGCTGATTTAATATACAAGCATTGCAGCATTGTAAGTTCGGGAATTGATAAGAATGAACGAAGGCGTATTTTTAGACAGTTAGATAAGTAGTACTTGAATCATAAAAGGAGGACTGAAAAATGAAGAGAATATATTCGTTCATTGGTGTGGGAGCAGCATTGTGCAGTTTGGTAACTGTTGTATCTGCTGCGAATGTTCCGACGAAAGCGCCGGAGGCAATAAAAGATGAGCTTACGTTGGCGAGCCAGTATGCATATCAGGACTTGGAAACTGCATCGCCTGAACAAAAAGAGAAAATTCTGAAAGCCAGAGAGACAATTATTTTCAGCAAAGAATGGGTTGCAGATGGACACACGTGCTTTGTGGAGGATAGTACTGGAGAAATAGTGCGCGTACTTCCAACCTTTTCGGAAGTTTTTCCAGAGGATTGGGACGTACCTGTACATCCTACAACTGCATTCTCAAGCACCGAAACTGATGCAACACATCAGAACGTCGAAGAAGACGAATATTCAATTACACCGTTGGATTCGACTTCTTGGGTAAGAGTTGATGAGTTTAACTATTACTTGGAGAAAGCATCATCGTCAGCCAATGCAGAGCCGTTTGTAACTTTTATAGTAGACCCATATGAAATTGGCATTACAATCAGAACACGAGTACGAAGTCTGACCTCAAGTGCTACATGCAATATTGGGTACTCAGACGAAGCAACTGGTGAACCTTTGAGCCATGCAATCGAATTGTCATTAGGCGAATCATGTATAATTACTGATGTAGGCAATGTTGAACTTGGCATTCGAGCAAGTACATACAGTACGCCGGGTTGGTCTACGCTAGCTGTCGATGGAGCCAATAGAAAGTACGATGTAAGAAAGGGGCAATAGTTTAATTCAATGACCGTTACAGAATAGCGGCAAAGAGTTTCTATGCGTAGTTGTTCGACTTTGGCAGGAGTAGTACCATGATTGGTGCTACTCCTGCTTTTTAATGGTCATACATCGATTTGCAGCGTGTTGTTTTTTTGATATGCCCAGCGAAAGCCGGGGGCGCTGCCCCCGGCTTTCGATTTACCAGTCTGTCAATTTGATGGAACCTGTAGTGCTTTCGGCCTCCACGGCAAGGCTACCATTACCCCAGACGGCGCCGGAGACGCTCCGCTCATAGGAAAGACCGTTGTACTCGTCCTTGACGCTGCTGGTGGTGCTTTCGGCGGTCAGGGTGTAGCCCGGTACATCCTCCAGGGCCAGTTTGATGGACCCGGTGGTGCTCTCCAACCGGCATCGGGTAGTGGACCCATCGGCGGTGACCTTTACAGAGCCGGTGGTGGTCTCCACATCCAGCGATTGAAAGGGCTCATACACTTTGACACTGCCGGTGGTACACTGGACAGTCAAGGCGCTGCCGCCCACAGAAACCCGGATGCCGCCGGAGATAGTGTCCAGCTGATAGTTCAACGCATCATCTTCGGGCACTTCCAGGACCAGACGGCCGCCGGACAGGAAATTGCCTTTAGAGGTAGTGACGCGGAGGGTGCCGCCCGTCTGCTCCCAGACCGGCGTCTCGGCAGGGAGGAGGCCGCCGGTGTAGTACCGTGCGACCACATCCGGTCCGGTTCCTGCCACAATCTCCACGGCACAGGTCCGGCCCTCCACGGCAATGTCCGTCACATCGGAAAAGGATGCTTCCGCCGCCAGCTTGCCGTCTCCAATCAGAGACACGGAGAATTTGCCGCCGGTCATAGCCACAACCGCCGCCGCCAACACCGCCACAAAGGAGAGAATCAGAACCACAAGACGAATCCAAAGCAGAGTACGGTTATTCATGCTGCCACCTCAATGCGATTACAGTGCGGATGATGGCCGACAGCAGACCCGCCAGGGGCCAGATGATCCAGGTGATACCCCAGGCAGCGGTCAGAAAGCTGACAACCAGATAGACTGTGGTCACAACAATCCAGTACAGATTCATCACGGCCTTGACGGTCTGGCCGCCGGGATGACGCTGGGCTTCTTTCATCCAGCGGTCGCCCTGCTCGTCTTCCCGATACTCCACCGGTGTGGACATTTCGGTATAGATCAGCAGCGCCGTGGCACCGGCTACCAGTACCAGCAGAATCACCACAGCCAAAATCTGCACGCCCTCCCAGGGAGCCAGGGCGCTGGCTACCACAATGGCAGCGCCCAAAATATAGGTGGCTGCGGCAATGGCTGTATTGCGGGCGCTGCGGCGGCGGTAGTATTGGGCCTCCTGCCGGAAATGCTCGTCGGGCATGACCTGGGCAATCATTTCGTCCAGATCTCCCATGCTGGCCACCGTCAGACTGTAGGCTTCGCTGTCGCTTTTGCCATCCCGCAGATAGTCCTCGTAGCGCTCCCGCATGTTGCCCAGCAGCTCCTCTTTCAGCTCCAGAGCCTTTTTGGTCCGGGGAACGTCTTCAAAAAGTGCCTGTATATAACGGTCGATTTTTTGACTCATGGTTCCTCTTCTCCTTGTAACAGTGTGTCGATGATGGTTTTAAAGGTCTGCCAGTCGGCGCAGTTTTCCCGGTACAACGCCCGCCCCAGCTCCGTGATGGCATAGTAGCGCCGCCGTGCGCCGGTGGTTTCATCACCCCAATAGGAGCGGATGCAGCCGGCACTTTCCAGACGGCGGAACGTGGTATACAGCGTGGCCTCCTTCAATTCCAAAAGACCGCCGCTGGCCTGGGCCACCGCCTTGTTGAGCTCGTAACCGTAACTGTCATGGCGGAGCAGCTGGGCAAGAATGATGGTGTCCGTATACCCACGGATCATATCGGACATGTTCAGCATTTCCTCACCTCTCTGGTTTCACTATACCACAGAGATACCTCATCTGTCAAGGTATATTTTCAGCATTGGTAAATCATCAGATGATAAAGATAGCCCGCACCGATTTCCGGTGCGAGCGTATGTATCGTTATTTCGTTTTCAGCAGCGCTTCTCCGGCCTTAAAGATATCACCGGCGCCGACGGTGAGAATCAGGTCGCCGGGCTGGGCCAGCTGCCGCAGCTGCTCCGTGACCTCCGGCAGCGTCTCACAGTAGATGGCGCCAGGGATCTTCGCAACCAGGTCAGCCGAGGAAATGCCGATGGTGTTTTGCTCCCGGGCGGCGTAGATCTCCGCCACCACGGCCACATCCACCCGCCGCAGCTCCCGGACAAAATCATCGAAGAGGGCATGGGTCCGGGTGTAGGTGTGGGGCTGGAAGGCACAGAGAATCCGCTGGTAGCCCATGGTCTGGACGGCGGACAGCAGGGCATGGAGCTCGCCGGGGTGGTGGGCGTAGTCGTCGTAGACGTCGGCTCCATTAAATACACCCTTTTTCTCCATGCGGCGGCCTGCGCCGTGGAACGAGGCCAGGCCACGGGCGGCCGTTTCACTGTCAATGCCGCAGCGCCAGGCCACGGCAATGGCCGCCAGAGCGTTGAGGGTATTGTGACGGCCCACCACGCCCAAGTCAAAATGACCGTAGGGGGCGCCATTGCAGAGAACGTCGAAGGCGTGCCAGTCGTCGCTGCAATTTACCGCCCGGACGGTGCAGTTCTCACCCAGACCGAAGGTGATATGGTCGATACCCGCCAGGGTTTCCTGGGTGCTGGCGTCGTCGCCGGAGGCGATAACACAGCCCGTTTCCGGCACCAGCTGGGCAAAGGCACGGAAGGACTTCTGAACGTCGGCCAAATCCTTGAAGAAATCCAGATGGTCGGCTTCCACGTTGAGAATCACTGCAATGGTGGGGAAAAAGTTCAAAAAAGAGTTGTAATACTCGCAGCTCTCCATGATAATCGTGCCGCCCCGGCCCACCCGGTGTCCGGCGTCCAGCAGGGGCAGACGGCCGCCGATCATAACGGTGGGGTCCTTTTGGGCTTCCATAAAGATGTGGGTCACCATGGAGGTGGTGGTGGTTTTGCCGTGGGTACCGGCAACGCAGATGGCTTCCCGGTAGGACTTCATGATGTAGCCCCAGGCCTGAGCACGCTCAAAAATGGGAATGCCCAGGGCACGGGCGGCGGCGATTTCCGGGTTGTCGTTGTGGACGGCGGCGGTGCGGATGATGGCTTCCGCACCCTCGATGTTTTCGGCCCGATGGCCAATGGCCACGGGGATGCCCTGGGCCAACAGACCGTCGGTGGCAGAGGAGTTGCTCATATCGGAGCCGGAGATTTCCACGCCCATATCGTGGAGCACCAGTCCCAGGGGACGCATGGACACACCGCCGATGCCAATGAGGTGGATCCGGCGGCCGGGGCGGAGATATTCGCCAATCAAAGCGGCATTGGAAGGCATAAAAACTTCCTCCTTCTATCAAATCAAAGAGAACATTTGGGTCAACATGGCAGACCCCGTTCGTTTGTCAATGTATGCAGCGCTGTGGATAAGCATTTCAGCTTGCAAAGACGTGCGTGACTCATTATAATACGAAATGGCTTGTGTGACAAGAAAAATTACTCGAATGACATCTTTCGTGTCCGAGAAAGGCGGGAAACGGCATGACGGCAAAAGAGGCGGCGGACAGTGTGCTGCAACGTCTGGAAGCGGCGGGATATGAAGCCTGGGCCGTGGGCGGCTGCGTCCGGGACACCCTGCTGGGCCGGACGGTCCACGACTGGGATATGACCACGTCGGCCATGCCGCAGCAGGTCCTTGCCCTCTTTCCCCATTGTGTCCCCACGGGCCTGCAGCACGGCACCGTCACGGTGCTGGAATCGGGTTATGCCTTTGAGGTGACCACTTATCGGGCTGAGACCGGCTATTCCGATGGCCGCCACCCCGACGCCGTCTCCTTTGTGGGAACGCTGGCGGAGGATTTGGCCCGGCGGGATTTTACCGTTAACGCCATGGCGTTGGATGTCCGGGGCCGTCTGGTGGACCTCCACGGCGGCCGGGAAGACCTAAAATATCGGCTGCTGCGCTGTGTGGGGGAGCCGGAACGGCGGTTCCGGGAGGATGCCCTGCGGATGCTGCGGGCCGTGCGGTTTTCGGCCCAGCTGGGATTTGCTATTGAACCGGAAACCCGGCGGGCCATGGCGGAATGTGCCGATGGCTGCACGGTCCTGTCGGCGGAACGTATCCGGGACGAGGTGGAGAAAACCCTCCGGTCTCCGGAGCCATACCGGGCGTTGGAGCTGCTGGACTATGGTATGCTGCGGGCCGTTGGATTGGAGCCGGGGACGGCCCGGCCCTGGCCCACGGTCACCATTGACAGCCCGGCCACGGCCTGGGCGGCCTTTCAGCTGGCCGTACCGGACTTTGACCCCACTATCATGCGGCTGGACAAAAAAACGGGCCGTCTGGCGGTGGAAACGGCGGCTTTGTATGGACTGGAGCTGACCATGGACCGATTGAAACGGGTGGTGGCGGACCACGGATGGGATGTGGGCCGGTGCCTTTGCACCCTGTATGGACAAACGGCTCTGGCCGAGGAACTGGAACGGTCTGGCAACTGTGTAACGCTGGCCCAGCTGGCAATTACGGGCCGGGACCTGCCGGTGACCGGTCCGGCGGTGGGGCGGCTGCTGCGGCAGCTGTTAAATCATGTGCTGGAGGTTCCGGCGGATAACGAACGGACGCGGCTGCTGGAGCTGGCCGCTATTTGGAAGGAGAACACCCTGTGAAACTGCGACGTATTTTGTGTGTGTTGGGCGGTCTGGTGGTGCTTTGTCTGCTGATAGTGGGCGGCTACGCCCTCTATTTGCAGCTGCAATACAGCCGCATTCCGGACCATTTGGAACTGGAAGTGGAAAATCCTCAAGAGCCTGTCTTGCAGACCGGAACAACGTACAGCGCCGTCACCTGGAACATCGGGTTCGGCGCCTATGACCACGACTTTTCCTTTTTCATGGACAAGGGCTTTATGGAGGACGGGACGCCGGTCCAGGGCAAGCAGTCCCGTGCCGGAAGCCGGGAGCGGGTGGAGGCCAACGTGGGCGGCGTGGAGGATACGCTAAAGGGCCTGAACGCCGATTTCCTGTTGCTGCAGGAGGTGGACGAGGAAGCCACCCGCAGCTATCAAGTGAATCAGCGCCAATGGCTGACGGAGGCCTTTCCCGACAAAAGCGCCGTCTATGCCTGCAATTTCCACACGGCCTATCTCTTTTACCCGGTCTATGAGCCCCACGGCATTGTCAACGCCGGATTGCTGACGCTGAGCGGCTATGCCATGGATGGAGCTGAGCGCCGCAGTTACCCGGTAGACCAGAGCTTTCCCACCAAGTTTTTCGACCTGGACCGGTGCTTTGCGGTCCAAAGGCTGCCGGTGGACGGGGGCAAGGAACTGGTTCTGATTAACTCCCATATGTCGGCCTATGACGAGGGCGGTATCATCCGGCAGGCACAGCTGGAGCTGCTGTGTCAGGTTTTGGAGGAGGAGTACCGCCAGGGCAACTATGTGATTGTGGGCGGCGACTATAACCATGTGCTGGGAGATACGCTGGGTATCTTCCCGTCTCAGCAGCAGGTTCCTCCCTGGGTCCAGACCTTTGACGAAACCATGCTGCCGGAGGGGATTTCGGTGGTGTATGCCGACAATGACCAGCAGGTTCCCACCTGCCGCAGCTGCGATTTGCCCTATACCAAGGGCGTCAATTACACTTCGGTGCTGGACGGGTTCCTGGTTTCCGATAATGTACAGGCACGGGCTGTCAATGTGGATACGGATTTTGCCTATAGTGACCATAACCCGGTGAAATTGGAGTTTACGCTGCTGCCGTAACAAGCTACTTTTACGCAATCAGAAAAATCATAAAAGTTTTACTCTATTTTTTACACCGACATGACGGGCCGGGAAAATCTGCGGTTTACCGGGCGGCTCAACGGTCTCAGCGGCGACGCCCTGGAAGCCCGCATTGACGGCCTGCTCCGCCGGGTGGGCCTGGAGGATGCCGGAGACCGGAAAGCTGGTACCTACTCCCGCGGTATGCGCCAGCGGTTGGGCATTGCGGATGTGCTCATAAAGGACCCACGGGTTATCATCATGGATGAGCCCACCCTGGGCATTGACCCGGAGGGCATGCGGGACCTGCTGGCACTGATCCGCCGCCTGTCCACCCAGGACCAGCGGACCATTCCTCTCTCGTCCCATCAGTTGCAGCAGGTCCAGCAGATCTGCGACCGGGTAGGCATCTTTGTGGAGGGCCGTCTCATTGCCTGTGGTCCCATTGCACAGCTGGCAAAAGAGCTGCGGGGCGACGGTGGGCCCATTCTGGAAGTGGCCGCCACCCCCAACGATGCGGCATTGAAAGCCCTGCTGGAGCATCTGGAGGGACTGCGGCAGCTGCGGCCCATGGAAGGCGGCGGCTGGCTGGTCCAGGGCAAAGAGGACCTGCGGCCCGTCCTGGCCCGGCTGCTGCTGGAGCGGGGCTATGACATCCAGCGATTGTGCCAGCGCAGCGACGATCTGGATGAGATCTATCACAACTACTTTGAAAAGGCAGGTGCGTCCCATGACCTTCCCACTGACAAGAAGCGCGGACTCCTCCGGCGCAGAGCGTGAACGGACGCCCCGCGGCGGCGGTCTCCATGCGCTGTTCCGCAAGGAGCTGGCCGATCAGCTCAACAGCAACCGGTTTCTCCTGCTCTTTGCGCTGCTGGCCATTGCCGGAGTGACGGGTTTCTACGCGGCCCTGTCCACCATCCGCGACTCCTCGGAGGAGCTGGATTTCCTCTACCGGACGCTGTTTACCACCAGCGGCAGCAATCTGCCGTCCTTCGCGTCGTTTCTGGCGTTTCTGTCCCCCCCTGATGGGCATTGTCCTGGGCTTTGACGCCATCAGCCGGGAGCGGTCCCAGGGGACGCTGAACCGTCTGGCGGCCCAGCCCATCCATCGGGACGCCATCCGAAACGGCAAATTTCTCTCCGGCGTGGCCGTCATCTTTCTGACCATCTTTGCCATGGGTATGCTGGTCCTGGGGGCGGGCATTCTCAGCCTGGGTGTGCCCCCCAAGGGCGAAGAGGTGGCCCGGATTGTGGCCTTCCTGGCCCTCTGCGGCGTCTGTGTATCCTTCTGGCTGGCCTTTTCCATGGTTCTGTCCGTCTGGTGCCGCCACGCGGCCACGGCGGCGCTGGGCGCTATTGCCATCTGGATTTTCCTCTCGTTCTTCTTCTCCATGGTGGCTGCCGCCATCGCTTCGGCGGCCTATCCGCTGGACGGTATCCAGGGTTTCTACAACCAGGAGGCCAACTACAATCTGGAGCTGACGCTGAACCGGATTTCGCCATATGATCTCTTCAGCGAGGCCGCCAGTACCATCCTGAACCCCAACGTCCGCTCCATCGGCGTTATCACCATGTCCCAGCTGTCCGGCGCGGTGGCGGGCTATCTGCCCTTCGGCCAGAGCTTGCTGCTGGTGTGGCCCCATCTGGTGTGTATGGTGGCGCTGACCGCCGTGTGCTTTGCTGTGTCCTATATCGGCTTTATGCGTCAGGAGATTCGGGCTTGATTGTTGCAAAGAATGGAGAAAGGCCGTATACTGAATATCAGTACGGAAAGGGGGAAGGACCATGCGCATTCTGCTGGCCGACGATGAATGGGAAATCACCCGCGCCCTGAAAATCATGCTGGAACGGAGCCAGTACACGGTGGACGTGGCCGAAGACGGCGCGCAAGCCCTGGACTATCTGGAAAACGGCTCCTATGACGCCGTGGTGCTGGACGTGATGATGCCCCAGGTGGACGGGCTGACGGCCAAGGCCGACATTGACGACCGGGTGGCGGGGCTGGACGCCGGGGCTGACGACTATCTTCCAAAACCCTTTTCCTCCCAGGAGTTTCTGGCACGGGTCCGGGCGCTGCTGCGGCGGCGGCCCTCCTACGTCCAGGAGCAGCTGTCCTTTGGAGACCTGACGCTGGACACAGGCTCCTGTCTGCTGACTTGCGGCAGCCATTCCATGCGCCTGGGCGGCAAAGAGTTTCAGATTTTGGAACTGCTGCTGCGCAACACCGGCGTCATCCTGTCCGCCGCCACCTTTCTGGAGCGGATTTGGGGCTTCGACAGTGACACGGAGATGAATGTGGTCTGGGTGCATATCGCTTATCTGCGCAAGCACCTGGCATCGATTCACAGCCGGGTGACCATTCAATCCATCCGGGGCGTGGGCTACACCCTGGAGGATGGTTCATGCTGAAACGGCTCCAATGGCGGTTTATCCGCATTGCCATGGGCTCCACTCTTTTGGTGTTTGTGTTTCTGCTGGCGGCCATCAATGTGCTCAGCTACGGGCGGCTGCTCCAGGGCGCTGACGCCATGCTGCGGTTTATCTCCGACAATGACGGACGGCTGCCGGAATATGCCCAGGTCCTCTCCGGGGACCTGCGGCCGGAACCGGCGGTTCACTACACGGAGGAGACGCCCTTTTTCACCCGGTTTTTTGTGGTGCACGGCGACGGTACGACGGTCACCGATGTGGAAATGGAGCGGATTGCCGCCGTATCTGAGACGGAGGCATCAGATTTCTATGTACAGGCATTGCAGCAGGAGAAGGAATACGGTTTCTGCGGCGATTACCGCTACCGGGCCGTGGAAAACGGCGAAGACACCACGGTGGTGTTCCTCAACTTTGAGCCGGACCGCCGAACGGCCCTCAATACGCTGCTGATTTCGGCCACAGTGGCGGCGGTGGCCTATCTGGCCGTATTTCTGCTGGTGTATCTTTTGTCTAAACGGGCCATCCGGCCCATGCTCCGCAGCGCTGAGCAGCAGAAACAATTTCTCACCGATGCGGGCCATGAGCTGAAAACGCCCCTGACCATCATTTCCACCAGCGCCGATGTGCTGGACGCGGAGCTGCCCAATAATGAATGGGTGGCCAGCATCCGCCGTCAGGCCGGGCGCATGTCGGGGCTGATTGCCAACCTCATCACCCTGTCCCGGATGGAGGAGGAAACGCCCTTCCAGAACGATTCCTTTGTGCTGTCGGAGGCCGTGTGGGATGTGGCGGAGCAATACCGGGCCGTGGCGGAGACGCGGCAGCGGCGTCTGATGCTGGAAATTGCCGACGGTGTGGAGATTCGGGGCGATGCCGCCGCCATTCAGCAGATGTTGTCGCTGCTGCTGGACAACGCCGTTCGATATGCCGATGAAGGCACCACCATCGCCCTACGGCTCTATGTCCTGCGGGACATCATTCTGGAGGTGGAAAACGGCTGCACGCTGCCGGACGATTTGGACCCGGAACGGCTGTTCGACCGGTTCTACCGGGTGGACACCACCCGCAGCCGCACCACCGGCGGCAGCGGCATCGGCCTCTCGGTGGCACGGGCCATTGTGGAGCACCACGGCGGCACGCTGACGGCGGCGCGCCATGGCCGCTCCATCTGTTTCCGCGCCCGGTTTCCACAGTAAGAATCTTGCAAACTACCATCCCGTTGTCGTATACTGATAGGCGACAACGGGAAAATTTTTTTGTATTTCAGGAGGAATTGCCCATGGCATCGCTGAGCATCCGAAACGCCCGGGCCATCGTCACTGTGGACGATGCCGACCGGGTTTTGACCAATGGAAACCTGCTAATTGAGGACGGCGTCATCACCTATGTGGGAGCGGAGGAACAACCGGCAGACCGGGTGCTGGACGCCCAGGGCTGCTTTGTCTATCCCGGTCTCGTCAACACCCATCACCACCTCTATCAGACCTTCACCCGCAACCTGCCCCAGGTCCAGAAAATGGAGCTGTTTCCCTGGCTGGTGACCCTCTATGAAATCTGGCGGGGACTGGATGCGGACTGCATCTATTACAGCAGTCTCACCGGCATGGGGGAGCTGCTGCGTTACGGCTGTACCACCTGTATGGACCATCACTATGTATTCCCCAAAACCGGCTCCGAGGGCTTTATTGACCGGCAGTTCCAGGCGGCGGCGGAACTGGGCGTCCGGTTCCACGCCACACGGGGCAGCATGTCCCGTGGTAAATCCGACGGCGGCTTGCCGCCGGACGATTTGGTGCAGCCGGTGGACGTGATTCTGGAGGACAGCCGGCGGCTGGTGGAGCGGTATCACAATCCGGAACCCTTTTCCATGGCCCAAGTATCGCTGGCGCCCTGTTCGCCGTTCAGTGTCACCACGGATTTGCTGAAGGAATCGGCGGTCCTGGCCCGGCAGCTGGGCGTCCGGCTCCATACCCACCTGTGTGAGACCAAGGACGAGGAGCGGTTTTGTCTGGAAGTTCTGGGTAAACGGCCCCTGGAGTATATGGCCGACTGCGGCTGGCTGGGCAGCGACGTCTGGTATGCCCATGGTATCCACTTCAATGATGACGAGCTGCGTCTGCTGGCGGAGACAAAAACCGGCGTGGCCCACTGTCCCGTCTCCAATATGAAGTTGGCCTCCGGCGTCTGCCGCATTCCCGATATGCTGAAACTGGGGGTGTCGGTGGGTTTGGCCGTGGACGGCTCGGCTTCCAATGACTGTTCCAATTTGCTGGCGGAAATTCGGGCGGCGTACCTGCTCCACCGGCTGACCTACAGCACCGACGCCCCCACGGGCTACGAGCTTTTGAAAATGGCTACCCGTGGCAGCGCGGCGGTGTTGGGCCGGGATGATATCGGCCAGCTGGCCGTGGGCAAGGCGGGTGATTTGTTCCTGCTGGACGTGGATAGCATCGATCAGGTGGGCGCACTGCTGGACCCTGGATGTTTCCTGGGTACCGTCGGCTATGCCCGCCCCTGCAAGGCCGTGGTGGTCGGCGGACGGGTGGTTGTGGAAGATGGCCGTTTGACGGGCATCGACGAACCGGTTGTGCGGGAACGGGCCCAGCGCTGCATGGAGCAGTTTTTGGACCGGGCGTAAGCGCGCCGCAGCCAGCGGAATCCCCGCGCCGCGCACGGCGCGAAATCCCCAATCGTCCCGGAGCGCCATCCGCAGATGGCGCAACTCCCGGCGAAGCCGAAGGCCGCCGTCCCCACCCCGCAGCGGGTGGTGGACGGCGGCCGTTTCGTATACCAGCTTTTTCAGTCGGTAAATCCATAGTAGATCTGACCGGGCTGTAGGGTCACGTCCTTAATCTCGGCCAGTTCGGAGACGGTAACGAAGCGATAGCCCTTGGCCTGTAGAATATCGATAATCTGCAAAGCCGCCTGGACCGACGCATTGGACATGTCATGGAGTAGAACAATGTCGCCGTCCTCAACCTGAGATACCACAGCCTGAACGATTTTTTCCGTGTTGCGCAGCTTCCAGTCCATGGGGTCGAGGCTCCACAAAATGCAGCTCATGCCCCGACTTTTCAGGGCTGCCAGCACATCGCTGTCATAGGCACCTCCGGGGGGACGCATCAGAGTGGGCGTCACGCCGGTACGCTGGGTGATGGTGCGGTTGGTGGTGTCGATTTCCTGGGCCAGCTTGGACGACGAGGCGGTGGACAGATTGGCGTGGGTGGCCGAGTGGTTGGCAATCTCATGGCCTTCGGCCAGATAGCGGTCCATGGTCTGGGGGAAGGTGGAGATGCGGTAGTTGCACAGGAAGAAGGTAGCGTGGGCATTCCGGGCCTTGAGACCGTCCAGCAGCGTGGACGAGATGGAGCCGGAGGGCCCATCGTCAAAGGTCAGGGCAATGTATCCCTTGGCCAGTTCGCTGTCCAGCAGCGTCAGCTGCCCGGCCTGTTCCAGGGCGGTGGACCGCAGGGACAGCTTGGCATCCAGGGAGTAGGCGGAGATTACAATGGCCCCGCTGGCGTCGTCCAGATAGACATGACCGCCCAGTTTTGCCGTCACATCGGCGGTGGAGACCATGGCCTGGGAGAAGGTCAGGGAAGTGCCGTGGCCCGTGACAAGATAGCCGTTGCCCGACGGCGTCACCGTATAGCCCAGGGCCGGAGCACAGGCGTTCAGGGGTACCAGAATGGTGCTGCCGCTGCGGGTTGGGGTTACGGCGTCGGTGGTCTCCGACATGGCCGTGGTCTTACCGTTCTGGACGGACCAGCGGGAGTCCAGCCGCAGCAGCACCGACGAGGACGGGAACAGTCCGGCGTTGGGCCCCAGAAGTTCCAGAGCGGAAGACAGCGATGCTTCCAGCCGGTCCTCCGGCAGGGAAGTCCGGGACAGCAGCACCAAATCACCGTCATAGTAGCCGGTGGTATGTACGGTCCAGCCCAGATGAGACAGGGACACTGCCGGAACGTGGAACACACCGTCCACGGTCACCGGTGTGGTGGACAGGGCTACAGGTTCGCTCTCCGATTGGGCGGACCAGCTGCCCTCGGTAAAGGTGAGGAACCGATTCCGGTATTGCACCGTCACCGTACCGCCGTCGGTGGTCACCGTGCCGCCCAGGGCTGCGGCGGTCTGGGCCAATGGCACCAGTTGGACGCCGTTTTGTGCGTAGCGGGAACCGGTGGTGGCCGTTATACGGCCGTCCAGCAGTCCCCAAGAGGATTCTCCTTGGAGCACCAGCACTGAGCCGGTGGACGGAACGCTGCCGCCGGTGCTTTCCTGGAGCCGGGGCAGGGCCAGGGTTGAAATGGTGAGGGCCAGAATCAGGACCCAGGCCAACAGAAACCGAACAGAACGTTGCATGGCAGGACCTCCTTTGAGGTGTGGGAAAAGATTTCCTATATCATACCCTCTGGAACAACATTCCGCAACATAAAATTTTTTATGTAAACAAAGAGCGCCCCGCATGATACGGGGCGCTGAAAGTTTAGTGGGCGGCGGGTTCGGCAGCACTGCGGAACAGGGTCCGGTAGATCAGCCGGGCCAGGGGACCGCAGTAGCACATCTGCCAGATCAGGGCCATGGGCATGTTGCAGCCGAAGGTATGAACCCAGGTGCCGAAGCTGGGCTCCTTGAACAGCAGGGTGGCAATCAGGCTCATAACGGGGCACATGATACAGACGATCATCAGGGAAATGGCGTAGGTGATAAACTGGGGCCGGTCCGTGGGACGCATAAAGGTAAAGGCCAGACGGGTGGCCAGCTTTTCCACCACAAAGAATTCCAGCACAAAGGCGATGGGGGCCATGATGGGCAGTTCGTGGAGGGCCATGGCAAAGGTGGCGTTGGTGACGCCGCCGGTATTGAGGGCCACGTTGTAGACGATCATACCATAGACCATGATCAGGGCCATGATGATGGTAAAGATGATGTTTTGCAGTTTGGTTTTGGGCATAAATACAATCTCCTTTTCTCCATTTTCAATAAAAAAAGCGGAACCACGAAACTTTCATCTCGTGGTTCCACACTGCGACTACCATTTGCGTCACTCAGTATAGCACAGATGGGGCCTGCCGTGTAATAGGGCAAAGGGGAAAAAAGCGGTGGGTTTCTGCAAAGCATCCTGCGCGAAATGACCAAAGTATGATATACTGTGGGGGATAGGAGGAGATACCATGAAGGATGTTATGAAGGTTTATCAGGTCCAGAGCAAGGTCTGTGCCAGTAAGGAAGATACCCTCAACGCGGTGTCCTGGTGGATGAAAAAGGCCGCGGCGGCGGGAGCCGATCTGGTGGCCCTGCCGGAAATGTTCAGCTGTCCCTATGATACCGCCGCCTTTCCCAAGTACGCCGAGGCTGTGGGCGGCCCCCTCTGGCGGCGGTGCGCCGATTTGGCTAAGGCGTATGGGATGTACCTGTCCGCCGGCTCCATGCCGGAATTGGGGCTGGGCGGAAAGATTTACAATACGGCCTATGTCTTTGACCGGCAGGGCCATCAAATTGCCCGCCATCGAAAAATGCACCTGTTCGACATCCATGTGGACGGGGGCCAGCAGTTCCGGGAGTCGGACACCCTGACGCCGGGCAACGATGTGACCGTGTTTGATACGGAATTTGGGCGGATGGGTCTGTGTATCTGCTACGATATCCGGTTTCCGGAGCTGGCGCGGCTGATGGCGCTGGCCAAAGCGCGGGTGGTTCTGGTCCCGGCGGCGTTCAATATGACCACAGGCCCGGCTCATTGGGAACTGACGTTCCGGGCCAGAGCCTTAGACAATCAGATGTTTTTCCTGGGCACGGCCCCGGCACGGGACCGGACGGCGTCGTATCGCTCCTGGGGCCATTCCATTGCCGTGGACCCCTGGGGAACCGTGCTGGCCCAGCTGGAGGAAGGGGAGGACGCTCAGCTGGTGACGCTGGATTTGAAGCGGGTGAGCGCCATTCGCCGCCAGCTGCCCCTGCTGCAGCACCGCCGGGCGGACTGCTACAAGCTGGAAGCTCTATAAAAAAATAAAAGTTTACTCGATTTTTTCAAAAATCGCAGGGGTCCAGGGGGCGGCGCCCCCGGTCGCCCCGCGCACGGGGCGAAACTCCCTAATCGTTTCCACCGCCCGCCGCAGCGGGTGGAATCCCCGGCCAAAGGCCATGGTCCCCGACGCCGCCCCAGTGGGGTGGACGTCGGAGACCATTTTTTGCACCATCAAAGATTGGGTAAAACTTTTTTATTGGGGGTGTTTTCGGACCAGAGCGGTGACAATGCGCCGGTCCTCAATGGCTTCCACATGAATTTCCAGGCCGTAGGCTTCTACGTCCAGAGTGGCACCGTCCTCGGGGATGGTATTGAGACGGCTGAACACCAGGCCGCCCAGGGTGTCAAACTCCAAATCCTCCGGCAATTCCACGTCCAACGCTTCGGCCACATCGTCAATGTGGGCTGTGCCGGTGATCCGCCACAGGCCTGGCTCCACCATCTCAATGTCCACCGGATCCGACGGGTCAAATTCATCGTAGATTTTGCCCACAATTTCCTCCACCAGATCTTCCATGGTGATCAGACCGGCCATTGCGCCGTATTCATCCACCACCACGGCCAGATGGATTTTCTGAGACTGCATATCCCGCAGCAGGGACGTGGCTTTCAGTGTGTCGGGAACACAGTAAGCCGGGCGCAGCAGGTCTTTTAAGGGACTGGGGGCGTCGCCGGTCCGGTCCAGCAGAAAGACGCGGGCGCTGAGAATGCCCACCACGTCGTCTTCGTCCTCATCGTACACCGGATAGCGGGACAGGCCGGTTTGCCGGATGGTTTCCATAATTTCCTCATCGGCAGCGTCCAGGGGGATGGCCGTCACATCGGAGACATGGGTCATCACATCCCGTGCCATGGCGTCTCCGAAGTCAAAGACGTTTTCAATCCACTCCTTTTCCTCGCTTTCAATGGCTCCGCGGGCTTCGCCCAGGTCCACCATCATGCGGATTTCTTCCTCGGTGACGGTTTCCTCCTCGGCTTCTACTTTCATGTGGAGCAGCCGCAGCAGGCCGTTGGTGGAAGCCGACAGCAGCCAAATGACGGGACGCATGACAAAGTACAGGGCCGACACCACACCGCAGGACAGCTTCGCCACCTCCAGGGGTTTCTGCATGGCGATGCGTTTGGGCGTCAGTTCACCCAGTACCAGGGTGAAATACGACAAAATGATGGTAATAACAATGACAGCCAGAGTGTCCAAAGCGTCCACAGGAATGGCATGAAAGCTCAGATCGTTGTATAGCCAGCTGACCAGCACATCAGAAAAATTTTCAGCGGCAAAGGCGCTGGCCAGGAATCCGGCCAGGGTGATGCCGATTTGGATGGTGGAGAGGAACCCGGCCGGTTCCTCCACCAGTTTTAACAGCCGGGGGGCGGTTTTGTCGCCCTCCTCGGCCAATTTGCGCAGCCGGGCCGGGCTGAGGGAAATGACGGCGATCTCCGTCATGGCAAAAAACGCGTTGAGCAGAATCAGAAAAAATTGCAGAAATAATTGTTGGGGTATACTGTCCAAGAACATTCTCTCCTTTTTGATACGGCGGAACGGGGCTATGTAGGGACGGACAAAGCGTAAAAGAGCACGACCTCCCGCAGACGCGGCAGACCATGCTCTATCCTATGCGGTATTCGGTTCGGTTGTCGTCGCTGGTGTCGTCCTGAGACATGGCGTGGTACCGGTTCCTTTCTAAAGTTACTGGATGGGATTATACGGGAAGCGCCCTGCGAAGTCAAGGCGGAACGTGTCATTCTAACGAAATCTTTACAATAAAAAAGCCCTGGATTTCTAAAAATCCAGGGCATGTTGATGCTCAGTCGGCGTAGACCTCAGGCTTGAGGATACCGATATAAGGCAGATTGCGGTAGTAATTGGCGTAATCCAGGCCGTAACCCACCACAAACTCATCGGGAATATCAAAGCCGCAGTAATCGGTCTTGAGGTCCGCCGGATGGCGGTCCACCTTGTCCAGGAAACTGATGGTCCGGATGGAGGCGGGCTTTCTGGCGCCGAAGAACTCCTTCAAATAGGAGAGGGTCAGGCCGGAATCAATAATATCCTCCACCAGCACCACATGGCGGCCGGTGATATCGGTGTCCAGGTCCTTGATGAGCTTGACAACGCCGGAGGACTTGGAGCCCGCGCCGTAGCTGGACACGGAAATAAAGTCCATATCAATGTTGCACTGCATCTGACGGCACAGATCGATGTAGAAGAAGGACGCGCCCTTGAGGACACAGACCATAACGGGCTTCTTGTCCTTATACTCGGCGGCCAGCTCCATGCCCAGGGCTTCCACCCGGGCCGCGATCTGCTTCTCTGTGAAGAGAATCTGGGAAATGTCGTTTTCGGGTGTGGTAATTCTCATGAATCCTATCTTCCTTTTACAGATTGATGTCCTCAGCCGACAACGTGCCGACTTCCTTGGCCTTGGCCAGACAGAGGTTGGCGTAACGCTCCACCTGCTCGGGGCAGCGGCCAATATACAGCTTGGGGTCCAGAACCGTGCGGATTTCCTCCAGCGTCAGGCCGAAGGCACTGTCACCGGCCAGACGCTCCAGCAGGTCGCAGGTCAATCCCTCTTTCATCCGGGCCGTGGCGGCCATGGAATGGGTGCGGATGATTTCATGGAGCTGCTGGCGGTCGCCGCCGCGCTTGACGGCCTCCATCATCAGATTTTCCGTGGCGATGAAGGGCAGATACTCCATGACGAACTTCTCCACAATCTTCTCATTGACGTGGAGACCCTTGGTGACATTCTGCATCAGACGCAAAACGGCGTCGCAGCAGAGAAAACCTTCGGGCAGGCTGATGCGGCGGTTGGCGGAATCGTCCAGGGTCCGCTCCATCCACTGGGTGGAGGCGGTCATGGGGGCGTTCAGCGCGTCGGCCATGATGTAACGGGACAGGGAGCAAATGCGCTCAGAGCGCATGGGATTGCGCTTGTAGGGCATGGCCGAGGAGCCCACCTGCTTCGTCTCAAAGGGTTCCTCCACCTGACGGTCATGCTGGAGCAGCCGCAGGTCATTGGCGAAGCGATAGCAGCTCTGACCGATGGAGGACAGGACGTTGAGAATCCGGCTGTCCAGCTTGCGGGGGTATGTCTGACCGCAGACGTCATAGCAACGGTCAAAACCGAACTCAGCGGCAATCTGCCGGTTCATCTCGTCGATTTTGGCTGTGTCTCCGGCGAACAGCTCCATAAAGGAAGCCTCAGTGCCGGTGGTGCCGCGGCAGCCCAGGAAGCGGATGGCGCCGATGACGTCGTCCAGCTCCTCCATGTCCAGCATCAAATCCTGGAGCCACAGGCTGGCCCGCTTGCCTACAGTGACCAGCTGGGCGGGCTGATAGTGGGTGTAGCCCAGGGCGGGCATGGAGCGGTATTCCAGGGCGAAGTTGGCCAGATTTTCAATGACGGCGGCCAGCTGTTTCCGGAGATACAGCAGGGCGTCCCGGTACAGCACCAAATCGGCATTGTCGGTGACATAGCAGCTGGTGGCGCCCAGGTGGATAATGCCTTTGGCCAGAGGGCAGTTGAGGCCGTAGGCGTAAATGTGGGCCATGACATCGTGGCGGATTTCCGTCTCCTTGGCAGCGGCAGCCTCGAAGTCGATGGGGGCGATGCCCTTCACCAGCTCGTTCACCTGCTCCTGGGTTACAGGCAGACCCAGATTATGCTCGGCACGGGCCAGGGCAATCCACAGCCGCCGCCACGTCTCAATGCGCTTCTCGGCGGAGAACTGGCGCAGCATAAACTGGGATGCGTAACGGGACGACAGGGGGCTTTCGTAACGGTCGGTCATTCTCTCTCCTCCTTCTGGTCAGACCACATCAGCGCAGAATGATGGCGTCGCGCTCGGGACCCACGGACACATAGCCGATGTGGCAGCCGATGGCCTTTTCCACATACAGCACATAGTCCTGGGCGGCCTTGGGCAGGTCCTCCCAGCGGCGGACACCGGCGATGTCCTCTTTCCAGCCGTCCAGATACTCAATGACGGGCTTGGCGTCGTTCAGGTCCACGGGGAAGGGGAACTCGTCGGTCATCTCACCGTGGAGCTCATAGCGGGCACAGACGGGAATCTTGTCCATGTAGGAGAGAATGTCCATCTTGGTCAGGGCGATATTGGTGGCACCCTGCATCTGGACGCCGTAGCGGGTGGCTACGATATCGATGGGGCCTACGCGGCGGGGACGGCCCGTGGAAACGCCGTACTCACCACCGGCCTCGCGGAGCTTGTCGGCCTCCTCACCAAACCACTCGCAGGTGAAAGGACCCTCACCCACGCAGGTGGAGTAGGCCTTGACCACGCCGATGACCTCGTCCAGCTTGATGCCGGGGCAGCCTGCGCCCACGGGGGCATAAGCGGCGATGGCGTTGGAGGAGGTGGTGTAGGGGATGATGCCAAAGTCCAAGTCACGCAGCGCGCCCAGCTGAGCCTCGAACAGGAACTTCTTGCCGGCGGCCTGGGCGTCCCGCAGGAAGGTAACGGTATTGCAGATAAAGGGCTTGATTTTGCCGCCGAACTCCTCCAGCCAGGCCAGCATGTCCTCCAGCTTGTAGGGCTGAGCGCCGTAGACCTTCTCCACCGTCAGGTTCTTCCACTCCAGAATGTCGGCCAGATGGGCCTTGAGATGCTCGGGGTGGAACAGCTCACCGGCCAGAATGACCTTCTTCTGATACTTGTCGCTGTAGAACGGAGCAATGCCGCGCTTGGTGGAGCCGTATTTCTTGTCCTTGAGCCGGGCCTCCTCCAGGGAGTCCAAATCCCGGTGATAGGGCAGCAGCAGGGGGGTGCGCTCGGAGATTTTCAGGTTGTCGGGGGTGATGGACACACCGGCGGCCATGACGCCGCTCATCTCCTCCCACAGAGCCTCACAGTCCAGGGCCACGCCGTTGCCGAGGATATTGACCACGCCCTTGCGGAAGATGCCGGAGGGCAGCAGGTGCAGGCCGAATTTGCCGTACTCGTTGATGACGGTGTGACCGGCGTTGCTGCCGCCCTGATAACGGATGACAACATCATAGTCCTGGGTCACCAGATCGACCATGCGGCCCTTGCCCTCGTCGCCCCAGTTGATGCCTACAATCGCACAATTAGACATAGTGTGTTCCTCCAATATCTGCCCGTAATTTTAAAATTCAGGATGTTACAGTGTCGGAGCGGCCATAAATGACCGCACAGATACAGTATAATACGATTTTGACGATTAGTAAAGTAAAATTGAAATTTTTGCACGACGTACGCATGAATCTTTTTCCTTCCTCATTTTCAAAAATCAGCTTTTTA
>ERZ1643251.1176-NODE-1176-length-31006-cov-11.822687_pt1 | contig 31006 bp, 28 predicted proteins | sample MGYA00579261_ERZ1643251 | MGnify/ENA primary metagenome ERZ1643251 (study PRJEB29033, sample SAMEA4952267) | chicken gut metagenome | biome: Broiler Chicken; feature: Gastrointestinal Tract; material: Caecum | place: Ireland | collected 2018 | study: Broiler... | reverse complement strand
ACACGATGTCGTACCCCTTGAGATGCGGCACAGGTACGACACGATGTCGCACCCCTTGAGATGTAGCACAGGTACGACACGATGTCGTACCCCTTGAGATGTAGCACAGGTACGACACGATGTCGTACCCCTTGAGATGCGGCACAGGTACGACACGATGTCGCACCCCCTTGGGAACGCAGCGCAGGTACGACACAATGTCGCACCCCTTGAGGACGCGGCGCAGGTACGACACGATGTCGCACCCCCTTGAGAACGCAGCACAGGTACGACACGATGTCGCACCCCTTTGAGATACGGCACAGGTGCGACACAATGTCGCACCCCCTTGAGAACGCAGCACAGGTACGACACGATGTCGCACCTTTCCAAACAAACAGCAAAGAGGCGTTGTCCCGAAAGACAACGCCTCTTTTTATCGTTTCACAAAGTGTTCATTTTTTAATTGACAATACTGCGCAAATAACGTATACTGATAGAGCAACAGAAAAACCCCCGCTGCTACAAAAAGAAACTGCGAATTTCTCTTTGTAGTGCCATCCAAACCTTTTCACAGAAGGCTGGCTGACTTGCGAGAGTTTTCCCTGTCTGTTTATTAAAGCAGACATAAAACGATTTGTCAAGCACCAACCGACTGAAAAGACGGGCGAGGTGCTTTTTTTGTTGACCCGAACCTTGAAAAAGCCAACGTCTGATGTAAAGGGCATCAAACAGGCATCATAGCTGTAAAGCACTGGCACGACTGAAATGCCGTGTCATGGGTAAATAAACCGTTGACAGGATTGCAACCTGTCACTGCGTTGAAAAAGACGCCGCGGTGACTTTGCGCTCACGAGCGAGCGAGCTGCCCACCGGGAAGTGGGAACGAGAAAACTGTTATCGCTGACAGTTCCATGTTTTGCAGCGTTTTTTACTTTAAAAAATATCCACAGCTTTGCATCTTGATAAACAGGATATAAAGCTGTGGGTATTTGGAGCTGGTGGACGGATTCGAACCCCCGACCTGCTGATTACAAATCAGCTGCTCTACCAGCTGAGCTACACCAGCGCAACACAAAGTGTCAACAAGGGATATTATACAGAACGGATGTCATTTTGTCAATACTTTTTCTTTTTTAATTTTTAATTGTATCATAGATGCCCGCAAAAAAAGAAAAGCGACACGCTGAAAACAGCTGTCGCTTCTCTTTTTACGAAACGTTATAATATTATGAGTTATAACAAAATGGATTATTCGCAGGCTGCTTTGAACTCTGTCCAAACGCGCACATGCTCCTCGTCAGCCTCGGGGGTGATGTTTTGAATCATCTCCATCTTGTCGGCGGTAAAGTCTTCCGGCAAGGTCAAAAATGCCTGATATTCTTCCGAAATCAGTGCATCGGCCTCTTTATTGGTGCTGTAATAGCCGATATACTCAAAGCACTGCTTTGCCACCTCGGGGCGCAGGATATAGTTGATAAACTCGTGTGCTTCGTCGGGGTGAGGTGCGGCAGACGGGATGAACTGTGCCATAATGCCAAAGCCCAAGCCCTCCGACGGATAAACAACCTTCAAATCGGGGTTTGCCATACAGGCCAAAGTGACTTGGCTGGTATACATCACGGCGGCGGACACTTCGCCGGAAAGCAAATCGTCCTGCACATTGCTGTCTTTAATCAAACGGATGTTCGGTGCAAGCTCCAGCAATTTTTCGCCCGCCTTGGCAATGGTAGCGGTATCGGTGGTGTTGTAGCTCTCGCCCAGCACTTTCAGCGCCATGCCGTTCACAACGCGATAATTGCCAATCACCGCTAAAGAATCCGCCAGACCGGCATCCCAAAGGTCAGCATAGCCTGTGATTTCTACGTCGGTCAAGGTCGGGTCATAGACGATGGTTTGCACACCCGAACCGTAGGGAACCGTATAGGCGTCTTCCGGGTCAAAGAATTGGCCTTGGAACAACGGATTGACATTGCCCAAGTTTGTCAGTTTCTCTTTGTCCAGCTCCTGAACCAGTCCCTCGGCAATCGCAGATTCAATAATGTAGTCGTCTGCGATGACAACGTCGTAATCCCCGCCTTTGGCTGCGGCAAGCTTTGCCAACATGGTTTCGTCGGTGTCAAACGCTGTAAAATTGACACGGATACCGGTTTCCTGTGTAAATGCATCCAAAACTTCCTGCGGGAACATATTTTCCCAAGTGAACAGGTTCAGCTCGCGGTCAGCAGTGGCAGCGGCAGAAGCCGTGCCGGTCTGAGCCGTACTGCCGGAAGCGGCACTGCTGGAAGAAGCGCCGGAACACCCGGCCAACAAGCCAACGGACAGCGACAATGCTGCAACAGCGGAAAAAATACGCTTCATATGAAAAATCCCTCCACAAACAAAAGCTGTTTGGCACGCAGTTTTTTGCACTCGGCGCAAGGGACTGCGAAACCATACTTGTTAAGTATACGTTTTTTTGACAGCAATTACAAGCGATTCGGCAAAATTTCTTGATTTTGTAATGAGTTGTATCTTTTGCGCAAAGCACAAAGAGTTACAGCATTTTTACAAAATCACTGTGCAAGCGCCCCTGATTTGTGCTACAATACAAAGAAAGGTGGTGCGAGTGATGGCAAGATTGTTGATTTTGGGTGCGGGAGGCTATGGCCGAACGGTGGCGCAAGCCGCTGCGGGCATGTTTGAGGAAATTGCTTTTTTAGATGATCAAGCTGCTGCGGCGCTGGGGCCGTGTGTCGATTACGAAAAGTGGAAGGGCATTTATCAATATGCCTATCCGGCGTTCGGTAACAATGAGCTGCGCAAAAAGTGGCTGGATGTGTTGGAACAGGCAGGGTTTTCTTTGCCGGTAATTGTTCATCCGCGCGCGTGGGTCAGCCCCTCTGCGGTCATGGAGCCGGGCAGTGTGGTGCTGGCGATGGCTTGTGTAGGGGCAGATAGCCGTGTGTGCCGCGGCGCCATTATCAATATGGGGGCGCTGATTGACCACGATTGTGTGGTAGGTGCTTGTGTTCATGCCGCGCCCGGCGCAGTGGTCAAAGCGGGCAACCATTTAGAGCCCGGCGAAAAAGTGGAATCCGGCGAAGTGCGCGAGCGCAAGGAATATGTGGCGTGTAAGCCGAAAATAAACGATTGAAGGAGCTTTTATATGTCAAAGCTGTTGATTGTTGGGGCAGGCGGTTTAGGCCGCATGATTGGTGAAGTGGCCGAAGCACAGGGCTGCTTTGAGAAAATTGATTTTTTGGATGACGCCGTGCGCGGCGAGCATGTTGTGGGAAAATGCGCCGACTACACCGTGTTAAAAAAGGATTATGAGCAGGCCGTTGCTGCTTTCGGTGATAACCGGCTTCGTCTTGCATGGACAAAGCGTCTCTTGGAGGCGGGCTATGAGGTACCCTGCATTATTCATCCCACCGCGGTGATCAGCCCGTCTGCGGAGCTCGGGCAGGGCTGTTTAATTTTGCAAAGCGCCATTGTCAACACACGCGCTCGGTTGGGGATGGCGTGTCTTGTCAATTCCGGTGCCATTGTAGACCATGACGCCGTGCTGGGGCGTGCCGTGCATGTCAATCTGCAAACGGTGGTAAAGGCATGGGCCATGCTGCCTACGGTGCGCCGCACCGAGGCTGCCGATGTGGTTTATGCCGAGCGCCGTGCCATTGACGGTGTGAACGACCGCAATTTGGAGGATGCGCTCTTTGAGTTTAAGCTGGGCGAAGTGGCAAGCTATGTGAAGCCGTTCGGCTCGGGACACATCAATGATACCTATGCGGTATATATCAACGAAAACGGCGCGGAGGAGCTGCGCTATGTGATTCAGCGCATCAATACCGAGGTGTTTAAAAAGCCCCGTGAAGTGATGGAAAATATTTTCGGCGTTACGGAGTTTTTGCGCCGCAGAGCGTTGGAGCGCGGCGGTGACCCGGACCGTGAAACGCTGAATTATATCAAAACGCGCACAGGCGACAACTATTTTGAAGATGCCGACGGCGGCCCTTGGCGCTGCTATAACTTTATTCCCGATTCCATCTGCATTGAAAGTGTGCGTGACCCGCAGGACTTCTACAATTCCGCAAAAAGCTTTGGCGGATTTTTGCGGGAGCTGGGGGAGTATCCTGCCGACACCCTGCATGAGACAATTGAAAAGTTTCACGATACACGCAAGCGCTACGCCGATTTTGAGCGCGCGCTGGAACGGGACGTGAAAGGCCGGGCCAAGCAGTGCCGCCGCGAAATTGAGTTTGTGCAGCGTCACCGGGATGACTGTGCCGTTTTGATGGATTTATTGGAACGCGGCGAGCTGCCGCTTCGTGTCACGCATAACGACACCAAGCTGAACAATATTTTGTTCGATGAAAAGACGGGTGAGGGGCTTTGCGTGATTGACCTCGACACCATTATGCCGGGCCTTGCGCTGAACGACTACGGCGACTCCATTCGCTTCGGCGCATCCAGCGCTGCCGAGGATGAACCGGATTTGGACAAGGTTCACTTTGTGCCGGAGCTGTTTGAAGCGTATACAAAAGGTTATCTGGAAGCGGCGGGCGATGTGCTGACCGCGAAAGAAAAAGAGTATTTGCCGTGGGGTGCAAAGCTGATGACGCTGGAATGCGGCATTCGCTTTTTGACGGATTACTTGCAGGGCGACACCTATTTTAAAGTATCGCGTCCGAAGCAGAATTTGGAGCGTGCGCGCACGCAGTTTAAGCTGGTGGACGATATGGAACACGCTTGGCAGCAAATGCAGGAGATTGTAGCAAAGTATTGCAAAGGGGAGGAAAAAGAATGAAAATTGAAACCAAATGCTTAAAAGAGGGGTATCACCCCAAAAACGGCGAGCCGAAGGCACTGCCGATTTATCAAAGCACCACCTACGTTTATGATTCCGCCGAGCAAATCGGCAATCTGTTTGATTTAAGCGAAGCGGGACATATGTATTCCCGTATTTCCAACCCGACGGTGGATGCTGTCGAACAAAAAATTGCCGCTTTAGAGGGCGGTGTTGGTGCGCTTTGCACCACTTCGGGACAGGCTGCCGTTCTGTTGGCTGTGCTGAATCTCTGCTCGGCGGGTGATCATGTGGTAGCGGTGTCCACCATTTACGGCGGCAGCATCAACTTGCTGGGCGTAACGCTGAAACGCATGGGCATTTCCTGCACATGGGTAGACCCGACTGCCGCTCCCGAGGAGCTGGACAAGGCGTTCCAGCCCAATACCAAACTGGTGTTTGGTGAAACCTTGGCAAATCCCGCATTAACAGTGCTGGACATTGAAAAATTTGCCCGTGCCGCACATCGCCACGACGTGCCGCTTGTTGTTGACAACACGTTCGCAACGCCGGTTTTGTGCCGCCCGTTTGAATGGGGAGCGGATATTGTTGTTCACTCGACCAGCAAATATATGGACGGCCACGCCGTGCAAATCGGCGGCGTGATTGTCGATTCCGGCAAATTTGACTGGACAAACGGCAAATTCCCCGATCTGTGCACCCCGGACGAAAGCTATCATGGCGTTGTTTATACCGAGCAGTTCGGCGCAGCTGCTTATATCACGAAAGCGCGTGTTCAGCTGATGCGCGACTTCGGCGTGTATCCTTCGGCACAGGCTGCCTTTTTGCTGAATTTGGGCTTGGAAACCCTGCCGGTGCGTATCGAGCGCCATTGCAGCAACGCTTTGCGGGCCGCCCAGTTCTTGCAGGCTTCCGACAAGGTGGAAAGCGTGAATTATCCCGGTTTGCCGGAAAGCTCGTATCACGCTTTGGCACAAAAGTATCTGCCGAACGGATGCAGCGGCGTAATCTCCTTCTGCGTGAAAGGCGGGCGCGACGCCGCCGTGCGTTTCATTGACCATGTGCAGATGATTAATAATCTGGTTCATGTGGCCGATATCTGCACTTGTGTTTTGCATCCGGCTTCTTCGACCCATCGTCAGCTCACGGATGAACAGCTGGTGGCGGCGGGCATTACACCGGGCTTGATTCGTCTGTCCGTTGGTTTGGAACACATCGACGACATTCTCGCCGATTTGCAGCGCGCTTTGGATGCTGTGTAAACTGAACCGTATTTTGCAGCAATACAATTTTGCAGCAATACAATAAAGAGAGGCACACGACCCTTGCGGTCATGTGCCTCAGTTTGTCGAAAAAGCTTTGCTTTTTCACAAACTTTGTCCCTATTTCAAATGGAAAAGAGGGCTAGCCCCCTTTTCCAAGCCTTTTTCCCCTTGCAGCCTAGGTTCTTTCTGAATGAGGCGGCAGTTTTTCGACAGTCTCAGGCACACGACCCTTGCGGTCATGTGCCTCTTTTCGTGTTCGTGCGTCAGCCCTCAAAGCTGCGCCCTGCTTTGAAATCTTCTTCCAGCTTCTGCATGGTCTCCGGCTTCAAATGACGCTCGGCAAACGGATATACCGCTCCGTTTTCCTTTGCGATATGACGGCGCAGAAGATACACATACTCCATCGTGTGTGCCAAAACGTCAAGCTTTGCATCGGCGCTTTTGGTTTCCTCATACGCTTGTACTGCCTTTTCCAATTCGCTAACTGTTAAGCGCGCCATATCATGCTCCACCAGCATTCCGTGCTGCACCAAATTTTCTGCCGCCGGGCCAAGCTCCTTCACCATCGCGCGAAACAGCAAGCGCTCCTCTTTTTGATGATGCTCCTTGTCGGCGTACTCCCGGATGTGGCGGATAGCGTCATAAAATTCCTGTGCGTCAAAGGTGCCGTGTTCCATCAGCGCAACACATTTTTGCTGAAGCGTTTCGATAAATGCGGCAATTTTCTCGTGCTCATCATACAAGGTTTCCATCAAAGTCATGGTTAGGACTCCTTTCTAATTTCAAACTGTGTTTCACCGGGACGGTTTTGCACAAAGCCTTTTTCGGCGCAGTAAGCGGCCTGCCAAGCGCTTCTCAGCGGTAAATAAAGCGGAGCTTGCGGGTGCATTCGGCTGTCCAGCGTAATCAAAAGCGTGTCGCCCTCTGTGCGCACCACACATCCGCCGTCACAGGGCATTCCATCCAGCCAATAACGTTCCAGCTGCTGCCAAAGCGCCGTGATGTCGTCAGCGTGCGGTGCGGCTTTCGCTTGCTCACTGCCGAGCGCTGCGGCATACTGTACGGCTTCCTGTGCGTGTTCATTCAAACAGTTCAGCACTGCGCCAAGCTGGGCTTGTGCATTGTTGACCAAGGTGCTCAGTGAGCCATGAATATTGCCAAGGTCTAAGATGTCTTCCAAAGCGCCCTGCGCAAGCGGATACTCCTTTTCGGCTTGCTGCCACACTTCTTCACAGCCGAATTTCTGCGCCAAAGCTTTGGCAACGGATGCAGTGTGCTGCGCTTTGCCGTACATTTTATAATGAATTGGGCCTAATACTAAGCTCATAAAGCAGTCCTCCCCAGATGTAAAATATGACTTTCTTTGATTGACTTTTCGCCGTAATTATACTAAAATCAAAGCAAATTGTATGTTGTATATACAACGGAAAGGAGCGTCTTAGCAGTGGACAGTGCATTGCTGCAAAAAAGCCCGCTGTTTGCAGGAATTACCCCCGAGGAAATCGAGCGCTTGCTGCATTGTCTGGGAGGGCGTGTCAAATCATACGGAAAAGGCGATTTTATTTTTCACGCGGGTGCTGTGCTGCACCAAATCGGATTGGTCATAAGCGGCAAGGTGCAGGTGGTAAAAGAGGATTATTGGGGAAACCGGCTGATTTTTTCCAGCATGGAACAAGGCCAGCTGTTTGGAGAGTCCTATGCCTGCTTGCAAAAAGAGCCTTTGGAAGTCAGCATTGTTTCTGCAACCGACTCCCAGGTTTTGTTTTTGGATTTGGAGCACGCTCTTTCGGTGTGCACCTGCGCTTGTGGGTTTCACACGCGCCTGATTCGCAACTTGATGACCATTTTGGCAAAGCATAACCTCAATTTGACGCGAAAGGTACAGCACATGGGGCAAAAAACAACGCGCGAAAAGCTGCTGGCTTATTTATGGTCAATTTCGCAAAAGGAGCAGTCAGAGGAATTTGATATTCCTTACAACCGCCAAGAGCTGGCCGACTATTTGGCCGTGGACCGCAGCGCGATGTCTGCCGAGCTGAGCCGGATGAAAGCCGAAGGGCTGGTAGAATTCCACAAAAACCATTTTCGTTTAACGGAACATTCCATGGAAGCTTTTTAAGCAGGGAAAATGCGGTGTGTGCGCCGCTGAGGATACTGGTATTGCCGTAAAAGGAGGAAGTAAGATGAAACATTTACTGGAAATTTGTGTGGATTCGGTAGAATCTGCCAAAAATGCTGCCCAAGGCGGCGCCGACCGTTTGGAACTGTGTGCCAACTTGATAATCGGAGGGACCTCGCCCGACCCCACGATGATTCGCTTGGTTCAGCGCGAAGTGCAAATTCCAGTGCGGGTTTTGCTGCGTCCGCGCTTTGGCGATTTTTGTTTTACCGATTATGAAAAGGAAATGCAGCTGATGCAGATTGAGCGGTGCCGCAAGCTGGGCGTGGATGGCGTTGTCATTGGTGCGCTGCTGCCTGACGGCCATTTGGACGAGGAATTTTTGCGCCGGTGTGCCGACGCGGCAGGAGAGATGGGCCTGACTTTGCACCGTGCTTTTGACGTTTGCGCCGATGCCGAACGCGCTTTGGAAACGGCCGTTTCGATTGGATTTGACACCATTTTAACGTCGGGACAAGCGGCCAAGGCCATTGAGGGGCAAGCGTGTTTGGAGCGCCTTTGCAAGCAGGCAAAGGGCCGCGTGACCATCATGGCGGGCAGCGGCGTAAACCCGGACAACATGCCGCAGCTGGCAAAAGCGGGCATTTGCACCTTCCACTTTTCGGCAAAAAAACGCGCCGAAAGCCCGATGGAGTACCGCGCCGAAGGCATTCCCATGGGTTTGCCGGTAGCGGATGAATACTTGCGCGAATATGCGGACAGCGCCGAGGTGGCGCGTGCAAAACGTGTTTTGACACAGCTGTAACCGCCCGGCCTAAGTTTGGGAAGATAAGCCGTGAAGGATACATGAAATATACATAAAGTGCGTAAAATTTTGTAGTTTGCACAAAATTCTGTCATTTTTTATATGGAAGTGTCTAAAAAATAAGGCGAAAGCGGTTTTTTAATTGACATCTTGCACAAAGCTTGCTACACTGTAAATAGACAAAACAGTGGGTTGTTACTGTACGGCAGGCAAGACCATACCTTGAGCGTTCGGCTGTATCACAGCTGCTTTGGGTGTGGTCTTTTTTAGTTTCCGGCAAGAATTGTCTTTGAGGAGCATACATAATGAGAGTGACAAAAACAATCAATAACAACGTGGTATGCTGTGTAGACGATGCCGGGCGCGAGGCAATTGCCATGGGGCGAGGGCTGGGCTTTATGCTGCGGGCAGGCGCAGAGCTGGACGAAGCACAGGCGGAAAAGATTTTTCGCATGGAAACCAGTGAAGAACAGCGCCGCTTGAGCGAATTGTTTTCCCGTTTAGCCCCCCAGCAGATTGAGCTGTGCAGTAAAATTGTGGACTACGCTTCCGAGGAGCTGGGCAGGCGGCTCTGCGCCAGCATCTATTTAACGCTGACAGACCATTTGTGTTTTGCTTTGGAACGGCTGCGCAATGGGGAGGTGTTTCAAAACCCGCTGCTTGCCGAGGTGCGAACCTTTTACCCGCGTGAGTATGCGGTGGGCAAATTCGCGCTGGCGCTTTTGCAGCGCACGCTGGGCGCTGTGTTTCCAGACGATGAAGCCGCCAGCATTGCCATGCACATTGTCAATGCGGAATATGAAACGTCTATCAGCAATACACTGCGTATTACACAGACGCTGCACGATATTGTCAAGACACTCAAGGGGTGGCCCGGGCTGGGCTTTTCCGACGAAAGCATTTTTTACGATGAGTTCACGGTGCATTTAAAATTTTTGGTGTTTCGAGCGTTTTCCGGCAAATGCCAAACGCAGGAGGAGGCCGTCTTTGTACGGGCGGTGCGCCGGTGTTATCCGCTGGAATTTCACTGTGTCGAACAAATAACACAGGGCCTTTCTAAACGAAGCGGAACACAGCTGCCCGATGCAGAGCTGGCGCATTTAGCAGCAGCATTACACCGCACTTGTGTGCGGCCAATGCAGGGAGAAAAGAAAGGATGAGCGAAGATGGGATTTTTAGATAAGCTTTTTTCGGGAAAACACGAGGATTTTATTTTGGGCAGCCCGGTGAAGGGCGAGGCCGTACCCGTCAGTGAGGTGAGCGACCCGACGTTTGGCGACGGTATTTTAGGCCAAGGCGTGGCGATTAAACCGTCGGCCAACCGTGTGTGCGCCCCGTGCGATGGCGTTGTCGAAATGATGTTTGATACCGCACATGCCGTTTCCCTGCGGGCGGAAAACGGCGCGGAAGTTTTAATTCATGTGGGTTTGGAAACCGTTACTTTAAAGGGCGAGCACTTCAAAGCGCTGGCAAAATCGGGCGACCATGTGACCAAGGGTCAGCCGTTGATTGAGTACGAGCGTGAGGCTTTGGCGGAAAAAGGCTTTGACACCATCATTCCTGTTGTGATTTGCAACACGGAGGAGTTTGAGCATGTGACGCCGCTGACCGGAGAGGTAAACGAGGGCGACCCCATTTTGAAGCTGGGACAAAAGAAATAATTAAAAATGCCGAGCATAGCTTCCTGGGGCGTTTCTTGATTTTCAAAACGCCCCGAATCACAAAGAAGCGCACAGGCTTGCACAAAGGAGTGAGAGCATGAAACAAGGAACAGGAAAAGCCGTTTATCCGGGAATTGCCATTGGGCCGGTGTATGTTTATCAAAAAACAGCCGTTCCCGTACAGGCGGAAAGCCGCGGCGCCGAGCAGGAGCAAGCAGCCTTTGATGCCGCTTGTGAAACGGCAAAGGCGCAATTGGCCGCGCTGTATGAAAAAGCATCCAAGGAGCTGGGCGAAGAACACGCACAGATTTTTGATGTGCAGCGCATGATGCTGGAAGACCTCGACTTTTTGGAGGATGTGGAAGCCAGAATCAAAAGCGGAACGGCAGCCGTGCAAGCCGTGCATGAAACAGGGGAAATGCTGGCCGGTGTATTTGCCGGAATGGAGGACAGCTACTTGCAGGCGCGTGCCGCAGATATGCGCGACATTGCCGCTCGCGTGGTGAAAGCGCTGTCTGCCGAGGAAACGGCTTTTACTATGGATGTGCCGGGCATTCTGGTGGCGGACGACTTAAACCCCAGTGAAACGGTACAGCTTCCCAAGGATAAAATTTTGGCGTTTGTCACCAAAGGCGGTTCCTTAAACAGCCACACCGCTATTTTAGCGCGTATGATGAATTTGCCCTCACTGGTGCAGACTGATTTGGAGCCGGACGAAACGCTTAACGGCAAAGTGATGATTGTAGACGGCAAAGAGGGCCGTTACTGGCTGGAGCCGGATGAAACAACGCTGGCGGAGAAAACAGCGCAGCAGGAAAAACAGCGCGAAGAAAAAAGAGCGCTGGAAGCCTACCGCGGAAAGCCGACCGTGACAAAGAAAGGCCAAACCGTAAAGCTTTACGCCAATATCGGCAAGCCCGAAGATGTCAAAGCGGTATTGGACGGCGACGCCGAAGGCGTCGGCCTGATGCGAAGCGAATTTTTGTATCTTGGACGCTCCGACTTCCCCACAGAGGAAGAGCTGTATGAAGCCTACCGCGATGTTGTGGTCGGTTTGCAGGGCCGCCCGGTTGTCATCCGCACACTTGACATCGGCGCGGATAAACAGGTGGATTACTTTGGGTTAGCGCACGAGGAGAACCCGGCGCTTGGCTATCGCGGCATTCGCATTTGTCTGACGAGAGACGACATCTTCCGCCCGCAGATGCGCGCAATTTACCGCGCGGCGGCGCTTGGCAAGGTGTACGCGATGTTCCCCATGATCATCTCCGTGCAGGAAGTGCGGAAGATCAAGGCGTTCTGTGAAACCATTCAGGCAGAGCTGAAAGCCGAGGGCTTGCCCTGCGGAGAGGTAGAGCTGGGCATTATGATTGAAACGCCCGCTGCCGCTGTCATCAGCCGCGAGCTGGCAAAAGAAGTGCAGTTTTTCAGCGTCGGTACCAATGATTTGACGCAATATACACTGGCCATTGACCGTCAAAATACAAATCTGGACGAATTTTATGACGCCCATCATCCGGCGGTGTTGGAGCTGCTTCGGATGATTGCAGAAAATGCCCACAAAGAGGGAATTTGGGCGGGCATTTGCGGCGAGCTTGGGGCAGACCCCACCTTGACGGAAACTTTCCTGCAAATGGGCTATGATGAACTTTCGGTTTCACCCGGCCGCGTGCTGGAGCTGAGAAAGAAAATTTGTGAAAGTGAGGGATAACAAATGAAGGAGTTTCAATATGTCATTCAGGATGAATTAGGCATTCATGCACGCCCGGCGGGTAATCTTGCTAAGTTGGCACAAGGCTTTCCGTGCGATGTCAAAGTGACCTGCAACGGCAAAACAGTTGACGCAAAGCGTGTCATTGGGCTGATGACGCTCGGCGCAAAAAAAGAGTCGGCAGTCACGGTTGCGTGCGACGGCGCGGATGAAGAAAAAGCTGCCGAAGCATTGGAAGCCTTTTTCAAAGAAAACCTGTAAGGTTTCAACGGAAATGACAGCCTCTTGTACGGGCCTTGTCGGAGGCTGTGCATAAAAACGGCGGTACACCTCTTTCGCAACAAGCGGAATGTGTGCCAAGGTTTGGGTTTATTGCGGCGAAAGACGTGTTTTTCTCTGTGATAGACGCGACAAACAAACACAGGGTTTGTGTTTGAAGAATGGAGGAATAGTTTATGATGCGATTTTTTCAGCGTTTAGGTAAATCCTTGATGCTGCCCGTGGCATGTCTGCCCATCGGCGGTATCTTAATGGGTATCGGTTACTGGATCGACCCGTCCGGCTGGGGCGCCAACAATCTGCTGGCATTGCTTTTAATCAAGGCAGGCGGCATTTTGATTGACAACATGGCTATTCTGTTCGCACTCGGCGTTGCCATCGGCATGTCGAAAGACCAAGAGGGTACCTCTGGTTTGGCAGCCATTATCTCGTGGCTCACCGTCCAAACCATGCTGGGTGCCGGTGTGGTTTCGCTGATTATGGGCGTCGAAGCGGATAAGGTTCCCGCTGCGTTTACGAAAATCAACAACCAGTTCATCGGTATTCTTTGCGGTATTATTGCCGCGATGTGCTATAATCGGTTCTACAAAACAAACATGCCGGACTTCCTTGGCTTCTTTGCAGGCCGCCGGTTTGTTCCCATCATGACGGTGGTTGTCACTCTGATTATCTGCATTCCTCTGTATTTTGTATGGCCGATTATCTACAACTTCCTGGTATGGGTTGGCGAAAGCATCCTGAACCTCGGTGCAATCGGCGCAGGTATCTATGGCTTCTTAAACCGTCTGCTCATTCCCATTGGTATGCACCACGCGCTCAACAGCGTGTTCTGGTTCGGCGTTGCGGATATTAACGATATCGGCAAATTCTGGGGCCAGATTGAAGGCGGCGTACAGGGCGTTACCGGTATGTATCAAGCGGGCTTCTTCCCCGTGATGATGTTCGGTCTGCCCGGTGCTGCTTTGGCAATGTATCACACTGCGAAAACCAATAAGAAGAAAATCGCTGCCGGCATTCTGATGTCTGCTGCGCTTTGCTCCTTCTTTACAGGCGTTACAGAGCCGCTCGAGTTCTCGTTCATGTTCCTCGCTCCGGGACTGTATGTTGTCCATGCGCTTTTGGCAGGTATCTCGGTTGCATTGGTAGCTGCGCTGCCCGTGCGTGCAGGCTTCCAGTTCAGCGCCGGTTTTGTTGACTGGGTACTTAGCTTTAACGCTCCGTTTGCAGAAAATCCGCTGTTGCTGTTGCCTATCGGTATCGCATTCTTTGTCATTTACTACGTTGTGTTCCGTTTTGTTATTACAAAGTTCAACCTCAAGACACCGGGTCGTGAGGATGACAACACCGAAGAAATGAACATCGAGATTGGCGACGCTGACTATGCAGCGATGGCAGCCGCAATTTTGGAAGGCGTTGGCGGTAAAGAGAACGTTACAAGCGCTGATAACTGCATCACTCGTCTGCGTCTGGAAGTCAAAGACCGTCTGCTCGTTGATGAGAAGAAGCTGAAAGCTTCCGGTGCAGCCGGTGTCATCCGTCCGGGCAAAACAAGCGTGCAGGTTATCATCGGCCCGAAAGTTCAGTTCGTTGCTGATGAGTTTAAAAAGCTTCTGTAAGCTGAGTCGTGAAATGTGATTTTCTTGTGGCAGTTTGCCTGGCAAAAAAGGCCCTTTTGTAAGGAGAAGCTGCCGTGATGAAAAGGGAATAACCCCAAAAAGCAGGAACGCCCCGCACAGCTGTGCGGGGCGTTCCTGTGTTTAAGAGTCAAAGTTTGCGTGTCAAGGCGTGTCATTTTGTCCTCGATAGCCTTGCAAAATAATCTCACGCGCCTTGCGGGCGGCGTCCTTGTCGGCGTTCGGCACGCCTTCCAGCGGGTAATCCAGCCCCAAAGAACGATACTTTGCAACACCCATTGTATGATAGGGAAGCACTTCCAGCCCCTTCAGCGTCCGTAAGCGGCGCAGCTGGCGACCAAGGGAAAGCAAGTGCTCGCGCCCGTCGGTGATGCCCGGCACAAACACATGGCGCACCACAACGGGAACACCCGCTTGCCCCAGCGCTTCGCCAAACGCCCAAACCGGCTTTTGGCTTTGTGCCGTCAGGGCGCGATGGCCTTCTTCATTGCTGTGCTTGATGTCAAGCAGCACCAAATCGGTCACTTTAAAAAGCGCTGCAAATTCTTCGGCACGCTCTGGCGTGTAGGCAATGCCGGAGGTGTCTAAGCAAGTGTGAATGCCTTTTTCCTTCGCGTGTTGAAAAAGACACGTCAAAAACGGCAGCTGCAACAGGGGTTCGCCCCCTGTTGCGGTAATGCCGCCGTTTTTGTAAAAGTTTTTATTTTTGTCGTAGGCGCTTAAAATTTCCTCTACCGTCTTTTCGGTTCCGCCGTCCAGCTTCCAGGTATCCGGGTTGTGGCAATACTGACACCGCATCGGACAGCCTTGGAAAAAGACAACGAAGCGAATGCCCGGCCCATCGACGGTGCCAAAGCTTTCAATAGAGTGAATGCGGCCTCGATTACATGGCGTCATGGAAGGTACGCGAGATAACTTCGTCCTGCTGCTCTTTCGTCAGCTTGTTGAAGTTCACCGCGTAACCGGACACGCGCACGGTCAGCTGCGGATATTTTTCGGGATGCGCCTGCGCATCCAGCAGGGTCTCTTTGGTAAACACGTTCACGTTTAAGTGATGGCCGCCTTTTTCGGCATAGCCGTCCAACAAACCAACCAAGTTGTCAACCTGTGCATCGCTGATATTCATATGCAAACACTCCTTTTCTTGTATCAATCATAAAAATTTGAAATATGGGCGTACTGGTGTGCGCCCATATCAAACGGACAACAAAATTACTCGCCGTCTACGCTCAAGTTTTGCTCACCGCAAGCGCAGTCGTGCGGCAATTCAAACTCAATATCGCCAAAGAATACGGCGTCATCCTTGCCCAGTGCGCCGGGTACAATCGAGAAGGTATTGGAAATACCGTCTTGTGCGTCTTTAAACGGCAGCTTGGACACCGAGCTGAGGGAAGCCACAGCGCCGCAAGCGTCACGATGGTGCATCGGGTTTGCACCGGGGGCAAATGCCTCACCGGCTTTGCGGCCATCCGGCGTGGAACCGGTGTTTTTGCCATATACCACGTTGGAGGTAATGGTCAAAATAGAGGTGGTCGGCTTGCCGCCGCGGTAGGTGTGATTGCCCTTGATGTAGGTCATAAACTGATGCACTACGTCGTAAGCAATCTGATCCACGCGGTCATCATCGTTGCCGTATTTCGGGAAATCGCCCTCGATGGCGTAATCTACGACAATGCCGTTTTCGTCGCGGATAGTTTTTACCTTGGCGTATTTGATGGCGGCGAGGGAATCTGCCACCACGGAAAGGCCCGCAATGCCGGTGGCAAACCAGCGGGTAACTTCCTTATCATGCAGTGCCATTTGCAAGCGCTCGTAGCAGTATTTATCGTGCATGTAGTGGATGATGTTCAGCGTGTTCACATAAACGCCGGCCAGCCACTTCATCATGTCGTCAAAGCGCGGCTTGACTTCCTCGTAGGTCAGATACTCGTCGGTAATGGGACGGTATTTCGGGCCGACCTGCTTTTTAGAAATTTCGTCTACGCCGCCATTGATGGCGTACAAAAGGCACTTTGCCAAGTTGGCACGCGCGCCGAAGAACTGCATCTCTTTGCCCACGCGCATACTGGAAACACAGCACGCAATCGCGTAGTCGTCGCCGTGAGTCACGCGCATCAAATCGTCGTTTTCATACTGAATGGACGAGGAGCGAATGGATGTTTTTGCGCAGAAGCGCTTGAAGTTGATGGGCAAGCGCGTAGACCAAAGCACCGTCAAGTTGGGTTCCGGCGCGGTGCCGAGGTTTTCCAGCGTGTGCAGGTAACGGAACGACATTTTCGTTACCAGCGGGCGGCCGTCAATGCCGATGCCGCCGATGGACTCCGTTACCCAAGTGGGGTCGCCGGAGAACAGCGCGTTATATTCCGGTGTGCGGGCAAACTTCACAAGGCGCAGCTTCATAATGAAATGGTCCACCATTTCCTGAATTTCGCTTTCGGTGAAGGTGCCGTTTGCCAAATCGCGCTCGGCGTAAATATCAATAAAGGTAGAGGTGCGGCCAAGGCTCATTGCCGCGCCGTTCTGCTCCTTGATGGCTGCCAAATAACCGAAGTACAGCCACTGGATGGCCTCCTGGGTATTGGCGGCGGGACGGGAGATGTCATAGCCGTAAATTTCGCCCAGCTTTTTCAGCTCTTTCAGCGCTTTAATCTGCTCGCTCAGCTCCTCGCGTTCGCGGGTCACGTCGGAGTACATAATGGTGCGCGTGCTGTTTTTCTGGTCTTCTTTATCTTCAATTAAGCGGTCAACGCCATACAGCGCCACACGGCGATAGTCACCGATGATGCGGCCGCGGCCATAAGCGTCGGGCAAGCCGGTGATGATGTGGCTGGAGCGGCATGCGCGCATCTCCGGGGTGTATGCGTCAAAAACGCCCTCGTTGTGGGTTTTGCGGTGTTTGGTAAAAAATTCTACAATCTGCGGGTCAACGTGATAGCCGTTGTCCTCGCAGGCTTTCATGGCCATGCGGATACCGCCGTAGGGCTGAAGCGAGCGCTTGAAGGGCTTATCGGTTTGAAAGCCAACAATTTTCTCCAGCTCTTTGTCGAGATAACCGGGGCCGTGTGAAGTGATGGTAGAAATCACGCTGGTATCCATATCCAGCACGCCGCCTTTTTCGCGTTCCTGACGCGACAGCTCCATCACTTGCTCCCACAGTTTTTTGGTAGCCTCTGTGGGACCCTGCAAAAACGATTCATCGCCCTCATACGGGTGATAGTTGCGCTGGATAAAATCTCGGACGTTGATTTCCTTTTCCCAAATTCCTTCGTGAAAGGAAGCCCATTCTTGTCTCATAGCGAATCTCCTTCTTTTATTTCTCACGGTTGTTCGCCGGGGGTTCAGCACACGGTGTGAATTGCTTTGGTACTGAATCTGACATAACTATACCATATTGATGTAGTTATGTCAAGCGCAGTGTGTTTGCCATGGCAAACATGCTGCCCCCTTGGCACGGCCACTGTCTGCCGATGCATGACATTAGCTTTATTGTAAAATTTTTTAATTTTTTCGTCAATTAAATTTTTTGAAGTTTCTTTGTTTTGTTTGGAGACTGTCGAAAAACTGCCGCCTGATTCAAAAAGAAGTCAGGCTGTAAGGGAAAAAGGCTTGGAAAAGGGGGCTAGCCCTCTTTTCCATTTGAAATAGGCACACAGTTTGTGAAAAAGCAAAGCTTTTTCGACAAACTGAATCGGGGAACAGATTTGTCTGTTCCCCGATTTTTTACTTAAAGTATCCGGCGTAGCGTTCGCGCAGACTTTCTTCCTCCACTTTATAACGCGAGAGGTGGCGGTGCATCAGCTCGGCAGCGCGCTCGGCATTGCGCTCCATCAGCGCCTGCAAAATGGCGCGGTGATCCTCTACAACCTTTAAATCCTTAACGGCATAGAGCGCCATATTGCGGATGCGGTCATCGTGAATGGAAAGGCTTTCGGTGATATGGTGCGTCAGCATTTTTCCCGCAATTTCAAACAGCATCGCGTGAAACTCATCGTCCAGCTGCATGAGTTTGTCGGATTCCTGATTTTTTAAATAGAAATCCTGCATGGCAATATTCGCCTGTAAACGCACAAGCTGCTCTTGCGAAGCCGTTTTGCAAACTTCGTCTAAGATGGCACACTCCAGCGTGGTGCGCAAAAAACGGCTTTCCTCCACCAGCGCATAGTCCACTAAAGAAATCAAGCAGCCGCGCTGAGAAAGAATTTCCACAATTTTCACTTTGGAAAGCTCAATGAGCGCCTCCCGCACCGGGGTGCGGGAAAGGCCCATTTCGCTTGCCAGCACATTTTCACTCACCATGCTGCCCGGCTCTAATTCCAGCCGTACAATATTATCGCGCAGAGTGCGCAGGGCATAGTCCCGCGCGGTTTCTTTGGGGTTTCGTTCGCTGATATGCATTCGGATACTCCTTTAATATTGCATGGCGCACGTTTCGATTGAAAAATTTAAGCCAGATATTTTTGCAGTGTGGCACGGACAGCGCCTTTTCCGGCCAGTTCTTCCACAAAAATGCGCTCGATTTTCTCGCCCAATCCGGCTTCCCACAGGTCAACGCCAAAGATGGAAGCATTGGACAAAATGGGTTTCAGCTGGCCGTTGTAGCTTTCCGGCTTGCCGGCTTCAATGCCGGACAATGCCTGGGTCAATTCCTCTTTCATCGGGTCTGCCGAAACTTCCATGGGCTGCAAGTTGTCGTCTATCCCCAGCAGATAGCGCAGCCAGCCGGCCAGCGCCAAGGGAATGGCGTTCAGCTCAGACACATCCTTGCCCTGTGCCAGATAGCTCTTAATGGTTTCGCCGAAGCGGATGCCAACTTTTTGAGAGGTGTCCGTGGCAATGCGCTGCGGTGCGTCCGGCATGAACGGGTTGGGCAGACGTTCGCCTACTACTTCGTCAATGAAGGCTTTCGGGCTGAGGATTTTCGGGTCAACCACAACGGGCAAGCCCTCCTGATAGCCCAGCGTGCGCACCAGATTCACAAGGTCCGCATCCTTCATTTCCTCGCAAATCAGCGTATAGCCCAGCATACAGCCGTAAACGCTCATGGCCGTGTGCAAGGGGTTGAGGCAGGTAGTGACCTTCATGCGCTCGGTGTTGTTGACGGTTTCGCGGTCGGTCAGATAAACACCGGCTTTTTCCAGCGCCGGGCGGCCATTGGGGAACGAGTCCTCAATGACGAGATACTGCGGGCGCTCGGCGTTTACAAACGGTGCAATAAAGGTATTTTTGCCCGTAACAATCGGAGCCATATCGGCAATGCCGTCGGCAGCAAGGCTTTCCTCTACGCTTTTGGCGGGGCGCGGAGTAATTTTATCAATCATGCTCCACGGGAAGGAAACTTTGGCAGGGTCGGACAGATAATCGGCAAAGCCCTGCGGAGCAAAGCCGTTTTTCACCCATGCTTCGGCAACCGTGCGAACACTGCCGGACAACTTTTCACCATTGTGGCTGCAATTGTCCATCGACACGACAGCAACAGGCGTAGCGCCCGCCTCATAACGAGCCAAAAGCAGCGCGGCCACCATGCTCATGGCGTGGCGTGCTTTGGCCGGGCCGTTTGCCATGTCCTCCTTCACAACGGGCAAAAGCGTGCCGTCGGCGCGGTAAAGGGCATAGCCTTTCTCCGTGATGGTAAAGCTGACCATTTGCAGGCTGTCGGCGGTGAAAATCTCACGCAGACGCTGCATCATGCCTTCGTCGGTGCTGTCGGCGCGCAGACCCTCGGTGACGCTGGCGATAATTTCGCGCGTGGTGGTTGCGTCGGCATTCAGGGTGACATTCATGGTCAGGTTGTCAAACGGGGTGTAAATCTTGTCGATAATGTCATAGTCGAAAGTATCGGCTGCAATAATGCCGCGGTCGGCAAGACCTTCGTTTAACAAGTGCTGCTGAAGCGCAGCAACAAAGCCGCGGAAAATATTTCCCGCACCGAAGTGTACCCAGATGGGGGCTTTGGCGGTGGCGTCCACTACTGCCTGTACGTCAAATTTGGGCAATTTAACGTTGGCTTTTTCCCAAGCGGCGCGGTCGTTCAAGCTGTTTCTTGTCATGTGAAGCATGGGTAAGGTCATCCTTTCTGTTCGATTGAAGTATTTTTGGTTTCTCGATGCAAATTATTTGCTGAAAAACTCCGTTACTCGTTTGCGTCAAATGTGAGTACAATCTTGCGCACTTCGTTTGCGTGGGTATCGGCAAAATCAAACGCGGCTTGCGCGTCCAAATAAGAGAAGGTGTGCGAAACTTCGCCGGTCAAATCAATCGCATGGGTTTTCACCAGCTCAACGGCCTCTCCGAAACGGCGGTTTTGCAGACGGCTGCCGCGCACATCCAGCTCTTTGGAGGTAATCAGGAACTGGTTGACTTCGTCCGGGCTGGTGGAAAAGCCCATGGTCATCACACGCCCGGCATTGCCGGCGGCTTGCAGCAGGCTCAGAAGACTGCCTTTGACACACGCGGCATCAATGCAAAGGGTGGGGCCGTAGCCGTCCGTCAGCTCTTTGGCGCGCTGTGCCACGTCCTCGCGGTCACTGCGAATAACGGCATCTGCACCGTTTTTCAAAGCAGCCTCCAGCTTGGCGTCGTCAATATCGGCCACAATGATTCTGGCGGGGTGATGCAGCTTCACAACGCTTAAAATGCGGCTTCCCAGCGCACCGGCGCCCATAATCAGCACGGTGTCCTCCGCCTCAATTTCGGCGCGTGCGCAGCACTGAATGGCGATGGTAGTCGGCTCGATCAAAACGGCGTCAACATCGGAAATGTGGTCGGGCAGAAGATAGCAGTCACTCTCGTTGACGGCCATCCACTGGCGATAGCCGCCGTCAATGTGAACGCCGCGCACTTTCAAATTGCCGCATACGTTGGGACGGCCTTTGCGGCAAGCATAGCATGTTCCGCAAGCGGTCACTTGGTCGACAATCACGCGGTCGCCCGGCTTGACGCGGGAAACGCCCGGCCCCACTTGCTCTACCACGCCTACCATTTCATGGCCGATGACGCGCGGATAAGTGGCGGCGGCGTTGGTGCCGTGGTAGATACCGCGGTCACTGCCGCAAATGCCCGCCGCTGTCATGCGGATGAGCACGTTGTTTGTTTCGTCGATGACGGGCTTTTCCATGTCAATGATACGCAGTTCGCCCGGTTTTACAATTTGTACAGCTTTCATAGCGACTCCCTCTCTTAATATCAGCATTGCAGAAAAACGATTTCTTTAAGCTCATTGTATCACTTGTATACTAGTATTTCAAGCGTTTTTTAAAAAAATCCTCCCGTCCGCCCGAAAGCGGAAGGGAGGAGAGCAGCTTTGGCGCGGCATGGCCGGTCAAAAGCGCTGTTTTTTATTTTGCAGCTTCTACGAGCTCCTTGGTGTCGCGGGCAATCATCAGTTCCTCGTTGGTGCAGACAACCAAAATCTTCACACGGCTGTTTTCCGCAGAGATATCGTTGATGTCCAGGCCGCGCACTTTGTTCTTTTCGGGGTCAAGCGCAACGCCCAAATATTCCATGTTGTCGCAGACAGCTTCACGCAGAGCGCAGTCGTTCTCACCGATACCGCCGGTGAACACGATGCAGTCGAGGCCGCCCATGGCTGCGGAATAAGCGCCGATGTATTTTTTAATCTGATAGTTCAGCATATCTTCAGCCAGCTGTGCGCGTTTGTTGCCGTTCTGAGCAGCGCTTTCGACGTCGCGCTTGTCGCTGGAAACGCCGGAAATGCCCAGCAAGCCGGAATTTTTGTTCAGGTAATCTGCCATTTCTTGGCCGTGAATGCCCAGCTTCTGCTCCATATAAGTAACAACAGAGGGGTCAACGTCACCGCAGCGGGTGCCCATCAGCACGCCTGCCAGCGGGGTGAGACCCATGCTGGTGTCGATGCACTTGCCGTTTTCCACAGCAGTGATGGAGCTGCCGTTGCCCAGATGGCAGGTAACCATCTTCAAATCATTGCGGCCCAAGTATTTTGCAGCAGCCAGGCTGACATAGCGGTGGCTGGTGCCGTGTGCGCCGTAGCGGCGGATGGAGTATTTTTCATACATCTCATAGGGAACACCATAGATGTAAGCTTTCGGGGGCATCGTCTGGTGGAAGGTGGTGTCGAATACAACCACGTTGGGAACATTTTCACCAAACACAGCCTTAGCGCTGCGCAGACCCTGAACGTGTGCCATGTTGTGCACGGGAGCCAGCGGAGCAATCTCCTCAATTTTGTCAATGATGGCATCGGTGACGATCTCAGACTTGGTGAAGAACTCAGCGCCCTGCACTACGCGGTGGCCGATCGCGGAAATCTCGCTTTTATCTTTTACCACAGCGCCTTCGCTCTGCGTCATCATTTCTACTACTTTCATGAAAGCCTCGGTGTGGGTGGGGAAGTCAACCTCCTGTGTCCACTCGCCGCCGTTTGCCTTGTGGATGATACGGCTTCCGTCAATGCCGATGCGTTCGCACAAGCCTTTGCACAGAACGCTTTCATCCTGCATGTTGATCAGCTGATACTTCAAAGAGCTGGAACCACAATTGATTACGAGAACATTCATTTTCTTTTCCTCCAATACAACATCGCAAACAAGCTTTGCCCGATGCGCCGTTCTAAAAAAATTGGAAATCGAACAAAAAGACTTTATCTGCCTAATTATTTATTATATAATCGAAATAACGCTTTTTCAAGACATGAACGAAAAAAACGCCGGATGCTGCAGAGCGGCAAGCGTTTTGAGTGACTTATTTGACCCATAGAAAGGAAAAACGCATGAAAATTGCGGGAATCATTGCCGAATACCATCCGTTTCACAACGGACACGCCTGGCAGCTGGCCGAGGTGCGCCGCCGCGGGTTTGACGCGGTGGTGTGCGTGATGAGCACGGGTGTGGTACAGCGCGGCGAGTGTGAGCTGATACCCTACCCGGTGCGCGTCAAAGCGGCGCTTTGCGCAGGAGCCGACTTGGTACTGGCTTTACCCGCGCCGTATGCGGGCAAAAGCGCCGAGGGGTTTGCTTTTGCGGCGGTTGCGCTGCTGGACGCGCTGGGCTGTGTGGATACGCTGTGCTTTGGCACAGAAACAGCGGATGAAACGGCGCTGATGCGCGCTGCCCGCGTGCTGGAAAGCCCGGCGTTCGGCGGGGCGATGCGCGCGAAGCTGGACAGCGGCATGCCCGCCCCGCAGGCGCGCGCTGAGGCCGCAGCGGAATTGCTGGGATATGAAGCCGATTTTTTAAAACAGCCAAACCACATTTTAGGCGTGGATTACTGCCGCGCTTTGCTGAAAAGCAGCATCAAGCCGCTTGCGCTTGTGCGCGTTGGAGCAGCCCATGACAGCGCCCTGCAAGGCCGCCATGAAGGCGTGCAGTATGCCAGCGCTTCCCATTTGCGCCGCTTGTGGCAGCAGCAAGGCGTACAGGCGCTTATACCTTATGTGCCGCGGGAAAGCATTTGCCTCTATCAGCAAGTGCAGAGCGACGGCCTTGTACGCGATGACCGTGCGTTTTCCACAGCACTTCTCAGCCGTCTGCGCGCGATGACGGAAAGCGATATGGCCGCTGTGCGCCTTTCGGGGGAAGGGCTTTCCAATCGGCTCTATCATGCGGTGCAAAAAGCGTCAAACGCCGAAGATTTGTTAAGACGGCTGCAAACAAAGCGCTATCCCACGGCGCGTCTGCGCCGCTTGATGCTGGACGCGGCACTGGGCTATTCAGACGATTTGCCTGTGCTGCCGCCCTATCTGCATGTGCTGGGTGCGAGCAAGGCGGGGTTTGATGTTCTGAAACAGGCTGCACCGCGTTTGCCGATGGGCACAAGCCTTGCGGCACTTTCCCGCCAAAACGAGAAATGCCTTGCTGTGGCGCGCGCCCACGCCGCCGCGGTGGATTTTTCCGCGCTGTGCCGCAGCCGTCCGCAGCCTTGCGGGCTGGCGTATACGCAGCCGCTGTGCAAATATCCAGGAGATACTTTGCGCGATTCAAAACAAGAATAAATAATAAAACACCGCCTTTTTTCTAACGCAATACCTGAGCGAAAAAAGACGGTGTTTTTTAATTTAGACACTTTCTGAAAAGTAGAAATTTTCAGCTTGTTGTTTTCAGAAATATCCTAGGATTCTGCGGGCGGCCGGTCAATTTGAAACTCCTGCACGCGCAGGCGGCAAAGCGTCACGGTGTTAAGCTGGTAGGTTTCAAATACGCCGTCTGCCGTTACCATGCTTCCGCTTTCTGGATAAGACGCGGTGCTGCCTTCCTCGAGTATCACTTCCAATCCCTGAATGCAGCAAGCACCGGCGTCCTGCACCACAATGGCATAATAGGAGCTGACGCCTTCTTCCATAGCGGGAAATTTCCGAAATTCCCCGGTGATACGAACCGTTTTCCCTTCATACGTTTCCGGGTCTATAATCATGTTGTAGATTTCTGCAAAGCGCACGGTTTCGCTGATCTGCGTGAGGTCAACATCTACCTCCGAATTTTGAGAAACGCCGGATAGGGAAAGCTTTGTCGGTGTTTTTTCTTCGGCGTTTTCGCCGCAGCCCGTCAGAAGAAAGAATGCGCCAAGCAAAGATAACAGCACAAAAAGCTTTTTTTTCATGCACGACCTCCCGCAAAACGGCCCACAAGAGAGAACAGGAAAAAGCCGATTAAGTTGGCGGCGACAATGGTAGAGCCGACGGGTGTTCCGGCGATAACGGCAAATAAAATGCCGAAAAGGGCGCACACCACAGCAAACGCTGCCGCGCAAATGGTAACAGACAAAAAGCTTTTGAACACGCGCATGGCCGCCAAAGCGGGGAAGATGACCAGCGCCGAAATGAGCAGTGAGCCGACAAGGTTCATCGCAAGTACGATGATTACGGCAATCACTACGGCAATCAGCAAGTTATAAAGCCCGGCGCGTACTCCGGTAGCCTGTGCGAATGTTTCGTCAAACGTGACGGCAAAAATTTTGTGGTAGAACAACACAAAAACAACCACCACGGCAAGCGATAAAATGACGCACAGCCAAACCTCAAACGGCTGAAGCGTCAAAATCGAAGTTGCACCAAACAGCGTGGTGCAGACATCGCCCGAAAGATTGGACGAAGTGGAGAACACATTCATTAGCAAGTAGCCAATGGCCAAAGAACCCACGGAGAACATGGCGACGGTGGCGTCGCCTTTGAGCTTGGCGTTTTGCCCGGTGTGCAGCAAAATGACGGCGCAAATCATGGTTAAGGGCAAAACCAGCAGCATCTCATTTGTCAAATTCAGCACCGACGCAATGCAAATGCCGCCAAACGCAACGTGCGAAAGGCCGTCTCCAATAAAGGAAAACCGTTTGAGTACCAGCGTGACGCCCAAAAGAGAGGAGCAAAGCGCAATGAGCACGCCGACAATCAGCGCGTATTGTACAAAAGGATATTGCCAATAGAATAAAAGCTTTTCCAAAATACCGCTCATTGTGCGTCACCGCCTTTCCATGCCGCAAAGCGCTGGCCAAGCGCACTTTGCCGGTATTCCTCGCGCGTGCCGAAAAACACGCTTTCGCCTAAATGCAGAATATGGCTGGGGTACTCCAGCGCTGCGCTGACGTCGTGCGAAACCATAATCACGGTAATGCCGTCATCGCGGTTGAGCTGTTGAATCATGGCGTACATATCGGCGGTGGCTTTGGGGTCCAGCCCGGAAACGGGTTCGTCCAAAATCAACAATTTTTTCGTGGCACACAGCGCGCGCGCCAAAAGCACGCGCTGCTGCTGACCGCCCGAAAGTTCGCGGTAGCAGCGCTTTTCCATGCCGTCTAAGCCCAGCCGGTGGAGATGTGCTGCGGCTTGCTGCTTTTGCGCCCGCGTGTAGAACGGGCGAAAGCCGCATTGTGCCTGAAAGCCGGAAAGCACCACTTCCCGCACTGAAGCGGGAAAGTCGCGCTGAAGTGCCGTTTGCTGGGGCAGATACCCAATGCCGCCGTTTTGAATGTCCTGTGAAAACTCAATTTTCCCGCTTAACAAAGGGGTAAGCCCCAGAAGGGTTTTCAGCAAGGTGGATTTGCCGCAGCCGTTTTCTCCCACAATGCAAAGATAGTCGCCTTCGTTTACGCAAAAACTGAGCGGTGCGTCAAACAGCGTTTTATCATAGCCCAGCTGTGCATTTGTTACGGTAATTTGTGCCATGTTGCCCTCCTGAAAGCGCATTACGCACAGCCGAGTGCTGTGCGCAGAACGCCTAAGTTTTCCTGCATTACGCTAAGGTACGTCACGCCCTCATCCGCCTGTGCGCGGGTGATGGACTGCATGGAGTTCAGGGTTAAAATTTCCGGTGCTGTGCCGCCGCTGTTCTGCGCCACCGTCTGCGCAATTTTTCCGTTGGAATCGTCGATGGTCAAAATGGTGCCAAGCGAAAGCTCGCCTACCTTCTGCGCTAAGAAACTGATGGTTTCAAAGCTTGCTTGGGTATCGGTAGAGCAGCCCGTGAAGGCGGCGTAATAGGAAAGGCCGTAGTCATCCGTCAGATAGCGGAAGGGGAAACGGTCGGCAAAAAGCAGGGTTTTGGTGGATGCACTGTCGGCAGCTTGCCGGAATTGCGCGTCCAGTTCGGAAAGCTCGGCTTGATAGGCTTCGGCATTTTGTTCGAGCTGCTGGGCCGACTCCGGCAGCAATTGAGCCAATGCGTCAGCGAGTGCATCACAGACGATTTCAGCGTTTTGAATGGACAGCCATACATGTTCATCATATACGGCGTTCTCGTCATGGTCGTGGTCTTCGTCCTCGTGGTCGTGTTCCATTCCCTCCACAAGCTCCTCGGTTTTCAAGCGGTCGGCAAGCAGCTCCATCAAATTGATTTCCACACGGTCGGGGTTCGGATTTTGTTCACATGCCTCCTGAATCCATTGGTCGGATGTGCCGCCGACATAAACCAGCAAATCGGCCTCGGAGACCGTCATAATGTCCTTTGCGGTGGCTTGGTAATTGTGAAAGTCTACGCCGTCCCCCAGCAAAAACTGCAAGCTGGCTTTGTCTTGTGCCTGTGTGCCCAAAATTTGGCGTGTCCAGTCATACAGCGGAAAAATGGTGGTGACGATTTGTACTTGCTCGGAGCTGCCAGGGGTGACCGCTGTAACCCCCTGCACTTCGGTTTGGGCGGCAGAAGTGCCGCAGGCTGTCAAAACACCTACCGCCGTGCAGCAGGCCAAAAAAACAGAAATAACACGTTTAAACATAAAAACCTCCGGTGGTTAAGAGTGATGACAGCACGATGCCGACGGCGAAACGCGGCCCTTTGTGCGGCAGGCTTCACACACGCCGTAAAATACAGTGCGGGTGGGATTGAGCGAAAACCCATGCGCACTGAGCACATGCTCGGAAATATCTTCTAAAATGTGGCAGTTTAAGTGAATCAGCGTTCCGCACGATTCACATTTGCAGTGGACACAAGGGGTGTGACGCTCGTTGTGCCCGTCGCCCAAGTATTCAAAACAGGCGCTGTGTGTATTTTCCACGGTGTATTTTGCCACAACGCCTTGGGAAACCAAACGTTCTAAATTGCGGTAAACCGTGGCCGTGCCCATGGAAACGCCTTCCCGATGCAGCCCTTCGCAAATTTCTGCGGCGGTCACATGCTGCCCTTCAAAGCGTTTCAGATACTCGGTAAGCTGCAACAGCTGTTTGGTTTGATATGGTGCTTTCGCTCCCATGTAAGCCGCCCCTTTCTTCCAAATTGATAACCGTTTTCATATTATAGGAGCTTTTGGTTTTCTTGTCAATATGAAAACGGTTATCAATTTCTATTTGCCGAAAAAATTGAAAAGTAACAAAAATCTTTGTTTTTTTCATTACAGTGCAGCGCCTTTCGCAAAGTGCAGGAGCATGGTGAAAAACAGGCGCAAAGCGGCGCCAATCGCTGAGAACCTTGGACGAAGCTTCGGCATACGATGCTCATAGAAGCCTGCACCTGGCAGGCTCGGGGCATGTGCTTTGCACAAAATTCAACGCCCAAGGAAAGGAAGATTGTTATGCCGATTCTCTCAGTGAACAAAACGGCAGACCGCACCGAAATCAGCAGCGGCGGCACATTCCATGTCACGCTGTCCGTCACAGCTGCGCCGGAATCTGAAATTCGCCCGGTAGACATTGCCATGGTGCTTGACCGTTCCGGCAGCATGAAAGGCAGTGCGCTGCAAAGCCTCAAAAAAGCAGCCAAAGAATTTATCGAGCTGCTGGCACAAGGCGGCGATATGCTGGTGGGTCAAAACCGCATTGGTGTGATCAGCTTTGCCAACAGTGCGGTGATTGACGCACCGCTTACCCAGCAGGTCGATGTGCTGGAAGCCGCAGTCGATGGCCTTGTGGCAGACGGCAACACCAACACCGGCGATGCTTTTGCACAGGCTCAGGCCATGCTGCACGCTTCTCAGGCAGGACGCAAAATGATGATTTTGTTTACCGACGGCGAGCCGACCATTGGCGTGAATCCGACGCCGATTGCCAACATGATGAAGCAGGACGGCGTAGAAATCTACTGCATCGGCTACACCGGAAGCGACGGCATCAATGAGGAGCTGTTGAAAGAGTGGGCCTCCGACCCGGATTCTCAGTATGTGCTGATTGCTCCCACGGAAGCCGAAATCATCGAGGCGTTTAAAAATATCGCCCAGTCGATTTTGCTGCCCGGCGCAAAGGACATCACCATCTATGAAACCCCGAACCCCGCTTTCGAGATTGTGGCCATTGATACGCCCAACTTTGGAACGGTGCAGGAAATGCCGGACGGCTCTCTCCAGTGGTACATTGATGAGCTGGCCGTTTCGGAGCAGCAGACGGCAACGCTGCGCTTCACGCTGAAAGACCGCTGCAAAAAGACGGGTAAAATGCCGGTAAATAAGAGCATTTGTCTGGTGGATGAGGCTCAGGAAAGCCCGGCTTTCCCGAATCCTATGATCACCGTAACCAAAGACGTGTGCGAGGACTGCCCCGAGGCGGTAGAAGTGACTGCTCCGGCGTGTGTGGACTCGATCTGCGCAGACCTCGGCGGTGTATGTGTACCGGATATGGGCCGGATGCTGACCGTCTCCATGACCTTGAAAAATCTGTGCCCGCATCGCAGTGTGGCCGTTGGCATTTTGGTTACCGAGCTGACCTCCTGCGGCGAAGTAACGCGCGGCTTTAAGGCGATGACCGTTACCGCGCCTTCCTCTCGCGGGTGCACCGACATGCGCTTGAGCCACATCCGCTTTGTTTTGCCGGAAACGGAAAGCATGTGCAAAACGCGCACTTATCGCGTCCGCGCTTTTGTCAATGCGGCTTCCGGCACTTGGGGCGCCGAGTGCTACCACGGCGATGTCTGCGGCTGCTAAACGCCATTTACAGCCGGCAAAAGCGGAAATGATTGTTGGAAAAATACCCGTTTTTGGCACAAAAGGCTATTTCTGAAAAAAACCACTGTTCAGAAGCGGGAAAATGTCTATAATGAAGGCAAAGGAAAATGCTTGGGCGGTGTGCTTCGGCACGCCGCCTGCGATGATAAAAAGCGGTGCAAAACCGCACAGAACAGGAAAGGTGTTGTGTACTTATGATTTTGAAGAACGGTCGCGTCTTTACGGAAAACGGCGTTTTTATTGATGCAGATGTGGAGCTGAAGGACGGCAAAATCGTCAAAGTTGCACCGCGCGGAACACTGAGCGGTGACGAGGAGCTGGATGTACAGGGCAAATATGTTACCCCCGGCTTTGTGGATATCCATATCCACGGCGCAAAAGGCTCGGACTTCTGCGACAACGGCGCAGAGCACATTGAAACCATGAGCAGCTACCTCGGAAGCGAAGGCATTACCAGCTTCTGCGGCACCACCATGGCGTTTGACGAGCCGATTTTGCAGTCGATTTGTGAGACGGCACGTCCCTACATCAACAAAGAAACCGGCGGCGCTGTGCTGCGCGGCATCAACATGGAAGGCCCGTTCTTCAACAAGGCGAAAAAGGGTGCACAGGCTGAAAAATATATCGTTACCCCCGATCAGGGCATGTTTGACCGTCTGTATGAGGTTTCCGGCCAGAGCATTAAGCTGGTGGATATTGCCCCGGAGGTTGAGGGCAGCTACGACTTTATCCGTCACGCCAGCAAGAAATGCGTGGTTTCTATCGCGCACACCTGCGCCAACTATGACCAGGCAAAAGAGGCTTTTGCCGCCGGCGCAAGCCATGTTACTCATCTGTTCAACGCAATGCCAGCCTTCGGTCACCGTGACCCCGGCGTAGTCGGTGCAGCTTCTGACGATGCAGCACACGTCGAGATGATTTCCGACGGGATTCACCTGCATCCGGCAGTCGTCCGCAGCGTGTTCAAGTGGTTCGGTGATGACCGTGTGTGCCTGATCAGCGATGCAATGCGCGCAGTGGGTATGCCCAACGGTGTTTACAGCTTGGGCGGCCAGACCGTGTACATGACCGACGGTAAAGCAACGCTGGAAAGCGGCGTCATCGCCGGCAGTGCAACCTCTTTGGCCGAGTGCTTCCGCCGTGCTGTGAGCTTCGATGTACCTTTGGAGAGCGCTTTGAAGGCTGCTACCATTAACCCCGCAAAGGCAGTTGGCCTGTTCGACGAGGTGGGCAGCATTACAGAGGGCAAGCGTGCCGACGTTCTGGTGCTGGACGAAACCCTGCACCCCGAGCACATCTTCATCGGCGGCGTAAAAACGAAATAAGCGTTCAGCGAATTCCTTGCTGAAAGAAAGCGCAGTCTGCTTGAAGCGGACTGCGCTTCAGCCTGTCGAAAAAGGTCACCGAAAAGTGGCCTTTTTCTCGTATCGGGGA
>ERZ1643251.1174-NODE-1174-length-31009-cov-21.767623_pt1 | contig 31009 bp, 26 predicted proteins | sample MGYA00579261_ERZ1643251 | MGnify/ENA primary metagenome ERZ1643251 (study PRJEB29033, sample SAMEA4952267) | chicken gut metagenome | biome: Broiler Chicken; feature: Gastrointestinal Tract; material: Caecum | place: Ireland | collected 2018 | study: Broiler... | reverse complement strand
TATGGATAGAAGAACCATCAGTTACAGCAACAACACTTCTTATGAATCATCCTGGAGTAAATTTAATTTTAGCTACAGGTGGAAGCGGAATGGTTAAATCTGCATATTCATGCGGAAAACCAGCATTAGGTGTAGGACCTGGAAATGTACCATGTTATATAGACAAGACAGCAAAACTAAAAACATCTGTAAATGACTTAGTACTTTCAAAGTCATTTGATAATGGAATGATTTGTGCATCTGAGCAATCAGTTATAGTAGATGAAGAAATTAAAGACGAATTTGAAAAATTAATGAAAAAAGCAGGTTGCTATTTCTTGTCTGAAGAAGAAACAAACAGATTAAGAGATACTATGTTTGTAAAAGAAAAAGATGGAGCTTTAAACTCTGCTATAGTTGGTCAAAGTCCATATAAAATAGCAGGAGAAGCAGGAATAGAAGTTCCAAAAGATACAAAAGTTTTAGTGTTAAAAGAAAATGGTGTAGGTATAGAATATCCATTTTCAAAAGAAAAGCTAAGCCCAGTTTTAGCATATTATATAGTTAAAAATTCAGATGAAGGAATAGACTTAGCAGAAAAATTAATAGAATTTGGAGGAATGGGACACTCTGCAGTTATACACTCAGAAGATAGAGATACAATTCAAAAATTTGCCGAAACAGTAAAGGTAGGAAGAATTATAGTAAATTCACCATCTACACATGGAGCAATTGGTGATATATACAATACTAATATGCCATCACTTACTTTAGGATGTGGAACATTTGGAGGAAATTCAACAACAGCAAACGTATCAAGTGTAAATCTAATAAATATAAAAAGAGTAGCCAAAAGGAGGGTAAATATGCAGTGGTTTAAAGTTCCAGAAAAAATATATTTTGAAGCAGGTTCTATTCAATACTTAGAAAAAATGCCAGATATATCAAGAGCATTTATAGTAACAGACCCATCAATGGTTGAGTTAGGATATGTTGATAAAATTTTATATTATTTAAGAAAAAGAAAGGAATATGTTCACTCAGAAATATTCTCAGATGTTGAGTCAGACCCATCTTTTGATACAATAAATAGAGGAGTAAAACTAATGCAAGAGTTTAAGCCTGATGTAGTAATTGCATTAGGTGGAGGAAGCCCAATAGATGCAGCAAAAGGGATGTGGCTATTTTACGAGCATCCAGAAGCAGATCCAGAAGGCATGAAACTTAAATTTATGGATATAAGAAAAAGAACATATAAATTCCCTAAATTGGGAATAAAAGCAAAAATGGTAGCAATTCCTACAACGTCTGGAACAGGTTCAGAAGTAACATCATTTGCAGTAATTACAGATAAAACTCAAAATAAAAAATATCCTTTGGCAGACTACGAATTAACACCAGATGTGGCTATAGTTGACCCAGACTTAGTTATGAGCCTTCCAAAATCAATTACAGCAGATACAGGCATGGATGTTTTAACACATGCAATAGAAAGCTATGTTTCAAACATGGCATCAGACTATACAGATGGATTAGCAGAAAAAGCAGTAGAGTTAGTATTTAAAAATATAAGAGAAGCATATAACAATGGAAGTAATAAAGAAGCAAGAGAAAAAATGCATAATGCAAGTACAATAGCAGGTATGGCATTCACAAATGCATTTTTAGGAATAAATCACTCACTAGCACATAAAATAGGTGCAGAATTTCATTTACCACATGGAAGAATAAACGCAATTTTATTACCATATGTAATAAGATATAACAGTCAAATGCCAACAAAATTTGTATCATTCCCTAAATATGAATACTTTATAGCAGACCAAAAATATGCAGACTTATCAAGAAGAATGAACTTCCCTGCATACACAAATGAAGAAGGAGTAAACTCATTGATTGAAGAAATTAAAAAATTAAACAATGACTTAAATATTCCTAAATCATTTAAAGAAGCAGGAATAGATGAACAAGAATTTTTAGCAAAAGTTGACATGCTTGCAGATAGAGCATTTGAAGATCAATGTACAACAGCAAACCCAAGATTACCACTAGTTAGCGAATTAAAACAAATATTATTAGATAGCTACTATGGAAATTAGGGACAGGTCCCAATTTCCCAAATCGGGAAATCGGGGACAGGTCACGAAAAAATAACTTTCAAAAAGAATTTCAAGAGTGTATTGAGAAAATTGTATTATAAAATATATAGATTAATTAAAAAATACTAATTTCAGAAAGAGATTAGTATTTTTTATTTTACCTATTAGCATAAGCTTAACAAAATCCTCTTGCTAACTACGGATATCCGGTGTATAATATATGTCGTAAACGGTGTGCACGACACACTTGGAAATCGTGACCTGTCCCCAATTTCTGAAAACCGGAAATTGGGACCTGTCCCTAATTTCCAAAAAAGGAGAGATATGTATGTATAGAGATCATAATTGCGGAGAACTAACAATAAAAAATGTAGGAGAAAAAGTAATATTAGCAGGATGGGTACAAAGAATTAGAAATTTAGGCTCAATGAAATTTATAGACTTAAGAGATGAATTTGGAATTACACAAATCGTAATATCCTCAGAAAGTAGCATAGCAGAAGAAGATTTAAAAGATGTTGTAACAGAATGTGTAATACAAGTAGTGGGAGATGTTGTAGAAAGATCAAACAAAAATGACAAAATACCAACAGGCGAAATTGAAATTGATGCAGAGAAAATAGAAGTCCTAGGTAAATGTAAAAATATATTACCATTTGAGGTTAACTCAGATAAAGCAGGAGATGTACGTGAAGATTTACGTTTAGAATATAGATTTTTAGATTTAAGAAATGATAAATTACATCAAACAATTTTACTTCGTAGTGATATTATAAAAACGTTAAGAGACAAAATGAATGAGTTAGGATTTAAAGAAATTCAAACTCCAATTTTAGCAAACTCATCACCAGAAGGAGCAAGGGACTACTTAGTACCAAGTAGATTACATCCAGGAGAATTTTATGCATTGCCACAAGCACCACAACAGTTTAAACAGTTGCTTATGGTTTCCGGATTTAATAAATACTACCAAATAGCACCATGCTTTAGAGATGAAGATCCTAGAGCAGATAGAGCTCCAGGAGAGTTTTATCAATTAGATTTTGAAATGAGCTTTGCAGAACAAGAAGATGTATTATCTACTATGGAGGAGATTTTTACAACAGTATTTAAAAAACACACAAATTGGGAAGTAACAAAACCACCATTTGTAAGAATTCCTTATAGAGAGGCTATGGAAAAATACGGAATAGACAAACCAGATTTAAGAAACCCACTTATTATACAAGACGCAACAGAATTATTTAAAAATACAGAATTTAATGCATTTAAAGATAAAACAGTAAAAATTATTATTGTACCAAATGGAGCTTCACAAGGTAGAAAATTCTTTGATAATATGAATGAATTTGCAATAAATGAAGCAGGAGCTAAGGGATTAGCTTGGGTAAAATTAGAAGATGGAAACTACACAGGTGGAATTGCTAAATTTATTACAGATGAAGTAAAACAAGGCTTAGAAAAGCTAGGTGCAAAGAACGGAGATAGCATATTCTTTATAGCAGATGAATTTAAAACAGCGCAAAAAATAGCAGGACTAGTTAGAATTGAGCTTGGAAATAGATTAGACTTAATAGAAAAAAATGTATACAAATTCTGCTTTATAGTAGATTTTCCAATGTATGAGTTATCAGATGAGGGAACAATAGACTTTAATCATAATCCATTTTCAATGCCACAAGGTGGTATGGATGCACTAAATAATCAAAATCCATTAGATATTTTGGCATATCAATATGATGCAGTTTGCAATGGATATGAAGTTGCTTCTGGTGCAGTAAGAAACCATAATCCAGAGCTAATGGTAAAAGCTTTTGAATTAGCAGGTTATACAGAGGAAGATGTAAAAACAAAATTTGGAGCATTATATAATGCATTCCAATATGGAACACCTCCTCATGCAGGAGCGGCACCAGGCTTAGACAGAATGGTTATGCTAATTGCAGATAGCAAGAATATAAGAGAAGTAATTGCTTTCCCAAAAAACAAAAAAGCAAGAGATGTAATGATGGGAGCACCTAGTAGAGTAAGTAAAGAGCAACTTGATGATGTACATATTATTCTAAATGACAAAAAATAGTTGCAATAATGGTTGCAATTTCTGTAAATTTATGGTAGAATATTTGTATATTTTTGTAAGAGAGGTGATAATATGCAGAATAATGCAGATTTAACACTGAAACAACTAATTACAGAAATAAACGTACTTTTAAATGAACTAAAAAATGAACAAATAGAAATAACAAAAAACATTGAAAAAAATCATAAAGTTAATATGCAAAAATTCTCAAAACTAATTGAATTTAACGAAATTTGCGACATGACAAACCAAGTATTTGAAAGAAGACTTTCTGCTATTGAAAGTAAATTAAATAGCATAATAGAAAAGAAAAGGGTTAAATAATTTCTACAAAAGTTGAAATGGGATTAGCTCCATTTCAACTTTTTAAAGGCTAAAAAAGAGATGCTAAATAAAATATATTAAGGAGTCAGAATAATATGAATAATAAAAAAAGTATAAAATTTTATGTTGCTCTTTGGCTTGCAAAACTTTCTTGCAAAGTATTGAAATTATTAAAAAGAAATGCTACATCATTTCCAGGAGATTTAGCAATAAGAATATGTCCTAATTTTTTAGGAATTTTAGAAAAGCCAGAAACAATAATTGGAGTAACAGGAACAAATGGAAAAACTACAGTATCAAATATGATAAATGATATTTTAACAGAAAATGGCTATGATTTAGTAAATAATAAATATGGTTCAAATATAGACAGAGGAATAACAACAACATTAATAAATGCATCAAATTTGCGAGGACAAACTAAGAAAAAATTAGCAGTACTTGAAATAGACGAAAGAAGTGCTAACAAAGTATATCCATATTTAACACCAAAATATTTAATTTGTACTAACATTTTTAGAGATTCATTAATGAGAAACGGACATACAGAGTTTATAGCAGATGTTTTAGACAAATACATTCCAAAAGAAACAATAATGGTAGAAAATGCAGATGATTTAATTTGCTCACATATAGCAGAAAATAACAAAAAAATATATTTTGGAATAGATAAGTTAAATACAGATACAAAAGACTTTGAAAACAAAACAAGGGACATTATAGTATGCCCAAAATGTTATTCAAAATTAGAATATGACTATGTAAGATATCATCACATAGGAAAGGCACATTGTCCAAATTGTGACTATAAAACACCAGATGCTGACTATTTAGCAACAAAACTTGACTTAGATAACATGAAAATGACTGTAAAAACTCCAACAGGAGAAGAAATTTATACTTTAATAACAAATAACATAATAAATATATACAATATTTTGGCTGTTATTGCGTTGCTTAAAGAGTTTGGATTAAGTTATGAGCAAATAAACACATCTCTTGCAAAACTAAAAATAGTAGAAACAAGATTTAGTGATGAAACTTACAATGGAATAAGAATAGTAACTCATTTAGCAAAGGGAATGAATCCAATTGCGTGTTCTAGAGCATTTGATTATACAAGAAAAGAGCCAGGAAATAAAGCTGCAATAGTTATTGTAGATGACTTACACGAAGAAAAATTTGGCTCAGAAAATACATCATGGCAATATGATACAGATTATGAATTTTTAAATGATGCTTCAATAAAACAAGTAATAGTAGCAGGACCAAGGTATTTAGACTCTAAAGTAAGACTTCTTATGGCAGGTGTACCAAACGAAAAAATAGTATGTAAAAAAGATGAAATTGAGGCTACAAGAGGACTTAATTTAGATAACATTGATTCTGTATTCATTTTACACGATTTATATTCAATAGAAGAAACGAAAAACATAAAAAATACAGTAAAACAATTAATTGATGAGAAAGGAAACAAGTAAAATGAAAATTGAAGTATTATTTCCAGAAGTAGCAAATTTATATGGAGACTTAAGTAACATAGAATATTTAAAAAAGTGCCTAAACAATGATGTAGAGATAATAGAAACATCTTTAAATGATGAGCCAGCATTTGTAAAACAAGATGATATTAATTTAATATTTATGGCAGGAATGACAGAAAAAAGTCAAGAAATAGTTATAAAAAAGTTAAAACCATATGCAGATAGAATAGATGAATTAGTTTCTAAAAATCAACCAGTTTTATTGCTAGGAAATGCAATGGAAATATTGGGAAAATTTATAGAAAACGAAGATGAAAGCCAAATAAGAGCAGTAGGTTTATACCATTTTTATGCACATAGAGATATGATGCATAGATATAGCGGATATTATTTGGGAAAACATAAAGATATTGAAATTGTTGGATTTAAAGCTCAATTTACAACAACATATGGAAATAATGATGAATGCTATTTTTCAGAAACAGAATTAGGTATGGGAATAAATATTAGCACTAAATATGAGGGAGTTCAAAAAAATAATTTAATAGGTACATCTATATTAGGACCAATACTTATTTTAAATCCACTATTTACTAAAGAGCTTCTTAAAACAATGGGAGTAGAAAATCCAAAACTAGCATTTGAAGAGGAAGTTATGGCAGCATATAATGAAAGATTAAAAAAATTCAAGAAAATGGCAGAAAAAGAGCAAAAAGAAAATAAAAAAAATAGCAAAAAATATTAAATATTTTATACATGGGCAGATATAAAATGTGTTCAATTTTACAAATCCTCTAATAAGCAAAGTACAGCTTTAATATAGGGGATTTTAATTTATTCTTGCTTTTTTTATGCCATTGTGGTATAAATATGTTGACATATTATAACAATAAATTGTCTAAAAGGAAGGCAAAATGAAAAATATTAAGGACTATAATTTAGAAGATTTAAAACAAGAAATGCTTTCTATAGGAGAAAAGCCATATAGAGCAGAGCAAATTTTTAAGTGGATATACATAGATAAAGTAAAAACATTTGAAGAAATGACTAATTTGTCATTAGAACTTAGAAAAAAGTTAGAAAAAAACTACACAATGTGCAATTTTAAAATATTAAAAAAACAAGAATCTTCAGATGGAACAAAAAAATATTTATTTGATGTATTAGATGGAAATGCAATAGAAACTGTACTTATGGAATATAACAGTTGGAAAACAATTTGTGTTTCATCTCAAATTGGTTGCAAAATGGGATGCAAGTTTTGTGCGTCTACAGGTATACCATTTGTAAGAAACCTAACATCAGGAGAAATAGTAGAGCAAATATTAGCTGTAGAGCAGGATATACAAGGCAGAATATCTAATGTCGTTTTTATGGGGATAGGAGAACCATTAGACAATTATGAAAATGTTATAAAAGCTATAAAAATTATAAATAATCCAAAAGGAATAAATATAGGAGCAAGACATATTAGTGTTTCAACAAGTGGATTAGTTCCAAGAATATACGATTTAGCAAACGAAAATATTCAATGCACATTATCAATATCGCTTCATGCAACAACAGACGAAAAAAGAAGTAGTATGATGCCAGTAAATAATAGATATAACATTGCAGAACTAATGCAAGCATGCAGGGATTATATAAAAATAACAAACAAGAGAATTTCGTTTGAATATGCATTGGCTAAAGACAACAACGATAATTTAGAAGATGCAAAAGAATTAGTAAATTTATTAAAAGGCATGATATGTCATGTTAATTTAATACCAATAAATAAAATAGAAAATGGAAAATTTACAAAAAGCTCTAACGAAAATATTATTAAATTTAGAGATTATTTAAATGAGCATGGTATTGTTGCAACCATAAGAAGGGAGTTAGGGTCTGATATAGATGCAGCATGTGGACAATTAAGAAGAAAAAATCTCAAAGAATAGGAGGAAATATGCAGGTATTTGCAAAAACAGACATAGGAAAAGCTAGAGATAACAATCAAGACTTTTATTATATTTCAAATCCACAAGATATTCCAGGAATATACATATTAGCAGATGGAATGGGCGGATACAACGGAGGAGAAATTGCAAGTAGGATGGCTGTAGAAGCATCAAGTAATTATATAAAATCTAACTTTGAGAAAATGGTAGAAACAATTAATTTAAGAAAGCAAACAGAAGAAGATAAAAACATAGAAAAAGATGAGATTTTAAAGTTACTTAGGTCTAGTATACAATATGCAAATATGGTGGTATATGAAGAGTCTAAAAAAAATCCAGAATTAGAAGGAATGGGTACTACTTTAGACGTTTCTGTAATATATAATAATAAGATATATATTGGACATATTGGTGACAGCAGAGTTTATAGAATAAGGAATAAAGTTATGCGTAAGCTTACAAAAGATCACAGTTATGTACAGCAACTATTAGAAGACAAAAAAATAACTAGGGAAGAAGCTATGCATCACCCTAAAAAGAATATGCTTACAAAAGCCTTAGGATGTACATCTTTTATAGATCCAGATTTAAGAGCGAGAGCACTTAATAAAAACGATATTATATTAATGTGTTCTGATGGATTAACAAATATGGTTTCAGAAGAAGAAATATATGAAATTACAAAGGAAAATCCAAAAGAGGCAGCAAATAACTTAATCATGTTAGCAAACAAAAACGGCGGATATGACAATATTACGGTCTTAATAATAATGTGAGGAGAGAAGAAAAATGAATTTAGTTGGAAGAGTAATAGGTAATCGATATGAAATTATAGAGAAAATCGGCGAAGGCGGGATGGCAACTGTTTATAAAGCAAAATGTAATATATTAAAAAGATATGTAGCTGTTAAAGTCTTAAGAGATGAGTTTACAACAGATGAAGAATTTATAAAAAGATTTAACACAGAAGCTCAAGCAGCTGCAAGCTTAACACATCCTAATATAGTTTCAATATATGATGTAGGACATGAGGAGAATATTTACTATATAGTAATGGAATTAGTGCAAGGAAAAACTTTAAAAGAAATTATAAACGAAGACGGAGCACTTCCATGGAAATGGGCACTTAATGTTTCTATACAAGTAGCTTCTGCTTTAGAAATGGCGCATAAAAACAACATCGTGCACAGAGATATAAAACCACATAATATTATAATTACAGAAGATGGAATAGCAAAAGTTACAGACTTTGGTATTGCAAAAGCTGTATCAAACTCAACAATTACAGCATTTGGAACAACTATAGGTTCAGTTCATTATTTTTCTCCAGAACATGCAAGAGGTGGATATACAGATGCAAAATCTGACCTTTATTCATTAGGAGTAGTAATGTATGAGATGCTAACAGGTAGAGTTCCATTTGATGCAGATACACCAGTTTCTATAGCTTTAAAACATATGCAAGAAAAACCTATAGAACCAATAAAATTAAATCCAACAATTCCATATGCGGTTAACAAAATTATTATGAAAGCTATGGAAAAAGATCCTAATGAAAGATATCAAAGTGCTACAGAAATGCTTAAAGACTTAAGCATGGCACTTAAAAATCCGGAAGGAGACTTTGTAGAGCAAAAAGATTTTACAAATCAATATACACAAAGAATTCCAACACTTGGAGAGCAAGAGTATATAAAAAATGATAAAATTGAAGACGATGAAGAACAAGAAGAACCAAAAAATAAAATGAGCAAAAAGAAAAAAATAATAATTACAATTGCAATTATATTAGGAATTATATTAATACCTATAATTGGTTTCTTTGGAACAAAAGCTCTTATGGATGCAGGTGTCCCAAAAGATGTAGATTTACCTAATTTAGTAGGAAAAACACTAGAAGAAGCAAATAAAGAAATAGAAGGTACAGACATAACATTAGAGCAGACAGAAGAATTTAATGCAGATGTAGAAGCAGGAAAAATTATTTCACAAGATCCACCATATGTAGATGGTTATACAGTAAAAGAAAATTCAACTATAAAAATAGTAATAAGTAAAGGAACAGAAAAAGCTATAGTTGAAAATGTAAAAGGTAAAACTTATGAAGAAGCAGCTCAAATATTAGATAATGCAAACTTAAAAGTAGAAAGAGTAGATCAAACTAGTCAGACTGTAGAAGCAGGAATTGTTATAGACCAAGATCCAGAAGAAGACGAAGAAATAAACGCCGGAGATACAGTCACATTATATGTAAGTAGTGGAACAGGAATAAAACAAGTTGAAGTTGAAAATTTAGTAGGAAAGACAGAAGAAGAGGCAACATCAATACTAACTAAAGCAGGATTAAAAGTAAATGTTGGGTACAAAGAAGATTCAAGCAAAGCAACAGATATAGTATTAAGCCAAGATCCTGCAGCAGGAGAAACAGTAGATGAAGGAACAACAGTAACAATTGTAGTAAATACATATAGAAAACCACAAACTGCGACTATATATGTAAATGTTAAAAGTTTAGTTCCTGCTAGTCTTCAAGGAACAGAGGCTACAAATACAACAGATGGAGAAGCAGCAAAAGAAGTTCAAGTACAACTTACAATAGGAGAAGGAAGAACAGAAACAAGAACAACAAGTGCTAGCACAGAAAACCTTGCTATAGAAATTCAAGGAAATGGACAGGTAGAATTATCACTAAAAATTAGTAATCCAAATAATTCTAACGATGTATACTATCAAAGTAGTGGAAACAGAACATTTGACTTTGATACACAAACTTCTTATACTTTTAAGTAAAAAGTAAGAAAATGTAATTAATAATTAAAATGCAACTGGAATAAAGCAGATTTATTTATCTGCTTTATTTTAACCAAAGAAACAATATATAAAATAATAATAAGATAGATTTATGGTGAAAGTTACTTATAAATACGTAGTTGGGAGGGATAATATGGTAGAAATATCAGCATCTGTATTAGGATTAAAAGAAACAAATGCAATAAAACAATTATATGATTTAGAAGTTTCAGGAATAGATTATTTTCATATTGACGTAATGGATGGAGAATTTGTAAAAAACAATACTGTAGATAGAATGATAGAATATTGTGAATATTTAAATAGTATAAGTTTATTACCATTGGATGTGCATTTAATGGTTAAAGATATAAAAAAATATGTTAACAAGTTTATAGTATTTGAGCCAAACAATATAACATTTCATTTAGAAGCATGTAAAGATGAAAAAGAAGTAATGGAACTAATAAAGTATATAAAAGATAATAATTGTAAAGTTGGAATGTCAGTTAGCCCAAAAACAAACATAGAAGAAATATATAAATACTTGCCATATATTCATAATTGCCTAGTAATGACGGTAGAGCCAGGGAAAGGTGGACAAGCCCTAATCCAAAATACGATTGAAAAAATAAGTAAACTATATAAATATGTTAAAGAAAACGAAATAGATATAGATATTGAAGCAGATGGTGGTATAAACTTAGAGACAGCAGGTAAAGCAAAAGAGGCAGGAGCCAATATACTTGTTGCAGGGACTTCAATAGTTCAATCAGATAATTATGCAGAAACTGTAGGTAAATTAAAAAAAGAATAATAAAAACAATAATTATTATTTAATTTATAGAAGTTGAAAATAAATACAGTAAAAATAAAAATACCTTTCAGATTGTATTCCGAAAGGTATTTTAGATTGATTTAAAATAAATTAAATTGAATAGATTAAATAAAATTAATATTAACAAAACTTAATAAAACTTTTATTTTTCAGTTTTTTTAGAATCACTAGATTTTTTATCTGCTTTTTTAGCCTTTTTCTCAAATTTACTTTCTTTATCTTTTACTTCTTTTTCTGTAGAAGTACCTATTTTTTCTTTTTTAGCTTTGTCAGATTTATCTGTTTTTTCAAATTTCTTGCTAAATATGCTAACTAATAATACACCAAATCCAACTACTGTAAAGAATAATTTTGCATATCCACCAATTGCAGGTATTATTGTTAATGCATACATTACTAATGCAGAAATTACTGTAAATAATGCCAATTGCCATTTTTTAGTTAGTTTAAATTGATCAACTAAATATTTTGCAATTGCAATTGCAAAGAATGAGAAGCTAAGTGAAACTAAAACTCCATAAATAACTGCAAGTGCGACTGCTAAAGGTAATGTTACTGTTAATGTCATAAGAAGTATTGTTATAAATGGTATTATAACAATACCTAAAATACCAACACCAGTTGTAGCAAAAGGTCTTCCTGTTAGATTGTATTTTGCTCTATCTACAGCTTTTGGTGCAAAGAATATTAAGAATAATACAACAACTAAAACAAATATAACAGTAGCAATAAATCTAGTTACATATTTTAAAACTAATTCTCCAGTACTTATGCTTGTATCTATCTTTGTGTAATTAACATCACCTTGAATTATTCCGTCTGGGATAGTTGCTTCTTTAGTAGAAGAATAATTTAAAGAACCATATATTAATGTTCTAGAATCATCTGGAAATGTTAATTCATTAGTTGTTATAGAAACGTCTCTTTGAACTCTACCTGCAATACTAATTTTATCAGAGTATGAAGCCATATCTCTATAAATAATAGCAGTTTCCCCTATAGTAAGGTTTGCAGAAAGAGAGTAAAGATTATAAACAGTACCATTAACGATTAATTCTTTTGCTAAAACAAATAAGTTGTTATAAATTATAGCGTTTTCATCAATTGTAACTGTATTACCCATGACAAATAGGTCACCATTAATTTGTCCTGTTACAGTAATATTATCTCCCATTGCAAAAGAGTTTCCGTCTACTAGTTTGTCTAATTCAAAATTTTGACCTGCTGCAAAATAGTCAGATGTATAAATTACGTCTTCAGCAGAAATTTCATTAGAAGTTTCCTCATTGCTTGTTTCGTTATTTGTTTCATTGGTTGTGCTGTTATCAGTTTCTTCATTTAAACTTGTTGTAACTGCTTCTCCTTCAGCTTCTCTTGCATTATCACCAGGAACTGTAGAAGCCATACATACTGTAGAAAATAAAACTACAAAAGCAAAAGCAAATACTAGAATTTTGTTTTTTAATTTCCCCATAAAAATCTCCTTTCAATAAATTACATTAATAATATATAACGTAAAAATATCTTTGTCAAATGTATTTTGTTAATAATATTAATGCTATTTTTATAAAATATTAAACTTAAGAAATAGTATAATTATATGTTTTAAGTATAAAATAATCTAAAGCAAATAGAATTAATATTTCTATGATAAAAATATGATTTATATTTTTAAATCTATTTTGAAGTTTCTTTAAAATATTTACAATATTGTTTTACAGGGCAAATGCTGCATTTTGGTTTAGCAGCAGTACAAGTATTTCTTCCATGCCATACAAGAACATGATTTACATCTCTATAATATTTATTAGGAATAAGTTTTAATAAATCTTGCTCAATTTTAGTTGGTTCACTTTCAGAAGAAAAACCAATTCTATTAGAAATTCTTTTGGCGTGAGTATCTACAGCAATTCCTTGTGGTTTGTTAAAAGCTTCTAACATAATTACATTTGCACTTTTTCTACCTACTCCAGGGATAGACATAAGTTCTTCCATTGTTTCAGGAACTTTGCTGCCAAATTCATTTACTATTTTTTCAGCTGCAAGCTTTAAATTTTTTGCTTTAGTCTTATAAAATCCGCATGGGTGAATTAACTCTTCTAAAGTTTCAATAGGCATATTTACAAAATCTATTGCATCTGGATATTTAGAAAATATGCTTGGTGTAGTTTTATTTACGCGCTCATCTGTACATTGTGCAGATAAAACAACTGCAACTAAAATTTGAAAAGGAGTCTTAAAATCTAAGCTACATTTAGCATCTGGATAAAAATCTATTAATGTTTTTATAATTTTTTCTGCGTTTTGTTTGTTCATAAAATACATCCTTTCTAGATATAAATAAACATGTATATGATAAAATAAACTAAGTAAACTGTTTTTCAACTTACATACTAATTCTAATTCAAATATTCACGAAATGCAACATAAAATAATATAATATAAATAACAAAGGAGGTAATAGATTATGATAAATGCGCTAAAAAAGACCATAGCTGTATGCTTAATTGGGCTTGGTTTAGGAATTTTATTAGTTTTATTACTTCCAGTATCAGGTTGGCTATTTACAATAGGAATAGTTATTATTGCTGTTGGAATTATGTGGATAACATGTTAATTAAAAAGGAGAGTGAAACATATGACCATAGTTGTTAAGAAAGTTCCAAAATTTTTAAGAGGAATAGTAAAACTTATATTTGGAATAAAAGATAAAAATTAGATTATACATAAGAAAACAACGCAAAACAAAGAAGAAGTAGGTAATTTCCACTTCTTCTTTAATGTTATAAATAAACTAAAATTAATCTCATTATTAAGCTCTTTTAACTTTTCCAGAACGTAAACATTTTGCACATACTGAAATTGTTTTTGTTTGTCCATCAACTATGGCTTTTACTTTTCTTAAATTTGGTTTAAAAGTTCTATTTGCTCTTCTACTTACGTGAGAACGAGCTATACTAATTTTATTTCCATGTGATAATTCTTTTTCACAAATTGAACATTTTGCCATTTAAATTGCACCTCCTATACGGTATTACTAAAATCGACTATATAATACTATATCATAAAAATTTAAAAAGTGCAATAGTTTAGAAAATATTTATTCAAATAGAGGGAAATTTAAATAAATATTTGAAGAAAATTATTTGGTTTAAATTTTTAGTTTTTTTACTTGACACATACGAACTAATGTTTTATAATGACGATGGTGGTAATATGGAAAAAAAGCAAAGACAAATATTACACATAGATGTAAATAATGCTTTTTTAAGCTGGACTGCAATAGATAGATTAGCTAATGGTGAAGCGTTAGATATACGAAATATAGAAGCTGTAATAGGTGGAGATGAAAGCAAAAGGTCTGGTATAGTTTTAGCAAAAAGCATGAAAGCTAAAATTAAAGGAGTTACAACAGGAGAAACATTGTATCAAGCTAGATTAAAATGTCCAAACTTACAGGTGTTTAAAGGAGAATATAAAAGCTATAAAAAACATTCAAATGCTTTATATAAAATATTGTGTGAATATACAGATAAAATAGAACGCTTTAGTATAGATGAATGTTTTCTAGATATGACAGGTTATTTGCAAGGAGATACTTTAATAAATAAAGCATATGAAATAAGTAAGAGAGTAAAAAGTGAGTTAGGATTTACTGTAAATGTTGGAGTTGCTCATAACAAATTGTTAGCAAAAATGGCATCAGACTTTACAAAGCCAGATAAAGTACATACTTTGTATGAAGAAGAAATTCCGGCTAAAATGTGGACACTTCCAGTTTCAGAATTGTTTATGCTGGGAAAGAAAACTCTACCTAAATTATATGCAATGGGAATAAAAACAATAGGAGATTTAGCAAAACAAGATAAAGAGTATATAGTAAAAAAATTTGGAAAGCATGGCTTAATTATGTGGGAATATTCTAATGGAATAGACAATTCAGAGGTAAATTACATAGAAGAAAAGCCAAAAGGAATAGGAAATTCTGTAACTCTTCCTATAGATATAAGAGAAAAGGCTGGTCTTGAAAAAGTAATTTTAACATTAGTAGAACAAGTCTCTTATAGATTACGCAGATATAATATGTATGCAAATGTAGTAAATGTGCAATTAAGAACAAGTGAATTTAAAGATTTTTCACACCAAAAAAAGCTAAGTTCAGCTACTGCGAATACAAAAGATATCTACAGTACTGCAAAAGAATTATTAAGCGAAATGTACAAAGAAGGAACACCAATTAGGTTAGTAGGAGTTAGAGTAGATAATTTGGTTGAAGAAAATGAAGTTCAAATTTCTCTATTTGGTAATACAGAAGAAGAGAAAAAACAAGAAAAATTAGACAGTGTTGTTGATCAGCTAAAACAAAAATATGGATATAACAGCATTACAAGAGCTCGGGAAATTACACTCAGAAGATGTAATTAAACTAAAGGATGTATAAAGTTTAATTATATAAAGTAATGAAATACCAAATTAATATAAATAAAAGTAAAACAATAAGTATAGATTAAAAATAGATGTGTTACATATAAATTGAAAATAAATATAGGTTTAAAATAGATATGTCAAAAGTAAATTGAAAATAAAAAGATTGAAAGAACATATAAAATAGAATATAATCTAGATGAATTTAATAATTCACTTAATGTTAATAAAATGGTATTAATAAAATCAAAGTAAAATAAGTTATTATAAACAATTAATTAGATATTAAATAAAAACAAAAGGAGAATAATAATGTTTTCATATATAAAAGGAACAATTGAGGCAAAAACTCAAAATTACATAGTTTTAGAAACAGGCGGAATAGGGTATAAAATTTTTATGTCACAAACTGCTATTGAAAAATTAGAAGATTTAGGTACAAAGAAAAAAATATATACATATTTAAGAGTAAGAGAAGATGACGTAAGTATATATGGTTTTGTTACAGAAGAAGAACTTCGCATGTTTGAGTTACTACTTGGAGTTAGTGGAATAGGTGCTAAAGGAGCAGTATCTATATTATCTAATATAACTCCATCATCTTTTGCTTTGGCAGTTATATCAGATGATGTAGCTAAAATAAAGAGTTTACCAGGAATAGGAGCTAAAACTGCACAAAGGATAATTTTAGAATTAAAAGATAAGTTAAAAACAACGTCTGCTATCTCAGAAGAAAATGAAGAAAGTACCAAGCTAGAGAAAATTGTTGAAGAGGACAGCAAATTTGCTGAAGCAACGGCTGCGCTTCAAGTTTTGGGTTACACAAGAAAAGAAATTGAAAAAGCATTAAATAAAATGGATACTTCGTTAACAGTAGAAGAAATAATAAAGAAAGGTTTAAACAATTTGGCAAGACAATAAAAAATTATATAATCCTAAGAGCTAAAGCTAAATGTAAGAGGACATAAATTTAAAAGCGGAATATAATGTAAAAAGCATATAAAGAATATATAAACATATATGAAGGCAAAGAAAAAATAGAAAAGGGTGTATAGTAATGGATCTAAGTCAGCCATTAGCATATAGAATGAGCCCACAAACTTTAGATGATTATGTGGGACAAGAACATATTTTAGGTAAAGACAAAATTTTATATAGAACTATAAAAGCAGATAGATTATCTAGTATTATACTTTGGGGACCTCCTGGATGTGGAAAAACATCACTTGCTAGAGTTATTAGCCATACGACAAAATATAAGTTTACTAAATTAAACGCAGTTACATCTGGAGTTTCAGATATAAAAAGAGCCATAGAGGACGCGCAAAATGCATTTTTAAATCCATCAGGGAAATGCATTTTATTTATCGATGAGATTCACAGATTTAATAAGCTTCAACAAGATGCTTTGCTTCCATATGTGGAAAATGGTACTGTTATATTAATTGGAGCGACTACAGAAAATCCTTATTTTGAAGTAAATAAAGCTTTAATTTCAAGGTCTATGGTGTTTAGGCTAAATCCACTTACGACTAATGATATTTTTACAGTATTAAAAAAATCATTAACAGCAGAAAGAGGTTTAGCAAGTTACAATATTAGAATAGAAGATAGTACATTAGAAAAAATAGCAGAAACTTCAAATGGAGATGTAAGAACAGCTTTAAATGGTTTAGAGGTAGCAGTACTTACAACTCAAATGGATAAAGACGGATATATAACGATAACAGATGAAATAGCAAAAGAATGTGTACAAGAAAGAAAAGCTATTTTTGATAAAAATGGTGACAGCCATTATGATAATATTAGTGCCTTCATAAAATCTATGCGTGGAAGTGATCCAGATGCAGCAGTATTTTATTTAGCGCGAGCTTTAAATGCAGGAGAAGATCCGGTTTTTATAGCTAGAAGAATTACAATAGCGGCTGCAGAAGATGTGGGGATGGCTAATCCAAATGCACTTGTTGTAGCAACAGCAGCAATGCAGGCTGTTAATATGGTGGGAATGCCAGAAGCTAGAATAATTTTGTCAGAAGCGGCAGTTTATGTAGCAACTTCTAAAAAATCAAATGCTGCATATATGGCAATAAATAAAGCTATGGAAGATGTAGCTACAAAGGATACAGGCACAATTCCAATGCATATTAGAAATGCACCAGCAGAAGGAATGGCAAAAGAAGGCTATGGAGTAGGGTATAAGTATCCACATGATTATCCAGGACATTGGGTAGAGCAACAATATTTACCAGATAAAATGCTAGGTACTAAATACTATATAAAAGATGATACAGTAGAGTAAAATTAATAAGAATAGACAAACGAAAGATATAGTAGATAGTTATATATAATTAATGGAGCAAAATAATAAATAAAAAAATTGAGCAGAGAGCTAATGGTCACAGAAAAGACAAATTAATATGGTATAATATAACAAATGAATAAAAAAGGAAGTGATACATTATGAAATGTGTTGTAACTGGTGCCAGTGGGCACATTGGCAATGTATTAGTACGAGATTTAATAAGTAAAAATTATGAGGTAAAAGCATTTGTTTTAAAAAATGAAAATGTTGATTATTTAAAAGAACTAAATGTAGAAATTTGTTATGGAGATGTAAGGAATCTAGAAAGTTTAAAAGAAGCTTTTAGAGGAGCAGACATTGTGTTCCATTTGGCAGGAATAATTGATATAGGAACAGTTAATAAAAAGTTTATTTACTCTGTTAACGTAGGTGGAACAAAAAATGTTTTACAAGCATGTAGAGAAGAAAAAGTAAAAAAATTAGTTTACACAAGTTCAGTACACGCTATTCCAGAAAAGCCAAAGGATGAAATTATAACTGAGACAAAAGATTTTTCAGAAGATAAAGTAAAAGGAATATACGCAAAAACAAAAGCAGAAGCAACAAAATATTTGTTAGAAAATGTTTCACAAGATTTAGATAATAATCCAGAAATAATAATAGTACATCCATCAGGTGTAATAGGACCATATGAATATATACCATCAAACTTAGGCCAGTTGGTAATAGATTGTGCAAATAAAAAAATAGGAGCTTATTTAGATGGCGGATATAATTTCGTAGATGTTAGAGATGTAGCAAATGGAGTGGTTCTAGCGGCAGAAAAAGGAAAAAATGGTGAATGCTATATTTTAGCAGGGCATAAAGTAAGTGTTAAAGAATTAATGAAAAAAATAGAAGCAGTTACAAAAGTAAAAATGCCAAGATTTAAAATTGCAAGATGGTTTGCTTATGCAACAGGATTTTTATCAGAAATTTATTATAAAATAGTAAAACAAAAACCTTTATTTACATCTTATGCAGTATATACTTTAGGAACTAACTGTAATTTCAGTAATGAAAAAGCTGAGAAAGAACTCGGATATACAATAAGACCAATTGACGAGACAATAAAAGATACAGTGGACTGGTTTAAGAAAATAGGAAAAATAAAGTGAATTTAAGAATAATATAAGATTCAAGTTTTCACTATAATTAAGGATAAATAATAAAAAAAGCGGTTGCCCGCTTTTTTTTATTGATTTTCTATATCAGATTTTTTCTTATCATCTTTAAACATTTCTGCTGCAGCACCTAGACCACTTAATGCGTTAGTTGCTTCGAATGGAATAAATATTTTATTTGCTTTTCCATCAGCAACTTCTTTTAATGCTTCTAAAGATTTTAATTGAACAAGTTTATCATCTGGTTTAGCTTTCATCATGGCCTCATATACCATATGTACTTCAGCTGCTTTAGCTTCAGCTACTTGTCTTATTGCTTCAGCTTCACCGGCTGCTCTTCTTATTTGAGCTTCTTTGTCAGCTTCAGCCTCTAAAATTGCAGCTTCTTTTTTACCTTCAGCAAGTGTAATTGCAGATTGTCTTTCACCTTCTGCTTGAAGAATTAAAGCTCTTTTATTTCTTTCTGCGTTCATTTGTTTTTCCATTGCATCACGTATATCTGCTGGTGGTGTAATATCTTTAATTTCAACTCTGTCTACTTTACATCCCCATTGGTCTGTTGCTTCATCAAGAATAACTCTTAATTTATCGTTTATTGCATCACGAGAACTAAAAGTAGAGTCTAAGTCCATTTTACCAACTATATCACGTATTGTTGTAATTGCTAAGTATTCAATACCTTTCTTTAAGTTTTGAATTTCATATACTGCTTTTGCAGGGTCTGTTATACGATAGAACACAACTGTGTCAATTGTAATTGTAACGTTATCATGTGTAATAACTCCTTGTGGTGGAATGTCCATTGTTTGTTGTTTTAAACTAACCACGCTACGAACATGGTCTATAAATGGAACGATTATTGTAAGACCAGCATCTGCTATTTTATGAAATTTACCAAGTCTTTCAATAATATAAACTTCTGATTGTTTTACAATTTTAATAGTGTTGAATGCAATGATTAAGATAATTACAAGTAGTACGATTAAAACCCACATAAAATTTTCCTCCTAATATTATATTAATTTATTATTATATTTATTTTTAAAATACTAAAATATAACCAGATTATATTTTAGTTATTTTTAGCAATTATTATTTTAATATATTTTGGGTATTTGAATATCTAAAATTAGTTAAATTAATATATTAATATATATTTTATTTAATTAATTTTTAACTACTTTACTTGAAATTGGTGTTACAACAGCTTTTACACCGTTTACATCAAGTATTTCTACTTCAGTCCCCTTTTCAATAATTTCGTCGCTATCACATTTTGCAGACCAATCTTGTCCTTCAACCTTTATTTGTCCAACTCCAAGAGTAGGGTTTATTTCTTTGGTTACAATAGCTTTTTTACCAATTATTGAGTAAACATTTGTTGCAATTGTATCTTCGTCTTTAATAAAGAACTTTTTAACAACAGGTTTTGTAAAAATAATTAATAATGTTGAAGTAGTAATAAATACCACCATTTGAATAATTAGGTTTTCTGTAAAGAAACTTGTAATCATTGCAAATAAAGAACCAATTCCTAACCAAAATACTAAGAATCCTGTAGTTGCAATTTCAACTATAAAAAATATTCCTGCTAATACAAGCCATACTGGCCACATAATACCCACCTCCTAAACTTGAAGAATTTCCACAACCAATAATATTATACTATAAAAATTGTTAAAAGGGAATAGAAAAAGAAGAAAAAAATTGGAAAATGACCTGTCCCCAATTTCTAATTGACTTATTTACAAATTAACGATATAATCCAAAAATAATAAAAGGTGGGTTGCATTTTCTCTTAAAGGAGGTAAAAAATGTCAAACATAAGTAATAAAATGATGGTAAATAAAGTAATAAAAAGAGATGGTAAAAAAGTAGATTTTGACGGAACAAAGATAGCACTAGCAATAAAAAAAGGTTTTGACAGTGTAACAATAGACGGAGTAAATACTAAATATAGCCAAGTTGATGTAAATAAAGTGTATGAAGCAGTTTTAGAAAACATTAGCAATTTACAAACAGAGAAAATAAAAATTGAAGAAATTCAAGATATGATTGAAGATGAACTAAAAAAACAAAATTATGAAGATGTATATGAGTCTTTTTCAAGTTATCGTGAAAAAAGAGCTCAGTCTAGGAAATTGTTTTTTGACGAAAAAAGGCAGCATAAGTTTTTAAAAGCATTAGAAAATTTAGGATTAAAAACCTCAAAAGAAGAAGGTAGTGTACAAATAAAAAGACACAATACTGCTATGAGTATGTTACTTCAATATGGTGGAACTATATCTGGTGAATTTGCCAAAGCATATTTAATGAAGAAAAAGTTTGAAGAGGCACATGAGAATGGAGATATTTATATACATAATTTAAATTTCTTTCCAATGGGCACCACTACTTGCTGTCAAATAGATTTAAATAAATTATTTAAAGACGGTTTTTCTACAGGAAACGGATTTATAAGAGAGCCTAATGATATATCTTCTTATACAGCATTAACTGCAAGAGCCATACAAGTAAGCCAAAATGATCAACATGGTGTTCAATCAATACCAGCATTTGACTTCTATATGGCACCAGGAATATTAAAAACGTTTAAAAAACAGTTTAAACAAATTGTTTATGATTATCTAGAACTAACAGATTTTGATAAATTTATAGCAATTAATGGAATTGAAAGAGAAATAGAAAAAATAAGTACAATAGATTTTGATATAGAAATATTTTATAAGTATTGCAGAGAGTCAGAAGAACTAAAAAGAATGTTTAATATATCATATAAAAAGGCATTAGAAAAAACTAATAAAATTACGTACCAATCTATGGAAGCGTTTATACATAACTTAAATACAGTTAATTCAAGGGCAGGTGGGCATGTTCCGCTTTCATCAGTATGTTTTGGAACAGATACTTCTCCAGAGGGAAGAATGGTTTCTAAAAACTTTTTAGAAGCAATGGAAGCTGGAATAGGTAATCATGAGACTGCAAAATTTCCAATTTCAATATTTAAAATAAAAGAAGGAATAAATTACAAACCAGAAGATAAAAATTATGACATATTTGAATGTGCGTGTAAAGTTTCTTTGGAAAGAGAAATATTAACATTTGAATTTTTAGATAGTTCATTTAATAAAAAGTTTTATATTAAAGAAAATTATGATACAGAAGTAGCATATATGGGATATAGAACTAGAGTTATGGAGAATATTGTAGATAGAAGCAAACAAATAACTCCGGGGAGAGGAATTTTGTCTGCTACATCTATAAATTTACCAAGAATAGGAATAAAAAATGGAATTGTTACAAATGGAAAAGCAAATATGGACAACTTTTTTAAAGAGTTAGAAGAAAAATTGGACTTAGTAAAGGATCAACTTTTAGAAAGGTTTGAAATGCAATGCAGCAAAAAAGTATATAATTTTCCATTTCTGTTAGGTCAGGGACTTTGGATAGATAGCGAAAAACTAAGAGATACAGATAATTTAAAAAAAGTTTTAAAACATGGAACTATGTCAATAGGATTTACAGGCTTAGCAGAATGCCTAAAAGCATTAACTGGAAAACATCATGGAGAGTCAAAAGAAGCTCAAAAACTTGGGTTAAAAATTATTTCTTTTATGAGAGAAAAATGTGATAAATATTCGGAAAAATACAATCTGAATTTTAGCTTAGTTGCAACACCTTCGGGAAACTTAACTACTGAATTAATAAAAATGGATCAAGCTATATATGGAAAAATAAAAAACATAACAGATAAAGAAATTTATACAGATTCTTTTCAATTGCCTAAAGATTATAAAATTTCTATAGAAAAAAAGATAAAAATAGAAGCACCATATCATAAACTTACAAATGGAGGACATATTATAGAAATTACTTTGCCAGAAAATGCTACAGAAGATGATTTTATTAAAGTAATAGATCTTATGAAAAATTATGATATTGGCTGTGGAATAATTTATAAAGCTAAAGTTGACAATCAAAAAGAACTTAGTTAAAATAAAAATGTTGATTATATTACAAATATTATGATGGGAGTTTAATAATGAAAGAAAAATTACAAAAAATTTACAGTTCAAAAGTAGTACAAGCTATTTTTATTATATTACCATTTGTAGAATTTATTACATCTTATATGGTATTAAATGTAGACTTTCCAATTACTTTAGGGGTAGTTTATAAAACTTTATTTTTAATATATGGGTTGGCTTATTTAATATTTGTTGATAAAGATAATAGAAAATGGAACTTTATTTTACTGGGGCTATTTGCAGTAACAATAATAGCTAATATTGTTTTAACCTTATCAAGTTTTTCAATGTCTGCACTTATGAATAAAGCCGTATCATTAACTAAATATATGTGCTTGCCAGTTACGCTATTCTTCTTATATAGATATTTAAAAAATGGTAACGAGTTTAGTTTAAAAACTTTAGTATATAGTGCAGGAATATATGCAACAGCAATATTAATATCTGCAATTACAGGAACAGCTCTTCCAACATATGACACAGCACCAGAAAGAGGAATTTCTGGTTGGATATATTCAGGAAATGAATTAAGTGCAATGATGTCACTATTTTATCCAATAGTTATTTATTATGCTGCAAAATATAAATCTTTATCATTTATGTTTATATTAGCAGTTATGACATATGGATTACTAGTAATAGGAACTAAAACAGCGTTAATTGGACTATTATGTTCTATTTTAGGAATTTTAGTATTTTCTATAATTGCATTTATATGGAAAAGAAAGAAAATTGCCAAAAGTGCACTTATAATTACAGTAATTTTAACAATTGCAGTAGCAATTGCAATGCCATACTCACCTTCATATAAATATATAGAAGGAAGAATAAATAAATTAATTAGCCAAAGTCAAAATCCTCAACCAGAGGAAGAAAATCAAACTAGTGTTGAAAACTTAATATTTAATGGAAGAGAAAAATACGTATATGAACAAAAACAATTAGCAGCAGATGCTTCTCCATTAGAAATTTTAATAGGATTAAAGGATGAACATAGAGTTATAGATGATACAGGTAATTATACAGTTGTAGAAAGAGACTTTCATGATGTTAAATTTGGATATGGACTTATAGGATTAGGAATATACTTAATTCCAATATTTATAATAGCATTATCATTTTTCATAAGATTATTTAAAAATTTCAAAGAAGAATTTACAGTTAGAAATTTCTGTGTGGGATTAAGTGGATTATTAGGACTAGGAATTGCTTATATAGTAGGACATGTTTTATTAGCACCAACAGTAGCTATGTTTTTAGGAGCAATATTTATAAAATTTAATGACAGACAAAACAAAGAACATGAAATAGATGATGAAAGTACTAAAAAATCAATGATTATATATATGCCAAAATTATCTTTAGGAGGAATGGAACTTGCATTAATAAACTTTTTAAACTTAAGCTACTTAAAAAAGGAGTATGATATTACAGTAAACATAGGATATTGTACAAATAAAGAGTTATTAACAAGACTTCCTAAAGAGGTATATGTAAAATTAATTTGCAAAGGAAAATGGAATACTTTTTCAAAAATTACAACATCAATAAAATACTTAGCAGAATATTTTAATAGCTTATTTAACAAATATGATGTAGCTATTTGTTATGCATATCAACATAAAATATTAGCTACATTAACAAGAAATTCAAGCAAACATACAATGCTATTTGTTCATACTAATTTAATTAGTTCTAGAACAGACGAAGAAAGAAATGCATTAATAAATGGACTAAAATTTGAAAAATTCAAAGCAATTATTTGTGTATCAGATAGTGCAAAAGTAGAGCTTGAAAAATTATTACCAAACTATAAAGGAAAAATATTTACTGCTTATAACTATATAGATGGAAGCAAAATTATAGAGATGTCTAAAAAAGAAATTGAAGACGAAGAAGATGACAAGAAGGTATTTATAAACATATCTAGACACTTAGAGTCACACAAAAAAATTACTAGAATTATAAATTCAGCAGAAAAATTGGACAAAGAGGGATACAAAAATTTTAAAGTTTGGCTTTTAGGTGATGGCGAAGATCATGCTATGTACAGAGATATGATACATGAAAAACACCTGGAGGACATTGTTATATTAAAAGGAAATCAAATAAATCCATATAAGTATTTAGCTAAAAGTGATTGCTTAATAATGTCATCACAATTTGAAGGATATGGTATAGTTATAGACGAAGCAAGAGTATTAGGTATACCGGTTATAGCAACAGACATAGCAGATGCAAGACGTATTTTAAGTGAAGGGTACGGAATGGTATGTGAAAATTCAGAAGATGGTGTATATGATGCTATGAAAGATTTCTTAAATAGAGACTATAAGGTGGCTCAAAAATTTGATTACAAAAAATTTAACAAAAACGTTGATAAAAGTTTAAAAAAGGCTATAGATTATTGTGCACAAGATAATAAATAGTGGAAAAGACAATTAGAAAATACGAGATAATGTGAAAAACAATAGTTAAATTATAATTAAACATATTAAAATATATTTTAACATAAAAGGGTTATTATAACTAAAATTAAAGTGTAGGGGGAAAGATAAATCAAGTTATGAAAAAGAAAGAAAAAGATACAAGAAAACGAGTAATGTTTATCTCAAGTGTAGGTGGACACTTAACACAATTACTACAACTAAAGAAAATTTTTAATGATTATAATTATGTTTTAGTAACAGAAAAAACAGGTGTTACTACAAATATGAAAGAAAAATATAAAACAGAATATTTAGTTTATGGAACAAGAAAATACTTATTCCCATACATTTTTAAATTTTCATTTAACATACTTAAGTCATTCTACTTATTTGTTAAATATAGACCAAAAGTAGTTGTAACAACAGGTACACATACAGCAGTACCTATGTGTTATATAGCAAGACTATTTGGAAGAAAAGTAATATTTATAGAAAGTTTTGCAAAGCAAAACAGTCCAACAATGGCAGGAAAAATGGTATATCCTATAGTAACAACATTTGTTGTGCAATGGGAAAGTATGTTACAATTTTATCCAAAAGCAGAATACTGGGGGTGGATTTATTGATTTTAGTAACTTTAGGAACACAAGCAGAGCCATTTACAAGATTGCTTGATGCAATAGAAAATTCTCACATACAAGACGAAATAATAGTACAAGCTGGAAATACTCCATATACAAGTAACAAAATGAAAATAATGAAATTTATGTCATACCAAGAAATGGCTGAATTAGTAGATAAAGCAGACTTAATTATTACACATGGAGGAACTGGCTCTATAGTAGAACCATTAAAAAAAGGTAAAAAAATTATAGGATGCGCTAGACTACAAAAATATGACGAACATGTAGACGATCACCAAGAAGAATTAGTAAATGCATTTGTAGCAAAAGGCTATATATTAGAATTTAAAGATGGGGACAACATAGACGAAATAGTAGCAAAAGCAAAAGACTTCGTACCAAACGAATACCATAGCAATACAGAAAACTTTATAAAAAAATTAAAAGAGAAAATTGGAAATTAGGGACAGGTCATTTTTTCCCAAATTGGGAAATTGGGGACACATCAGTCTACTTTTTACACTAAAAATATTATCATTTAAAGAAAAATAAAGTTATTATATAAGTTTAATCATATAATAACTTTATTTTTTTCAGCTATACGCAGATTTAATTAAATTTTAGAAATTGGGACCTGTCCCTAATTTCCAAGAATTTCTTCAAATCTTTTTAAAGTTTCTGCATTTATTTTATCTATGTCTAATTTAAAAGGCTTGAAAGGAGAGGTGATTAATACTGTTTTTAAACATTCATACAAGCTCTCTGCTGTAGTATCTTTAGAAAGTATCATTGAATTTGAAGGAGCCATGTATTTATATATATCTATAGATCCTGTTATAGGTGTTGCAATAACTGGAATTCCTTCTAACAAACTTTCTACAATAACTGTAGGTAATCCTTCTAAATCTGATGGAGAAATATATAGGTTGCATTGTTTAAATACTGGAACTAAATTAATAACATTTCCAAGTAAAGTTATATTATTTTCAAGTCCATTTTCTTTAATTTGTTCTTCAACCCATGGACGAAGTGCACCATCTCCTGCAATATATAAATGACAGTTTAAGTTATCTTTTTTTATCATTTTAGCTAAATCTATAAGTTTCTCTATTCCTTTTGTTTTTACCAATCTAGAAATGGTAATACAATTAAATCCATCTTGCAATTTTATATTTTCGTTAGAATCTGGATATTCTCTTTCTTTAATTATGTTCCAGCAATAGTCTAATTTATTAGAAAGTTCTGGTTTGAATTTTTTGAATTCGTCACAAGCAGACTCACTAACACATACAATTTTATCGAAATATTTATATTGTTTATATATTTTTTTAAATTGTTTTCTAAATTCTTCTCTTAATTTAAATTGTTTTGCAAAATCTGCATGAACCCATATTAATTTCTTTTTAGCATTAGATTTTGCAGCAAAAGCATTTGAAAATACATGGTACCCACAAAAAGATATAGAAACATCATATTGTTTTTTAGATACAAAATGTTTAACTGTTAAATTATTTACTAATAAATTTTTTAAAACTCTTTTAACAATATTTCTTGACATTATAATGTCTTTCCAAAAGTCTTTATGTTTTGTGTTATCCCATACAGGAATAACATTAATCCAAGAAGGAATTTTATCTATAAATTCTCCACGTGGATAGTAAAGTACTAGGTCAATATTATATTTGTCTTTATCTAAGCTATTTAGTAAATTAAGTAGAACTGTTTCTATACCACCAACAGCCATATGTATTTGTGTAATTAAAATATTTTTCTTGTTATTCATTATAAAAACTCCTATCTCTATAAATGAATTATGATATAACAAATTACGATAAAATGTAAAATTGCAATAACAATAATTATTATAACATTAAAAATTTTATCATAAACAAACAAAAATGAAAAGAACAAACAATATTAAATTGGTAAATATTATTTGCTCTTTTCATCTTTTCGTGTATAAGGAGTTATTTCATCTGTAAACTCAACAATATAATCAATAGAAGTATTGTAAAAAGCCGCCAGTTTTTTCAAAGATGAAATTGGTATTTGTCTTTTTTCTGCTTCATATTGATAGTATGTATTTTGTTTACAATTTAAAATACGAGCCAAATCGGTTTGTTTTAAATCGTGTTCCTCCCTTAGCATTCTTAATCTCATATAATCACCTAAAATTATTATAAAATAATAATTTTTAATTATTGATTTATATCTCAAAATGTGATTTAAAGATGATAAATTATTTTAATGCAATGTGTTGAAAAATGAAATTTAATATAGTAGAATAAATAATGTATACAACAATACTAAATAGGCACAAATAATGTCGAAAAAGTACGAAAAAAGTAGTATTGTAAAATAAACAAAAAGAAAAAAGGGGCAACGCAAAAATGACAAAAGTTAAAACCGCTGAGGCTGTAAGAGAGAGAGAGAGAGAGCTATACTTTACTAACATAAAGTGTAGTTTAATTAAATGTGTCAACAAAAGTAATTTAATAAAAATACAAAAAGGTAGAAATACCTTTATTGGTAGTATAAAAAAGACAGACTATGAATAGAAATAGCCTGTCATTTTTGCGTGTAAAAGAAAAGGAGAGAAAAACAAAATGGAAAAAAGTAATGTTGTAAGTATGACAAAAGGAAAAAAACGGAATAACTTTAATAGCATTAGTTGTAACAATTGTTGTTTTATTAATCTTGGCAGGAATAACAATAAGTTTAGTGTTTAGTGATAATGGAATTGTAAAGAAAGCACAAGAAGCAGCTAACAAAATGAATCAAGCAATTACTAATGAACTAGAACAAATTAATAATTTAACAAATGAATTAATGGAAGTATTAGGAGAAAATCCAAGAGCAACAGATATTTATGTATTTCTATATGATGATGGAACTTTAACATTTGGAACACAAAATGAACCAATAGAAGGTAAAACAGTAGTAAAAGAATATGGAAATATAAAAGGACAAGAATATACTGTTTGGAAAGAGAAAAGTGATAATTACGTAAGTAATACACCTTGGTATAATGAAATAAACTCTATAACGAAAGCTAATATTGTGGATAAAATTGTGCCAGTGTCAACGTCCAGTTGGTTCTTTAATTGTCAAAATTTAACTGAAATCCAAAACTTAGAAAAATTAGATATAAGCGAAGTAACTGATATGAGTAATATGTTTAATGGTGACACAAAATTAACACAATTAGATCTTAGTCATTTTAATACTAGTCAAGTAAAAAATATGCAAAGGATGTTTTATGGTTGTACAAGTTTAACAAATTTAATACTTACTAATTGGAATACAGGCAATGTCAATAATATGAATGGTATGTTTGGATTTTGCTCTGCATTAACCAATTTAGATATAAGTAATTTTGACACTAGTCAAGTAAGAAATATGGCAGATATGTTTGCTAAATGTGATAGTTTAATAAATTTAAATTTAAGAAACTTTAATACAAGTAAAGTGACTAATATGAATATGATGTTTTATGATTGCCCGGCTTTAACAAGTTTAGATGTAAGTAGTTTTGATACAAGCCAAGTAACAGATATGGGGGCTATGTTTGCTGGTCTTAGTTCATTGACACAATTAGATCTTAGCCATTTTAACACTAGTCAAGTAAGAGAAATGGGAAGGATGTTTTATTATTGTACAAGTTTAACTAATTTGATATTAACTAATTGGAATACAAGTAATGTTACCAACATGGAAGGAATGTTCTACAATTGTTCTGTTTTACAAAGTTTGGACGTAAGTAGTTTTGATACAAGCCAAGTAACAAATATGGCAAGTATGTTTTCAATATGTGAAAGTTTGCTAAATTTAAATTTAAAAAATTTTAATACTAGTAAAGTGACAAGTATGGGGTCAATGTTTTATAGATGTTCATCCTTAACAAGCTTAGATCTAAGCAGTTTTGATACAAGCCAAGTGACAAATATGAGTACCATGTTTGGAAATAATCCTTTATTAACTCAATTAGATATTAGTAGTTTCAATACAAGTAAAGTAAATAATGTAAATGGCATGTTTTATGGTTGCTATAGTTTAACTAATATAGATGTATCTAAATTCGACACTAGCAATGTCGTAGGCATGGAGCGTATGTTTTATGGATGTACAGGTTTAACTAGTCTGGATTTAAGTAATTTCGATACTAGAAAAGTAACTAATATGGATTCTATGTTTTATAGAGATAAAAATTTAAAAACAATTTATGTAGGACAAAATTGGACGACACAAAACGCTTCTACTACTGATATGTTCGAAGGATGTGGAACAACTGAAGTTACGCTAAAGCCATAGTTGCAAATTAGATAAAAGAAGTTTTTATAAAATTTCAAAGTACTTATAGAAAGCAAAACATATATAACTTTTCCATAATTGTGAAAATCTCGTAAAAAAAGTTTACTCTTGGTCAATATAATGTTATAATCATTTGCGAGGAGGAAATACTATGTGGGGAGATATTGCAATTGCATTTTTATTAGGCTTAATTA